>ENA-ORBV01005151-ORBV01005151.1-microbial-mat-metagenome-genome-assembly--contig:-NODE-5151-length-24317-cov-5.384571_pt1 | contig 24317 bp, 24 predicted proteins | sample MGYA00237777_ERZ505514 | MGnify/ENA primary metagenome ERZ505514 (study PRJEB26160, sample SAMN06269048) | microbial mat metagenome | isolation source: Oligotrophic lake microbial mat | place... | reverse complement strand
CTTTATAGGTATTAAATTTCCCGATCATCTCTTTAAGTAGCTTCATCTCATCATGAATTATATGTTTTGCATAATCAGAGTAGAGCGTTGCCTCGAACTTCTGACAATAGCTCCACAAGAAGTTAACTGCTTTACCAATTTCCATATCACGTTCTTCTACCAGCCAATAGCAGACTCTCATAAACCCGTAAACTGTCAAAATTTCGATTTTATCTGCATCGTACATAATTCGCGCCTCTACGGTTTTACTCTTCAAAATCTTTTTGACATCATGATGCACAACTGCATCTAGAATGATAGTTCGCTCCGTTGATGAAATCTTGATGGATTTTAAGAACGGCTCGATAATCCTCCCGCTTTCTTCGGCGTGACCTTCATCCCGCACGGCTCTTCCTATGTCATGAATGATAGCTGCTGCATCAACACAAGATATATTTGTATCGGGAAATTCAGTGCTAGCAATATTTTTTGCATGGTTTCTAACCCCCGTAATATGATCCCATCCATGCCATTTGCCTGTTTTTTGGTAATAGGGCTTACAAAAGGCAATTATTTGAATAAGTTCTTTATTTTTCATCTTTGCTTTTTCTCGACCATAACATTGGCAAAAACTCTGTGAATGCCAACATCAATACCAAGGGCTTCTCTTCCGGCGCTACTCATTGCTTCGTAGGCGGCTAAAATCCAGTCGTGTGTATCACTGCCCATTGGTTCGCCGTTCAATGTTACAAGCATATCGATTTCCTTTTTTATTGCAGTGTCAATTGCCAGGCATTTGGCAATTCCTGCTTGCTTAACCTCAAGACCAAATCCACTTTTGCCAAGCCAATTACCGACACTGTTATAAGGAGTCATGCTAAAACCCAGCTGAATTCTCTCTACGTCAGAACATGCGGCACTAAATAGATTCTTAACATCTTCGCCGGACCAAAGATGGCGTTTCGGCTCACGTTTAAGTTCAAATAATTCTTTATGCATCTCAATGACACCTACTGATGGAAGCGAGAAATTCATGCTTGGGACCAGTGCGCTTTCGTTACGTCCGTCTTCAAATAAATCGGTCCAAATTACTGCATCAGGACTAGCTAATTCAATTACGTACTCGGCCGCAACCATGCGTCCTCCAGGCTTAACAATTCTCCAAGCCTCCGCAATTGCAGCCTCCGGCTCTTCAAGATCATGCAGCATCATGCGTGTCGTAACTACGTCAGCGACAGCATCAGGTAGTGGTACGTTGTTACGAACGTCTCCTTGTATGAGTGCTACGTTTGTATACTCTTTAGCTACTTGGCTCATCATCGCCCTTGAAATATCGATGCCAACAGCAAAACCAACATGCGGCGCCATATAACTAATGATCGCACCCGTGCCCGTGCCGATATCTAGCAACGTAGCATCCGATTCGGGACTTGCAAGCTCAAGAACAGGATGTAACAAACTACTAGCACGTACCCAATTTAAGTCAGCGTAATCGCGTGGTCGCTGGGACTCATTTGTCCAAATTTCATTATTAAAACCTTCATGAACTACTTCATTAAGGGGTAATTGTGGTAAACTCATTGTTCAAAAATCATAACATATTATTCACAAATGTGTGTGCTGAAACATTTTTGTATTATACGTATTCGTAAACGCTCTTCCCAGATACATGAATATGTTATTCAATAATTTACATGTTCTGTACATCCTGCTATGCTGCACTGGTGGAAATCCTAAAAGTATTTGTTGCCGACGGCGACGGCGCACTATACGATACTGTCGAGCAAGCCACAACCGCCCTTCACACAGCGGCCCAAGAACTGAATGAAACAACATCTCGTGATACGATAATTAAAATGTTTTCGCAGGGACTACCACTCCATGATATTTTTGCAAGTGTTGCACCAAACCATAGCCCAAAACTAACCGAAGAGCTTTTTTACCGGTTCGATGCCGAGATTGGTTATGACGAAGTTGTCTTATTCCCAGGCATGAAAACTGTTCTTGCTCACTTACACGAAGAGCTAGATCTTAAAATTGGGATTCTTACCAACCGTGCACGTCCATCAACACTAACTATTCTTGAACATGTCGGACTGCTAAATAGTGGCTTCGGTATAACCAACGAAACTGTTGTAACGCCCAGCGAAATTGTGCCAGCCAAGCCAAACCCCGCAGGATTAGCAAGCCTGGTGCTCCGACTCGACGGTTCTGCAGATACTACTGTTATGTACGGAGATACCGGTGGAGATATCAAAACTGGTGCAGATAACGGGTCGGAGACTATCGGTTTTACGGGCGGTTTTGGTAGTCGTGAATCTCTGGAAGCCGCAGAAGCGACCGTAGTCGTTGACAATGTTATGCAAATTCCAGAAGCCCTTCACGCAATTGAAGCAATCCTTCGCAGTCGAACAAGTTAGCTCTACAAAACAACTTAGCTTTACAATTTAGAATCAGCTACAAACCGATAGTTGAGTCGTTGAGGTCGCTGGCGCCAAAATCAGTAGAATCATTGAGGTTTGTTAGCGCACCATCAATTTTCTGGACCGTCGCGTCAATGTCTGCTGGGTCGGTGTACCCATCATCTGCAACCGGAATTTGCGCTGCTGGTGCCTGAGTTATCGGCACAGTACCCGAACTAGCGCGTGACCGTAAATAATAAAATACTGCTCCGCCGATCAGCAATAGCACAACAAAAACAATCAAAATAATTGCCACAATCGGCCCTTTGCCTCCCTTAATTTTTGGCTGCTGAATCGTTTGTGGCTGTTGCGGCTGCTCTGGTAAAGGTTGTGGAACTTCTAAACCAGCCGGAGACGCATTGGTAACCGGTAACTGTGCAGTAGGCATTATATCCGTCGGTTGCGCTGGTCGCTGAACGTCCATAACTGCTGGCTTTCCTAGTCGTGCGCTCATCGTGATTCTCCTGCTGCTTGCTGGCTGACTAGTTCTTCACGAACTTGTTGCAATGACGGTTTTAGCGCATTCAAAATGAATGCACGAACTTCAGCAACCTGGCCAATTAGTTTTGTATGTAAATCTCTGGCGGTTTCAAGTGCAGCCTTAAACGACGCCGCGTCCTGCGAACAATCAATCACCGTTAAATCTTCGAGCGTCTGCTTGTAGTCGGCAAGTGTTGTTTGAAATGCAGTTACTTTTACTTTTAGTTCGGCAATGTTCTTGTCGAGTTCTGAAGTTTCAAAAGCTTGGTTTTTTAGACTTGCAGAAAGCGCATCCATTTCTTTGGTGATTTCGGAATATGCAGCGACTCGTTTTGTTTGCACTTCGCCGCTTCGCGTAGCTAACGTTTTTATATTGGCCTGAACAGCTAAACAACGCAATTGAATGCGTTGTTCGTCGGTTGTACTTAATGCTTCTTTTAGCTGCGCCCGGTACTGTTTCTTGCGTTCGGCAAAACTTTTTGTATTCCGCACCTGGGCGTTCGTTGTGGGAGCATAATAACTCTCCAGGCTCAGTGTTGGGATAATAATACTAAGCGGCAATAGTACTAGTACCGCAAGAGTCTTGATTAATTTATTTGTTCCCCGTTTTTCAGTCATAAAGGCTGTGAACTATTGTACACCCCTGGCGATACTTAACCAAGACTGTAATGGCTACTATTTTTTGTAATTAAACCTTCGGCTGCAAGATCTTTGAGCACCTCTTCTAGTCTTTGGTCTAGAACATGTTCTTGCAGCATTTTTTTGCTGTGTGGTTTTGTTGATAGTAACTTTATAACCAGGCCGCGAATCTGTCTTTTCGAGCCCTTGAATGTCGTCTGCTTGGTATAATGGCTACTTTTTATACTATTGTTTCCTGACTTTTTGAGAAACGATCCGTAGTCCATCATGGCCCAATAAAAATTTCGCGGGTCATCAATGGTTTTAATAATTTTAGTGAGGACTGCTTCAAGTTCTCTGTCACTCACCTTCGATTTTGCTGCAAAAAAATGATGCAAAAGTACGGTGCGGATATTTGTTTCTATAAAAACTATTTTTTGGTTAAACGCATACGCCACAATCGCACCAGCAGTATTTTTGCCAATACCCGGAAGTTTTATTAGTTCTTGAATTGTTCTTGGAAAATTACCAGCACATTCGTTTTGAATTTGTTGTGCTGCTTGCCACAAAAATTTTGCACGACGATTGTAGCCAAGGCCGCTCCACAACACTAAAACGTCAGCGAGTTTTGCATTTGCTAGACTTGCTACGTTTGGGAATACTTTCAAAAAACTTTCGTACTTTGGAATAACCCGATTTACCTGTGTTTGTTGCAACATGATTTCAGATACCATGATTTTATACGGATCAGCGACATGACTATTTTGGCGCCACGGCAAATCCCGCGCAAGCAAATCATAGTACCCAAAAAGTATTTCTAAAAAATCTTCTTTTTTGCGATCCATCTACATTGTTCGGGCGATAACGCGAGCTGGCGACCCATCAATTTCTAGATTAAGTGGCAACGCGATAATCTCAAAGGTTTCGCCATTTAACTTCACGAGATTGGTCAGATTTTCTATAATGAGTACACCTCCGCTCAAGAGTACTTTGTGTATTTCGAATGGTTCATGATCCGGGCTGCACATATCCATGCCGACCATGTTTACTTTTTTATCAATCAAAAACTGCGCTACATCATTTGGTATTTGTGGATAATCTTCAAAGTAGCTCTGTTTATGGTAGTCTCCGGCTAAGCCCGTGTCGAAAATAACGATATCGCCTTTTGTGATGCCAGCAACTTCTAGTTTTTTAAGATCAAACTTTTTGGCGTCCAGCTTAATATATACGCCCCGACCCATAAACTGTTCTGTCGGAATTTTGTCTAAAGTTTCGCCACCCAAAACCATGTGAGCAGGTGCGTCAATATGAGTTCCAACGTGGGTACTCAGCGTAATTTGATGATCGGCGTAACCATCTTTTTCTAAAACGCCTGCTGGCTTAATAATCGTTTTTGGATCGCCAGGATATACTGGTGTGTCTTCGTTTAACAGAACCGTTAAATCAATTACTTTCATATTTTGATTATACACCGCGGATGGGTTGGTTGTATTTTTTGCTCAAACTCATAATGTCGGGGACGCCGTAAGTATCGATTAGCGCTTGAAATTTTTTGGGGTGATCACTACCAAAACGCACAACGTTCTTTTTGTACCATTCCGGAGAATTAAAAACCGGCTGTTTAAATTTTGAATGAAATTTGTCTGCATACATAACGAGTTCTTGCTCGGCTGTTTTAGGAGTATAGTCCTCGAGCGGCAAATGTAATTTGAGCTCAATTATATTCTTTTTAGTAACACCAACCCCGACATGATTACGTACAATTTCGCAAATTGCGTTGTCGTAACCTTCTTCTTTTAGAATTTCGTAACCACGAATTGCGTGAGTAATATAGTCACCATTTTTGAACGCATCCTCAATATCATCAAATGTGTAACCGCCGACATCGTGCAGCAGAGCACTAGCATGGACTAATGCTTTATTGACATTAAGATTATTTTTTTGAATAAGTTCATCTGCAATTTCGGCGACAATTTGGCAATGTACATAAATATCGCTAAAAATTTTTTGGTCTTTTGCTAATCTTTTGTGGAGTTTTATTATTTCGTCGTCTGTTGGTAATTGCATTATTTAGTAATAATACCACTTGTCGACGCCGGCGGTGTTTGTGACGTCTATTAGTTTTTTATACTCGCCACCATCAAGACTCACGATATAATCTGCCGTTTCGGTCTCTGTGCTCACGCGGTACACGACTGTTGAATCATTGAGCCATCGAACCGGAAGCTTGATGCCGTTTTGAGCTGCCAAATTTTTGTCTTCATTTTTTTGAATGTTATAGGCCAACAAAACTCCTTTGCTTTCGCGCTCATCAACCCACAAACTATGTTGCTGATTTGGGCTACTGATGTAGGTACGGGATTTTGGATCTTCTGGCGCTCCGTTTTGGGCAATTGGTTTTTCGGTTCCACCGATTTTGTATTTGTACCAGGTTTTGCCGACCGCGATTGTTAGTTCGTCGTACTTGGTCCTAAATATGTTCCATGTTTCGTTTTCGATCAAAACTTGCTTGTTGGATCCATCTGGATCGACTACAAATAAACTAACGTTTACACCTTTTTGGTACGCTTCTGACGGAGCATAATAAATTTTTTCTTGGGCGACAAGTACGTCGTTAAAATAATTACTGCTGGCAATTTCTGTTTTTTGGTTGGACACGAAATCGTAGCTAAATATCTTTTGACGATTTGGATCTTCGGCACTTTCACCCGAAGCAATTTGAGCATATATTAACCGGTCTGTAGTCCAGTCAATTACTTGAAACCGCTCCGAACGGCCGAGCGATTTTTTTGCACCAGAGTTTACATCAATAACATAGAGTGTACTAAGCAAGTATCCTTCGTCGCTACGCATATTTTCACGAGTCGTAATCAGCGCGGCAATATCTTTTTGCGGGTGTGCAGCCAAAACCATATCATCGCGTTCGGAGCCGCTGGCGCTCAATAACACTTCTTCGTTTTTGCCGTCTGCGTCAATTTTGTACACATCAAATTTGTTCGAACGCTTACTAACAAACGCGTGTTTTCGAGCGGGCACCATCATAATTTCTTTTACGTTTTCTGCGCCCGAACTATTGGTTACTTTTTCAGTTCTATAACCAGCGGCACGAATTTCTACTGTAATATCTTTATCGTCTTTTATGTCTACAGCCAAAACTGCCTCGCCTTGTTCGTTAGAAAACGCGCTAAACTCCCCACTAACTGCCTCTGCTTTCAAGATTGGTTTATTGGACAAAAAATCTTTGACGTTAAATGAATAGCGCAAACCAACCGGAACTAATGCAATCTCGCCAAGTGTATTATTTCCTAAGCCAACCACAACGGTTTTTGCTTGCGCCGCAAATGCAGAACGCTCAATCTTTGCTTCATTTTTACCAAGTCGCAACTTATGCAGCGTAGCGACACCTTGTTCGTTCGTTACCGAACTTTGACTGCCAATCGTAACACTGGCGTTTTTTAAGGGCTGTTTTGTTGTTTCGTCAACTATCAGCAGTGAAGCGCTAGCTCGAATGCCAACTGAGTTAAAAATAAAATGGCGACTAGTTGGGACGATTGCTACGAGTAAAAATAACGCAGCTAAACAGGCTATCGTCATGGCTCGTTTTTTTGGGTTCTGGGCCCAATCTCTCAAAAAATTTTTTGCTCTCCTTAGTGGTCCTATATTTGTCTTGGGCCCTGGGTCAAGCGATTTCTTGCTTTTTTCGTCTTTTATTTCGGTTTGTTTGTTGTCTGGCTTAACTGGCGCTAACGCTGGCTCTGATTTGCTATTCAAAGCCAGCGCATCAATATAGTCATCGTTGCCTTCGTCTTCAATGGTCGCCGTTATGTCCAGGTCGTCCTGTTTTTCGTCCAAAAACTGATCCGAAAATTCCGGCTCGGCCGACGACTGATTTGTTTTGTTTTTTTCCTGCATAGCGTTAGCTAGAATTATAGCAAGAAGCTAACGGTTGTGCCGAGAATCAAGTACTGATCGGTTGGTAGACGATTCCGGGGGCTTTTATGTAACCGGTAAATTCACCACGATTTTTGGTGCCACTCAGTAATTTATTGTTACTAGCAGCATCACTTTGAAAGTATGCGTCATCTTTACCGTCACCATTGTAATCGCCAGTTGCGATTGGTGTCATATGTCCGCTTAATTGCAGATTTGAACGATGAAAATTTCCGGAATCATCGGTACCATATAACACGTAATCTGGAATGCTGCCACGGCCGTGCAAAATAACGTCTTCTTTGCCATCGCCATCAAAATCACCTGACATTGGTCTTTCAAATTTTTCGTCCATTTGCGGACTAACACGCGCTTTCGTAAAACCGCCTGCCCCGCGCTTGTCTTGGCCGTTCAACACAAAATCTTCACCTGCTGGGTTGTACGCAAATACATCGCTGTTTTTGTTATTGTTGTATTTTCCGGCAGTCAATTTATAGCCTGCGCCAAGTTGAATATTTAGTTTTTCGCGGTCAAAGTCTGCTGCGTTTTTTGTTCCGTACCAAACTCTGTCTTCGCCATTTGGTGCGTACAGTACAAGGTCATCGATTCCGTCACTGTCGTAATCGCCAGGAATAATTTGCTCGTATTCGCCATCAATGTCGAGCGGAATTTGTTTGAAATCACCAGGAGTTTCCTGGCCATACATTATATAGTCTTGTTCTTTGCCAGGGGCATATTTAATGTAATCGGCTCGGCCATTACCATTAAAATCACCGACTGCGATTTTGTAATTTCCGCCCATGTATAGTCGATGTTCGCCAAAACTTCCAATTTTGTCGTGTCCTTGCCAAACATAATCTATACCGCCCGGTTTATACAACAATAAATCGCTGTTTCCGTTGCCATTGAAATCGGCTCGTTTGGCGAGCGTACCTTTCTCGCCCGAACCACCGCCCGAAGACCCACTAGAACCACCGGATGATCCACCACCTTCATTCACATTCGGCGTAAAATCAATATATGCATACAAATTGGCAGGAACGCCGCTACGAGTACGGTAATTTCCATCCCCACCGCCGTTGTACTCCGAGATGTTTATAGTTCCATTTGAATTCACAGTCTCAACCACCATCACATGTCCATAGTAGCCATTATTAGACACCGCTACATCACCGACTTCGGGCTTGCTATCTACTTCATATCTGCCCCTTGCATTATCATCCCAGTTTTTTGCGTTGCCCAAACCTGCAGGAACAGACACGCCCGTAATTTGCTTCGAGCGAAATGCTGCCCAATCAGTACAGTTTCTGTAAGCATACCCACGCGGCGAATTATCTTCGTTGCTAGATAAAATTCCCCACGTATAGTCTGGACACCACCCATTACTAGAGCCATCAACGCGCCCCCTTGCAGAACCCAATAAGCAGGGCTTATTGGCGTCCGGGTATCCTCCAGTACTCGCCTCTGCTGGGTTACTTTCTGCGCTGATAATACTTTCACCAACACCTACAATTCCACCCGCTGCGACCGTTAGGCCTAAGGCTAAAACGCCGCGCCCGACAGATTTTTGTATAGCCTCCCGCATTATTTGCATGCGTCCGTTTTTTTCTTGTACTGTTTCTTGTTCGAAGGCAATTTGAGCAATAGCTTCACTCATTGTGAATTCTCCTTTTGTTAAATTTTGCGATTTAAAAACCAGCCTTTACGAGTTAGGCTGGTTACCATTGATCAAATATTTTCTTTACATATCGCCCCCCTTGTTTCGCGTTAACCTAGTTTGATGCCAAGTCCTTAACACTCTCTTGGAATCGGCTAATGATAGCATCGAATTTACGGTTGGCATTTGTATCTGTGGCGTAATCTCCTGTTTGTTTTTTGGCCAAGCACATTGGTCCATACTGCTTGTGGGTTGCTTGCCAGTACGTTGCTTCGCCAATTTTCTTTACTCGGTTGAATGGCAGCTCTGGTCTCTCTTGGCCTTCTTTCTGGCGATATAAGTATCCGATGTACTCATCTTTGCAACTGACGCCGCTTCCACCAACTATTTTGGCAGCGCTGTCCGAGTATATAGTTGCAGCGTTATTACTAATGCTATAGTGAAAACCATCATTTTGGACATCAGGAAATTTCACGTTCCATTCTTTGATGACGAGGTAATTCTGATCGGAGGTTTTGTCGTTGCTAGTGGGATTTATTTGTGTCTGAGGAGTTTTATCTGACCGCGTATCTTCTGTCTTTGACTTATTCTGTCCCCGTATAATCAAGAAACTTGCGCCCGCAATTAGTACCAATATGAATGCTAATATTACAGCTTTTGTTGTTCTATTTTTTTTCATCTTATATTCTCCAAAGATTTAAATGCTTTGTGAAGTTGAGATTTAGTTTTGGCCTCAAGTTGTATATCGGGATTATTGTCGTTTGCGACGCATGATTCAGACGGCCCACTATTCAGATAGTAGTACGTGCCGATTTTTATCAGCGGATGATTTGGTGAATTGACTAATTCATCAACCGTAGAGCTTCCGATTGACTGGCCTTTTTGTGCACGTTCAATAGCAATGAGGCTAAATTGTTCGCAGCCTTTTACGGCCTGCATTTGTTTTGTACTAAGTCCAACGAAGTTATCCTGTTGTTCTAAAATAACCGTGTCGTTAAGTTCACCAGTCAGTTTCATGCGGACGTTCCATTCATTTATGACGAGGTAGTTTTGTTCAGAGGGTTTTTCATTATCAGAGGGTTTTGTTTGTGAGTTGGAAATTTCGGATTGTGAATTCGGCTCAGAACTTGTTTGCAAACTGGGGTTTTTACCCTTAAAAAAGTAAAGGAGACCACCAACACTAATAACCCCAATCACCAGGACGATTATTATTGATTTTTTCATTGTAATGTGGTCTCCTTGCTTATTAAGGGTAAAAAATAAGCGCTCTGACCAATCCAATTACTTGGATATTTCAGAACTTGGCTGCAGTCTAACCCCGCACAAAATAATTTGCAAATAGTTTTCCACAGGAATCTGAAATTAATCCCTAAAATTGTGCGATTGCCGCTGAATCAGCATAAACCTGGCTGCCACAAAAACGAGCACCACGAGAGCAAACCCAATTAGCCATGGCGAAAAAACAAAGTCATTTGGACTAATTGGCGGCGCCTGTGTGGCTTCTGTTGTTGCTCGCGTCTGCGAAGCATCGGTGGCGTTTGATCCATCGCTGCCTTCCACCGTGATTGTCGGCGAAGTGTTTGGGCTACGCAACACATCACTCACGCCAAGCACATTCGTTTGACCGCCAACACCTTGCAACTGGCTCGTTGTCTGCAAAGACTGCGAACCAATACGCTGCGGATTCGCCGTCTGTGCTCCAGCGGCTCCGTCTTGCCCTACACCTGTATTCGCCCCGACACTACTCATGCTAATTATTGTAACAGCTTATCGAGTTTCTATCTTTAAACGATATGTGGTAAAACGAAGCTGGTCATGATTGGGATGTAGATGATGGCGAATACGGTGCTAGCAAAGATTATAAATGCAGCGCGCTCGGGTTCAGTTTTTAAGAATGTGGCGTAGGCAACGGTGTTGGCGGCCAGCGGTACAATCGACATCAAAAACATTACTTGGTAAATATCGCTGCGGCCAGCAAAAATATGTAGCATATTTTTGTCGAGCAAAATGAGCGCTACGATAACAGCCGGCCAGACTACAAAACGTGTTGTAAATGAGCGAACAATTATCGACCACTCCATGTGTGATTTTTTAAGCTTGCTAAGCGCGATTCCCACAATCATACTACCAAGTACGACGTATGCGCCGCGAAAGTTTGGCACAAAATTAGCATAGACACTTCCAAGATTGAGCCCCGCCAGCTGTACAAATAAACCGGCAAAAAAGGCGTACAGCACCGGCAATTTTAGCAGTTTTATAATACTTTCTTTGAGTGTGTTTTTGCCGCGCGCAATCAGTATAAATCCAACCGTCGTTTCGTACACCAAAAATCCGAACACACACAAAACTACTAACCCAACGGCGTCCTCGCCAAATAACGCCAAAGCTACTGGAATACCAAAATAGCCCGTGTTGCCCGAACCGGCCGCCATTCCAAGAACTCCGCGCATACCACTTGGTTTGACGTTTTTGTTTAAGATATAAGCGCCGACTGCAATTACCGAACAAAGCACAAAAAACATAACTGGCAGCAAAGCCAAGCTTGGCGTAATTTTTGTGGTGTACACTGAATTAAAAATAACGACGGGCGTAATGAAATACACGAGCAAACTCGAGACAGTCTCGCGCTTGACGGGCAGTTTTTTGCCCATGAAATAACCGACGCCAATCAAAAAATAAATTGGCGCCAGCTTAGTTATAAAATCTAAAAATAAATCCATAGGGTTTGGTTATGGGGCGAGGCGATTAATGTCGCGCGGGAATAATGTGGCTTCTTTGATGTTGTTGAGTTTGAACAGTTTTTCTACCAATCGCTCTAAGCCCAAACCAAATCCGCCGTGTGGCGGCATACCGTATTTGAAAGCGCTCAGATACGATGCGTAGCCCGGGTTTTCTGGGTTTACGCCCATTGATTTTAACTGTGCAATTAGTTTTTTGTAATCATGTTGGCGCATGCTCAAAGTTGTGATTTCGACTCCGCGGAAAAGTAAATCGGCGCGCTCGGCAATGTCGGGATTTTTTGGATCGGCCTTGTGGTAAAACTTGAACGTTTTGCTTTTGGCTGACCAACCAACCACAAACACGGCGTCGCTGCCTTTGTTCTTTTTGGCCCATTCGCAGATAAAGCGTTCTTCGTCGGGGCGGAGATCGTCCTCGCCTGTGAAATCTTCTTTCATGGCTTTTTTGTACATCTCGTGAATTTCGTCAATTGTAATGCGTGGAATATCCTGAGCTTTTTCTGGCAGTTCTGCTTTTACGACGTTCCATTTTTTGAACGAAGTTTCGTTTGTTTTCCAAGTTTCATCAACGACATAAATCAGCAAATCACCAAGTACGTTTTGCAATTGTTCAAAATCTACAAATCCTAGTTCGCAATCAACCGTCAAAAATTCGGTTAAGTGTCTTGTGGTTGCTGACGGTTCGGCACGGTAAGTCGAGCCAATTTCGAACACGCGCTCAAAAACACCAACCATCATTTGTTTATAAAACTGTGCGCTTTGCGCCAGTGTTGCGGTTTTGCCAAAATAATCGAGTTTGAATACTTCGGCGCCGCCTTCGGTTGCTTCAGCCAAAAGTTTCGGTGTGTGAATTTCTGTAAACTCATTCTTTGCAAAATATCCGCGAATCGACCGACAAACCATATCTTTGGTTTTAAATAATTCTTGTTCTTGCAGGTTGCGCAGGCTAATGCCACGGTTTTCGAAGAGTGTGTCGAGGTGTTCAGGTTTGTGCGAAATCGGTTTGTCGATTTCGATTGGCGGTTCGTCGGTGACTGGCACCAGCACGGTGATTTTGGCGTCGTGCAATTCGGCGCCGCCGGGTGCACGTTCTTCCGAGACAGACTCACCGGTGATTTCTACCACTGTGCCAATTTGTAGTCCACGAAGTTTTTCAGTCTCTGCCTTGTCGTCAACCACAACTTGAACAAGTCCGCTGCGGTCGCGAACATTCAAAAAGTTTAGCCCGCCAAGTAATCTTTTTTTATGAATCCAGCCCTGTACGGTTACGGGTTTGCCTACAAAATTTTTTACTTCACAGCTCAGCGTTCTCACTTTTTGTCCTCTTTCTCTGTAATTTCTGCTTCTTCAGATTCTATCACCTCTGTTCGGGTTTGGCGATCTTTTTCTGCGTGCTCACCCGCAACGGCGCGCAAATCTTCGTACTGATCAAACTCGTCCATAATTGGTTTACCTATGACTTGCTCAATGACGTCCTCGATCGTAATGACACCGACGATTTCTTCGAAACTATTTACCACCAAAAACATGTGGTGTTTGGTTTTTATGAACGCACCCAATACGTGGGATAAATTTCGGGTTTCGTTTACGTAAAACACGTCCGGTCGCATCACGGCCTTAACTTGGCCGCCGGCCTTGGCGCGCAACATGTCGCGCAAATATAGCGTACCGACAAGCGCTTTGTCTTTGTTCTCTACTGGGAACCGTGAATGTCCACTTTTGTGCAACTCACCCATCAAAATCGGTCCGATGGTGTCCTCGGCGCTAACTATTTTGAGCATCCGTTTTGGAGTCATTGTTTCAAGAACCGTTTTATCACCAAACCTAAGAGCATGTTTTACGATCTGCAATTCTTCGTTCGTGACTCGACTGTCGTGTTGAATTTTTTGTTTGTCTATCAAATCAATGATGTCTTCTTTGGAGTACAGTCCAGTGTGCACGTCAATACGTATAAACTTTTGGCCAAAATCCGCGGCGCGGCCAAACACTGGTTGCAGTCGCTCTAAAATCCAGTGAACGCCAGGCGCACAAAACACAGCAATTTTGAGCGCATACCTTGAAACTGGACTAACCGGCAACCAGGCAAATACGACCAAAACAATAACAAGGCAAGCCAAAATCGCTAGCGGCCACGGCAAACTAACTGCTACCAGCACAAATATACTAGAACTGAGCAGTCCGGCGCACAGCCACAAAAAGATATCTAAACTTGGGCCAAATGCCGCCACGCTATAGATTTTTTTCGAAATAACGTCGCCCCTGCGAGCCTGACGTTTTAGTTCTTTCAACGATACGTGACGATACATTTTTTGCAGCAGCAGGACTAGTAATAAATCACCACTCAAAAATAAAACCATAAAACCAATAAGCATAATCTTATCTTAGCATTTTTATTGTGGGCCGCGATCAGTTATTATGTGCGTACCCTTTGGTGGAGATTTTCAATAAGCAAAGAGGAGTTACTATTCTTATGAGCAGACGATTTTTATTAATTCTAGCGGTGTTATTTATTGGTTTTGGTGGATTTATTATCTACACAAAGCAAAAATCTAATCAAAATGGCGGCTCGGTTGATCTGGCGGCGGGCAGCAATCACGTACTTGGCACGGCTACAACTGGCGTGAGTATTGTAGAATTTGGTGATTTTCAGTGCCCGGCTTGCGGCCAATATTACCCGCTATTCAAAGCTCTCAAAGAAAAGTACGGTGACAAAATTAGCTTTCAGTTCCGCCACTTCCCACTTGTAAATATTCACCCGAACGCCATGGCTGCTCACCGCGCATCGGAGGCCGCAAGCAAACAAAACAAGTTCTGGGAAATGCATGACATGCTGTACGAACGCCAGCAACAGTGGAGCAGTAGCACCGACGCTTCAAAAATTTTTGAAAATTATGCGACTGAGCTTGAGCTCAATATGGAACAATACAAAAAAGACATCACAAATGAATCTGTTAGCGGCATTATTAACGCCGATGTGAAAGCCGCCCAAGCCATTGATGCTAGTAGCACACCGACTATTGTCATAGGCGGCAAAAAAGTGGACAAATTGCCTCAGCCAAACGATATTGCTGCATTTACAAAACTCATCGACGACGCTATCGCCAAAAAATAAATACTAATAGCTACGTTTTAGGAATCTAAACACTAAAAAAACCGGGACGACTCTTCCCGGTCTGTTTGGTTTTAGCGAGAGACAACGCATAGATTGTCTGTGTGTGCTCAAAAAACTAGTACTTAGTAGTGCAAAAACTGTTGCCAGTTTGGGCGTCGGACATGTACGTTTAAATACATTCGATCACTCGGTACGATTGTAACTTTGATAGGCATTATGACTGCTCCTTTTATTTTTAGTTTTTTGTATTTAATGTGAAGAACAAGAGCTGGGCTTAGCTCTCGCTGTACTTTTAGTTTTTTGAATTGTAAATTTTTGTTTTATTCTCAGCAGATTGACTTTACAAAACTGCCGCAAGAATGATTACAGTTTGTCACAAACTCGCACGAAGCACAAGCATTATTTTATCTTTTTTGTCGTCGTCGTGGTGTTCCCAGACAATGGACCGAGCGGAGACTTTAACATCGTTGTAATCGCGGTGCCGGCAGCACTATGAATACTGACGCGGCGGTCTTTTTCGTTCTGAATTTTTTTGTGCAGTTTGCGCATTTCTGAGCTTGGCGTGATTTTGCCGCCAATTTGTCGAAGCTCACCGTCAATTGTCGCTATTTCGTCATCACTTAAATCATCGAGCTCCAAAAATGCATCGCGGGCGTTTTTGGTCGAACGAATTAACTCGTCCATTTTTAAGTGCAATGATTTAGAATCACGGTTTTGGGTGTTCTGAATCAAAAAAACCATCAAAAATGTCGCCACCGTCGTACCGGTATTTATGTATAGTTGCCACGTATCGGAATAATTAAAGAATGGACCGGTGATGCCCCATAAAATGACAATGACGCACGAAAGCAAAAATGCACTGGCCGTTCCCATGGCATAGGCGGTTTTGGAAGCGATTTTTCTAAAATATTCTTTCATAGTTTTCCCCGTGTTTTCTCCCTCAGATTTTTTGGTTATCATAAGCATTGTACAGCAGATAAAAGCTAAAAGTATAGTGGCGGATTACGTTCTGGGCTCGAAATACCGGCTGACAAGCTTATGGGCGTCAATACAAACCAGTGACAACACCACCGGAATGAGCATTGCAATTGCCGCGTCCTGGAGTGAAATCGCAACGATTCCAAAGTACTGCCTAAGAGGTGTAAGGAAAATAATCAAGTTCAGTACGGCCGAAAATGCCAGCGCGGCAATCAATTTACCGTTGGGTCGCACGACATTTCTAAGCCAGCTGTGCTTTTCAAAATTAACGCTGAGCGCGTTAGCCCACTGCACTACAATTAGGCTTAAAAACGCCATGGTCTGTGCGTAGGCTTGGCCCTTATCAAGATTCATCACAAAAATTGTTAGCACGCTGGCGCTCATAACAATTGCCATAAGTAAGACGCGGCTGAGCAGAATTTTGTTGAGCAGCGGCGCTTTGGGATGTTGTGGCGGTTGTTCCATGTGATGTGATTCTGGCGGGCTCAAACCCAGCGGAATTACCGTAACGCCGTCGGTAACAAGATTCACCCATAAAATTTGCACGGCACTCAGCGGCAACGGAAAGCCAAATAATAATGCCCCCATCATCGTCAAAACTTCGCCGCCGGTTGTGCCTAGCAAATACACCAGCATTTTTCGGATGTTAGCCAGCACCGTGCGCCCAACTTTTATCGCATTAATGATTGTATGGAAGTTATTATCCAGCAAAATTACATCGCTGGCGTCTTTGGCCGCATCAGTACCACTACCCATAGCCAAGCCAACGTTTGCTTCAACCAGCGCCGGAATGTCATTAACGCCGTCGCCCGTCATGGCGGTAATTTCGTGACCCTTTGTTGCTTTGATCATGGCGTATTTATGCTCGGGCAAGACGCGGCCAAACACCGGGCGAGTTTTAATTGCCGCGCGGATTTCTTCGGGGTTTCCATTTGCCAGTACGATGCCACTCGTGACCTGATGTACATTGCTAGCAATGCCAACTTGCGTCGCAATATATCCGGCGGTTTCGACGTGATCGCCGGTGAGCATTACAACTTTTACACCAGCTTTTCGGGCTTGAGCTACAGCTTCGGCGATGCCAGGACGTAGTTGGTCACTCATACCAACAAGGCCGTCAAAACTCATGCCACGCAAATGATGCGCATCCATTGTTGGCTTGGTTCCGGCTGGGAAATCTTTGTGCGCGAACGCAATCGTGCGATAGCCACGGCCAGTAAAATGCTGCAAATTTTTAGCAACCGCCGGCTCGGTAGAACTCAAACCGCAATGATACAGCACCTGCTCGGGTGCGCCCTTTATATATATTGTATAGCCTTTTTTGTGGCGCCATACGGTTCCGCTCAATCGCAGTTTTTGTTCGAACGGATGATCGGCGGCATGCTCCCACGCTGAGTCTGGCTGAACGTTTGGCAGTGACGCTAACAAAATTTTGTCCAAAGGATCTTGTGCGTAATCATCGTCAACATTCAAACTAAGACGAATGGCTTGGTTGAACTCCGCTTCTGAATAATCCGGGCTCAGCTTGCTGGCAACTGATAATTTGTTTTGGGTGATGGTTCCGGTTTTATCGGTCGCAATTAATGTTACTGCACCGAGCGTTTCCATAGCCGAAATTTTTTTGACGAGCGCTTTTTGCTTAGCCATGCCGCGTGCACTAAATAGCAACACGACTGTTAACGCAACTGGTAAACCTTCCGGCACGGCCGAAACTATCATGGTCAGACTAAATCGCAGCGCTTCTTCGAGCGGCAACCCGCGGAACACCGCCAAACCAAAAATGGCAAAACCTAGCCCGCCAACACCAATTAAAATCTTGCTGATAACGCTATCGATTTTTTGCTCGATTGGAGTTTTGTCTCGGTCAGCTTGGCCAGCCAGTTCGTTTATCGTGCCCAGCTGCGTTTTATTGCCTGTTGCGGTAATGAGCAATAATCCACTGCCGCCCTTTATATATGTACCTTTAAAAAGCATGTTCGATTGTTCGTAGATTTCATGTTTGCCACTCATTGCTCCGGCTTGTTTGTGCAGTGGTAGCGACTCACCGGTAAGCAGAGCTTCGTCGGCTTGAATGCGATTTGATTCAATGAGTCGTCCGTCGGCCGGAACTTTCATGCCTTCGGCGACGTGAATTATATCGCCCGGCACGATTAGTTCGCTATCGATTTCTACTGTTTTGCCAGCGCGAAGCAAACTAACTTTTTGTACGTCTTGAGCTTTAAGCGTTTTGAGCACACGACTGACAGAAAATTGCTGAAAATAATAAATCAGCGCGTTGACAACAACAATCACGCCAATAATAATTGCCTCGAACCATTTTTGCTCGAATAAACTAATGCCGAGCGCGAAGATTAATATCAGTACAAAAACGCTGGCAAATGGCTCAATGATTTTTTTCCAAAGTGGCAAAGATTTCGTGCTCAGCCTATTATAGCCGTGCTGTTTCAATCGATCATTTGCGGCAATTTCGGACAAACCATGCTGGCTGGTTTTTAGCTGTTCAAGCGCTTCATGGATTTCAAAGTTATAAAAAAACTGCTCGTGTTTTGTTGTAGTTTCTTGCTTGCTCACTAGAGTTCCAGTGTAGCATAAGCGTTACTGTTAGATCTGGTATAAGTGATTCGATTGTATGTATTCTAAAACACCTAAATGCAAACCGTCCGGGTGTTTTTTTGCAACAAGTTCGGCTTTGATTGTGGACGATGAAATTGGCGACCACACTGCCGGTAAGATCTTCGCAATTTTTACGCTTATATCTTCGAGGAGTTTTTGCGTTTTTGCCTTGTCGGAATTATTGCGGAGCACCACGCATAATTCTAGTTGCGGCAGCCAATCTTTGGCATTCGGCCATTTGTGCAAATGATCCAACATGTCCGAACCAACAATTAAACAAACTTGCGCGTCAGGATATTGTTGCCGAAACTGCGGCAGTGTGTTTTCGAACTTTATGTTTTCTGATCTGCTGTTTTTGGCGTGGTCAAAAAAACTAATGTGTTTAAAATCTTGCAGTGCTATTTTGACCATTTTTTTGCGGTGATCATAACTTGTGACGTTGGTTTTACGGGTTGGGTTTTTTTCGATCATCACCAAAACTTCATCGAGCTCTAATGCGCCGAGCGCCACCAAACAAGCCTCAACATGTCCAACATGAATCGGATCAAACGTGCCGCTAAAAATCCCTATGCGTTTAGACATCAAATACCCTCGCAGCATTTAGTTGGCATTTTGCACTTAGGGCAAACAAAATGCCCATGTACTGGCTCAATCGGATAGTGCCCACAACTATCGCAAAAAAACTCCGGCGACTGCTCCTTCACTAACTCTTTATATGTATCGTCTTGCTCGCCCATGTTAGTATCCTTTTGTAGCCCCACAATTGTCTTTTATGCAGCCCTTTTTCGCTTGCTTTAGATCGTAAACCACTGTTTTCGAACCGCATTTTTTGCATGTTCTATCGCTCTTATCAACGAGTGTATCTTTTGGATCAAAGCCAAGTTTCTTAATTTTATCAGCTTCGTCGCCAGTAAGCCTAGCTCGTACGAGATCACAGGAGCCAGCCCCACAATAGCCACCGCCCGGTGCTTGTTGAATCACCTGCGTCAAACGAATTTCAGCTTCACGGAGTGAAGCTTCTGTGTTTAAACGAAGCAACATATCAACTTCTTGTAAACCAATGGCGGTTTTTTCGTCAAAAATTTCAACGGCAATTTCTGGTTGATGCTGTGATTTTGCAATCAAAATATGTTTCACAAAATTCTCCACCAGCTCCAGTGCTTTCATTCCGTCTGTGTTGTCTCGGCACAAGTCCAAAATAAAATCGGCGGTCATTTCAGCGTGTACGTCAAGCTCGCGTTGTCGCTCGATGGCTTGCTGCTTAAACACTTCGTAATCCTTTACTGTTCCATCATTAACAACTTCGCCCATAAAAATTTCGACACACCATTCTCGGCTGGCAACTTGATCTAGGTGAGCTACAAAATCCATCAGTGAGTCATCTGCAAGAATTCCTGCCGCATGCTTTTCATTTTTAGTCATGTTTGTGGTATCGATATTACGTTCAAGCAAAGCAATTTCAATAATATCGTCGGTCAGATAATCGGCTGGCAAGTTAACTTGTTCCTGAGAGCGATTTCCGGTTTTTGGATCTATTTTCATGTCACGGAAAATTCTTTTTTCTATCCACGGCACATAACCACCGAAGTTTTTGCCGCCATTTTTGTAAACATCGATTGCCCAGTCAGCACAGGGTTGGTGAGTTCTAAGTACTGTTCCTGCAAGCGCCGCACCACCGAATCCTCGAATTAATCGCATTGTCTCTTCTTCGACGTAATCGTTAATGCGGTATTCATTCTCTTCGTGGTGTACGGTTGGTATTAAGCCTGACTCGGTTGCGGCTGAAGTTGAACGTCCATTCAAAAAAAACGCTTCTGTTGCTTCGTCCCATTCATGTTCGATGGGCTCAAAGTACTCAGCAATATTTGTGCTTCGCCATTCCCCAAACAAACGCTTACAGTCAAATACCAAGCCTCCGTAAAGTTCTTTGCGCAATTCTGGTGATTCTGCAGCTAAAACTCTATGGCCAGAGGAAAGTGCATCGACTGGCTGCATCGGTTTGTCTTCATAAAGCATTTGTCGCTCGCGCGCATGCATGGTTGCACGAGCGCGCTCTTGGGCAACTTCACGCTCAAAAGCTAGCTCTGGAATGCTAGATGCAAGGTGATATGTTGACGTTGCTGTATTCAAAAAAATACCCCTGCTCTGTATAAGCAAGGGTCTTGAAAACAATATTCGCGCTCTTGCTCGAGAGACTTATTTGCTAGATCGGACTTATTTACATTTTTGTAAAATTACCGTTGCGGCACAGTGAGGGAATTTCACCCTAGCTTCCAGCATTTTTATTGTTAAGTATTAGTAGTATACACCCGAATTAAAACGCTATATGTAGTATTAAAAACATCTACGCTAACGCTAAAATCAACACCAGAATTCCGAGTCCAATCCGGTAATAAGCAAAAACGTTCAAGCTGTGTTTGGCCAAATATTTGATCAAAAAGTTAATCGCAAACATGCCACTTACGAATGCCGATATAACACCGACTGCAAAAATAGTAGCCTCGTTTTGTACGCTACTCAAGCCGCCGTCAAACATAACCTTAGTAATTGCACCTAGCATAATTGGCACGCCTAGCAAAAACGAAAATCTCGTTGCTGCAACGCGGTCCATGCCCATAAAGATTCCTGTCGTGATCGTTGCGCCAGAACGTGAAACGCCCGGAACTATCGCGGCCGCTTGCGCCAAACCAACGGCCAGTGCCTGTTTCGTGGTTGTATCATTTAGCTTGTTTCTTTTTTTGTTTTGGGTTTGTTTTTTTGCGTAATATTCTGCGCCAATCATTAAAAACGCTACAAGGATTAAATTCATAGCAACCAAAATACTGGACCTGAATGTTGACTCGGCGGCGTCTTGCAATAAAAACCCGGCAGCGGCGGCTGGAATCGTTGCCATTGCAATCAGCCAAGCAAGTTTTGTTTGTTGTGATCTTACAAAAACTGCGCGCACCAGACTAATAATATCCTCGTGGAAATAAATCAGAATCGCCATAAGTGTTCCAAAATGCAGCGCAACATCAAACGCCAAACCATGTTCTGTCACGCCAAGCCATTGATGAAACAAAACCAAATGCCCAGAACTAGAAACTGGGATGAACTCCGTCAAACCTTGTACGATTCCTAAAATTAATGCTTGAATTATATTCATGATTTACCTTTTGACTTTATACTAGTCAGCCGTGGAATAAAACTTTGCGCCGCGCCGTCCAACCCAAAAATTTTGAGTGTTCCAATAAGTACGTACAATTGATCAATTTGCGATTCAGGCGGTTTGCCGGCTTGTTCGGCTTGGTCAAAATAATAATCTACTTTTTCGACTAACCATTTTTCTTGTTTTTCGCTGATTTGGTTGGTGGTGACTTTTGGCTCGTCGCTCATGGTTACGACTTCGAGCGAACGAGCGGAGTGGTCTCGCTTAATTAAATGTCCGCGTTTTATCAAACTATTAATATGGAGTGCGACGGTGGCGACAGATGTATAACCCATGCCTTTCATTACTTCGCGGTAACTCGGACTGTAGCCGTTTTGTTTTATAAATGCTTCGATGTACCCAAGCAGCTCGCGTTGTTTTTTGGTTGGTCGAATTGTTTTAGTTTGGGGTTTTTCGTTCATTATTTCTTGCTCGTTTTTACCCGGGATCGTCGAACTGTTTTAGGACGATGCAAAGCAGGCGCGGCTGAGCGTCGTGGTTTTGGTGAAGTTTTGGCTGCAAATACCCACAATTTGTACCATAAATAATTCCATACCGTAAAAAACCCAGCCGAGATAAACTGCCCAATATACGGCGAAATTCCAACTTGGTTCAAACTCCAAACAATTACCGTATCAATGCCAAGATTCACCACCGATAAAATAATGTAGCGCGCGCTGACTGTATCAAGTTCTTTTCGTGCTTGACGGCCACCAAAAACCCAAAATCGTTCCAGAACAAAATTTACACTAAGCCCAACCAAAAACGACACGATTTTTGCAACGACCAGATCAACATGAAACACCGAATACAAAACAGCAAAAACAATATAGCCAGACCAAAAAAACGCACCGCCGGTGATCATGTATTCAATAATTCGATTTGTTTCAGATTTTCGTGTTGTCATGATTGTTTCGCCATAAGCTTGTTCGTATTTAGTATAGCAGTTCGCCCCTAAAAACATTGTAAAATGATATAGTTAAATGAGTAATTCTTATGAAAAATAACGCCTCATTACTTTACAGCCTGTTCATGATCATGAGCGACAGCCTTACACTGCTGGCGGCTTTTGTGGCCGCGTTCGTCCTGCGAGTGAGTCTAAGCGCAACCCCAATTATCACCCCTGTTCCGGCGCGAACATATTTTGCGATTACACTGAGCTTAGTGCCGATTTGGATTATTATTTTTTCACTGCTTGGTTTGTACAACCGCAGCGTTTACGACAAGCGGTTTAGCGAAATCAGCCGTCTGGCAATTGGCACGGTTCTGGGCGTTTTGTCGATTATCGCGGTGGAATACTTTACGAACGACCCGATTTTTCCGGCCAAAATGGTGCCGATCTACGCCGCTGGCCTGACCTTTATTTTGCTAATTTTAAGCCGAAACATCGTGCGTCTTATTCGACAGATATTATTCCGCTACAATTTTGGCGTTAGTAATGTTTTGATTGTTGGCAACACCGATATGTCAGTGGAACTCATTGATTGGCTGGGAAAACCACAAATATCAGGCTATAGAATCCTTGCAACAGTGTCTGGTCATAAGCATGGATCAATCCGACATTTTACGAGTTTTAGCGAAGCCACCAAGGCATTACGATCCAAAAAAATTGACAGCATTATGCAAACTGAGCTTTTTGCCGACGCCGCCAAAAATAGCGAGGTACTTACTTTTGCCCAAACCAATCATGTGGCGTATCGATTTATTCCTGGCAATACTGAATTGTTTATTGGAAATATCGATGTCGAATTGTTTCAATCATCAATCCCGATGATAGCCGTCCATCAAACTGCGCTCATTGGCTGGGGACGAATCGTAAAACGATTGTTTGATCTTTTGGTGGCTTCGCTACTATGCATTTTGCTTTCCCCGCTGCTCCTTATTATTGCGCTGCTTAATTTCATGTTTACTGGCGGAGTTTTTTTCCGCCAAACGCGGCTTACACGTTTTAATCAAAAGTTTCGTGTCTTTAAATTTCAAACCCTAAAAAAAGCCTACAACGGGATGTCTCCGGAGGAAGGTTTTGCAAAAATGAACCAGCCGTTGCTCTTAACGCAGTTCCGCAAAAATGGCGATTTTTTGTCGAACGACCCGCGACTCACAGGATTTGGAAGATTTATGCGCAGGACTAGCCTCGATGAACTGCCGCAACTTTTTAACGTTATAAAAGGTGATATTAGCCTGGTTGGACCGCGCGCGCTTGTTCCAAACGAACTCGAAGCCTACACCAACAAGCACAAAATTTTGAGTGTAAAATCTGGCATGACTGGGCTGGCACAGGTCTCGGGTCGTAAAAATATCAGCTTCGACGAACGACGAAAACTAGACGTATTTTATGTGCAGAACTGGAGCTTCTGGTTTGATATCGTCATCATGCTAAAAACTTTGCGAGTTGTCATTAATCAAAACGATCAATGAAAGTTGCGATTGTTCATGACTGGTTAATTGGTGGTGGCGCCGAAAAAGTTGTCGAGCAACTACACAAACTCTGTCTCTTATACACATCTCCGAGCCCACGAGACTAAGGCGAATATCGTATGCCGTCTTCTGCTTGAAAAAAAAA
>ENA-ORBV01005148-ORBV01005148.1-microbial-mat-metagenome-genome-assembly--contig:-NODE-5148-length-24321-cov-10.153275_pt1 | contig 24321 bp, 19 predicted proteins | sample MGYA00237777_ERZ505514 | MGnify/ENA primary metagenome ERZ505514 (study PRJEB26160, sample SAMN06269048) | microbial mat metagenome | isolation source: Oligotrophic lake microbial mat | place... | reverse complement strand
GAGTGGCGGAGTACCGCCATTCACCTGCCAGGAATTCTGTCAAGAGAAGAAAAGGGGCGTGGCGACCAAGTGTGCTGAGTTGCTCGGAGTGAAATTGTCGGGACGAGCGACGTTGGGTGGGACGACGTTTGGTGGGACGACGCAGCGCGCGTGGTGTCGGAATGGGAACGTCAGTTCCGGTGAAGCTGGGCGTGGCGACCAAGTGTGCTGAGTTGCTCGGAGTGAAATTGTCGAGACGAGCGACGCTGGCTGGGACGACGCAGCGCGCGTGGTGTCGGATTGGAAACGTCAGTTCCGGTGAAGCTAGGCGTGGCGACCAAGTGTGCTGAGTTGCTCGGAGTGAAATTGTCGAGACGAGCGACGCTGGGTGGGACGACGCAGTGCGCTTGGTGTCGGCTTGGAAACGTCAGTTCCGGCGAAGCTGGGCGTGGCGACCAAGTGTGCTGAGTTGCTCGGAATGAAATTGTCGAGTCGATCGACGGAGGGTGGGACGAGGTAGTGCGCGTGGTGTCGGAATGGGAACGTCAGTTCCGAGGAAGCTGGGCGTGGCGGCCGAGTGTGCTTAGTTCTTCGAAGCGGAATCGTTCCCTCGAGTGAAAAACCGCGGGCGGCCGAGGAGCGGCAAGCGTGCGGAGTTCGCCACTCGAGGATCCTCACTTGGATCGACCGGAATGGCGCTCCTCCTTCCAAGTGCAAACAACCCGGCCAATCCCCCCATCTGCTGGTTCGATTTTTCGCACCCGAACCGCAACCGAGCCCCACTCCATTCGTCGAATGAATGTGAGAACCCAAACACGCGACTCCCTCCTGCCCGCCCTCGTCGGCTTCTTGCTCAGCTCGACTCTCGCTCGCGCACCCACCCCCGACTTCACGAGCCGCATGCCGGTCGGCTTCGCACGCGAGCGCGAGACCAATCCCGACCGCATGAACTTTCGCGACCTCCAACGCCTGCCCTCGATCGGCCCCACCCGCGCACGCCTGATCGTCGAAGCACGTCACGAGCGAGGCTTGCGTGGCGGACCCGCGGCTTGGACATCGCTCGCCGGAATCGGCGACGAGACCGTGCGCTGTGTGGCCGAGGCCGTTCTCCTGCAGGCTTCTCGCGCGCGCGACCGCTGATCGCCGGTCCCGCAAGCTGTCCACTGGCGAGCCCCTCCACAAGAGGCCAGGTTGCGTAGCGCGATCCCTGACGCAGCGACAGTCAGAGCGTACACTTCGCGCGGATTTTGCCTGTGAGCCATCGCTCGAACGACAACCTCGCTCCGCCGCGTCTCGGCCCTCCGACGCCGCTCACCCAGAGCGAAATCGACGCCTGTCTGCGCCCCGCGCTCGCTGAAGATCGCGGCGGTGGCGACTTGACGTCGATCACGGCCATTCCAGAAGGCGCTCGCGCACGCGCGCGACTTTTTTCGAAGTCGCCAGGCGTCATAGCCGGTTTGCCGATCTTCTGTCGCACGTTCGAACTGTGCGATCCGTCCGCAAAAGTGACGCAGCTCGTCGAAGACGGTGCACGCGTCGTTCGCGGTCAGGATCTCGTGATCGTCGAAGGACTGGCGCGCGCGCTCCTCGCGGCCGAACGAACCGCTCTCAATTTTGCGCAACGCCTGTCGGGCACGGCGACGTTGACCGCACGCTACGTCGAACTGGCTCGCGAGGCCGGCATGAATCCGGTGCGCATCCTCGACACGCGCAAGACGACGCCCAACTTGCGGCGGTTCGAGAAGTACGCCGTACGTTGCGGCGGCGGGGAAAATCATCGCTTCGGCTTGTTCGACGAAGTGATGGTCAAAGAAAATCACATCGAACTCGCCGGCCGTGCCATCGAAGCGGTGCTGACCGACTTGCGTCGTGCCGTCGGCAACGCGATCCGTATCACCAGCGAAGCACGCGACGAGCGCGAAGCCATCGCCGGCGTGGAAGGCGGCGCTGACGTCATCCTCCTCGACAACATGACGCCGGATGAAATGGCGCATCTGTGTCCGTTGTTGCGTGTTCGAGCCAGCGAGCGCGGCAGAACGATCGAGTTGGAAGCTTCCGGCGGAATCGACGAGCGCACGATCGCAGCCGTCGCGCGTTCCGGCGTCGATCGCATTTCTGTGGGGGCGGTGACGCACTCGGCGCCTGCGCTCGACTTGTCGCTCGATCTCACGCCGACCGCATGAACCGCTGACGATGTTCCGAACAAGCGACAGATGAATTCCTCTGCTCCCAACGATCAGCCGGAACTGAAGCTCGATCTGCCGGCGGCTCACAGCGCCGAACGCATGGCGCGAGCCGTCTTGCGCGAGTTCGCGAAGAAAAAGCGCATGCCGGCAAAGGAGATCGAGACGCTCGAATTCGTCGCGTCCGAATTGCTCTCGAATGCGGTCGATCACGGCGGAGGCGATCACGCGATGGAGGAATCCGAACTGCCCGGCGACGTGCGCATGTCGCTCGCGCTCGTCGTGCGCGCAGACGGTTGGACGATGAGTGTCGGCGACCAAGGCGGAGGCGATCCTGCCGAGATGCGCGCGCGGATCGAATCGCCCGACGAGCCCGATCTCGAAGACGAACGCGGTCGCGGCTTCTTCTTGCTCGCGCAGATGCTCGAGCGCATCGAGGTCGAGAAAACAGCCGATGGTCGCGGGCTGTTGTTCACTGCGGTGCGCAAGTACGCGGCTCGCCGGTGAGTTTCCTCGTCGCGATCGCGAGCGCGTGTCGACGCTCGCCGCGTTTCGTCGCGGTGATCCTGTTCTGCGTGTGGACGGGACTGATTTTCTACCTGTCGGACCGACCCCCGCCAGATCCCGACGCGCACTCGGGCGCAGCACGAGCGTGGTTGATGAACCTGCGACACGCGCCCGCGTTCGGCATGTTCGGGCTGCTCTTTTTGTGGGCGACGTCGCGCTCCGGGCAGCGCTTGGCCGCGAGCATTCGTCGCGTGAACTGGGCCATCGTCGCCGTTCTCGTCTACGGCATCGTCGACGAGCGCCACCAGTTCCACACGCCCGGTCGCGACGCGTCGGTGAGCGACATCCTGACGAACCTCGCCGGCGGTTGGTTGTGCGCACACGTCTTGTTCGCCGTCGAGGAAGGCGCGAGCGGCTCCAAGGTCGCGCGTCTGTTCGCGATCGGACTTCCCGCGTGCGGCGTTGCGGCTGCAATCGCTACGCTCATCCCGCCGTTGTGGCCCGAGCTGACTTGGCTCTAGAACGAGGATCCGATGACCGACTCGAGCGACACCTACCGATCTCCGCTCGGCGAGCGTTACGCCAGCCGCGCGATGCGCGAGAATTTCTCGGAGCGCCGCAAATTCACGACGTGGCGCGCGTTGTGGATCGAGTTGGCGCGCGCCGAAAAAGCGCTCGGCCTCGCGATCACGACCGCGCAGATCGACGAGATGGTCGCACACGCGAATGATCTGAATCTCGATGTCGCAGCCGCGTTCGAGAAGGACTTGCGCCACGACGTGATGGCTCAGATTCACGCGTGGGGCGAGCAAGTGCCGACCGCGCGCCCGATCATCCACCTCGGTGCGACGAGTTGTTTCGTCACGGACAACGCCGAAATCTTGGCGATGCGCGAGGGCGTGCGACTCTTGCGAGCACAGTTGGTCAGCGTGATCGCCGTGATGCGCGAGTTCGCGCTCGAACATCGCGCGTTGCCGACGCTCGGGTTCACGCACTTTCAGGCTGCGCAAGCCGTCACCGTCGGCAAGCGCGCGTGCCTGTGGCTGCAAGATCTCGTGCACGATCTCGAAGACTTGGATCACGCGGAAGCGACGATCCGTTTCCGCGGCGTGAAGGGCACGACGGGGACGCAGGCGTCTTTTCTGGAACTGTTCGACGGCGATCACGCGAAAGTGCGCGCGCTCGACGTCGCCGTGACGAAGGCGTTCGGTTTCGAGCGCTCGTTCGGTGTCACCGGCCAAACGTATCCGCGGCAACTCGATTTCCGCGTCTGCCAAGTGCTCTCGTCGATCGCTCAGAGCGCGCACAAGTTCGCGACTGACATGCGACTCCTCGCGCACAAGAAAGAGATCGAAGAACCATTCGAGTCCAAGCAGATCGGATCGAGCGCGATGCCGTGGAAGCGCAACCCGATGCGCTCCGAGCGCATGTGTTCGCTGGCGCGTTTCGTGATCGAAGCGCTCGGGAACACGGCGCACACCGCCGCGAATCAGTGGCTCGAACGCACGCTCGACGACTCGGCGAACCGGCGCATCGTCGTAGCCGAGATGTTCCTCGCGACGGACGCGGTCTTGAACCTGTACTTGAACGTCGCACAGGGACTCGTCGTGAACCCGCACGTGATCCGCCGCAATCTCGACGAAGAGCTGCCGTTCCTCGCGTCCGAGAACTTGATGATGGAAGCCGTCAAGCTCGGCGCCGATCGCCAGGACGTGCACGAGTGTGTGCGCAAAGCGAGTCATGCCGCCGCGCGCGCGGTGAAGAACGGCGAACCGAATCCGCTCAAGAACTTGTTAGCCGCTGAACCGATGCTCGCGAATTTGAGCGGGCGGCTGGACCGATTCCTCGACCCGTCGCGCTACATCGGCCGGGCAGCTGAACAAGTGGTCGAGTACGTCCGCGAAGAGGTCGACCCGCTGCTCGAGCGGCACCGCATGCTGATCGGCAAGTCGTCCGACGTGCGCGTGTAGGTTCGCGCCACATTCGTCTCTGAAAAACGGCAATGCGACAGGCGCTGGCTCGAAGTCTCTTTTTGCAATGCCGCACCTGCGCTCGCTATCTTCTCCTGTGGCGAGGCGGGGTCGGCAGCTCCGCGCTCCCCACGTTCCGCTCGAGATCGAGGGAGAGATTCCTCTACGTAGGAAAACTCTTCCTTCGATTCGACCTTGGGACGCGAACGCCTCTGACTCATGCGTGAGCTATCTTTCCCTGAGGTCTCCTCGACTCGGCATTCGATCTAAGGACTGACCTCGCCGCCCCCCAGTGTCCTCTCCGGCGAGAACGGTGACGTGTTGACCCAACCCGGGATCCCCAACGAATACGTGTTGTCGACGAGCTGCTACGGAGCTCGTCTCAAGACGATCGAAGACCAGGCTTTCGCAGCCGTGGCGATGGGATTCCGTCGGTTGGAACTGGGCCTGCTCGAGTCGCCCGTGAAGCTGAACGGGTTCGAGGATTCGCGGCGCGAGACCGGGATCTCGGTGCGCTCGATCGTGTCGGGTTGCCTCGACTCGCGCTCGATCAACATGTCGGGTACGAAGCTCGGCAGCTTGGACGAAGACCTGCGCGACATGGCGATCAATTCGGTGCGTCGCCACATTCGCTTGGCGCAGCGCTACCAATGTCCGGTCGTGATCGTGCGCGGGTTGGAGCTCGAAGACAAACCGTTGCGCGAGGAAGCCGATCGTTTGGCGGCGCGGATCGTGCGCGAAGGCTCGAACGACGTGACGAAGGAATTGGCGCGCGATCTCGTGATGTGCGTGCAGAAGAAGGGTCAGCGCCAGATCGAGCACTTGTGCCGCTCGCTGCACCTTCTGATGAGCGAGTTCCCCGAGACGAAGATTGCGATCGAGCCGGGCGGCGGTCCGGTGGATCTGCTGCATTTCCAAGCGGTCGGATGGACGCTCGACGACTTGGAGAAGAAGGGTCTCTCGTACTGGCACGACACCGGCGGCGTGCACCAAGGCGAGCGCGTCGGGTTGCCGACGCAAGGCGATTGGCTGCAGAAATATGCGCCGCGCATGGTCGGCGTGCACTTGCAAGATTCCGCCGACACGACGGTCGCGATGCCGCCAGGCACGGGCGAGATCGACTTCAAACTGGTCGGCAATTATCTGCCGAAGCACGCCGAGCGCGTGGTCGAGATCAATTCGCGCCACGGTCGCGCCGAGATTCTGGCGTCAGTCGGATTCTTGGTCGGGCTCGGGATCTGAACGCGTTGCGTTCGTGCTTCAGGGCACGAACTGAACCGACAACCCGTTCGAGAGGTTGTTCGTGATGCCGCACGGCGACGCGAGGTCGCGGTACCAGCATTGGAAGTTCCACGTTTGACCGGGGCTGATGGCTCCCAATCCGCCGAGCATCTGCGAGTAAGCGACAAGGCCCGGAGGGCGAACGATCACGCCCTCAGCGTCAGCGAACTGAACGCCGAGTCGGTAGAGACCGAGCGGTCCGCCAAAGGTGACGAGCTTGCCGCTGCCGAGGTTGATCGAGCCCTGCGCTGACCCCATGAACATCAACGTTGCGGTTCCCGCAGGCATCTCTCGCACCTCGAGCACGAGATCGTCCGCCGCAATGCTGCCGGAACCCGAGGCCTGAAGAATTGCGCCGACCGTAGTCGAGTTGCGGCAACCGCCATGGTTATCGGTGTTGCCGCAAGGCGAGCTGGTGTAGCACGAGCCGTACTGCGTCGCGTCGGGCGCGAGATCGAAGAAGTAAACGGCGCCGGTATCGCAGTTGTTTCCCGAAAGACAGGCCTCGTCGTCGCCCGGCGCTCCTATCATCAAAGTGTTGCCGGAGAGAGTCGGAGTAAAATAGAAGAAGTCTTGACCATGACCTGTGTTGGGCAGCACCTTACTGGTTTGGACCCACCCGTTGATCGTTTTTCTGAACACGTAGGCAGCGCCTGAATCAACCCCATTGTCCCTGTCGAGTGCAGAGCCAACGGCGAGGTCCAGCTTCGATTCCGAGATGTAGAACCCGTCCAATGACTCTAAATCGAGTGAAGTCACCGTTTGTACGCCAATCCATACCCCACTAACCTCCTCATATACGTACGAGCGGCCAGCCCGGCCCGCCGACCCGACCGTGTCCTCGGACGATACAAACAAGGTCGACCCATTCAGCACAACGGATCCACCGTAATTCCACCCGGGTTGGAGTGAGTTGCCGGTGTAGACGAGCTTCTGTTGCTGCGTCCACAAGCCTTGGGGGTCTCGGGTGAAGACATAGGCAGCGTTGCCGTAGCCCGTACCGCCAGCCACGCGATCACCGTCGATGGAGACTGAGATGCCAAAGTTCGCTCCGCCAGGCATGCCGGTCGGTTGGAAGCGTGCAACATCGATCCAGGTAGTGCCGACGCGTTCGAAGATGTATATGGCTCCGTGATGAGTTCCGCTCCAAGAATCGAATCGTGCACCCACGACGATTCGATCTCCGTCGATCGCGACCGCGTGACCGAATTGGATTTGTCCGAAGGGAAAGCTGGGCAGCAATTTCTGGCTCTCCGGCATGTTTAGTGGAAGCGCGGGCGTCATCGGTGCACTGGTTTCAGGTTGATTCCTGAGCAGCAGAGGAAGATCAGCGAGATCAAGCTCGTGGCGCTGTGAAATCCGAACGAGCGGCGCGTGATCGTTCGGATCTTGCCGTTGAGTCCCTCGGTTCGGCCGTTGGAGAGTCCCGTCGCGACGTACGCCAAGATTCCTTCGATGTGTGCACGCACGGTTCGAGCCAACTTCTGAAAGGGTCGCAGTCGCGAGCGTGTCGCCCAGTCTATCCACTCAAGGATTTTTGTTCTGGCGACGTTGACCTGTCGACCATCGAGGATAGCGGCGAGACTTTCCTTGAGCAGATAAGCGCGGTAGAGCGGCTGGTTGGCTTTCTGTACCTCAGCGACCTTCGCGACCTCGATGGCCGAGAGGTTCCACGGGTTCTTGTGCAACGCGAAGCGTGACTTCTTCAATGCGTGTCTGTCCTCGGAGTCGGCCTCGCGAACTTGCTCGCGACGGACTTCATCGAGTGCGTCGTGTGCGAGGCGCTGGACGTGGAAGCGATCGAAGATGACGCGCGCCCGCGGTGATGCTTCTGTGACCGCCTTCAAGTACGCCGCAGACATGTCCAGGGTGACGGCCTCGAGTTGCCCGCAGCGCACGTTTCCAAGCTCTTTGAAGAAGGTGTTGAGGGTTTCTGCATTCTTGCCGGGATGTGCCCACACGACGCCGCCGCGTACATGATCGACGATCACAGTGACGTACTCGTGATGGCGTCGGTAGCTCAGCTCGTCGACGCCGATGTGGGTCAGACCGTCGAGTGGATCGGTGCTCTGGTGACGCGGGAGAACACGCTGGATGATCGCTCCGACGGTCTTCCAGCCAACACGCATGAGTGTGCTCAGCGTCGTTTTGTCAGCCCGCTGCGCGAGGTAGGCCACTTGTTCCTCGAATTCGTAAGTGAACCAGGATTGATTCTCCGCCCAGGGCACGAGTTCGACGGTGACTCCACAGCGCGGACAGTTCACGCGGCGAATCGTGTAGCGCAAGTGCACGCCCAGAGCCGCGAGGTCAAGGCGGCGCCAGAGTCGGCCCACGTACCGATCGTGCACGGCTCGAACGCGGCGGCAGCAGCTCGAGCAGTACGGTATGCGCGTCGTAGGCGCCACGTCGACGACGAGCCCGTCGTCATCGAATGTCGCCCCGAGGATGCGGGTCTGCTTCAGTCCAAGGATGTTTCCGAGTAGAGTTGTCGCGCGCATGGGGGAGCGGTCGCCTTTCGTGTCTAGACAACCGCAGGGTACCCCGCACTCTCGTGCGCACCCTACGAACACCCCGCAAGCGCCTCGGAACGCGCCAAAAGACCTTGATTTCGGCCGGTTTTACGCAGCGCGGCCCGTCTGCGCTTCCACTAAACGTGCCGGAGAGCCGGATTTATTGCCGTGACCTCGCGCGGTCAAGGCACCGCCATCGACTTCACGTATGTCGTCCACGCGCGTTCCAACGGGGGCATTTCCATCTCGAGTGCGTCTTTGAAATGCGATTGCGAAGCTTGACCGGCGTAGCAGCCCTGGATGAATGCCAGGAATTTGGCGCGATGAACTCCGCGGTCGGCGTGCAGGCCGAAATGCACCAGGGAATAAGCCTGTGCGTACTTCAAATCGGCCCGCGCGGTCGCGAGGAAATCAGCGCTCTCGAAATTCAGCAAGCGCGACAAGTCGTAGGCATCCTTCGACTTGGCCTGGATCGTGAAATGCGGCCGATACACCGCGTCCGCATCGAATCGCAATCTGCCGTCTTCGCCGCCCAGTTTCGTCGCCATGTATTCGGCCAAACCCTCGTCGAGCCACGCGGGAATGTCGCCCGTCGATGTGCGGGTCGCGATCGCCGTCGCAAACAAAACGGCGTGCGTCGCTTCGTGCGTCAATACGCGCATGTCGAGCTTTCCGGACGCATCGACTTCGAGCGAGCGCGACGCACTACTGAAGTACGCCGGTCGATCTCCCGTCAGTCTGGGGAACGATTTCGAATCTCCGTGCACGTTCGCGAGCATCGGTTCGGTCACGTCGAAGAGTCGCACAGCCTTCCCGAACTGTCCGAAGAACGCGCGGTAGTGGCACTCGAGCGCGAACGCAGCCGTGATCGCCGACTTCAACGGCAGATTGGTCTTCACAGCGTAGTGCGTCGTCCGCAACTCGAACGCATTGCTCCATTCGGCATGCGCTTGCAGATACTTGGACAGCTCGATCCGTCGCCCGCCGTCGCGCACGAGCCACGTGCCCTTCGACTTTTCGTGCCCCAAAAATTCGTGCGCGTCCTCGCTGTCGGGTTTCAACAGCACGATCCACCACGCGACCAAGTTCAGCTCCTCGAGCAGATCGTGTCGCTTGCAGAATTGCGCCAGGTCGAGCGCTCCCGCGATGTCGTCGGGTGCGAGCGCGATCCAGCGATCGATCGCTTCGCGCTGATTGTCGAAACGCGCGTACACCGAAGCCACGTTCCTGCTCGGGATCGAGCGATCTTTCGTGCCGATGCGCACGACGACTTCGTCCTCGCCCATGCACACGACTCGTCCTTCGACCGTCGTCCCATCGTTCAGTTGAACACGATCGGCGACCCGCGCCCCACCGAGGGCGAGTGCGAGCATGGCGAGAAGGGGAGCGATCATCGAAGCTGCGACTGAACTGCGCGCATGATACGGCGAGAATGACGAATCGGTTGCGGCTAGAATCCGTCCCAACATGGAATCGAAGTCGTGAGTCGCGCGTTGCTCATCGCGAGCATATGGGCCGTCGGAATCGCGCTGGTCGCGGTCTTGGCTCGATGGGGTGCCCCGGAGCCGACGCGCAGTGTGCGATCCGATCGCATGGGGAGCGCAGTCATGCACACACAAGCTCGCGCTGCGGTCGTTCAGGTGCCGCGAGGCGAGCGTGCGCTCGGTGGTACCACACTGCATTCGCCATCGCATGAGCCGGCGCGCGGAACGGGAGCGACGCCTGCGCAACTGGATTCGACAAGAAAAGCCTCGACGAAGACGGTTGCGCCCTCCGAGACGTCGCCCAAGTCCACGTCAGGAGAAGAGGCGCAACACGCGAGTCGCATCACGCTTCTCCCGGAAGTGTCGATGACACCACCGACTGCACCACCGACTGCACCGCCGACTGCACCGCCGACTGCACCGCCGAGCGCACCGCCGAGCGCACTGCTCAGCTCGAGCGCGTCAGCAGTCGGTTCTGCGCAAGGCTCGACGCCGCCTGTCCGTCCGCCGCGACAACTTCCCGCGCGCGAGGGCGGCACCGAGAGCGGCATCCCTGGACTCGGGTCACTTCCGCCCGGACCCGGCGCTGCTTACCAAGGGCTCGGCGTCCAAGTGTTCTCGCGCGAAACCGGACAACCGATCGTCGGCGCGCGCGTGCGTTTCGCACTCCAAGCACAGCTCGACGAATGGCAGCGCGCGCATCCCGACACGCCGATCGAAGCAGCCGACCCCGAGATGGTGCTGCAACTGTGCACGCAGCCGGTTCAGACGAAGCTCGGCGGCGTCGCGCTCACCGACAGTGCGCCCGGGCGCATGCTCGTCGACGCGAGCCTGGGTCGACAGTACGGATTTGCCTGGGTCGATCGTGATGCGTCGGCGCGCGCGCGCATCGACCTCGTCGAAGATCGCGCGATCGCGGTTCACGCGCACGACGAACAGGGAGGCCCGCGAGCAAACGTTGTCGCTCTCGTGCGCGATTCCTCGTGCACTGAATTGTGGCGCGGCATCACCGATGCGACGGGCACTGCACTCTGGCGCCACGCGTCGTTCCAGATCGAGCGCGACGCCAGCCCCGGTGCTTGCGTCGTCACTCTCGAAGCACTCGAGTCGAATCCACGCTTCGAGTTGATCCGTCGACCACTGAACTCCGCGCGCGACATCGCATTCGACGCGCACAAGAGTGCGATCTTGCGTGTGAACGTCGTCGACACGAACGGAACGCGCGTCGATGAACCGCTCGTCGTGACTGCGAGGACGAACTCGTCCGTCGCCTGCAGCAGCGCTGTTCGACGCACGCTCGTGAACGGTGTCGCGACGTTCGAAAGCGTAGAGCCAGGACTCGACCTCCTACTCGAAATCGACGGCAAAAATGCCTTCGAAAGTGCATCGAGGACCGTGCGTGGTCCGGCCGCAGCCGGGGAAACGCGCACGGTCGACGTGACCGCTGGACGACGGCTGTCGGTTGTATTCGCGAAGATCGTGGGTAGCGACGGGAAGCCGCTCGTGAAGACGAAGACCACCGCGTGGCTCGAGTACGAAGCCGACTCGGTCGTGCATTCGCTTCCAGCCGTCGCGCTGGCCGAAAGTGACGCCGGCGGAGCCGTGCGCTTCGCGCTTCCGCATGCTCCGGCCACGGCGAAGTCCGAGCGACTCCTGATCGTCGCGCAGAACGAATTCGGCGATTGGTTCAATGCCGAGCGAGTCGCACTCGCGGCGAAACTCGGCGATGGCGCCATCGACCTCGGCGTGCGACACCTGGTCGAGATGCCCACCCTCGCGGCCGGATACGTGCTCAGCGACAAGGGTTGGCCCGTACCGAACGCGATCGTCGAAGTTTCGGCCAGCGACGACATCGAAGCCGATCCCGAGACGTTCACTGCCGACGCGCGGTTCAGCACCGTCGCCGACCAACTCGGCCGCTTTCGTCTGCGCGGTTGGGTCGAAGGCTCGCGCATCGCATTGACCTGCACCGCTCCGGATCATTCGCGACCGCGACGGCGAATCGTCGAACGAGGTGAGCGCAAAGTCGCGCTCGAACTGCCGCGGAGCGCTGCGATCAGCGGCAAATTGCTGCCTCCGCCGGGCACTTCGTTCGAGAACGTGCGCGTGTGGGTCGACCGTGGCGACGAAGCGATCCCAGCCGCCGTCTCCGCGAATTTGACCTGGCGTTGCGCCGGTCTCGCCGCCGGGACCTACAGCGTGCGCGTCACGATCGACGGTTTTTCCGAGCCCGTTTTCGCCATGCCCACGGTGACGCTCGAGCCGGGTATCGAGCTCGACAACACGGAGAAGACGACGATCGATCTGCGGACGCGAGTGGCGCGCTTCGTCCTGCGCGTCATCGACGCCCAAGGTGCGCCGATTCAAGTTGCCAGCGCCGTCGTGACGGAGCCGCGCGAAGAAGGTCCAGTCTCGCGCACAGTCGCGATCACGAGGGGCGTGCTCGAAGTGATCGCGCTGCGCCCCGCCGTCGACATCGAGATCCACGCAGACGGCTTCGACACGCTGGTCATGCGCGCAGTCGAGCGCGGCGGTGAAGCGCGCCTCGTCTCGTCGAAGGGGAATTGAGCGTGGGCCGTCGCGCCCGAGTTCTCGTCGTCGCCGGACACGATCCGTCCGGCGCGGGCGTCGACGCCGATCGCGCAGCCTGCAGCGATCTGGATGTGACGGTCGAGATCGTCGTGACGGCGCGAACCGATCAAAGCGCGAGCAGCGTGCGTTCGATCGGCGCCGTGGATCCAGAGCGTTGGTTCGACGAAGCGCTCGCTCACGCGAACGAGCCGATCGACGCGATCAAATTCGGTCTGCTGCCCGGCGCGCGACACGTCGAATGCGCGACGCGACTGGTCACCGCAGTGCGCGCGCGTTTCGGAGAGCGCTTGCACGTGGTCGTCGATCCCGTACTCGCTGCGTCGAGCGGTTCGCGTTTCCTCGACGCGACAGCAGTCGAAGCTCTGCGCGGCGAACTCTTCGGCGCCGGCGTGATCGCGACACCCAACTTGGACGAGGCGGCCGAGCTCAGCAGCCTGCCGCGACAACGCTTGATCGATGCGCTCTCCGCGCGCGCCGAAGCGGCGGAAATCCTGCTCGGTCTAGGCCTTGCCGCCGCGATCGTGAAGGGCGGCCACGGCCGCGAGGATCCGGTCGTCGACCTCCTCGCGGTCGCCGGCGAGCCCGTCCTCCTGATCGCACATCCCCGGCGCAGCGGGGCCAAAGTGCGCGGCTCCGGATGCCGTTTCGCGAGCCATCTGGCCGCTCGATTGGCCCTCGGGGATCCGCTCGAAGTCGCCGCCCGCCATGCAGCCGCCCACGTGGAGGCCCTGCTCACCGGCGGGCGTTTCTGACGGTCCCGCGCCCCGAAAGCGCTTGCCATCGCGTGCCGGGACGCTATCCTTCCCGACCCAAACGACGCGGCTGTAGCTCAGTGGTAGAGCGCAACCTTGCCAAGGTTGATGTCGAGGGTTCAAGTCCCTTCAGCCGCTCCAATCTCGAACCCGCGCGCTGCGGGTTCGGTCGTTTGAGAGGGCGTGAGATGCGCCGAGCGCACTCTGCTGAAACGCCCAGCGCTGAAACGCCCAGCGCTGAAACGCCCAGCACTGAAACACCCAGCACTGAAACACCCAGCACTGAAACACCCTGCTGTGAAACACCGAAGGCGCCCACCGCGAACGGTGCGCGCCCTCGATCGAAAGCCGGGAGCGGAAGTACCCGCTCGCCCGGGCCTCAGCCGCCGACCTTCTTCTCTGCGGCTGCTTTGTATTCGTCCAGCGACCTCTGCAGGCCGGCCTTCATGCGCTTGTCGGTCGCCAGTTCGAGGGCCTTCGTTTGGAACTCGACGGCCTTCTTCGCGTCACCTTTGAGGAAGTGGACCCTGGCCAGCGTGTCGAGGAACGCCGGTTCGGCGTCTTTCTTCAGCTTGCTCGCTTCCGTCGCGCACGAGAGCGCAAAGTCGAGGTCCTTCTTCTCGAAGCCGTCTTCCTCCGCGATGACCGTGCGCGCAAACGCGTTCAAGAGTTGCGCGTCTTCCTTGGCGACCGTCTTGCGCATCTCCGCGGCGAACGCGTAGGCCTTGTCCGTTTCCTTCATCTTGGCGCCGAGGATCATGAACTTGGCGTACACGTATTGCCCGCTCTCGGCCGGGTCGAGCGCGATCAGTTTTTCGGCAGATTCGAGCGCCTTCGGCCAATCTTCACCTTCGAAAGCTTCGTTGAGCGCTTGTTGCAGCACTGCACTCTTGGCTTCGATCTCAGCCTTTTTCTTGTACTGAGACGCGAGCGCCGTGATGTCGTGCTTCTTGTTGACGACATCGTCGAGCGTCTTGTCCATCGACATCGGGTGTCCGATGTAGGCGATCTTGCCGTTGTGATCGACGATGAACGCGCACGGAATGCCGCCTTGTTCGGCCGCCGCCATGAAGGCTTCGTTCGTCTTGCGCTCCATGTCCCAAGCGACCGTGTAGGACATCACATCACCCTTCTCGGCGACCATCTTCTCGGTCGCTTCGAGCGTGTTGCCGCGCGAGTCGGTCGAGGAGACACCGATGATCGTCAAGCCTTGCGCGGCGTACTTCTTCTGCAGTTCGGAGAGGTGCGGCATGCCGCGGATGCACGGACCGCACCACGTGGCCCAGAACTCGACGACGTAGACCTTGCCCTTCTCGAGGCTCGCGACCGGCGTGCCCTTCACCCATTTCTCGATGGAGATCGCGGGCGCATCGCTGCCGACGACGAGCGCGGGCAACTTGTCTTCCTCGGCACGAATCGCGGACGGTGCAGACGCGGCGTTGACGAAAGGAACGAAAGCGGCGGTCGACAGCAAGGCGCCGATCGCGAAACGAGACAGCATGTTGGACTCCGTGGAACGACTCTAGGAATGAAAGCGACTCGAGCGGCATCGATCCGCGCCAACTGCGCGCGATCCGCTGGATGAACAGTGGGCGCGAGCATAGGCTAAAATCCGCAGGCTTGCCTCATGTCGACCTCTCCGAACTCGGTCGCGCGCCTGTCATGGTTGCGTCAGTGGGGGACCCTGGGTGTTCTCACCTGCGCAGGATGCGCGCACGAGCAGGTCGCGGTGCCGTCCGCTCCGCCGGCCATAGCGGCACCCGCGTCCTGGGCGGGCACGCTTCAAGGCACGAACGAGTGGGTTTCGGGGAGCGCCGGCGACCTGCCCGTCGTGATCAGCGTGCCTCACGGCGGAAGCCTGAAACCCGCTGAAATTCTCGATCGCACCCGCGGCGAGACGACGATGGACTCGCGCACGATCGAGCTGGCGACGGCGATCATCGACGCGTTTCGCGAGCGCACAGGACGTGCTCCGTACGTCATCGTGTGCAAGCTGCACCGGCGCAAGCTCGACGCGAATCGCGATGTCACCGAAGCGGCGGCGGGCAACGTCGACGCCGAACGCGCCTGGCGCGAGTATCACGCCTTCGTCGACACGGCATGCGCGGATGTTCAGCGGCGCTTCGGCGGCGGACTCTACATCGACTTGCACGGACACGCGCACGCCATGGCGCGGCTGGAGCTCGGCTATCTGTTGAGCGCACGCGAGCTCGACGCGACCGACGCCGACATCGCCGAGCTCGAATCGAAGAGCAGCTTGAGCGCACTGCGTCGACACGAGAACGTTTCGTTCGCTGCACTCTTGCGCGGACCGACGAGCATCGGGGGATTGCTGTCGAGCGAGTTCGACTGCGTGCCGAGCCCGGCGACACCCTCACCCGGCGCGAACGCCTACTTCAACGGCGGGTTCAGCACGCGCGTACACACTCGGGTCTTGCCCGGCTTGCAGATCGAGGCTCCGCTCATTGGCGTGCGCGACACGGCGGAGAATCGAGCACGCTTCGGTCGTGCGCTCTCGATCGCCGTCGAGACTTTCCTCGAGACGCACGCGAACACGCGCTTCTGAGCACGATCGGCTCACCACGCGCGAGGCGTGAGGCAGAGCCTGCTTCGAATCCAATGGGTCCGCGCGCGCTTTCGAGCTCGAATCAGGACCTCGGTTGGACAGTTTCGCCTCGCAGGGCATAGCGTCGAACTGCGGATAGCCCCCGATGTCCACGCACGACCCTCACGAATGGGTCACGACTTCGACCATGCTGCAACGCTTGTCGGACTTCGACGACCGCGGCGCGTGGGAGCGATTGAGTGGACGCTTCAGCCGACCGATCCAGGCTTAAGCGCCAACGCGGGCTTGCGCCGGACGAGTGCGAGGATGTCAGCCAAGAAGCACTGATGGCGTTCGCTCAAGCTTTTCGACGCGGTGACTACGACCGTGCGAAGGGACGCTTGTCGCATGGGCTCTTCGGGATCGTGTGGCGCCGGATCGATCACGTGCGTCGCAAACCGGATCGCCCAGCACCCGGCGGAAACGTGCGGCCTGCGGACTCGGCCGAGTGGATGGACTTCGAAGCGCCGCGCATGGTCAGTCCCGAGTGGGAAGATGTGTGGGAGCGCACGATGCTCGAGGATTGTCTGCGCCAGATCCGCGTGGAATTCGAACCGAAGACGATGCGCGCATTCGAGATGCTCGTCCTCGAGAACCGTTCGATCGAGGACGCCGAGCGCGAACTCGAGCAGTCGCGCAACGCGCTCGCCATCGCCAAGCACCGTGTGTCGAAACGTCTGCGCGAGATGATCGAGCAGTGCGACGAGGTCCGTCCGTGACGCCTATCGACGCCTGCCCGCTGTTCGAGGAGATCGAAGGACTCGCACACGGTCGGCTGGAAGAGGCCGTCTCGTCGCGGATCAGCGCACACATGACGAAGTGCGCGACCTGCTCGAAGCAACTCGACGAGCTGCGATCGGACCGCGAACTGGGCGAACGCTTGAGACGCTCACTCGGGGGCATGAACGAAACCACGTTGCCGACGATCGAGGGCTACGGCGTCGTGCGCGAAGTCGGACGCGGCGGCATGGGCGTCGTGTACGAAGCCGAACAGCTCTCACCCAAACGGCGCGTCGCGCTCAAAGTCGTGCGCGGTGTGCAGTACGTCGACGCGCAGACTTTGCGGCTTTTCCAGCGCGAAATACGCGTGTTGGCTCGCCTCGAGCACCCCGGCATCGCGTCCCTGTACGACGCCGGCGAGACGCGCGGAGAGCACTGGTTCGCCATGGAATTCGTCGACGGGAAGCCGCTGACGCTGCACGCTCGATCACTCGCGAGGGCAGCGAAGCTCGAACGCTTCCTCCAACTGTGCGACGCGATCGACCACGCGCATCGACACGGAGTCGTGCACCGCGACTTGAAGCCCTCGAACGTGCTCGTGACCGACGCCGGTCGCGTGCAGGTCCTCGACTTCGGCCTCGCCAAGATCACGGACGCCGACGTGTCGATCGCGACGGAAGCCGGTCACATCCGCGGGACGCTCGCCTACATGAGCCCCGAGCAAGCGCGCGGCGATCCTGCTGCCATCGGCCTTTCGAGCGACGTCTACTCGCTCGGCGTCATCCTCTACGAGATCTTGTGCAATGCACTGCCGATCGACACGAGCAGCGTCCCCATTCACGAAGCTGCGCGTCGCGTCGCGATGGAAGCGCCGCGGCGACCCTCGGCGATCGTGCCGTCCCTGCGCGGCGATCTCGAGACGATAATCCGGAAGGCGCTCGAGAAAGATGCGCATCGACGTTACGCGACCACCGCGGCGCTTGCCGAAGACGTGCGTCGCTACCTGGCGAACGATGTGATCTTGGCGCGACCGCCGAGCTCGGCATACGAGCTTTCGAAGCCGATTTCTCGGCATAAAGTGCCGTTTGCGCTCGCTGCGGTCGTACTGGTGGGCGCCGTCGCGACTGCCGCTTGGACCTCGATTCTCTACAGCCGTGAATCGGATTTGTTGGCAGTTCAAAAGCGGTTGTCAGGGGAGCGCGAGACCACCCTCGAGGCCGAGAAGGACCAGCGCAAAGCGGCCGAGGTCGCGAGTGCAGAAGCTCAGCGGCAGACCGCGCTCGCGGAAGAACGCCTCGACAGCGTCAATCGCGAAACCGACGCGCGCGAGGCGGGTCTGAACTTCTTGGTCGAGCTCTTCGGCGACATCGGGCGAAGCGGTGACAACGCGGAGGCTCTCAGTGCCGCCGAGCTCTTGAAGCGCGGCATCGCGCGCCTGAACCAGCGCAAGGACACGAACGACACTGCGAGAATGATGATCCTGTCCAGCGTCGGGAACGCGGCGATGCGTGCGGGGCTGCAAGACGAAGCCGCGAAACTGCTCGAAGAAGGCGTCGAACTCGCGCGGCGTGATCAACCCGGTGAGCCCGTGCTGGCGTCGCTGCTCACGAGTCTAGGCCTCTTGCGCGATGCGCAGGGTCGCGGCGCGGAGAGCACCGAACTGTTGAAGGAAGCTGAAGCAATCTTCTCTGCGAAGGAGGGCAAGGCGAGCAAGAACTCGCTGCAAGCTCGCGTCAACTTGGCGAAACGCTTGCTCGAATCGGGCTCGACGAAGCGGGCCGCGCAGATCGCCCGTGAGGCACTCCCAGACGCGGAGGGTGCGCCCGAGCTGGTGCAAAAACGCCTGGAATTGCAGGGAATTGTGGGGATGGGGCTCTACGCGACCCAGGAACTCGCGGAAGGAGAAACGTTCCTGCTCGCCGCGATCGCCGAGCACCAGGATGCGGGAGTGAGCCCCGGTTTCGCAGCGCTGCTCCAGACGTTGGGCAACGTCTACTACGGTATGGGGCGCCATGGCGACGCACGCGCGCGCATGCAGGCAGCGCTCGACATGCGACTCGCGATCTTGTCCCCCGACGACGAAGCTCTGGCTGCGTCATACATCGGACTCGCAGCAATCGCGAAGACGACGAACGACACGACGACTGCGCTCGATCTCATGGCAAAGGCGACCATGATTCTGGCCGCTCGCTACGGTGCCGGGAGCCTCCAAGTTGCGATGTGCGAATACAATCGCTCGCGTATTCTGCTGCAAATGAAGGACGCGGTCGGCGCCAAGATCCTCGCGAAGCACGCACTCGACGTGCGCATCGCGAAGTTCGGCGTCGACAGTTATCGAACTGCGGAGTGCTGGAGCGTGCTCGGCGAAATCGCGCTGCAACAGCAGGACACGGTCGGGGCCGAGGAAGCGTTCATCGAAGCACTACGCATCTTCGACGTCACGCTCGGCAAGCCGCATCTGTCCACGATTCAGGCTCGTTTCAACCTCGCGCAGTGCTTGATGGCCGCGAAGCGTTTCGACGAAGCGCGATCCATCATGGACGAAATCCAGATCGCCGCGACGTCGTCGAAGGGCATGAGTGCGACGCAGGTACAAGCTATTCAGCAGTTGGCCAAGCAAGTCGAGGCAGCAGCGGGTCCGAGCAGCGCGGAAACCTCCTCCCGCTCCGAAGCGCACGAGCTCGAACCGAAGTGACCTGCGCGACCGACGCGGTTCAGGAAAACGAATCGCCGCGCGCGACCGGTCTCCGAGTCGCGCGCGTTCGTTCACGAGGCCCAGGTCGCAGCTACGGCCGAGGTCAGATCGAAGCAGCCGGCGCCGCACGCTGCGCTCGTGTCGTGATCAGCGCGTCGGATCGGACACGCGTCCGAGGAAGAGCACCGTTCCGCTCGCGCGGTGTCGAATGAAGAAGAGGAACGGATGATTCGCGTCGAAAACGACTGTTTGTTCAGGCTCTCGTTCGGATGTCGATCGCAACATCACGACCGCCGTCGCCGCTGCCGCTTCGGCGCCGTTCTCGTCCACGGACACGAACGCTTGCTGCAAGACGGCACCAATCCAGAGCGGACCCTTCGTGATGCCGCCGAAATCGGCGAGCGCCGGATCGAAGGCTTGGCGCATGCCGAGTTTCTCGAGCGTCGATTTCAGGTTGGCTCCGAAGCGGAATTCGAATTTCGGCAACGAGACCTCGACCTTTCGTGACGCGAGCGAGCGCGTCCAAGTCGCGCAATCCTCTTTGGACGTCAGATCTTCGAGCATCACCTTGTCCTTGGGCAAGACCACGACGAGCGACATCGTGTTCGACTCGAACGCGAGTTCGACGACTTGCGCCAGCTCGGTCTCGGCGTACATCCGCGTCGCCACTCGCCTCATCATCGCCGTGTCGATGCTCGTTCCGTCCGCTCGACGGAACGGCAACACTCTCGTAGCCGCAGTTTGGAAGGGTTCCGCCCATGCGCCCACGAAGTGAATCGTGTCGACGAGCACGAGTTCGGTGTCCGGACTCAAGATGCCCGCAGGCAAGATTTCCGGAATGCGCTCGCGCGTACGTTCTCGAGTCCACGCATTGATCGCAGCGCGCGCCTTTTCGGTCTCGGCGAAGTCGACGGTCCGCAACTCGGTGTCGAAGCCGTCCTTCAATTTGCGCAGGAAATCGGTCTCGAAACGAGTATTAGCGCGCCCCCAGAGCGATGTCGCGAACTCGAGCGAGTACGCCGGGCGCAGCGCATCTTTGCGGCCGATCTGCGGTGCGTCGAAGCTCTGCATCAGGGCGGCGAACCGCGCTCCTGAATCGTCTGGCAGTCGCAACACTTCGTCCATCTCGCGCGCGGTCTCGATCAACGCTCCTTGGCGCGCCATCGCCAGCGCGCGCGAGAGCGAGAAAGGCGAGCACACCAGGTTGCCGGGTGCGTCGTCGAGCTCGCGCAAGAGTTGCAGCGCGAACTCGGCTTGTCGCGCGGACATGTCGCTCTCAGCGGGCGAAGCGGTGGGGGAATTCTGCGGGGTGGCGGCCAACAGCGTGAACCAGACGGACAACATCGAAACCTCCAGGTCGAGACGCCGGTGAACGCCGCGCGCCCGAGAAGATCTGGAAAGATAGCCGTTTTCTCACTCGCTGCCTCGAAACGAAGCGAGGCCCCGTCGCCGGAGCCTCGCTGGATCGATCGAAGAGCCGCGCTAGCGCGGATTGATCACTGCACGACCAAGCAGTCCTGCGCGATGAACTTCACGCCGTTCGTGAGCTTGCCGATCACGACGACTTTGAACGTCTCGCCCTTGGTCACTTCGGCCAGATTGAAAGCGCAGTTGATGCTCGAGCGGTTGTAGTTCAGGACGAGGTCCATCGTTCCGTCACCGTTCACGTTCGTGCAGTTACAGTCGATACCGTTGATGAACGGCGTCGCGGTGTCGGCGAACTGCAGGCTGTTCGGTGCGAGCGGACCGGCGGAGCAATCGAGGCCGTACAAGCGCAGCGAGCTCCATTGAACTTGGCTGACGTCGAATCCCGGCGCACCCACGAGCGTGACCGAGAGGGTGCCCGCGGCGCGGCGGTTGTAGAGGTTCGGGCAAGCACCCGGCATCACGTCGAGGTTGGCGAAGTAGCGCACGACGTCGATGATTTGCACGCACTTCGCGACGTTGCAGTTGTCGTCGACAGCCTTCCACGTGCGCTCGATTTGATATGCGAAGCGATCTGCCTTGCAGTCGGGTTGCAGGATCTTGTCCTTGAAGGTGACCGTGACGTTTTGATCGCAGTTGTCGGTCGCGGTCGCGTAACCGAGGGCAGCGGGCGACGTGTCCATGCCCGAGATGACTTTGGCCAAGTCGGGGCAGGTGATGACGGGCTTGACGTGGTCGCGGACGCGCACGGTCGTGCAGCACGTCTTCGACTGATTCTGGCGCTTGACGAGCAAGCACACTTCGACGTTGAAGCTGCAATCGTTCGTCACCGGGATGACGAGCACGGGATTCGGCACCGCAGCGTCCATGAAGTACGCGCCGGGGTAGGTCGTGTTCCACACCCAGTCCAAGGCTCCGGTCGAGTCGAGACCGTTCAGTTGAACGGTGATGACGCCGGGAGCGGAGTTGACGGTGTACGGACCGCCAGCGTCACAGCGCAGGATCGGATTGCAACCACCGTTGCCGTTGCCGTTGCCGCCGTTGCCGCCGTTGCCGCACGGAGGCGGATTACAGCCATTGTTGTTGTTGTTGCTGAGAGCTTGTGCCGACGACGCTAGCCCTAAGAGCAGCGCGGCGGCGAACGTGAGTTGTGCGAGTTTCATCATGGTGCGGATCGAGTGTGTTGAGAGGAGAAGGCCGACCCGTGGGCAGCACGATCAGGCGAAGCGAGGTCAGCGGGTGACGCACAGTCGAGAGTGGTCTGCAATGGGATCCGCATCTGCCGATGGGATCCGCGTCGAAGAACCGTACCCCGGTGCGCAGGGTCGGCAAGCGATCGTGCGCGTCAGTTCGTCCTCCTTTCGTCGCGCGCTCCTCGAAGCTGGAAAGCGCTTCGACGCAAGAAGATCTTGCGCACCGAACCGACGCTGAACGTGCGCTCGAACCTCGTCGAGCACGGAAGAAAACGACAGGAAAAACAGCTACGCGGAAGCGTTTTCGCGTCGAGGCCCGAGTTCAGCGACGAGGTTGCCGGCGAGCAGTGCAGCACCGCCGAACCACAACCATGACGTGAGCACATCGTGTCCAGTCGCGATGCCGAAGAGCGTCGCCCAGATCGGTTCGAACGCGTACAGGATCGCGGCGCGCACGGGATCGACCTCGCGCTGGAAGATGTTCATGAGCGACAACGCGACAACGGTGGCGAGCACGGTCGTCAGTGTGAGCGGCACGAGGAACTCGCGCGCGGTGACGAGTGCGACGAGTGCATCGACGCCGGGTGCATCGCCCAGGACCCGCGCGACGAAGAAGCCGACGAGCGCGATTCCGGCGACGACGACGAAGCTCGTGAACGTCACGGCCATCGGATCGATGCGCCGCGTCGCGCGATCGGTGGCGACGATGTGGATCGCGAAAACAACTGCACTCGCGATCGTGAGCCACTCACCGGTCGTGAACGACAGGTCGGGTCGACCGCGCACGAGTCCGGCGCCGACGGTCGCGAGCACGGCACCCGCGACGAGTGCGGCGTGCAGACGCCCACGCGTGGAAAACGCCCCGATGCCGGCCGTGAAAATCACGTACAGGCTCGTCAAGAATGCCGAGACCGCAGGCGACACATCGACGAGGCCGCTCATCTGCAAGGCGAACCCCGCGAACAACAATCCGCCGAGCCACAAGCCGCTCTTCCACGCTTCACGCGACACGCGCGTCCGCGCCGAACGCGAGACGGCGAACACGATCAGTGCCGCTGCGCCGAAGCGCAACACGAGGAACACGCACAGGGCGCTCACGACGTGTCCTGGCCCGAGGCGCGCTTCGGCCGCCGTGACGGCGTCCTTCATCCACACGAAAGTCGCGCCCCAGATGACTGCGACCGCGAAGAGCGCCGCGATCGCTTTCCACGGCGTCGATTTCGTCTCGGAGCGGACCATGCGAGCCCGTCATGCTAACTTCTCACTCGCTATGATTCCGACGCACACCTTTCGCGTGAGCCTCGCGGCTCTTCTCCTCGTCCTCTCGTCCGCATGCGCCACCGATCGTCAAGTGATCGATCAGGCGTCGAGCACGCACGATCAGCTCGAGCCCGCTGTCGTCACGGATGCCGAGATGAAGGGCTACATACAGGACCTCGGCAAGCGCATCGTCGATGTCGCGCGCGAAATGCACGCTCAGGATTACGGTCCGAAAGCGCACTTCAAGGAGGACGCCGATTGGATGTTCTCCGATCAAGTGCAGTTCCACTTCGTGAACAGCACGACTCTCAACGCGTTCACGACGGGCGGTGAGCACATGTACATCTACACGGAGCTCTTGAAGACTTGTAAGACGGAGGACGAACTCGTCGCGGTCATGGCGCACGAGTACGGACACATCTACGGTCGACACGTGCAGAAAGGCATGAATCGCCAGTACTACTCGATCGGCGGGGCGCTCGCGGCCGGCATCGGTGGTTACGCACTCGGCGGCAAGGAACACGGCGCCGAGTACGGGATGATGGCAGCCGGTGGCACATTGGCGGCGCTGCAATTCGTCGGGATGGGCTTCACACGCGACGACGAAGCCGAAGCCGACGAACTCGGTTTCGATTTCTACGTGCGCGCCGGTTGGGATCCGAAACGCTTCGGCGACTTCTTCCAAGCGCTCATCGACAAAGGACTCGATCAGAAATCCGACACGACGAGCGATCACCCGACACTGCGCAGTCGTGTCGCAGCCGCGAACGCTCGCGCCGCGAAGTTGCCGCCCGAAGCCGCACAGTGGCGCAAAGCGCCGGTCGCGGATGCCGCGCGCTTCGGGGCGATGAAACAGCGCGCCGAGATGGTCGGCAAGTCGATGCCCAACGATCAATCGCTCCAGCAAGCGCAGACCTTGCTGGCCGCTGTCGCAAGCTGCGTGAGCCCGACCGACATGCCCGAACAAACGGCCGCGCGAGAGAAGATCGTCAAGGCCGCCGAGGCCGAACAGAAGGCGCAGGAGTCGCCCAAGCCCTGAGTTCGCTCAGTGCGTCGTTGTGCTTCGCACCGCGTTGGCTGCTGATCGTGTGTGTACCGAGCCGGAGCGAATCGTGTGTGTACCGAGCCAGAGCAATGTTTCCCCGATGCGCTGCGAGCAACTCGC
>ENA-ORBV01005147-ORBV01005147.1-microbial-mat-metagenome-genome-assembly--contig:-NODE-5147-length-24323-cov-5.409552_pt1 | contig 24323 bp, 24 predicted proteins | sample MGYA00237777_ERZ505514 | MGnify/ENA primary metagenome ERZ505514 (study PRJEB26160, sample SAMN06269048) | microbial mat metagenome | isolation source: Oligotrophic lake microbial mat | place... | reverse complement strand
GTACTAAAACTGCTCAGCGACGAAGCCAAGTGAACAGTATTAAACGTCGACCAATTCCCGTGGTACCAGTCTGGCGGTTGGGCGTAAATATCTTTAAATTCTTTGGCCCACTCTTTCTCGATCCCAAACAGCATGGCGTACGGCAGTAGCTTTTCGAACAGTTTTATTTTTGTCTTATTACTGTTTGGATCTTTAAATTCACGCGCGCCCTCTGGACTTTGCAAAAACTTAATTCGTTCGGCTTCGGCCAACTGCATATAATCTTTCATGCCAAGTAGGTAGTCGCGCATTTCGACACCCTTTGCGGTGCGCACCGGCATAGCAAACGAGCCAACAAACAAAATAACTGCGCTCGATACTAAACCAATGCCCAGCGGAATTCCAACACCAGTAAACAGAAGCCCGATACCGCCGATACCACAAAAAGTCGCAGCCAGCGTATATTTATTGCGAGCTTTGCTTGGATCACTCGCAAAATAACCCTGGGCAGCTACAGCCGCATTTGTTTGCACACCCAGCGTTTTTACTTTTTCGTATAACTTCGTTTTTAGGTCTGACATTTTTATGCGCGCACCAGCGACCAAACCGTCAATAAAAAGCATACTTGCGACCGATTGCTGCCCGGCGGTAATATTACCCGGGCCTTCGAGCCATTCCAATTCGTATTCGGTTTTGTTTTTGAACAGTCCTGATTTTGATTCGTAGATCGCCAAATGTCCTGATACAGCAAGCTCGATAATTGTTGCCGAGATTGCTTTGTTCTCTAACATTTCTTTGAGCACAACATTGGCGCGCAGCACGTCAAAACCTTTTGGCGGTGTGTACTGCGGCACAATCACACCGCGGCCAGCCGGATCTTTTCCGTACTTACGCCACTTATGGAGCACAAACCACAGCGTTAAAACCGGCGGCAAAATAATTGCAGCGACAATCACACCAAAAATAATGAACGCCCACAGCTCGGCCATTTTGTCTTTTTCGAACGTGCCTTTATCGAATGCCAGAACAAACGTCAGGTTTTCGCCAGCGCCCAAATTTTGCGCCGTTGACGTTACGGTAACTTCGCCATTTTTATTGCTGCGCGTAATTTTACAGTTTTGCGTAGTGCTTCCCGCCTGGCCACTAAAACAAAGTTGTCGCTCCTGCAAACTTCCCACAAGCTCAGCAGGAATGTGAACTCGCGCCTGCACCAAACCAAACGGCTGTTGCCACTCAGTACCGTTTACGTCCCAATATAGTTCGTCGTGTTCAGACTCAAAACTCACTACATTTTTGAGCGTGTAATTAATAAGGTAGGTTGTCTCGCCACGAACGTAGACATTTGGGTCACCAATTTTTAACACAAGATTATCGTTTTGCGTGCTGGTTTCGTATTTGTATGACTTTTGGTTTTGGTCGGTAACCGAACTGATTTGTAGGTTAACACTTTTGTCTTTGTAGGTTTTTGGAATGGCTCGCAATATGCCGCGATTCTGGTCAAAATTTGGAAAAACCGCTACTATTTTTTCCTGAACATTCATGGTGGAAACTTTTTTGTCTGTTCGGCCTACATAATAATCTGCTTCGAAACTTTTGATTGTAAAGTTTTGCGTTGACTGCGCACCAACGCTACTTGGCAAAAATAAGACCAACAAAACTAACAAAGAACTCAGCAACTTTTTGTAGAACATACATATATTGTACATCGTTCGCTGCGCACGCTGGACACATTACAGGTAAAACTTCATACTTATACACATGGATAACTCTCAACCGCTGGCAGAAAAAATGCGCCCCAAAACTTTGCAAGCCGTCGTTGGGCAAACGCACTTACTTGGCGAACAAGCAATTCTGCAGCAAATTATTGCCAGCAAAAAACCAACCAGCATGATTTTATGGGGTCCGCCGGGTAGCGGTAAAACAACTTTGGCGCGAATTATTGCTAGTGAAACCGGTGCAGATTTTGTAGAAATTTCGGCCGTGACCGCCAAAAAGGCTGATGTACTCGACGTTGTCGTGCGAGCCCGCGAAAACCTGCGGCCCTCAACAATTGGCGAGCCGAGGCAAACAATTTTGTTCGTAGATGAAATTCACCGCTTTAACAAAGCGCAGCAAGATGCGTTTTTGCCGCACGTCGAAAGTGGACTGATTACGCTGATTGGTGCCACGACCGAGAACCCAAGCTTTGAAGTCATAACTCCGCTGCTTTCTAGAATGCGAGTTTTGACTCTGCAACCACATAGCAAAGACGACATTATTGCGATTTTAAAACAAGCACTCAAAATAGAAAAAGCAAAGCAAAAAATTACCCCTAATGTTTTGGATTACTTGGCAGAAATTTCTGGCGGCGACGCCCGCGTAGCACTTGGAAACTTAGAACTTTCGCTAGAACTTGCCGGTGATAAAAAAGTTACACTCGAACTTGTGAAAACCGCCGCGCAGCGGAAACTTCCGGGTTACGACAAAACTGGCGAGTATCATTACAACTTGATTAGCGCATTCATAAAAAGCTTGCGCGGATCGGACCCAAACGCCACATTATATTATTTGGCGCGAATTTTGGACGCTGGCGAAGATCCAAAATTTGTGGCCCGCAGAATGATTATTTTTGCGAGTGAGGACATCGGCATTGCCGCCAGCGCCGCCATGACGTTGGCCGTCAGTACATTCCAGGCAGTCGAGCGAATCGGCATGCCAGAGGCTGGCTATAATTTATTCCACTGTGCGCTGGCGCTTAGCAAAGCACCCAAATCTCGCGACGCTGCAAACGCTATGCAAAACGCCGTTCGGGCTGCGCAAGATTTTCCGCACGCCCAAGTTCCCTTGCATCTGCGTAACGCGCCGACAAAACTCATGAAAGATTTAGGCTACCAACAAGGCACGAAATGGGAAGCAGACTTTAAGCACCCAAAAGGTTTCTTACCAGACGAGCTTCAGGATTTTAGAGTTCTATAAAAAACTACAGCCACTTCAGCTTTTTAAACAGCTGGATCAAAAATACTACTCCACCGACGATAACCAAAATAATAATCCAAAAAGCCAGCGGGTTTTTATCAAACGGCAGCGCTACATTCATGCCGTACAAACTTGAAATAAGAGTTGGGATCGCCAAGAAAATTCCAATGCTTGTCAGGCGTTTAAAGATTCGGTTCAAGTTATTTGCCATGATGGTCGAGTACGCGTCGCGGATGTTGCTAATTGTTTTGGTGCGCGATTGAATTTGGTCGATAAGCTCAGTAGTGTTCAGACTTAAATCCTCGACTAAATCTTTGTCGTCTTCGTACAATGGCAAGAATTTTCCGCCCAACAATTTGCCGAGCATGACGGCTTGTGGTTGCAGTGCGGATAAGTATTCGTTTAAGTTTTCTTCTATGTCGATAAATTCTATAAAGTACTCGTTTTTGATGTCAGATTTTGATAGTTTGCTTCTGATGCTCAAAATATGTTTGCTGACTTGGTGCATGTCTTTTTCGTACGAATAATTTATTGCGCCGAGGATTTGCAAAAATGTTTTGGTGCGCTGCGTGGTAGAAATAGGTTCGACGCCGTCAGCTAGCCTAGACAAAATCTTGGTGTCGGACCGCTGGATCGTAATAATATAATCGTCTTGATAAATAATCAGCAGTGGCTCGGTGGCAATGTCACGACCTTCTGGGTGACTGTAGCGCGCGAACACGTACGTGGTTTTGCCATCGCGTTCTACTCGGGGAGTTTCGTAGATATCCAGTGCGTCGATTAGCAAATCTAAATCGAGTTTGTAATCGGCGACTAATTGGTCCAACTCTTGGTCAGTTGGTTCGACAACGTAAACCCACGAGCCGGGCTTGGCGCTCTCTTGGCGGACGGGCGTTGGCGCACGCCCTGTGCTGTGCAGTATTTCAATCATTACCTTTTATTGTAACAGCTCTTTTGGGCTAGTGGGCATTATGGTTTAACTAGTCGTTTTGCTTGCCCGGCAAATAAAAACGCCAAATCTGTTGCTTCTTGAGTGCGTATTTCGGCTTCTTCGACAACCTCTTCGACAGTCATACCAGCAGGACAAAACGGCTCATTAATCACGACGAGTGGCCGCAACCTCAAGTGGTACCAACGATACGCAATTCCAGCTGTGACCACCAGTAAATTTTCCGGGTTTTTAACACCAGTCGAGATACGACCGATACCTTTTCGAAGTGGACCAGCCTGACCACTGCGAGTTTTATCACGCGTGCCCCGCCCAAACATCGCATCATTTCCACCCGCGTCAATATTATCAATGTTTAATGCAACAACCGCATGGCCAACTTCTTTGCGAAGCGCCTGACCGGCGTCGTCTGGCGCAAAATCTGCACCGCGGAATGTAGGATGTGCTCGCATGTGCGGAACAAATCTTCCCACTAACGGCCAACCAAACATTTCGGCCTTGGCTGGAATGTTCGTAGTACCTTTCAAAGTAATAAACGGCTTCTCGCACCCAATGCCAGCCAAAGTTGGTGTGTCGGCTAAGGACTGGTGATACGGCGAAATTAGAATACTTCCCCCGCTCTGCAAATGAGCCGGAATAGTTTCTTCTGCATCGCCCACATAGTGCATTTCGCTACGATACAGCGTATGCATCACAGTAAATCCCAGTTGCTGAATACGTTGATTCGGTTCGAAGTCGCGGAAATGCGCGTAAATTGCTTCGTAATTTTCTGGTGTAATTTCAGGTCGCGTCATTTTGACTACTTATATTCATTATTACACGTATAGTAATGGTCCTGGATTATTTTGCAAGCACATGCTTTTTACGCAGCATTCTGTGTCCGCAAATAGATGCACAGTACTGGCAGCAATATTGATTGTTTGCTATAATCTCCCCTGTTACATATCAGCAATGGGGCGTCGCCAAGTGGTAAGGCACTGGTTTCTGGTACCAGTATGCGTAGGTTCGAATCCTACCGCCCCAGCCAATATAAACAGGTCTCGTTTGAGGCCTTTTTATATTGGCTTGTGTGTTATGCCGAGAACTGTTCGGCAAAGCCGAGGTTCGGTCGCAAGATTACGCGCAGAAGTTTGCTTCGAGCATGATTGCAGTCGTGCGATTATCCTACCGCCCCAGCCACGATAAACTCGGATTAAATCCATTATACGGATGCTTCGGTGTTATAGTTACGTTATGACTAAAAAAGAATTTACATTAGATGAAGCAAAAAGCATTGGCGAAAAATTGGGCATAGACTTTAGTGTTTATGACATTGAGCAGTTCCGAAAAGGTTTAGCGATCGAGCTAGAACACGGCGCGCAAGATCCTGAAACAAATGTCACTAACAATGACCTTACGATGACCGGAAAAATCGCTTGGGCTCACTTAAAAGAAATCCCAGATTATTACACACGCCTAGAAAAAATGGAGTCAGAAGCCGGCAGTTAAGCCAGTACGCTAGAATTTTTTATTTTGTGCGGAGGATTTTTTGCATTGGTTTGCCCTTCGCTAGCTCGTCGATGAGTTTGTCGAGGTAGCGGATTTCTTGCATGGTTGGCTCTTTGATTTCCTCAACCCTTATGCCGCAAATAACGCCCGTGATTAAACGTCGCAGAGGATTTAGTTTTGGCGCAGTTGCAAAAAACGTTTCAAAATCGGTTTGGTTTTCTAGCTCCGTCTCTAAACTTTTTTGACTGTGCCCGGTCAACCAACAAATTATCTCGTCTACTTCTGCTTTGGTGCGATCTTTTTTTCGGCTTTGGCAATATACAGCGGATATACGTTGGCGAAACTCATGCTGTAAATTCGTGGTTTAGTCATGCTGCTCGGCGAGTTCTTTTTTGAAATCTTTTGAGTCGATATCAATGTGATCTTTGGCAAAGCCAAGTTGTTCTAACTTCCAGACCAACACAAAACTTGCGGCGGCAATAATCAGCGCGAACACAAACTGCCAGCCAAACTGAGGTGCCACGTTCGAAAATGTTTTATCAAGATTATCAATTTGCCATGGCCAAACTTTGCGCAGAGACCCAAGCATAACACCAATGAGAAACACAATTGTACCGCTACGATGAACGCGCAATAACCAACTTAGTAAGCGTGAAAACAACCCCAGCCCCACAACAATACCCGAAGCAAAAATTGCCAAGAATAATAAGTCGCGACTAGCAACAGCGGTTAGCACGTTTTTGTACTGTCCCAAAATCACCATAATAAGTGAGCCCGAAATACCCGGCAAAATCATTGCGCATGACGCCACCGCGCCGGTTGCAAAAATAACCAGCGGCGACGCGTTCGCACTAAAATTTGGAAGTCCGACGACAACATACGTGACAATGAACCCGAGAACCAACAACAAAATGCGGCGGTAATTCCACCGCGTTACTCGCTTTGAAACAACGTATGCCGACCCAATCACCAACCCAAAAAACGCCGACCATATCAACACCGGATATTGCTCCAGTAAATAGGTAACGATGCCAACCATGCCAAAAATAGCCGTCAAAATTCCTAGCATGAGCGGCACCAAAAAACCAAAAGGTACGGCTGCAATTGCCTGCAACAATTTACCCTTGAGTGCAAGTTTAAGTACCTTGCCGGTGACGGCTTTAATGTTAAATAACAATTCGTCGTAGATGCCGAACAAAAACGCAATCGTTCCGCCAGAAACACCCGGCACTAAATCGGCCATTCCCATCGAAAATCCCGTAAAATATAGTCGTTTAATGCGACCTTTGGCACCGTGATTAAAAGTTGATTCTTGTTTTTGTTTTGCTTTTGACACTTTTGACATTACAACAATTATACAGCAACCCCTTGGCTACGCAGCATAATGAACTCACCCCAAATATCAGTATCTGTTTTCATATTTGGTATGATTAAAATAATGATTAACACTACTACGCGCAAAAAACTCTTGATTGGTTTTTTGGCAATTGATGTTTTGTTGCTGATTCCCGTGTTGCTGATTGTGGCTTCATACTTAATAATTAACCCCTATAAAAATCGGGTTGTTTCGATAGATGAGGCGCCGAAGCGCTCGGTTGGGTTGGTATTAGGCGCCGGAATTACTGCCGAGGGCAAACCATACAAAGAACTGGAAGCACGTTTGGACAGCGGCGCCGAAGCCCTTGCAGCCGGCAAAGTAGACAAGCTCATTTTATCTGGTGATAACCGGTTTTTTGAATACAACGAACCGCAAGCGATGAAAGATTATTTAATCGCCAAAGGAATCGCGAGCGAAAAGCTGATACCGGATTACGCCGGCCGTAGCACTTTTGAGTCGTGCGAGCGCGCCAACAAAATCTTTGGGCAATCCGAACTGATCATTTTTAGCGCCGGATCGCACTTGCCGCGGGCAATATTTTTGTGCAAACATTTTGGTATCGATAGCTACGGTGTTGCGAATAATGTAGAGGCCATAGGCAGCACTCGCCGCGAAATCCTAGCCCGTGTCAAAGCACTCTACAATGTCTACATAAAAGGCGAACCGACAGTCCTGGGCGACCCAATCAACCCATAACCTACATCGATATGCCGTATTGACTAGTGACCCAAGTTTTTAGATCAGTCCAACGCAAGTGGCTGGTTATAATTCCACTGTAGAACCCCGCAAACGCCATAGTAAAGGTATGTGATGAAGCGGCTGCGCCGGTGGCGCCACTCAATGTAACACCGGCCAAGCTACCTGCGCCAACGTTACCACTGGTAAGCGTGCCATCATAAATGATATTTGAACTAGCACCGTTATATACGCCCCCATAAAGATGGCCATTGCCATTCACCGTCACACCCGTAACGCCTCCTGCAGCAAAAATTTGTATTGATGACGTAGCACTTTTACGAAGTAAAAATGTGCCGCTGTTTGCGCCAACAATCGCATCGTTACTTGCGTCTGGGGCAGTCCAGAATCCAACCACAACAATACTTACTGGCTGCGTTAATGTACCCCAAGCAGCAGAAGTAGCCGTAAAAAAATCACTTACAAATTCCAGCGCTGGTTTGTTATTCAGCGTAGCTGAACTACTACGATACGTTGGCCTGCTACCTGCCGTACCTTGCGTTAAATCACGACCATTTGTTGTGGCATCATCCCAGGTCGTAACAGTGTTGCCATCGCCAGGATTTGACCAGCCAGGATCTTCGGCCCAATATGCTGCGTGCCATGGAATGCTTGTTAGAATATCAAATGGTGGAAGTGGAGTACTGCTTTGGCTCGCCATAATTCCAAGCGGAATCATGCTGACAAACTACCAATCAGTAGCCATGTGTTTGTGGCAGTTTTGACGAGTGAGGCAGCGGCATATTGCCCACTTAACTTAAGGCCTGGAGTGGCATTGATCGTGACACCACCAGTTGCAACGACAGTAACTTGACCGGCTCCAAGCTGCGTGATATCAATTCGCGTACCAACTGGATATGCGACGCTTGAATTCAACGGCACCGTAAGATCCATCGCAGAGCCACTCGTCATTGTCACCATCTTGAATTGATCTGCAAGCACCAATGGATAGCTCGCAACCTGCGCGTTAATAGGCTGCACGCCACTTGCATATGCCCAGCCAGTGTTGCCAGTTCCGACCGTTTTTATATAATTGGTGCCGTTTGTAGTGTCAGTATAATTTGCCCCGACTGGTGCAGTAACGCTGGCTTCTGGTGAGCCTGCGCCATTACGGATAAGATTCGTTACTACATTTGCATAGGTTGTTGCTGATGCTCGTATTGACAGCTCGCCCGCCGCGGTTCGCATCAAAAATACATCTTGGGCTGTTCCACCGCCAACGCCGAGCGCAATAACCGCATTCGTAATTGCACCGGCAGTTAGAACACTCATTGTTGAGCTTGGTGCAATTAAAACTTGCTGGACCAGGTCGTCGTCGTCAACCTTAACCCCGATATATGGATATCCAAATACCGACATACCCTCTAAGCTTCCGTTGTCACCACCGTCCACCTTCCAGTTTCCAGTATGGGCACCCGTAGTTGGGCCAGTAAATGTGCCCGTGTAGTCGTAATAACCCATCGGGATCGCAGCTGCGAGCGTGCCAAGCGGATCACCGGTTAACACCATTAATTCGTGCAGTGCGAGCACGGCGGCGCCGTTTGTACTCGGATGTGCGCCGTCGCCGCTCAAATTATTGGCGTCGCCAATCGCTGAAATGTCACCAAAGGCCCGGCCGGCGTCAATGACCGCCAAGCCTTTGTCTGCTCCAATCGCACGAGCAATGTTGCCTCGACCCAGCTCTTTTCCGGCTGCCGGGTTTAGCCATGGCGACCAGATAATACCCGAGCCGCTGCTCACTGCCTGAATACTGTCAATAAGCTGTTCCATTTCGGACTGGTAGTCTACTTCGGCCGTATTGAAGCTTGGCGCCAAGAAATAATGAACTTCTCGGCCAGTTAGCGCCTTAATCCCGGCGATAAGATCAATACCCCACGAACTATCATTTGCAAAATGCTCTACCGCTGTACCGGCATTTGTACCGTCCCACACGCGAATACCGGCATCTAAGTTACCGACCGTAACAAAAATACCCTCAAGTGTCGTATTACCAGTTGACCCAATCCAAATTTCACGACTAGCAAGAGTACCGAAATCAAAACTACTGACATTGCTCCAGCCATTACCGGTTGTCGTGTCAATTGTGCCGATTGTCGTGCCGCCAGAACCACCATCTTTGATCGTTAATGTGCCGGTGTTCTCGCGCCATACCACAAGCACGCCATCACACGTTGCGGTGTGCGCACAAGATTGACCATTGGTCATCGTGCAATGGTATCCACCAAAACCACTGACGTCAGTACTGCTTGTTCCGCCAATTGTGTCCATTGGACCCCAACCACCAGATGATGCACGGCGATACCCAATCTGTGTTACGGTTGGCACACCAAGATCACTGTTAAACCTAGTTGCCAACTGTGTTTGCACCACTAATGCAATGCTTGCGATTTCGTGAATCGAGTCACCCAAATATACAAGATCTATCGGGTTATCGCGCGGGTTTTCTAAATCGCTAAACCATGCCGATAATTGCGGGTCTTGCATCATCGTGCCACCAGGTTCGGGTAAGGCCGCAATCGTGGAATTATCTACATACGCCTTGGTTGCTTGCTGCGTTGCGATACGCGTATCAGAGTTAGCAGTCAGCGTGTCGTCGGTATCGATGACGTTGGTGGCAAAGTCAGCAGTTTCTAGGTTCGTAATGCTGTTGCCAGTTCCGTTTGCGTCGATTGTTTTGTTTGTTAGGGTTGCGACGGCAGAGTTTTTTGTTACATCGCTGGTGTTATCAACGTTACCAAGTCCGACATCGTCGGGATCGAGTGATTTTAGTGTTCCGTCGTCGTTATGAGCAACACCCAAAAAAGAATTGAGGATATCTCCCCATTCGCCACTGTCACCACCTGGATTTGGTAGGCGTGCCATTTAGTTGGAGCCTTTGTTATTTATACACATACCCTTTACTGCTTGTTCCCTTATGCTTATGTTGTATTGTAGCATAAATTAATATGTATGCTCGTGACAGAAACACCCTTTTCTGTCATTACTCTTGCGAGCACCCACTAAGCCGATAGGTCACCCGAAAGAACCCATTCATTGGTGGCAATTTTTAACAACTTGGCGCGGCCATATCGAGCAGAAATTTTTAGGCCTGGCGTGCTGTTTACTGTCACGGTTCCAGCGGGCGTGACTACTACCTGCCCGATACCAAGCTGAATTATGTCTATTTCTGTCCCGACTGGGAAAGCCGCCGTTGTGTTGGTTGGTATGTTTAAAGTAATTTCTGAGCCGTTATTAAGCGTTACAACTTTTCCTTGGTCGGCAAGTAACAGCGTATAACTGGTTCCTACCTGGGCATTAATGGCACGGTTTCCGCCAGCCGCTTGCCAGCCAGTGTTGCCAGTTCCGACCGTTTTTATATAATTGGTGCCGTTGGTGGTGTCTTTATAAGTTGCGCCGATAGGTGCAGCTACGCTTGTCTCTGGAGATCCAGCACCACTGCGAGTTAGGTTCGTAACAAGGTTGGCATATGTGGTGTTACTCGCTCGCAATGACAATTCACCACTACCGCTGCGGTAGAGATACGTATCCCACGTTGGAGCAAAAGCGCCATCGCCGCCAGGACCAAAAGCTATTGTCGCGGCATCGAATGCAGGATACAACTGTTCAACCGCTGGTCCCGGAACAATTGAAATTTGCCCCCAGTCATCCCCACTACTATTTTTAACGTGGAACATTGGGTAGCCAAAAAAGTGGGCGGTGTCGATACTGCCAAGATCAAGAGTTGGCGACCATAACGAATTGCCGGTCGGAACTGCGTGCGTAGTGCTAATGGTGCCACGATAATTCCATGGATATGAAGTAACCACCCCGCTGAGTGCACCTAAGGGATCCCCTCCTAGCACCAACAAAGCTTGCGTCATAATAACACCGCTGCCAGAGGCACCCGGATGGGCATTATCTGGGCTCAGATTGTTTGCATCCGCCCCTAAGCCAATATCGCCAAATGCTCGATATGCATCGATAACGGCCATATTTTGCTGCTCGGCTACATCAAGTGCGATGTCATGCTTAGCGACGCCACCAGCATTTCCCGTGGAACTCCCCCAGTTAATCCAGCGGGTAAGTGTCCCGTTAGTTCGCGCCTTTATGGCTGTAATTAAATTGTTTAAGTCGTCCTCATAGCTAACCACTGGGTCATTGAATCCGGTTGCTACCATGACATGCGGTTCGCGCCCAGTATGAACCTTTAGTTTTGCGATAAAGTCCAGGCCATAGTCAGTATTATCGACGAAATCCGCAGTACTATAGCCTGCGTGTGCAAATCGCCACACCCTGACACCGACAGTTCGATTACCAGCTGTCGGATATACGCCCTCGAGGTGGGTATTCCCTGTCGATCCAATCCAGATATTGTGGCTGGCGTGAGTAGTGAGATCAATCGACGTGATGTTGCTCGAACCTGTTCCGGTGTTTGTATCGATAGTAGCCACCGTTGAACCACCAGAGCCACCATCCTTTACGGTTAGTGTGCCCGTCCCGGCCGTCCATAACACAATGACACCGTCACAATAGACTGTCATTGACGACGACTGCCCATCAGTGAGCGTCGAAGAAAAACCAGCTGCGCCAGATTCACTATCCGATCCAGTACTGGTCGGCATCGCATGAAACGAAGTACTGCCCGCAGTATGATAGCCGACAATTGGCTGAGTCATCACATCTTGGCGGGCATTATAACGAGTGGCTAGTTGCGTCTCTAGGCCGTCAATCCAGCCAAATTCGCCAATCGAATCCGCAAGCACAACAAGATCAACCGATTGAGTCGTAGCGTTCTCGAGATCTTCGTACCACGCATCTAGATTTGCATCGCGCATATTTGTGCCGCCGCTTGCAGTTGCCATACTCTCAAAGCTAATCGAGTCTACATAACTCTTGGTTGCAGCATCCGCATCACTGGTAGTGACCCCAAGGTTAGTAACCTGGCTACCGCCCATGTTTAGATTGCCGCTCATCGTACCGCCGGTTTTGCTCAGCTTCAGGTCTAGTGCAGTTTGGGCGGCGGAAGAAACCGGCTTGTTTATATCACTCGTGTTGTTAACGTTACCAAGTCCGACGTCGTCGGGATCGAGTGATTTTAGTGTTCCGTCGTCGTTATGAGCAACACCCAAAAAAGAATTGAGGATATCTCCCCATTCGTCACTGTCACCACCTGGATTTGGTAGGCGTGCCATTTCTAACTGTAACTCCGAACATATCTATTCATGTTAATAACCCTAATATCCCCTCATGCTTAAATCTAGTATATCAGAGCTCGCCGGTTCGGTCAATTATTACTAATGGCTTGACGCCGAACTAAGTTATTATTTGGTGCGAGTACCGCAAAACTGCCGGAGTTGTCGTGATGTCGGCCGGAGGCGTAATATGATGGTCAAACGCAAACCCCGCCCAAGATTTATTTTGGTGGGCCGCCGGTAACGTAATTGTGCTAGAAGCCGGCAGATCGGTTTGGTGATCAATAAGACCCGTAACCTGCACGTCGTCGAGCCAAATCGTGATCGTCGAGCCGCGATATTTTATCGTTAAGTCACGAGCTTGGCCGTCAGTATGAGTAACAAGGCCCGACCGATAATACACCGTGAAGCTTTCGGGCGGATTATTTATCGTGCCTATCAAAAACACAAAGACGTCAGTGTTGTACGGCGCGATTACGTTTCGCATGTTCACGAGCCAGGCGCCATATCCCACACCAGGCGTAGCGGTATCGACACCGACAAGTGGTGTACCCTCGGCCTCGGCCCCGTGTTCGGTGCCCCCCGACAAAACACCACTCATACGGACCGTAACATCATAATTAAACTGACCCGTGCCAAGGTTCCTAACAGCGCCGCCAATTCCGCCCCCAGCCATTCCAGGATAATCAGCGTAATGCTCCCAATCGTCATCAGGCGCCATCGTTGCACCGTTATTGCCGCGAGCATACGGATCGCCAGAAGTAACACCACCGTTATAAATGCGGGCCGGATCATAACTCTGCGGAAACAACGACCCAAGATCAGTCCATCCCATACCAAGTGGCGCATGCGGCAACGAAGTTACCCGCTGAAAATTATCAACAAACGTACCGCTATGCAACACTTGTTGTCCGGCTAGCAAAAGTGGGCTGCCCGAAGATGTTACGAGCATTAGCCGAGATCTCCGTATGCTATGTATAGCGTAGTTCCTGCCAGCCAAAAATATGGCTGAAAGTACGCAACACTATACCGCGACCTGAGTGTCAGTGGAAGTCCCGTTGCGCGATTAATGACAACGGACCCAGCGGCTTCTAACGTCACACTGCCCGCTCCAATACTCACAACACGAATTGGCGCATGAAGACCCGGCGCAGATCCAAATGTCGGGAGCGTAATAACAAGCGGGCTATCGTTATTGCAAAGTATTCCTGTCTCGTTACTGCTCCATATGTAGGTTGTCCCCGTAACCGTAGCGCCGAGCGATGGACCCATAGACGTAAGAAGTTCAAGCGGCATTTTCTTGGCCACACCATCTTGTACAATCGGTACAAAATTTTCGTTATTTACATAGACGGGATCCCACGATGCGTCGGTGCGGGTTGCAGCTGGCAAGTCAGTAATTTCGGTGCCAACGCTAGCGAGATCAGTTTCAACATCAGCAATTGCTGCCGCTAATTGTCCGATATTCGTGGCGTCAGCATCGTCTGATCCGTCCGCCACGCCAGTAATAACATTGCTGTCCATATCTAAATCACCAGTCATTGTGTCGCCAGTTTCTCAGACAAAACTCCAGTGTCTTTTAGCGTTCCGTCAGAATTATGTGCGTGCTTTAAAAAAGCATTGAGCACATCTCCCCAATTACCTTCATCGCCACCTGGTTTTGGTAGTCTCGCCATTTACACAAGCCCTTCGTCAATTTCTTTGCTATACCCCAAAAACACCCATCCCCTTATGGTTACTTACTATTATGCCCAATTCGAGTAGTCAGTCAACCGCAGCGCATTTTTTACTCACAAAATGATACACTAGTGCTTATTATGGATCAGCATGTTGCACCCAAAGCCAAGCCAGAAGACGAGCCAGAAGTGCCAGAATCGCTCCTAACTAAACCTGTCGAATTCCAAACACAACCACGTGAGGTCCCGATTGCCCCAGAAACACATGCCACCGAGCGAAAAATTAGCAGCACCCTAAAATGGTTGCTTACCGGCGCGGCAGTTTTATTTGTAGTAGTCGCAATCAATCTTTGGGGCGTTGGCATCTATACTGTCGACGGCGAGTCCATGACTCCGACACTTAACAACGAAGACAAAATGCTCGTGCTGAAAGCACCTCAAGCCTGGGCAGAGTTAACCCGCAGTCTGTACATTCCAAAACGCCACGACGTTGTAATTGTGCGCGAAAGCGACGGCGCCTACGTCAAACGAGTTGTCGGCATTTCGGGCGACCGAATCGTGATTAAAAATAGTACAATCACTGTTTTTAACGAAACTAGCCCGACCGGGGCAGATATCACAAACCCGCCTTGTTGCGCCAACCTCGCCGAGCTTCCAGATAACATCGACATCACGATTCAGCCAGGGCATATCTTTGTTGTTGGCGATAACCGCACAAACGGCGGCTCGATCGATTCACGCTCCAAACTCGGTCAAATCCCCGCCAGCGATATCGTAGGCCGACCAATTTTACGTGTTATGCCGCTATCACAGATAAAGCTACTCTAAAAGCTTGATTTTGGTTTCTGCTATTTTTTAAAACCGTGGCTTTGCATATACTGCCGTCTGCGATGTACTAAACGGATTATTGCCACTATCAGACCAGCCAGAGCCAAACCTCCGGCTGCAAAAACTACGATTTTTAACTGACTGCTTAGCCTATAAAAACTACTTGTCACATACTTAGAATAGAGCGGATCGCTTGGCTGCTGTGATGTTTCATCAACATGGACAATGCTTCCGCCAGATAAGTGAACTGTTTTGCGCACCTGACGCTCGCCCCCGCGCAAATATCTTTCGTCAACAGGATCGATAGATTTGCTACGATACAAAAACTCGCCACCGTCAAAATAATCCACGTAATCAATCATCTGATCAGCAAACGGCTTCACAACTTGCAATGAAATATGATCCTGATTACCACTGAGGGTTTTGGGCTCAACCAAAACTTTTGCTCCGCCGTAACGCGCAATGCAATCTGTTTGTGTAATTTTACAAACTTTTGGGTTAACAACAAGAATACTGGCAATGTTACTGTATACGTTCTCTAGCTTAAAATCAGCGGCACTCACCACCATATCGGCCTGTTTGCCCTGAACCGTTGCTGGGATTGTTCCAATTTTTGTCCACGACGATTCTTTAGACTTGACGCTACGCATCTTGAGGCATCCTCCACCAGCCACGCTCACCGCAACGTCAAACCGTGTATATTGGTTAGACTTTTGGGTTCTTATATATACGTCTCCCGATGGAAGCGATGTCACGTTCGTGGTTACCTGCGCGCCGTCAGATGCTCCACACGAAAGTGGGCGCGCGAAATCTTGTTGTGCAGAAACCACTGGAGACAAACATATAATTGTGAATGCCCACATTATTAATACAGCAGTACCAGCAAGTAACTGCATTTTATGAGTTTTGGTGACTCGAGGCAATATTATAAAATTGACAGACATAAGCAATATGAATTATTATACATATATACATAAACAATAAAATAAGGAACATTCCTGATGTCAAAAAAAATTGCAAAAAGCAAAGTACGGGTTGGTAATAGCAAAAAATCATTCTGGGGCAAACTATCCAGTCCAGCAAAATTTATTGTATTTATTGTAGCCGCAGCGATACTCTCAACTGCTGGATACTTTGGATATAGCGAATACCTTGCGAGGACAAACCCGAATATGGATCTTGCAAAAAAAGCTAAGGCTGCTGGCCAGAACGGATGGGGTTTGCTGGCCAACCAGAACAATGAATACGCAACATATACTTGCATAGTAACTCAGGGGAACTACACCCGTGGTGTTGTTGTTGCTTTTATTAAAGAAAAAAGCCAACCGAACGCAGAAGCTTACATGGAAATCCAAGACGCAGCTGGCAACGTAGTTGGAAACACGCAATGGAGCGACCAATGGTTTGGTGGAGAAATAATGGCCATGAAATCTCTTAGTTATTCTCCGGGTGACATTTTGAATGCTGGTTCGGTATACACGACAGCGCAGGCTAGTGTTAATCTAAACTACGTACCAGAGTGCACAGACAGTACCTTGCGAAGCGCCCGCTTCCCCTAGTCCTAAATCAAAGCAAATGTAAAGTAGGACACTCACATGGACAATCAGCACATACCCGAACCAACACCAACTCCACAGGCTTCTCCTGCTAACCCTCAAGTTCCACAACAAGTACATCCCACTAACCCTCAATTTTCCCAGCAAGTGCCGCCGATTAACCCGCAACCCGCACAAAACCCTGTCAGTATTGATACTTCTCAGCTTTTTCAAAGTGACGTACCCGTTCAAGCATCAGAAGTTGGACCGAACGTTGTTTCGTCCGACATGAATACGTACCAAGCATTGCCGGAAGAACCAAAAAGTAAAAAAAGGCTATTGGTCATCGGTTCTGCAATGACGCTCTTGTTGTTTGTCGCGACTGGTAGTGGTGTATTTCTGGCACACCGTTCCAAGAATTCTTCAGCAATCACTTCAACCGCAACAGAGTCAGGAACCGAGCAACTGCCCAGCGCCACCAGCCCTGTTTTAACAGCGTTAACGCAAAACACAGAGTTACCGGAACAAAATAGTGCGACTGACAAAAAAGAAACAAAAAAATCATCGAACTCTGCAAATACAAGTTCGAGCGACAACAAGAGCAGCACGCCAGTTTCTTCAAGCAAACCAAGAACAACAATAAAGAAGAAATCACCGAGCAAAGAAACAACGGTACGCGTCGGCACCCAGGTGAAAAAAACCAGCTCTTCTGTTTCGAAAAGCACAGGAACAAAGGTTGGTGGTGCAAATGGCAAAGTCATTCCAACGTCGGTGACTTGTAGTAAGGACAGTAGATATCCTTACGATATTGCTTCGGTGCTTATTTCGCAATTATCAATTTCTGCTAATGCCGCACTGGTCGGAACAACCGGCGACCTAACCAGCTGGGTGCCGAGATCGGCACGCCCTGCATCCGCTTCGACCAATACAACTGCAGTAAATAACTCATTCAAAAATTTAGGACCACGCTCGTGCAAAATACTCCCAGTTAGTACAGCAGGTGCATCATCTTGGAGGAGTGAGTCGATAGGGTTTTTGCTGCTATTTAACGAAACCGAAAAGGGTAAGCCATACCGCGCCGGTGTAATCCTTGCAAAAGTTGGCAATACCTGGAAAACTGAATCAATTACAACTGCAACTAGTTTCTAGAGTAGTCCGTAGTCTGATTAGTTTGCGCCAAGTACTTCTTGGACAAGTTCTACGACTTGGTTTGGGGTTTCATCGACTTTTACAATATAGCGACTAATGTTGAGATTGGTCAGTGAGTCAGGTGCGTTGTCGCGGTCGGTGTTGGTTAGGATAATAACTTTCATGTCTTTGCCCCATTCTTGAACGCGTAGCTCTTGCAGCAGCTCTTCGCCGCTCATGCCACCCTCTTCTTCTAGATCTGCAAGTGACAAATCCAGCAGCAACACTTGTGGAGCAAAGCTTTTTGCTAGTCCATACCCTTGCTTGCCATTATCTGCCGTCTGTACGTCAAAACCGGCGCGTTCAAACGTAGTTTTATACATATCTAAAATTGCTTGTTCGTCGTCTACGATCAGTATTTTTTGGGCCATATATTTTAGTATAGCACGCTGTTAGGTGGATGTTTGTGCTACTATAAAATTTGAATAACTAGAAGGAATATATGCACGTAGACTTAGATGCACCAAATAAAAAAATAACGGCAACCGCAACAAGCAAGCTCAAAAGCCACACAAATGTTTCGGCCACTGCGGAATTTACCGAATATGATATCGACGACTACAAGTACGTACGAATTGTGTTGGATGTCTCGGGCGACCCCAAAGATATTACTCCGGGTAAACATGCCGTGCATATTCACGAAAAGGCTTCCTGCGACTGCGACGATTTCAAATGCGCTGGCGGACATTTCGACCCAGGCCCAAATGGCAACACCGACCCCGACGCAAACCATGGCTACCACGCCGGTGACTTGCCGAGCATTACGATCGACGAATCCGGCACAGGCCACCTCGAATGCATTACGACTCGAGTTACACTCAGCGACGGACCAGTTTCGATCTTGCAGCCTGCAGATGGCACATCAATCATGGTCCATGCTAATCCTGACCCGCACACGCCAGGTGAATCAGGCTCCGGCCACAGCGGCGGCCCGCGACTACTCTGCGGAACAATCGAGCAGAGTTAATAACAACTTATTTTTTGTTTTTTTGTTGCCAGTCATCAATGTTTTTGTGATGCCCACTTAATAAAACATCTGGGACTTTTTGACCTTCGAATTCTTCAGGCCGTGTGTACTGCGGATGTTCGATTGCAACATCGTCGTCTTGGAATGATTCTTTTTCGGCGCTCGTTTCGCCGCCTAAAACACCGGGCAACAACCGTGTAATCGAATCGATAATAGTCATAGTTGGCAGTTCCCCGCCAGTCAGTACATAATTGCCCAGGCAAAATTGTTCATCAACCCAACTCGTAATTCGCTCGTCGTAACCTTCGTAGCGCGAACAAATAAAAATTAAATCTTGGTTGGCAGCCGCTAATCGTTTTGCATCAGATTGCTTGTAAAATTTGCCGCGCGGAGTTGCCAAGATAACTTTGGCCCCCTTTGATGATAATTGTGAGAGTTTTTTGGCGTGATCAACCGCGGCCTTAATTGGCTCAACGCGCAACACCATTCCATCGCCACCACCATACGGCGTGTCATCAACCTGACGATGCGGACCAAGACCAAATTCGCGTAGATTAATATGTATAAATTCTACCGCGCCAATTTTTTGCGCCTTGTGTAGCATGCTGGCGTTCAGCACACCATCAAACATCTCTGGAAATAGTGAGATGATATAAAATTTCATTGTTAGCCCTATATATCTAAATCGTCAAGGTCAGCAAGTTCTTTTCGAGTACGAGCAGCCATACTGTCGGAGTCGTCTTCTTTTTCGTCTTCGTCGTCATCGTCAGCAAAACTGAGGGTTTCGCTTTTTTCTTCTAGTGCGGCTGGCTCTTCAGGAACTTCTTCGGCTACTTCGACTTTATCAGACGCCGTATCTTCGTGAACAGTATCACGGTTATATGTGTTTGGACGATCAGATTCTTCGCTTCGTTGACTTCGTTCTGTTCGCTCTGTTCGTTCTGGGCGTTCGCCGTTTACGTCGACAATTTTTAGGTTATAACGGGCATCGTTTTTTGTGCCAAGTGCACGCAACAATGTGCGAAGTGCCTGCGCGCCGCTTCCGCGTTTGCCAATTACACGGCCAAGATCTTCGCCATCTACAGTTAGTTCTAGCAATACGCCTTTTTCATCAATGGTTCGTTCAATCGAAACTGCATCGGGTTTTCCGACGATTCCTTTTACAATGTACTCAATAAATTGTTGGTCAATGCTGGCACTCATGATTTTTCAGTCTCCGTTTAATGATTCAGTACTGTACAAATTATAGCAAAACGCTCGGTAGATTAAGCAGTTTTATCTGCAGCTTCTTCTGGTGCAACATCTGCTTTTTCATCAGCAACTTTTTCTTCGGCAACTTCTTCCGCTGCGACTTTTTCAGCAGCAGGTTCAGCAGTTACAACTTCTGCGCTAGCTACTTCTTGTGCTGAAGCTTCAGCAGCAGGTACTTCTACTGTGTCAGCAGTTGGTTCTTCTGCTTTTTCTTCGGGCTTTTCTGTGGCTGGTTGGTTTTTGCGAAGTTTTTCTGGGTTGCGAGTCGAACGAGTATTTGGTTCGCTAACTTTTACCCATTTAGGCATTTTCATACCTTCACGAGTAAGCAAACTAACAACGCGATCACTTGGCTGTGCGCCATGCTCCAAGAAGTGCTGTGCTTTTTCGGTATCAATTGTGTTTTCTTTGGTATGAGGATTGTAACTGCCCAAACGAGCCACAACTTTACCACTTTTTGGCGATTGGTGTGAATCTTGAACAATGACGCGATATTGTGCGTGCCCGTGTCGGCCGGTACGTTGCAAACGAATTGCTAGCATGTATTTTGTAAACTCTTTCTTGACTTAAAAGTATTAAATTAGTCTTTCGGTTATTTTACAGATTACGACCCCTATTGTCAACTGCCGCTCGTACATTTCACGAGAGGGGCCGTTCCGCGCGGACATTTTTTCATCAAAAAATGTCCGGCGCTACTAAGGCAATAAGCCCCTCTCGTGAAATATACTCGCTCTTTCAAAGCTACCAGCGTGTGAATCCGCGTGTATCGGCCTCTTTGGGGTAGTGTGCTAGCGACTATTCCCATTCGGTGGTACCGGGTGGTTTTGCAGTCAAATCATAGACTACACGCACAATTCCTGGCACTTTCAAAATCTCCCGCACCATCGCGTCCAAAACTTTTATTGGAATTTCTTGGCCTGGGGTTGCGGGCACACCCGTCATAAAATCATTAGTTATAAATGTGCGGATTCCGATCGATCTTTTTCCTTTTTGGCCAAAATTTACTGGAAACGAAATGACTGGAACTTGGCTGAGTTTTTGGATCAGATTATGCTTTTGCAGCAAATCATTTACGATTTTGTCCGCCGCACGAAGCTGATCGATTGCATTTTTTTCTGGCAAAGTTGGTGTGATGTCCTTGACGATTCCAGAAACTTTGTCGCCAAAAATATAGATAATTCGATTCACGCCGTGGACTTGTTTGGGTATTTCATTGGCGATTTGTAGTAGTTTTTTCCAATCGGGCTCGCCGTCCTTTGGGCCGGACAAACCAACTAAATGGCTGTAGGTGCGACCGTCGCCTTGTACGCCAACCGTTCGTACTGGCAGCAAGCAAACGCTGGTTTCTTTGGTTTCAAATTTTTTAAGTTGTGTCATTAGTTTTTCGGCATTGTCTAAATACGGCTGTTCTGCGCACAATAATCGCACCGCCAAACCTGGGCCAGGAAACGGCTGGCGCCAAACGAGTTCTTTTGATAATCCAAGTTTTTCACCAAGTTCGCGCACCTCGTCTTTGTGTAAATCCTGCAAGGGCTCGACAACATTGCCAGTTTTGCGAAGTGCCCGAACCAGCGGCGTGTCATTATGATGAGTCTTTATAACGTCAGCTTTACTACTAGCAAGCTCAGAGGCACTTTCGATTAAATCTGGCCGCAACGTCCCCTGCCCAAGTACAGTTGTTTTTGGGTCTAACCCAAGTTGCTTTATGGCTCGTTCGCGTTCAACCATAAACTGATCGCCGATAATTTGACGTTTTTTTTCTGGGTCATGAACGCCTAAGAGTTTGCTCATAAACCGCTTACTCGCATCAATCAGTAGCGTTTCAATTCCGGCCGCGTTTAACGCCTCGACAACTAATTTGCTTTCGCCTTCGCGCATAAAACCAATGTCTATATGTACGGCGTGAATTTGTTTTGGGCTCAGCGCACGAGCCAGCAACACTGCACACACGGTCGAGTCAACTCCGCCGCTGACAAACACCAACACGTCTTTTTTGCCAACGACTTTTTGAATATAACTAATCGATTCTGTTTCACGATCAGCCAGCGTAAAATCAGCTTTCTGTTTTGCGACGTTAAACAAAAAGTTAGCAATTATTTTTGAGCCAAATTCACTAATATCAACTTCTGGATGAAACTGCACACCGAACAATTTTTGGGCAGAGTTTTCTATCGCCGCAATGATTTCGCCGGACTTTGCGGAACAGACAAATCCGTTTGGGAGTTTGGCGACGCTATCACCGTGACTCATCAGCACCGTTTGTTTTTTGGGCAGATCTTTGAATAATTCTGAGTTGGTTTTTACGGTTACTGTGCTCGCACCATCCTCACGGCGCGTGCCTTTGCTGACTGTTCCATCAAAATAAAAACTGAGTAGCTGCATGCCGTAACAAATTCCTAGAATCGGTACGTCTAGCTTGAAAATATCTTCGTCGACTCGCGGCGCACCGTCGGCGTAAACACTTTGCGGACCGCCCGAAATAATAATGGCGTTGTACATTTTGAGCATTGCAGCAGGTGTGTCAATTGGCAAAATCTCAGACAAAACACCCAGCCCACGAACGCGTCGATCAATCACCTTGCCGTACTGCGCGCCGGCATCCAAAATCGCAACTCTACTACGCAATTTTGAACTATGATTATGCATCTGACTTGCTCCGCTTATGTCTAGCAAGTATACGGAGGCTTTTCAGGCAGCGCAATTACTAAACGTTGTACTTTTTGAGAGCTTGCTCGGCGGCTTGTTGTTGGCCGATTTGTTTGCTCGGGCCGCTGCCTTCGCCCATAAGTTTGTCGGCAACGTATACGCCAACGACGAAAACTTTGTCGTGGTCGGGGCCTTCTTCGCTCAATACTTTGTACTGTGGTGTTGCGCCGTCACGGCTTTGTGCAACTTCTTGCAAGTGAGATTTTGCATCCATCCAGGAACCGGTTTTTAGGATTTCTTCGAACGTACTTAAAATACTTTTTGTGATAAATTCTTTGGCGGCGTCATAGCCTTGGTCTAAATAAATTGCTCCGACGACGGCCTCGTACGCGTTTGCCAAAATTTGTGCTCGTGCCCTGTCGGTTCCACGTCGTTCGCCGCGGCTCAAGCGTAGCAATGGTTCGAACTCGAATCGTTTAGCAGCGTCGCTAATACTTTCTGTACGCACCAAACTACTTCGCCAGTTGGTTAAAATGCCCTCTGGTTCGCTGTAATTTGTGTACAAAAAGTCGGTTACCACAAGTTCTAAAACGGCATCGCCCAAAAATTCCAAGCGTTCGTTATGCTCTTTGACTGTTTTGCGATGTTCGTTCACGTACGATCGGTGCGTAAACGCCGTGATCAATAGTTCGAGATTTTTGAATGTGACGCCAAGTTTGTCGTTGGCAAATTGTTGGTATTTTGCTGTGTCCATAATCAATCTTCAATCTTTTACAGGTTTGCCTGTCGGATCTTCTTTAGTCCTAGCAGTATTAGTTTGCTGATATCTTCGTATTCGATTTTTTCAAGCGCGTCGTTACTAGAGAACCACTTGATGCCGTTCATCCAATCTTCTGGCACAATCGCGTCGGTGTCTTTGGTTGCATGTGCCAAAAAAATCTCGGTAGTCATAAGCACTAAACTTTGTTGGCGACGATACTGAAAGTTAATTTTACCAAGCCAACTTAGAATGTTCAGATGTTTAAGGCCGGTTTCTTCGCCGATTTCACGTTTAGCGGTTTCTTTGGCGGTCTCGCCTTCTTCGATGTGACCCTTTGGAATCGTCCAGCGATCTTTGGCATCTTGAATCAGCAAGATTTCTATCTTATTTGTTGTGCTATTGCGCCTAAATACAACGCCGCCGGCGGTTGGCTCACGAAGAACTTCGCGAATAACCGGTCGTTTGCGTGGCATAAATCGCCTGATGTTTTCGAATGGTTTGGGTCTATTCATATGCTAACTCTTATGTTTCTGTAGGATCTTCTTTGGTCTCTTTGGGCGGTGTCTTCCCGCTTAATTGTTCTTTTCTGGCTTCAAGTTGCCTAAGCAAACTGCCTAAAACACCATTGATGAATTTTGATGAATTTTCGCCACCAAAGTTTTTTGCAAGTTCAACAGCTTCGTTAATAACAACTTTGGGCGGTACGGCGTTTCGCTGATTTATCAACTCGAATGCCCCAATGCGCAAAATTGTGCGGTCAATACGGGAAATTTGATCAATTGGCCAATCTGGTGCAATCGGTTGCAAAACACCATCT
>ENA-ORBV01005145-ORBV01005145.1-microbial-mat-metagenome-genome-assembly--contig:-NODE-5145-length-24327-cov-7.886062_pt1 | contig 24327 bp, 18 predicted proteins | sample MGYA00237777_ERZ505514 | MGnify/ENA primary metagenome ERZ505514 (study PRJEB26160, sample SAMN06269048) | microbial mat metagenome | isolation source: Oligotrophic lake microbial mat | place... | reverse complement strand
TGCACCTGGCTGGGCGCAAACCTGACGATGGCGGCTTGGCTGTACGAACAGAACGGGCAGCGCTTGGGACGGGCGGTGGTCGTCAACATCGGAAACGCCGCGATGTGCGCTGCAACGGTGGTGCTTATCATCGTGCACCGGGTCTTGCCCGGTTAGCCCAAGGGATGTCTGTGCACCGAAGATCGCGAATGCTTGGGCGGCTCACAGGGCAGAGTCTGCGCGGAACCTGCCATTGTTAGACCTCCTTATAGCGGCCGCCAGCAGACGGCGCATGCACGCACCCGCAGGCACTCAAACTTGAATATCCCAGCGGCTGCGCGGATCGGTGAACTTTCACTCGCCGGCCCCCACCCAAAACCCCCGTTCGCGCAACAGCGCTTCGATGTCTTCGGAAAAGCCGACAAAGCGGTCCGGGTCGTACTTGATCTTGCTGGTGTAGTACTGCGCCAGCGACGTGATGCCGTGTTCGGCCCACATCGCCGCCATCTCCGGGCCCATGGCCAGGTAGCGCGCGCGGCCGCGCTCTTCGCGCTGCGCAAAGCGGGTGTCGATGTCGGCGGGTGTGGGGCGCTGATAGCGCTCATCGTGGATCCAGGCCACGGGCGGCAGGCGGTCGCGCTGGGCAGGCGCCTCGGCCGGCCAGCCCACCACCAGGCTGGTCACCGGCAGGCAGTTGGGAGGCATCTCCAGGAAGTCGGCAATGGCGCGCATGCGAAACAGCGTGGTGCCCATGTAGCAGATGCCCAGGCCGTGGCTCTCGAAAGCCAGGGCCGCCGTCTGCGCCAGGATCATGGCGTCGAATGAAGCGGTGTGCCAGCTCACGAAGTCGGCAAAACCGGCACGCGCCTGGCGCTGCGCCAGCCACTCGCGGGTGCGAAAGCTGTCGGCACAGAAAGTCAGCACCAGCGGGGCTTGCATCACCATGGGCTGGCGGCCGTGCAGTTCATGCAGCGTGGCCTTGCGTTCAAGGTCCTGTGTCTTGACCACCGACACCAGGTTCAGGTTGCCACTGGACGAGGAGCCGGCCAGCGCCTGTTCCAGCACGCGGTCGACCAGGCCGGGCTCGATGGGCCGGTCTGCGTACTCGCGAATGGAGCGATGCGCGTGCATCAGGTCGGCAAAGTGATCGGCTCGGGTCATGGGGTGCTGGTCCGTCAAAGGTCGCGCATCATGCCAAGGCGCCAGGGGGTGGCGGTAGGCAGTAGCGGTAGGCAGTAGCGGTAGGCAGTAGCGGAAGGCAGGGGCGGAAGGCCGCGGGCCGCTGATACACTGGCCGGGTCAGGAGAGAGCTTCTTCAGCTGAAGCCGCCGAAGGCGCAGAGGTTTCACCGGGTCCGGTGCCTCGAACGCTCAGGCAAAAGGACTGACTTTTTTCCTCACTGGAGAGCGGCCTGGCGGCACACCCGCCCGGTCCACCGAAGGGGCAAGGCCAGACAAAGGGTTTGGCTGAATCTCTCAGGTACCAAGGACAGCGAGGGCCACCGGAATACCGCCATCAGGCGGTGTTCGCGTCGATGCCCTTGCCGAGCTTGCCCTCATGTCCAACCCGCCCGCTCCTTCAGCTCCTTCAGCTCCTTCAGCTCCTTCAGCTCCTTCAGCTCCTTCAGCTCCTTCAGCTCCTTCAGCTGCTGCCGAACCCGCCCTGCAGCAAACCCCGCTGCACGAACTGCACCTGCGCCTGGGCGCGCGCATGGTGCCTTTTGCCGGTTACGCCATGCCGGTGCAGTACCCCGGTGGCCTGATGGCCGAACACAAACAGTGCCGCGAATCGGCTGCGTTGTTCGATGTCTCGCACATGGGCCAGTTGCGGCTGGTGGGCAGCGATGCCGCCGCTGCCCTGGAATCGCTGGTGCCGGTGGATGTGATCGACCTGGGCGTGGGCAAACAGCGCTACGCCTTTTTCACCAACGCCAGCGGCGGGTTGCTGGACGACTTGATGATCGTCAGGCCCGACACTTCCGCCAGCCGCGACTTCGGTGACCTGTTCATGGTGGTGAACGCCGGCTGCAAGGCCGCCGACATCCAGCACCTGCAGACGAACATCGGCCACCGCTGCCAGGTGGTGCCGATGCCCGAACGTGCGCTGCTGGCGCTGCAGGGGCCGAAGGCAGTGGACGCGTTGGCACGCCTGAACGCCAGCGTTGCCGACCTGGTGTTCATGAGCGGCGGGGTGTTCAACCTGGCCGGTGCGCTGTGTTTTGTCACGCGCTCGGGCTACACCGGTGAAGACGGCTTCGAGATCAGCGTGGCGGCAAGCCAGGCCGTGGCGCTGGCCGAGGCCCTGCTTGCGCAGCCCGAAGTCCAGCCCGCTGGCTTGGGCGCACGCGACACGTTGCGCCTGGAAGCCGGCCTGTGCCTCTACGGCCACGACATCAATCAAACCACCAGTCCGGTCGAAGCCGGCCTGACCTGGGCCATCCAGAAGGTGCGGCGCCCCGGCGGCGCGCGTGCCGGCGGCTACCCGGGCGCTGCAGCCATCGAAAGCCACCTGGGCGGCGGCGCACCATCCAAGCGCATCGGTCTGGTGGGCCTGGAACGTGTGCCCGTGCGCGAAGGCACGCCCGTCGTCGACGCTCACGGCCACAAGCTGGGCACAGTGACCAGCGGCACGCTGGCGCCCACGGTCAACCAGTGCATCGCCATGGCTTATCTGCCCATCAACCACGCGCTGCCGCAGCACGAGGTTTACGCCGAGGTGCGTGGCAAGCGCTTGCCGATGCGCGTCACGCCGATGCCGTTCAATCCCCATCACTACAAGCGTTGAGCCCCCAAGCTCGCTATCGCTCGCGATCCCCAGAGAGGGGTGTCCCGCTACGGCCCGGCAAAGCCGGTTCCGTGCGGGCAAGCTTGATCAGGTAGTCCTTTGCGCGCATTTCCGCTTTCCCCTTTTCTGACCGCCTCACGAGGAGCCAGCCCATGACCACCATGTACACCCCCGATCACGAGTGGATCAACATCGAAGACCACGAAGCCGCTGTCGTCGGCATCACGCACCATGCGCAGGACGCGCTGGGTGATGTGGTGTTTGTGGATCTGCCCGAGGTGGGCCGCACCTACAACAAGGGCGAGATCGCCGGCGTCGTGGAGTCCGTCAAGGCCGCCGCCGACCTGTTCATGCCGGTGACCGGCGAGGTGGTGGAGGTCAACGAAGCACTGCGCGCCGACCCGGCGCTGGCCAACACCGACCCGCTGGGCAATGGCTGGTTCTTCAAGGTGCGCATCACCAGGATGCAAGAGTTTGACCAACTGATGGACCCGCCGGCTTACGACAAGCTGCTGAAGACGCTGTGAACCGCAACCCGCTGGAAGCCGCACCATGTTGATGTCTGCCCTGAAGCCGCTTGGCGAGCTGGAAAACAGCACCGAGTTCTCTGCCCGCCACATCGGACCTTTCGTTCACGGCTCAGCCGATGATGAGCGGCACATGCTGTCCGTCATCGGTGCCGCCAGCCGCCGCGCCCTGATCGAAACCATCGTGCCGCGCAGCATCGCACGCAGCATGCCCATGGCACTGCCGGCGCCGCTGAGCGAAGCGCAGGCGCTGGCCGAGATGAAGCAGCTGGCATCGAAGAACCAGGTGCTGAAAAGTTTCATCGGCCAGGGTTACCACGGCACGTACACACCGGGTGTCATCCTGCGCAACATCCTGGAGAACCCGGCCTGGTACACGGCCTACACACCCTACCAGGCCGAAATCTCGCAAGGCCGCATGGAAGCGCTGGTCAACTTCCAGACCATGGTCTGCGACCTCACGGGCATGGCCATCGCCAACGCCAGCATGCTGGACGAAGCCACGGCAGCCGCCGAGGCCATGACGCTGGCCAAGCGCAGCGTCAAGAGCAAGAGCAGCACCTTCGTGGTGGCCGGTGACTGCCACCCACAGACCATCGAGGTCATCCAGACCCGCGCCGCGCCGCTGGGGCTGAAGGTGGTGCTGGCCAACTCGGTCGAAGAATGGGACACGCTGATTGCGGGCGGTGACTACTTTGCCGCGCTGCTGCAAATGCCCACCACCAGCGGCAGCATCCACGACCTGCGCCAAGAAGCGCCCCGCATCCATGCGCACCATGCCGCACTCATCATCGCGGCCGACCTGCTGGCGCTGACGCTGATCACGCCGCCCGGCGAACTGGGCGCCGACATCGCTTTGGGCACCACGCAGCGCTTCGGCGTGCCCATGGGCGGCGGCGGCCCGCATGCCGCCTACCTGGCCTGCCGCGACGAATACAAACGCAGCCTGCCCGGCCGCCTGGTGGGCGTGAGCGTGGACACCCACGGCAACCCGGCCTACCGGCTGGCGCTGCAGACGCGCGAACAGCACATCCGCCGCGAGAAGGCCACCAGCAACATCTGCACCGCGCAGGTGCTGCTGGCGGTCATGGCCAGCATGTACGCCGTGTACCACGGGCCGGCCGGGCTGAAGCGCATCGCGCAGCGCGTGGCCAGCTACACCGCAGTGTTGGCGCAGGGGCTGCGTGAACTGGGGGTGGCCATCCGCAGCGAAAGTGCCTTCGACGCCATCCTCATCGACAGCGGGCCGGAAACGGCCGCCATTGCCGCACGCGCCGTGGCCGCCGGCATGAACCTGCGCCGCTTTCCCGAATGGGGCGATGCCTTCATCGGCATCAACCTGGACGAAACCACGACGCGCGACGACATCCGTGCGCTATGGGCGCTGTTTGCCAAACCCGGGCAGGCGCTGCCCGACATGGCGGCGTTCGAGAAGGGCATCGAGCCCATGATCCCCGAGACGCTGCGCCGAACGTCCACTTTCCTGACGCACCCGGTGTTCAACACACACCACAGCGAAACACAGATGCTGCGCTACATCCGGTCGCTCAGCGACAAGGACCTGGCGCTGGACCGCAGCATGATCCCGCTGGGCAGTTGCACCATGAAGCTCAACGCCACCAGCGAGATGATTCCCATCACCTGGCCCGAATTTGCGCAGGTGCACCCCTTTGCACCACGTGAACAGCTGTCGGGTTACTGGGCGCTGAACGACCAGCTCTGCGCCTGGTTGTCGCAAGCCACCGGCTATGCGGGCGTGAGTCTGCAACCCAACGCCGGTTCACAAGGTGAATACGCCGGCCTGCTGGTCATCAAGGCCTGGCACGAAAGCCGCGGCGAGAGCCAGCGCCATATCTGCCTGATCCCGGAAAGTGCACACGGCACCAACCCGGCCAGCGCGCAGATGGCGGGCATGACGGTGGTGGTGACCCGGTGCGACGCGCAAGGCAACGTCGACATGGACGACCTCAAGGCCAAGTGCGAACAGCACAGTGACAAGCTGGCCGCGGTGATGATCACCTACCCCAGCACACACGGTGTGTTCGAGGTGCGCGTGAAGGAACTCTGCGCGCTGGTGCACCGGCATGGCGGTCGTGTCTACGTGGACGGCGCGAACATGAACGCGCTGGTGGGCGTGGCTGCGCCCGGCGAGTTTGGCGGCGACGTGAGCCACCTCAACCTGCACAAGACCTTCTGCATTCCGCACGGTGGTGGCGGGCCGGGTGTGGGGCCGGTGGCGGTGGTGGCCGACCTGGTGCCCTTCCTGCCGGCGCACCGCACGGCGGGCATCGGTGGTGAACTGAGCGTCGGCGCGGTCAGCGCCGCGCCGCTGGGCAACGCGGCCGTGCTGCCCATCAGCTGGATGTACTGCCGCATGATGGGCGCCGACGGCCTGCGCGACGCCACCGAAGTGGCCATCCTGTCGGCCAACTACATCGCCGCGCGTTTGTGCGAGCACTACCCGGTGCTGTACAGCAGCGGCGACGCCAACCTGAAGGGCGGCGGTGTCGCGCACGAGTGCATCCTGGACATCCGCCCGCTGGCCAAGCGCAGCGGCATCGGCGCAGAAGACGTGGCCAAGCGGCTCATCGACTACGGCTTCCATGCGCCCACCCTCAGTTTCCCGGTGGCCGGCACGCTGATGATCGAGCCGACCGAAAGTGAACCGCTGGCCGAGCTGGACCGTTTCTGCGACGCCATGATTGCCATCCGCCACGAGATCGCCCTGGTGGAAAGCGGCAGCTGGCCCCAGGACGACAACCCGCTGAAAAACGCACCGCACACGGCCGAAGCGCTGCTGAAGGCCGACTGGTCACACGCCTACACCCGCGAAGAAGCCGCCTACCCGGTGCCCGCGCTGCGGCGGCAGAAGTACTGGTCCCCCGTGGGGCGTGTGGACAACGTGTATGGCGACCGCAACCTGTTCTGCAGTTGCGTGCCGCTCGGCGCGTACGCCGACTGACACCGATGCATGCCAGCCGGGTATCGACCGCTTGCGTCGTCGGCGCGCTGGCCTTGTGTTGGGCCTGCGTGCCAGATCTGGCCTTGGCGCAGCGCATGCCCGCCCCGAGCACACCGGCACTGCAGGCCCAAGGACTGCAGGAGCACAGCCTGCAAGTCGGCGACCTCAGGCGCTGGTTTCTGGTGCAGCCGCCGCCCGATGCGTCCAAGCCTGCGCCTGTGCTGCTGGTGCTGCATGGCGGCGGGCAGAGCATGCGGCGACTGGTCGCGCCGGAAGCCGGCGCCACGCAAGGCTGGCCCGCGTTGGCGCTGCGCGAAAACGCGCTGCTGCTGCTGCCCAACGGCGTGAATGCAGATGACCAGGACACGCGCGGCGACAACCAGAACTGGAACGACCTGCGCGAAGGTGTCTCACGCGGCCACGCGGCTGACGACACCGGCTTCCTGCTCGCACTGGTGGACTGGGCCCACAAGAACCACCGCACCGATGCTGATCGCGTCTACGTCACCGGCGCGTCCAACGGCGGCATCATGAGTTTCAGGCTGTTGATGGAAGCCCCCGAGCCCTTTGCTGCCGCAGCGGCTTTTGTCGCAGCGCTGCCCAAGGAAAGCAGCCGCTTCAAGACACCCAGCCGGCCCACGCCCTTGATGATCGCCAATGGCACACACGACCCGCTGATGCAATGGCAAGGCGGGCAGATTGCCGGCGGCCGTGGCGAGACGCGCTCGGTGGCCGACACCGTGCAGTGGTGGCTGCAGGCCAACAAGGCCGGTCCCACCGCCACCGAGACCGTCACCTTGCCCGACCGCGACCCGCAGGACGGCTGCACCATCGAGCGGCGCACTTACCCGGCGCAAGCCGGCGGCGCGCCCGTGGTGACCTACACGCTGCGCGGGGGTGGCCACAACCTGCCATCGGCCCGCTATCCACTTCGGGACAGCTGGATGGTGCGCCGCTTCATCGGCCCGGTATGCAAGGACGCCGAGGGGCCAGAGCTGGTGTGGGAGTTTTTGTCAGCCCATCGGCGCCCATAAACCCTGTCCGACACAAACCCAAGCCATGGCAGTCTCCGTCTTCGACCTCTTCAAGATCGGCATCGGTCCCAGCAGCAGCCACACCGTGGGCCCCATGCGCGCGGCGCGGCTGTTTGCGCGCCACCTGCAGCACGACGGCCTGCTGCAACGCACCGCGCGTGTGCAGAGCCATCTGTACGGATCGCTGGGGGCCACCGGCAAGGGCCATGGCACCGACAAGGCCGTGCTGCTGGGCCTGGCCGGGTACGAGCCCGACACGGTGGACGTGGAGGCCGTGCCGGCGCTGCTGGCCGCCATGCGCAGTGCTGCCAGTCTGTCGCTGCTGGGCGAACAGACCATCGGCTTCAATGAAAAGGACGACCTCAAGTTCTACCGCCGCGAGAGCTTGCCCTTCCACGCCAACGGCATGCGTTTCATCGCCTTCGACGCTGAAGGCCGTGAACTGGACAAACGCACCTGGTACTCGGTGGGCGGCGGCTTCGTGGTCAGCGAGGAAGTGGCCGCCGACGGCGCACGGCAGAAAGTCATCGCACCCGACACCACCGTGCTGGCCCACCCTTTCCACAGCGGCGAAGAGCTGCTGGTGCGCACGCGCGAAGTGGGCGGCTCGATTGCCGACGTGATGCGCCGCAACGAACACCACTGGCGCGACGACGCCGCCATCGACGCCGGCCTGCTGCACATCTGGGCCGTGATGCAGGCCTGCGTGAAACGCGGCTGCGCCACCGACGGCATCCTGCCCGGCGGCTTCAAGGTCAAGCGCCGTGCCGCGCCGCTGTACCGCGACCTCATCGCCAACCCGGAAGCGGCCTTGCGCGATCCGCTGCAGGTGATGGACTGGGTCAACCTCTACGCGCTGGCCGTGAACGAAGAAAACGCCGCTGGCGGGCGTGTGGTGACCGCGCCCACCAACGGCGCGGCCGGCATCGTGCCGGCGGTGCTGCACTACTACGCGCGCTTCGTGCATCACAGCAGCGACAAGGGCGTCATCGACTTTCTGTTGACTGCCGCTGCCATCGGCATGCTGTACAAAGAAAACGCCAGCATCAGCGGCGCCGAAGTGGGGTGCCAGGGTGAAGTGGGCGTGGCCTGCAGCATGGCCGCCGGCGCGCTGTGTGCGGTGATGGGTGGCACGCCGGAGCAGGTCGAAAACGCCGCCGAGATCGGCATGGAACACCACCTGGGCCTGACCTGCGACCCGGTGGGCGGGCTGGTTCAGATTCCGTGCATCGAGCGCAACGCCATCGCGTCGGTCAAGGCCATCAACGCCGCGCGCATGGCGCTGCGTGGCGACGGCACCCACTTTGTCAGCCTGGACAAGGTCATCAAGACGATGCGCGAAACCGGTGCCGACATGATGAGCAAGTACAAGGAGACGTCCCGCGGCGGGCTGGCGGTGAACATCGTCGAGTGTTAGTTGCCACACCCGTCAGGGTTGAAGGCTGCGTGGCCCTCAAGTTGACGCTGCAACGGCCGATATCCACGGCGTACCGGTGTCCCGCCGGTGAGCCGGACCTCGCGCCCCATGACCGACCGACGCCCGCAGCCCCGCCTGGGCTTGCGCTTTGCACTCATCGCGGCCATTGGCGGATTGATGGTGCTGCTGCCCTTTGGCGAAGTGCTGCGCTACCAGGGCGCCGAGATCCGGGAACTGATGCAAGAGCGCACGGTGCTGGACCCGATGTCTCGTGCCCTGCAGCTGCAACGCGGCCTGCTGGGCCACGACCAGGTGGCCAGCCGCGTGCTGGCAGGCCGCCAGCAGCTGGAAGTTGAACGCCGGCTGCGCCAGGCCGATGTGGACGGTGCGATCTGGGACCTGAAGGGCACGCTGTCCAGGGGCCTGTGGATCAAGGCACTGGCCGAGACCGACGCACTCACCAATGACTGGCGCGATCTCGCGCGCCGCATCCACCTGCGGCAGGTGGATGTCAGCACCAGCCAGGCCGCACACCGCCTGCTGGTGGAACAGGCGCTGCAGGTGATGGACCTGGTGAGCGCAGCCGCAGCACCCGGCACGAGCCACGCGGTCAGTCGGGCGTGGACGCTGGCACGGCTTTCCGCACCCGCGAACGCACCCCCAAACGCACCCCCAAACGCACCTGCAAACGCTCCGGCAAACGCTCCTGCGAACGCTCCGGCGAACACTTCAGCAAGCGACGCCGAATCCGCCAGCCGAACCCATCAAGCGCGAATTGCCGCCGCACAAGCTGCCTTGACGGCCCAACTGCAGCGTGTGGACCAGAAGCTGGCGCGCCTGCAATCGGCTCGCCAGGTCCAGGCCCTGGGTCTGGCCATGTTGATCGTGGCGCTGGCCGCGGCAGCGCTGTGGCTCTTCAAGCTAGCGCGCGGCACACCGCCGCCGCAGCCCCGTCCGGATGAAGGCGCCGACACCGACGGCGTGCGCCGCGCCAGCGGGCGCCGCACCACCGACGCGCAGCGTCAGGCCGACGAAGCCGAACGCCTGATCTGGCAGTTGCGCCAGGGCCTGGCCGACACCATCCCGCAGCCATCCGACACACTGCCGCCCAACCCGGACAAGAGCTGATCGCTCACTCGCGGTCTGCCGGCATCGGCAGCGGCCCGGCGGCGCTGCCGCCCACCACCTCCGACGCCGCAATCGGCGCCACCTTCACCCGCTTGTCGCGAGCCAGGTAGCTGTACAGCACCGGCACCACCACCAGCGTGAGCAGCGTGGACGTGATCAGGCCGCCGATGATTGCGCGCCCCATCGGCGCCTGAATCTCACCGCCGTCGTTCAAGGCCAGCGCCAGCGGCAGCATGCCAAAGACCATGGCCGCGGTGGTCATGATGATGGGCCGCATGCGGATCTGTCCGGCCTGCAGCAGCGCGTCGGCCATGCTGGCACCGGCCTTGCGCGCGTGGTTGGCAAAGTCCACCAGCAGGATGGCGTTCTTGGTCACCAGGCCCATCAGCATCACCAGGCCGATCATGCTGAAGATGTTCAACGTGCTGCGCCACATCAGCAGCGCCAGCATCACCCCGATCAGCGCCAGCGGCAGGCTGGCCATGATGGCGACGGGCTGCAGGAAACTGCCAAACTGGCTGGCCAGCACGATGTAGATGAAGATCACCGCCAGCGCCATGGCCGCCAGCAGGCCACCAAAGGCTTCGGCCTGCTGCTGCATCTGGCCACCGATGTCAAAGCTGTAGCCGGGCGGCAAGGTGGTTTCCTTGATCAGCTTCTGCACGTCGCCACCCACGTCGCCCGGGCTGCGGTCCTTGACGCCGGCAAACACCGCCTCGCGGCGCTGCAGGTTCTGGCGCCGGATGTTCTGCGGGTTGAACACCCGTTCGATGTCGGCCACGCTGGACAGCGTGATGGGCGTGCCGTCGGCGGCAAAGGCCACGGGCAGGCTGCGCAACTGGTCCACACGTTCGCGCTGGCTTTCGTCCAGGCGCAGCACCACGCCGACCTGGTCACCGTCGGGCGTGGTCCAGTAGGTGGCGGTTTCGCCGTTGACGTAGGCGCGCAGGCTGCTGCTGACCTGGTTGGGTGTCAGGCCCAGCTCGCGCACGGCGCCAGGCTTGAGGCGCACGGCATAGGCAGGCATGCCGGCCTGCACCGAGGTTTCGACATCCACCGCTCCGGGGATCTTTTTCACCTTCTCGGCAAACTCGGTGGCCACACGGGCCAGGCCTTCGGCGTCGTTGCCCAGGATGGCCACGTAGATGGGCCGGTTGAAGCCCACGCTGGCGTCGGTGCCGGGTATGCGCGCAATAGTGTCGCGGATGGCGTTTTCCACTTCCTTCTGCGTGCGCTTGCGGTCCTTGCGGTCCACCAGAGCAATCTCCAGCCAGGCCTGGTTGCGTTGACCCGCACCCCCCACCCGGGTGCTGATGTGCTTGACCTCGGGCAGCGCCTGCACCAGCGCCTCCACCTGCGCCACCTTGGTGTTGGTGCGCTCCAGGCTGCTGCCCACGGGCATCTTCAGCGCCAGCCGGGTGAAGCCCTGGTCGGTTTCGGGTACGAATTCGCTGCCCACCAGTGGGGCCAGTCCGAGCGCAATGACGAAGCTGGCCAGGCCACCGGCGACGACTACACCACGCGGTGTAAGCGTAGCGCTGCGAAAGTGGCGCTTGCTGCCCTTGTCGCGGCTGCCGTCGGCGGCAAAGCTGCGGCCATACACCGGCAGCCAGACACGCCAGCGGCGGGCACTGAAGATCCAGGTGATCGCTTTGGCATAGACGCTGTGCAGGCCATCCATGAAGCGGTCCACGGCGCGGATGGCGTGGCCGATCACGGGCACACGCATCAGGTGCGCGGCCGGCGGGTCCTTCCACACCGAACTGAGCATCGGGTCGAGCGTGAAGCTCACGAACAGGCTCACCAGAACCGCCACCACCACCGTGATGCCGAAGGGGTAGAAAAACTTGCCGATGATGCCGCCCATGAAGGCCACGGGCGCAAACACCGCCACGATGGCAAAGGTGGTGGCCATCACCGCCAGGCCGATCTCCTGCGTGCCCTCCATCGCGGCACGGTGGTGGTCCTTGCCCATGTGCACGTGGCGCACGATGTTCTCGCGCACGACGATGGCGTCGTCGATGAGCAGGCCGATGCACAGGCTCAGCGCCATCATGGTCATGAAGTTCAGCGTGAAGCCGAAGGCATACACCGCGATGAAGCTGCTGATCACCGCAATGGGCAGCGTCAGGCCGGTGATGATGGTGCTGCGCCAGCTGTGCAGGAACAGGAAGACGATGACGATGGTCAGCAACGCGCCTTCGATCAGCGTGCTGCGCAAGCCGTCCAGGCTGCCTTTCACCCAGTCGCTGCTGGCGTTGATGAGGCGCATCTCCACGTCGGGCGGCAGCTGCTTCTTGACCTCTTCCATCGCGGCCTTGACGGCGTCGCCGGTGGCCACGATGTTGGCGTCCTGCTGTTTGTAGACGTTGAAGTTGATCGCACGCTGGCCGTTCACGCGCGCTACCGAGTCAGGCTCTCGTTCGCGTTCGACCAGGCGGCCCAGGTCACCCAGTTTCAATGCCAGGCCATTGCGGTGCGCCACCACCACATCGGCAAAGGCACGCGGGTCCTTCACGCGCCCTTCGACACGCACCAGCGCATCCTGCGTGTTGTCGGACAGCAAACCCACCGGCTGGTCGGCATTGGCTTCTTTCAGGGCGGCCGAAATCTGCGCCGGCGTCACGCCATAGGCACGCAGCCGCGCCGGGTCCAGGTCGATGCGCACCTCGCGTTCGCTCATGCCGTTGATCTCGACCCGCGCCACGCCCGCCACACGCTGCAGGCGCTTGCCCACCTGGTTGTCGGCCAGGATGGACAGCTCGCGGGCGCTGCGCGTCGGGCTCAGGATGGCCAGCGTGACCACCGGTTCACTGTTGTCGTTGTTCCAGCGCGCCAGCGTGGGCGCGCGTGCGTCGCGCGGCAGAGACGACTGCACGGCAGAGACACGGTCCCGCACTTCTTGCATGGCGCGATCCATGTCGGTGTCCAGGCCGAATTCCACGCTCAGGTCGGCGCGGCCTTCGAAGGCGCGCGACGTGATGCGCTTGACACCGGCCACGCTGTTGATCGCTTCTTCGATCGGCTTGAGCACCTCGCGCTCCACCGCTTCTGGTGTCGCGCCGGGGTATTCGATGTTCATCCAGGCGCCGGGGAAGCTGATGTCGGGCATCTGCTCCACCCCCAGCTTGGCGTAGCTGAACAGGCCCAGCACACACAGCGCCACCATGACCATGGCGGCGAAGACGGGGTTGTTGATGGAGACGCGGGTGATCCACATGATTTTTCTGCCCCAAGCTGACTTCGTTCGCTGCCCCCGAGGGGCGTTCGCCGGACCGGGAGACCCGGATCCGGCGCGCCTTTCGGACTACTTCAGCACCGGCGTCGAAGCCGCTGCCGAAGCCACTGGAGCAGCCCGCATTGCCACCACCGAAGCCTTCGCACCTTCGCGCAGGTTGTCGAAGCGTGCCGCCAGCACCTGGCTGGCGGGCGTCACACCCTGCATCACCTCGACCCGCCCTTCAGCTTCGTCGCGCCGGCCCACGGTGACGGCGCGCCGCGCCAGGGTGCCGTTTTCGATCACCCACACATGGTCCTGGCCGCTGGTCTGGCCCACTGCGGCAGTGGGCAGCGTCAGGCGGTCGGTGTGGTCGGCCAGCGTGGCACGCACCATGGCGTATTGCCCGGCGCGCAGGGTCTCTTTGGCGTTGGGCAGTTCGATCGTGACGCCAATGCTGCGCGTGCCCGGCTCGGCCGCCGGAGCGATGCGCGCCACGCGGCCGGCCACCGGCTGGTCCACACCTTCGACCCGCACCTGCACGGCCATGCCGGGTGTGATGCGCGACACCTCGTGGGTGCCCACGGTGCCCGCCAGTTCCAGCCGCGCCAGGTCGACGATGGTCAGCAGCTGCTGTTCGACACTGACCTTTTCGCCCGGCAGCACATGGCGCTTGGCCACGATGCCCGAGATGGGCGCTTGCAAGGAAGCCTCACGCAGGCCCACGCGCGTGGTTTCCAGCGACGCCTGCGCGGCGTTGAAGTTGGCGCGTGCCGTGTCCAGGCTGGAACGCGAGGTTTCCAGCGCGTTGGACGAGATGAACTGCTGCGCGGCCAGCCTTTCGTTGTTGGCATGCGTGCGCTCGGCCTGCGCCAGCCCGGCGCGCATCGATTCGACATTGGCGCTGCGCTCGGCCACACGGGTGTTCAGCTCGGCCAGTTCGATGCGGCCCAGCACCTGCCCGGCGCGAACGCGGCTGCCTTCGGCCACGGTCAGGCTCAGCAGCGTGCCACTGGCCTTGGCGCGCACCAGCGCGGTCTGCGGCGCCACCAGCGGGCCGGAGAATTCGACCGTGCCGGACAGTCTGGCCAGCGCCGGCTGCACCACTTCCTGGGGTACAAACTCCAGCGGCACATCGGGCTTCTTGCCGTCCTTGCCGTCCTTGCCCGTTTTGGACTTGCCCGCATCGGCATCGGTCCTGGCCATCGCCTGCCCACCCGGCAGCTGGATGACACCGCTCATCACCGCGATGCCTGCACCTGCCACCACAACCAGCCCCACCACCCCCAGCAGCCACTTCTTTTTCATGTCGCAGACCCTCTTGCGCCCGGCTTGCCCCCTGTTGGGCAAGCGACCGGCGGCAGTTTAGGCAGCCGCGTCAGGCGGTGGACAGGGTTGCGATGAAGCGCGGAATGTGGGCGATGAACTGCAGGGGACCTGGATGGTCCGCTGCCCCGGCTTGCGCTGAGTCTGTGCCTAAGCGTGCTGCAGGGACTGCGACCGCAACCAGGCCTCCAACGCAGGGGCCTCCAGCGGCCGGCTGAACAGGTAACCCTGCCCGCGGTCGCATTGCAGCTCCAGCATCAAGTTGGCCTGCCCTTCGGTCTCGATGCCCTCGGCGACGGTGGTCATGCCCAGCGTCCGCGCCACCCGGATCGTGGCCTCGATCAGCACCCGGTGGTACTCCACCGTCTGCGCATGGTTGACAAAGCTGCGGTCGATCTTGACGGTGTCCACCGGCAGCTGGTGCAGACAGGCCAAGGACGAATAGCCGGTGCCAAAGTCGTCCAGCGCCAGCTTCACACCCAGCGCCTTCAATTGCCGCAAGGTGGCTTGAACCTGGTCGTCCTGCGCCGCCAGGCTCTCGGTCACTTCCAGCTGCAACCACTCGGGCCGCATGCAAGAGGCCTGCAGCATCAGTTGCAGTTCTTCCACGACCCCGGCGTGCTTGAGCTGCGCACGCGACAGGTTGACCGCCAGCATCCGGGGTGCTCGCTCGCCCAGGTCGGCACGCCAGCGCACGAACTGGTGGCAGGCCTTGCGCAGCACCACCGCGCCCACGGCGTCGATGAGGCCAGACTCTTCGGCCACGCCGATGAACTCGACCGGCGGCACCAGGCCGCGTTCGGGGTGGCGCCAACGCACCAGCGCCTCCACACCCACCACGGCGCGGCCGTTCAGGTCCACCACCGGTTGGTAGACCACAAAGAGCTCGTCTTCCTTGAGCGCCCGGCGCAGGTCCTTTTCGACCGCCAGGGTGCGTACCACCCGTTCGTGCATGGAGTCGTCGAACAGCACCCAGCGTCCGCGCCCGCCGCGTTTGGCTTCGTACATCGCCGTGTCGGCATTGCGCAGCACGTCTTCGGCGCTGGGCGGCTCGGCGCCGGCCTGGGCCATGTGCAGCACGACGCCAATGCTGGCGCTGCTTTGCAAGGGGGTGGATCCGATGGTGTACGGCTCGCTCAGTTCTTGCAGCACACGGTTGGCAATCAGCGTCACCGTCTCAATGCTGGCCACACCTTCCAGCACGACGACAAATTCGTCACCGCCGATGCGCGCCGCCACGTCGCCGTCACTGCCTTCTTCCGACAGCAGTCGCGCCAGCGCGTCCCCGGGCCGCAGCACCAACTGCAGGCGTTGCGCCACCTGGCGCAGCAGCTCGTCGCCGGCCGCATGGCCCATGGTGTCGTTGACCTGCTTGAAGCGGTCGAAGTCCATGAACAGCACCGCAAAGCCGTAGCCGGCGTGGCGCCCGGCATGCGCGATGGCCTTTTGCAGGCGCTCCATCACGGCCGCGCGGTTGGGCAACTGCGTCAGGGCGTCGGTGTGGGCGTGGTGGCTGAGCTTGTTTTCCAGCGCCCGGCGGTCGGTGACGTCGGTGGACACGCTGATGTAGCCGGTGAGCTGGCCCGTGGTGTCGTGCAGCGGGCGCAGGTCCACATCGGCCCACAGGTCGCTGCCATCGCGCTTGCGGTTGAGCCACTCCTGACGGATGCCGGTACCGCTTCTCACCGCCTCGCGCACTTGCGTCAGCACGGTGGGGTCGGCTTGCGGCGAATGCATGAATTCCTGCGGTCGGCGGCCGACGATCTCGCTGAGCTTCCAGCCGGTGACGTTGCAGAAAGCGTCATTGGCCCACTGGATGCGGTTTTGTGCGTCGCAGACCAGCACCATGGCCGTGGTGTGCTCGGCCACCAGCGCCAGCCGCTGCACAACGGCCGCCTGCTCCATCTGGCGGCGCACCTGGCGTGCCACGGCCTTGGCCGTGGGTTCCACCACACCCAACGACAGAAGGCCCAGCAGCACCAGCAGCGCCGCCATGCCCCACAACAGTTCCTTGCGCAGGCGCGCCATGCGCTGCTCGGCAGCCAGGCGCAGCTGGCCCACCAGCGCCTGGGCGGCATCGGATGCCGGATCGATTTCGGCCTGCAATGCGGCAAAGGTGGGCCCCAGCGGGCTGCCGTCGGCAGCATCCACCTTCACCACCAGCAGCTCGGCGCGGTACCAAAGCCTTTCGCGCTGAGCCTGCCAGGTCTCGAGTGCCGAGCCCACCTGCGATTCGCTGGCCCCGGCCTGGCGGCCCTGCTGGGCGAGCAGGTCTTCCAGCAGCAGCGCTTTGCTTGAAAAGGTGCGCAGCATGTCGGCCAGCACCCGGGCCTGCGCGGCGGGCGTGTTGCCATCTGCTGCGGGTGCTGCCACGGCCATCGCCATCAGCGCGGCCTGGCGGCCCAGTTGCTGCGCCAGCTTGCGCTGCTGACCGGCCAGGTCCAGCAGTTCGGCGTCCACCGCTCGCACGGCTTCCAGCCGCACGGACAGCAGTCCCTGCAGTGCCACGGCCAGTGCCAGCACCAGAAAGACCAGGTACATGGCCACGCGTACCCGCCGCGCAGCCCGCAAGTCGCTAGGGTGCGCAGATGCTTCGGCCCAAGGGGGCCGGGGTGCGTTTGGCAGAAGGTGGGGCTGGGCCATCGGCATGCAGTTGCGGCAAGGGGCGGCAAGGGGCGGCGCACGCAGCGCCCGGACATGCAGCCTTATCGGCAGCATGGCCCCGGGCTGAAGCGCCCGGGCCTGCCCGGTCAGACAGGCACCTGCGGGCCACCTGCAGGCCATCTGCAGGCCAGCGCTTCAGCTGGCCGCTTCAGCCCGCGCCGACAGCACGGCGCAGCCCAGGCCCGCCAGCCCGCTGAGCGCCGCGGCCCAGAACACCGACGCAAAGCCCAGCTGCGAGATGAGCCAGCCGCCGCCCACACCGCCCACCACACCCGACACGCCATAGCCCAGCATGGTGTACAGCGCCTGCCCACGCCCACGCAGGCGGCCCGGAAAGAGCTTTTGCACCAGCGCGATGCAGGCGGCGTGGTGTGCGGCAAAGGTCACAGCGTGGGTCAACTGCGCCAGCACCAGCACGGGCGCCCAGGCCCCTCCGGCGGCGGTGGCCGCAAAGCGCAAGGCCGTGACAACGGCTACCACCTTCAGCCAGCCATGCGGGCTCAAGCGGCCGAACCAGTGGCCCTGGGTCCAGAAAAAGACGATCTCCACCGCCACGCTGATGGCCCAAAGCGCGCCCACGGCACCCTTGCCGTATCCCAGCGAGACAAGGTACAGGGAGAAAAAGGCGTACAGGCTGCTGTGGGCCAGTACGGTGAAAAAGATGCTGGCAAAAAACCAGGCCACCTCGGGTCGGCGCAACAGCGGCAGCACTGGCGGTGCAGGCTCGCTGTGCACGGCGTCTTCACGGGTGGCCGGCAGGCTGAGCGCGGCGGCCAGCAGCAGCGCGTTCATGGCCGCCACGAAGGCCGGGAAGATGCCGATGCCCACCCGCTCCAGCAAAAAGCCGAAAGCGCTGACGGCGATGATGAAACCGACCGATCCCCACACCCGCACGCGGCCGTAGCGCCGTGCGTCCATGCCCCCCTCGGGCGTGTGCAGGATGTGCGCCAGCATGGCCTCGTACAGCGGCACCACCCCGCTGTTGGCGATGAACAGCAAGGCTGTCATGAAAGCCACCGAGCTCACCAGCTCGGCCGCGCCCGGCAGTTCCAGGTGCGGCACCGCCAGCAGCCCCAGGGCAGACAGCAGCGACCCCATGGCTGCCAGGCGGATGAGCTCGACGCGGCGGCCGCTGTGGTCGCCGCCCCAGCTCCAGGCATAAGGCGCGACGATGCGCGTCCAGCTTTGCAGCGAAGCGATACCGCCGATCACCAGGGTCGAAAAGCCCAGGCTCTGGAACCAAAGCGGCGCGTAGGGGTTGAACAACCCGATGGCCGCAAAGTAGGTGAACGTGAGCGCACCGAAACGCGCCAGCGGCGCAGACGTCATCCGCCGCCGGGTGCGGCACCGGCAGCGGCATCGGGGGCCGCATCGGCAGGCACACCGGCAGCCGCATCTGCAGCCGCATCTGCAGCCGCATCTGCAGGAATAGGCGCCAACGGCAGGCTCACATCGCCACATTGCGCGCGGTGGCGCAGCACATGGTCCATTACCACCAGCGCCAGCATGGCCTCGGCGATGGGCGTGGCGCGTATGCCCACGCAGGGGTCGTGGCGGCCCAGCGTTTGCACGACCGTGGGCGCCCCTTGGCGGTCGATGCTGGCCCTGGGTGTGCGGATGCTGCTGGTGGGCTTGATGGCGATGCTGACCACCAGGTCTTGCCCGGTGCTGATGCCACCCAGCACCCCACCGCTGTGGTTGCTGGCAAAACCCCCGGGCGTCAGCTCGTCGCCATGTTCGCTGCCGCGTTGAGCGACGACGCCAAAGCCGCTGCCGATTTCCACGCCCTTGACGGCGTTGATGCCCATCATGGCGTAGGCGATGTCGGCGTCGAGCTTGTCGAACAGCGGCTCGCCCAGCCCCACGGGCACGCGCCGCGCGCGCACCTCGATGCGCGCGCCGCAGCTGTCGCCGGCCTTGCGCAGCGCGTCCATGTGCGCTTCAAGCTGCGGCACAAGGGTGGCGTTGGGCGCAAAAAACGGGTTCAGCGGGATCTGCGTTTCATCGTCGAAAGGAATCGTGATGTCGCCCAAGCCACTCATCCAGCCGATGAAGGTGGTGCCGTGCTGCTGCAGCAGCCACTTCTTGGCCACCGCGCCGGCGGCCACCATGGGCGCCGTCAGGCGAGCCGAAGAGCGCCCGCCGCCACGGGGGTCGCGCAGGCCGTACTTGCGCCAGTAGGTGTAGTCGGCGTGTCCCGGGCGGAAGGTGTCCAGGATGTTGCCGTAGTCCTTGCTGCGCTGGTCGGTGTTGCGGATCAAGAGGCAGATCGGCGTGCCGGTGGTCAGGCCTTCGTACACACCGGACAGGATCTCCACCGCATCGGGTTCGTTGCGCTGTGTGACGTGGCGGCTGGTGCCGGGGCGGCGGCGGTCCAGGTCGTGCTGGATGTCGGCCTCGGCCAGAGCCAGGCCGGGTGGGCAGCCGTCGATCACGCAGCCGATGGCCGGGCCGTGGCTTTCGCCGAAATTGGTGACGCGGAAGAGCTCGCCGAAGGTGCTGCCGGACATGCGCGGTGGTTGCTGGTGTCAGGGCGGCGATTGTAGAGAGGCAGAAGCCGCAGAAGCCGCAGAAGCCGCAGAAGCCGCAGAAGCCGCAGCCTCCGCAGCGGCTTCAAGCGCCGGGCAACGGTGTGCTGTCGGCGGGCCAGTCGCGGATGTAGGCCTTGAGCATCTTGTTCTCGAAGTCCTGCGCATCCACGACCGTCTTGGCCACGTCATAGAACGAGATCACGCCCATCAGCGTGCGGCGGTCCAGCACCGGCATGTAACGCGCGTGGCGCTGCAGCATCATGCGGCGCACCTCGTCGATCTCGGTCTCGGGCGTGCAGGTCAGTGGCGCGTCGTCCATCACGCTGCGCACCTGGCGTGTGCCGATGGCGCCAGCGCCGGCCACCACGGCCTGGATGACTTCGCGGAAGGTGAGCATGCCCACCAGGTCGCCGTGTTCCATGACCACCAGCGAGCCGATGTCCAGTTCGGCCATGGTCTTGACCGCTTCGGCCAGCGGCAGCTCAGGCTGCACAGTGAAAAGGGTGTTGCCCTTGACACGCAGGATGTCGGTGACTTTCATGGCGGCTTTCCACAGGGCGGTGCAAGTGCAAGGCCGGCAGGCACCACCGGCAGCGCTTTCAATATAGCCCACAATGCCGGCCTTCCCACTGCGAGCAGACCCGCCATGGCAGGTGCTTCAGACCCCGGCTTCGACACCCTGGCGCTGCACGCAGGCGCTGCGCCAGACGCCGCCACCGGCGCACGCGCCGTGCCCATCCACCTGAGCACCAGCTTTGTCTTTCAGAGCAGCGAACACGCGGCCAGCCTGTTCAACCTGGAACGTTCGGGCCACGTCTACAGCCGCATCAGCAACCCCACCAATGCGGTCTTCGAAGAAAGGATGGCGGCGCTGGAAGGGGGCAGCGGCGCCATCGCCACCGCCAGCGGCCAGGCCGCCCTGCACCTGGCCATCACCACGCTGGCCGCCGCCGGCAGCCACATCGTGGCCAGCAGCGCACTGTACGGCGGCAGCCACAACCTGCTGCACTACACGCTGAAGCGGTTTGGCATCGAAACCACCTTCGTCAAGCCGGGTGACATCGACGGCTGGCACGCGGCCATCCGCCCCGAAACCAGGCTGCTTTTCGGCGAAACGCTTGGAAACCCGGGGCTGGACGTGCTGGACATCCCCACGGTCAGCGCCATCGCCCACGACGCGGGCGTGCCGCTGCTGGTGGACAGCACCTTCACCACGCCCTGGCTGATGAAGCCCTTTGCACACGGCGCCGACCTGATCTTCCACAGCGCCACCAAGTTCTTGTGCGGCCATGGCACCGTCATCGGCGGCGTGCTGCTGGAAAGCGGCCGTTTCGACTGGAGCCGCGCTGCGCGATTCCCCGAACTGAACCAGCCCTACGCCGGTTTCCACGGCATGGTGTTCAGCGAAGAAAGCACCGACGGCGCGTTTCTGTTGCGCGCGCGCCGCGAAGGCCTGCGCGACTTCGGCGCCTGCATGAGCCCGCACACCGCCTGGCTGATGCTGCAGGGCATCGAGACCTTGCCGCTGCGCATGGCGCGGCATGTGGAGAACACCCGCAAGGTGGTGGCCTTCCTGGCCGCGCACCCAATGGTCGCCACGGTGGGCTACCCGGAGTTGGACGGCCACCCCAGCCAGTCCCTGGCCAGAAAACTGCTGCCACGCGGCTGCGGCGCGGTGTTCAGTTTTGACCTGAAGGGCAGTCGTGCGCAGGGCCGCGCTTTCATCGAAGCGCTGAAGATCTTCAGCCACCTGGCCAATGTGGGCGACTGCCGGTCGCTGGTCATCCACCCCGCCAGCACGACGCACTTCCGCATGGACGACGCGGCGCTGCAGGCGGCCGGCATCACGGCCGGCACCATCCGGTTGAGCATCGGGCTGGAGGACGCCGACGACCTGATCGACGACCTCAAACGCGCCTTCAAAGTTGCCGAGAAAGCCAGCTGAACCGTGGCCATGCTGCAGGTGCCGGTGCTGATCGAAGGTGTGCGATTGCGCCTGCGGCGGTCGACACCGGCCGACGCACAAACCGTCTACGCCTGGGCCCGTGACCCCGAGGTCATGCGCTACATGGAGTGGCCCATGCCGCGGCATCTGGCCGAAACCCGCGCCTACCTGGAAGGCTGTGCCGCCAGGTGGCAAGCTGGGCAAGAACACCATTGGATGGTCGAGCGCAAGTCCGACACGCTGGCCATCGGCTGCATCGCCGTCCGCCCTCGCGGCCACGCCGCCGACTTCGGCTACTTCCTGGGCCGTGAACACTGGGGTCAGGGCCATGCCGGCGAAGCCGCCAGCCTGCTGGCGGGCTGGCTGCGGCGGCAGGGCAGCATCGTGCGCATCTGGGCCACCACCGACGTCGACAACGCGGCCAGTGCGGCGGTGCTGCTCAAGGCCGGCTTGCAACTGGAAGGCGTGATGCGCAAGGCCACGGTGCGGCCCAACATCGGTGACGGTGACGGTGACGGTGCAGGGTCAAGTGCAGTTGCAGTTGCAAACGGCACACCGCGAGACACCGCGCTCTACGCCAGCGTCAAGGTCGACTGAAGGCGGCAGCCCAGGAATCCAACCATGCAACTCACCGTCAACGGCAGCCCAGCCTACGCCTACACGGGCGGCAAGTCCTTCGACCCCACGCTGCCCTGCGTGGTGTTCATCCACGGCGCCGTCAACGACCACACGGTATGGACACTGCTGGCGCGCTGGTTTGCACATCACGGCCACAGCGTGCTGGCGGTCGACCTGCCCGGCCACATGCGCAGCGCCGGGCCGGCGTTGGGCAGCGTCGAGCAGCTGGCCGATTGGGTGCTGGCGCTGATGACGGCCGCAGGCGTGCAGCGTGCAGCGCTGGCCGGGCACAGCCTGGGCTCATTGATCGCGCTGGAAGCGGCTGCGCGCGCACCAGAACGTGTCACGCACCTGGCCATGCTGGCCACCAGCGTGCCCATGCCGGTGCCGCAGTTGCTGCTGGACCTTTCGCTCAGCGACTTGGGTGCCGCCATCGACCGCGTGGTGAGCTACTCCTTCAGCACGCTGGCGCCCAAACCGTCCTACCCCGGGCCAGGGGTGTGGCTGCGCGGTGCCGGGCGCTCGCTGATGCACCAGGTGGTGCGCGCACAAGGCGATGCACGCCTGTTCCACACCGACTTTTCGGCATGCAACAACTATGGCAATGGCCTGCGGGCCGCCGAAGCTGTGCGCTGCCCGGCCGCCCTGGTGCTGGCGCAGCACGATCAGATGACCTTGCCCAAGGGCGCAGCAGACGTGGCGCAGCGACTGAAGGCCACGGTGAACACGGTGGCGGCCGGGCATTTCCTGATGCACGAAAGCCCCGATCCGGTGCTCAATGCCTTGCGCGAGTTCTTGCGCTGAACCAGGGCCACCGATGAACACCGACAACAGCGCCCCTGCCCCCGCCGCCAAGGCCTTCACCACCTTCGCCGAGTTCTACCCCTTCTACCTGCAGGAACACAGCAACCGCACCTGTCGGCGCCTGCACTTCCTGGGCAGCACGCTGGCGCTGGTCTGTCTGGCCATGTTGTTCATCACCGGCAAGCCCCAGTACTTCCTGTACGGCCTGCTGTGCGGCTATGGCTTTGCCTGGATCGGCCACTTCGTGTTCGAGAAGAACAGACCCGCCAGCTTCAAGCGGCCGCTGTTCAGCTTCATGGGCGACTGGCTCATGTACAGGGACATCTGGACCGGCAAGATCCGGTTCTGAGGCGCTGGCTGGCTGCGTGTCGGTGACGACACCTGGCGTGCATCACCGCAGAAATAAGTGCCGCGCCTGCAACGTTGTCACCCGGCAAGTGCCTGCCTCAGCGTCATGCCTTGCATGCCGCTGGCGGCAACGAATCCGGTGGTGGCTGGGCCCGGCTTCAGCAAGGTGCGCTGCAGCAGCGGTGCCACAGCCGTGAGGTCGGGGTCGCAGAGCATCACGTGGCGCGGGTCGGGGCTTTCGTCCAGCACCGACACCCAGTCCATTTCGCTCAGCAGTTCAAGGATCGGCTCCAGTTGCAGCGGGTCTGCGCGCAGCCGCGTGGACAGCGCAGCCAGCGAAAGGCCCCGCTCACGGCCCAGCCGCGCCGCGTCCAGCAACTGCAGCACCGACACCGCCAGCTCGAAGCGCCACCCCGGCGTGGCAGGTCGCGCGGACACGCGCATCTGCAGGCTTGGCGCGTAGGCGGCGATCACTGCGCCCAGCAAAACGATGACCCACACCAGGTACACCCACAACAGCAGGATGGGGACGACGGCAAAAGCACCGTAGACCGCGCTGTAGGTGGGCACGCTGTCCAGGTACCAGGCCAGCAGCCGTTTGGCCACTTCGAAGGCGAGGGCCACGAACAAACCACCGGCCCAGGCGTGGCGCCAACGCACAGCGGTGTTGGGCACGTAGTGGAACAGCCCTGCCGCGGTGGCCGCCAGCAACAGCAACTGCATCACTTCGAGCAAGGGCGTCAGGCCGCCCGGCAGCGCCGTCACCCAGCCGCGCGATGAGGACACGATGTAGGACGTGAGTGTCAGGCTCATGCCCAGCGCCAGCGGGCCCAGCGTCATCGCGGCCCAGTAGACCAGCACCCGCTGGCCCAGGTGGCGCGACTGGCGCACACGCCAGATGGCGTTGAGCGTGCGGTCGATGGTCAGCACCAGCGCCAGCGCCGTCACCACCAGCAGCACCAGGCCCAGCGCTGTCTCTTATACACATCTCCGAGACCACGAGACTAAGGCGAATCTCGTATGCCGTCTTCTGCTTGAAAAAA
>ENA-ORBV01005144-ORBV01005144.1-microbial-mat-metagenome-genome-assembly--contig:-NODE-5144-length-24334-cov-4.202333_pt1 | contig 24334 bp, 23 predicted proteins | sample MGYA00237777_ERZ505514 | MGnify/ENA primary metagenome ERZ505514 (study PRJEB26160, sample SAMN06269048) | microbial mat metagenome | isolation source: Oligotrophic lake microbial mat | place... | reverse complement strand
GCAGAAGACGGCATACGAGATTCGCCTTAGTCTCGTGGGCTCGGAGATGTGTATAAGAGACAGGGCAGAAGACGCTCGGCGGGGTCGCATTCGACGGCCTCGATCAGACCGGGAAAATCGACTACCTTCTGCTTTCGAATCAGTTGCGCTATGAGTTGCGTCAACTCGACCTGCGAGAGAAAGAGGCCAAAGAGATCGAGGCCCTGCTTCCCATGGCCAACGCGATCTTCGCATTCGATGAGGCGCGCCGGGCCTTTCAGCCCGTGAAAGGTAACGAATCGGCGCGAATCCTGAATCAGATCCTCAAAGACACCCAGGCCGCGCGGGCAAGCCTCGACAAGCCGGAGAAACCCCCCACTCGCGAGCAGGCCGTCCGCGCCACCGCAAGCCTCGCCCGACTGCGAGCCATCCTCAAAGAGTGGTCGGAGTTCTACAACGGCTACGAGCCGCTCTTCAGCTGGTGGACCGAGCAGTCGGTCAAAGACGCCGACCAGGCCCTCGATCAGTACTCGAACTTCATCCGCGACGGTTTCGGCAGTTCCAAGTCGGAAAGCCTGAATGCGTCCGTGGTGAATCCCGTCGGCCGCGACATGCTGCTGGCCGATCTGGAGCGCGAGATGATCGCGTACACGCCGGAGGAGTTGATCGCCATCGCGAACGCGGAGCTCGCGTGGAGCGAACGCGAGATGCTCAAGGCCACGCGCGAGATGGGCTTCGGCGACGACTGGAAGAAAGCACTCGAGAAGGTAAAGACAATGCACGTCGCCCCGGGCGATCAGCCGGCGGCGGTCCGGGATCTCGTCCTCGAAGGTGCGGAGTACGTGGAGAAGCACGACCTCGTCACGGTACCCCCGCTCGTGAAGGAGACCTGGAAGATGCAGATGATGTCGCCGCAACGGCAGCTCGTGAGCCCCTTCTTCCTCGGCGGCGAGTCGATCATCGTGTCCTTCCCCACCGACACCATGACCTACGAGCAGAAGATGATGAGCATGCGCGCGAACAACCTCCCGTTCTCACGCGCGGTGGCGCATCACGAGATGGTGCCCGGGCATCAGCTCCAAGGCTTCATGTCCGCGCGCTACAAGACCTACCGGGGTCCCTTCGGCACTCCCTTCTGGTCGGAAGGCAACGCCTTCTGGTTCGAGATGCTCTTCTGGGATATGGGCTTCCCCCGTACCCCCGAGGAGCGCATCGGGATGCTGTTCTGGCGGATGCATCGTTCGATCCGCATCGTCTTTTCGTTGAGCTACCACCTCGGGAAGATGTCGCCCCAGGAAGCGGTCGATATGCTGGTCAACCGAGGAGGGCATGAGTTGGGCAGCGCCACCGCCGAGGTGCGGCGGTCGTTCGACGGGTCCTACGCTCCCCTCTATCAGTGCGCCTACATGCTGGGTGCCTTGCAGTTCCGCGCGATGCACAAGGAACTGGTGCTCTCGAAAAAGATGACGAACCGCGCCTTCCATGACGCAATCCTCAAATCAAACCGGATCCCCGTCGAACTCATCCACGCCGACCTCACCAACCAGAAACTCGCCCGCGACTACACCACGTCGTGGAAGTTCTACGGTCCCATCCCCGCGGCGGGCCACGCCGATGGCGCACGCCTCACCACTGCCGGTTTCGGCGGGACAAAACCGGTGGCTCCCAACGTCGATGAGGCCGGACGAACACAGAACCGGCGTGTGGAGCTGGTGAAGAAATAGCGGGCGCATCGAAAAGCGCCAGATCGGGGACTGTCGGTGGCTTCGACGCTCCGGCAAGCTAACCGCATTGCGGTCTTAGCCACCGGGCTTCTTTTCGCCTTTCGGTCTACTTCACCAGCTGGAGGGTCGCCTCAATTCGTGATGGCCCGGCCGGGGCTTTGACCGTGGCGGTAAGGACATGTCCGCGATCCTCTTCGGGGCCGGACGTGATCGATCCCGGGGGCCCGGGGACTTTGAGTTTGCCTACCGCGGTCGTGACTGCCACAATCTTCGGTTCCGCGACCACCACCTCGATCGCGGCTGCGCCTTTCCCTACGTTTCGATACGCGCCCTTCCCCGCGACCTCGAACGGCGTGTCGGACTGCAGGCGCCATTCGATCTGTAAAGGCTCTTTCAGCGTGACGCCGTCTGAAACCGTGAACGTCGAACTGCCGTCAAACCTGAACGTGCGCGTGAACGCGGAAAGGCCAGGGACCTTCGGGTACGCGGCAGCGAGATCGGCCTCGAGGACCACTGAGGGGCCCTCGCGCTTGACGCTTGCGAATCTGGATACCGTCGAAACCAGCGTAAGGCGCGCCCCGCCAGACGTCGTGGTTGCCTTCGACACCCTGTCCGACTCCGCCGAACGTCACCGTGTTGTGGTTTCGCGCCGTGGGGAGACCCGCGTATCCGGTATCGCCGGTCAAGTATCGGCCGTTCGCCCAAATGATGAAGCTGCCCGCGTCCGGGTGCGCATGCCCACTGTCGAGCGCTCACTCGGGGATCCTTGGAAGCAGCGTTGCCGCGCGGTGGCCCTCCGGCGGCCCGGCCTTGAACGCGAACGCCAACGCGTCCTTGTCCCACGAGGTCCGGTAGTAGAAGACGCCCATGTCGTTGAAGTGATACTGAAGCGGAAAGGCACTCATCGGCGCGGCTTTAAGTGACGGCTCGCGCCACAACAACGTCCAGAACTCCTCCAGGTTGCTGTGCCCGAAGCTCGCGTAGCGGTCAGCGATCGCCTGAGCTTCGGGATCTTGAAGCCTCGCCGCCACCCGGTACATCAGGTTGAAATTGCTCTGAAGCGCGCCACCTGGATACGCGCGCGCGTAGTCGCCACCCTGCTTCGATCGAGTGAGCGGCCCCTCCCATATGTCGCCGAAATCGAAGACGTTCTGACCATCGGGCAATAGGGTGTGCGCGAGATAGGTCTTCCAGTTGCGGAAGAGGTCGCGGTTCCACAGGCTCTCGCCGGTCGAATGTTCCCAGGCGTCGAGAAAATCCAGTACTCCATGCCCTCGTAGTAGTAGCCGTCCGGGCTCAAGAGCTGGCCGGTGCGATGATGGTGGGCGCGGGCGAGCGACGCCCAGCGTTCCGCGTCCTTCGACTCACCCATGAGAGCGAGCGCCGTGACCGCGAGACCGGCGGTGGGAATGAAGTCGTGATTCTGGGTGAAACGAAGCGTTCTCTTCGGTTTGAGCGCGAAGGCGTCGTAGACAAGACCCGCGTGCCGTTCGAGGGAGGTGCGGATGCGGGCACGTTCGGCCGGGGTGAAATCGTCGTAAAGGAGGTCGTAGGCCCAGCCAATGGCATAGAGGAGGTGGCCGGCGGCGAGATCGGTGTTGGGCTTGTTATAGGTGTAGCCCCACGGTTCATAGTCGATGGCAGCGAGCGTCCACGCCCTCGCGGCCGCGAGATACTCGGGCTTCTTCTCAACCACGGAAGCGAGGCTCACTTCGACGATCGCGAACGCGACATTGTTCTGTGACCGTCGTTCTTGGGGCCCGGGCGGCGGTGGGGGCGCCCCCTTCATCGCGGCGATGTTGGCGATGACCTTCGACCACTCGGCGCGGTGCGTGGTCCGCGCTCGCTCGCGAAGCGTGTCAATTCCCGCCTTGGTGACGAAGACACGCGGATGTACGCCCACGAGGTCGGGCTTTAGGGCCACCTTGTGGGCGAGGAGCTCATCGAAGGTTGGAACCACCTCTTGCGTGAAACCCTGATGGGCGGCCAACAAGGTCAAAATCAATGCTGCGGTTACCTTCATTCTCATACGGTCTGGCCCTTCCGTTCGATTGCGACACTTCCTATGCGACCGGCAAGCCACAGGGTCATGACCAGGCCGAGAGGCCCGAGCACGCCCGCGACCAGAAAAACCGGGGTGTAACCGTACTGGTCGACCACGCGGCCAGTGGCCCAGGTGAAGAGCACGCTCGCAACCGCCGCGGCCGCACCGCCGAGTCCGAACACCGAACCCACCGCCGTACCCGGGAAAAAGTCACTCGGAAGAGTCTGCAGGTTGTTCACCCACACCTGGAATCCAAACAGCACCACCGCCATCCAGCCAAGAGCCACGTATGGATCACTCGCGCGCATCGCCAGAATGCCCGCCGGTGTCAACATGGCGCCGAAGATCATCACCGCTTTCCGAGCACGATCCACCGTCCAGCCGCGGGAGATAAGAGCACCCGAAGCGTACCCGCCGGAGAGCGCGCCAATGCCGCCGGCCAGAAACGGCAGCCACGCGGACAGGCCGACCTCCTTAAGGCTGAAACCGCGCGCCTCCTGAAGGTAGGACGGCAGCCAGAAGATGTAGAGCCACCAGATCGGGTCGGTGATGAAACGGCCCATGACCACCGCCCAGGCCTGCCGATACCGAAGCAGCTCCATCCAGCCGGGACGCCACGCTTCGGCCCCCGGCGTCGCGACCGCGTTGTCAAGGATGTGCGCTCGCTCGGCCTCGGTGATCCAAGGGTGGCGCGACGGGATCTGGAAACACAAGAGCCACAACACGAGCCAGACGAAGCCGAGGGCGCCGGTTAGCAGAAAGGTCGCTCGCCATCCGTACGCGGTGGCGAGCCAGGCGATGATGGGCGGCGACAAAGCCCCGCCCACCGCCGCTCCGGTGTTGAAGATCCCCATCCCTAACGCTCGCTCGCGCACGGGGAACCACTCACCCACCACCTTGGCGGCGCCCGGCCAGTTCCCCGCCTCGCCAAAACCGAGGGCCGCTCGAAATATCGCGAAGGACGCAGCGGTGCGGGCGGTCGCATGCGCCATGGCGGCGATCGACCACACCACGATCGAGAACACAAAGCCGAGCCTCGTGCCAATGATGTCGTAGAGGCGCCCGGAGACCATCTGACTGATCCCGTAGAAAATCAGAAAGCTGTTCTGGATCGCGGCATAGTCGGCGTTGCTCAGTCCAAGGTCTTGACTGATGGCGGTCTTCAGAACGGAGACGGTCTGGCGATCGATGTAATTGATGACGGTGGCCAGAAAAATCAGGCCAACCATCAACCAGCGCAGTCCGGTGATCTTCATCGCATGTTCATCCCGCCGTTGATCTCGATGGTCTCCCCGGTCAGGAAAGAACTGTCCGCGGAGGCGAGGAAGGCCACGACCGTTGCAACCTCGTCGGGGGCTCCCGTTCGTCCGAGAAGAACTCCCTTCGCGGCATTCTCGAAAGCCACGGGAGCGGTGAAACGCCCGTGGAAGGCGGTCTCGCCGATCAGGCCAGGCGCCACGCAGTTCACACGGATTCCGTGAGAGGACATCTCTTTCGCGAGTGCTTTCGTCAACGAGATCACCGCACCCTTGGCCGTCGAATAGGCGCCGGCCGCCGGACCTCCGCCGTTCCAGGCGGCGAGCGAGGACATATTTATGATGACGCCTTGCTTGCGCGCGACCATGCCCGGCCCCACCGCCCGACACATGAGGAAAGCGCTCGTGAGCTTCACGTCCATCACGGAGCGGAAGAACTCCTCGGTCATCTCCAGGAGGGGTATCCGTGCGATCAGGTCGTCTGCGTTGTTCACGAGAGTATCGACGGAACCAAACTTCGTGGTCACGGCTTCGACCAGCAACTTCACCTCGGTGGCTTTGGTCAGATCCGCTTGAAAGGCGGCCGCCTCGGCGGCCGCAGCCTTGAGATCTGCGACCACCTCGTCGGCTCCCTCACGACTCTTCATGTAGTGAACGGCCACGCGAGCGCCGCGTTTTCCGAGGGTGAGTGAGCAGGCGCGACCCAGACCCGCACCCCCGCCGGTCACCAGAGCCACACCTTGGAGCGATGTCATTGTCGTTATCTCTTGGGTCAGGGGACGGAGTTGTGAACAGGAGCAGTCGACCAGAAGGCTGACCGCCCCTCGCCTGGTTCCCGTAAGCCGCGCCAGATCTGCGCGCGAGATGGGTTGATGCGTGTGCACCAGGTTCGAGGCGATACGACACCGATCTCCCGGGTGGGGCCCCGGGTGGCCACGCGCAGATCCCGAGCATCAACTGGCCGAATTTGTCTTATTCGCGTTCAATATAACCTCAAGGCCTACGGGTAAAGCAAGGCTTTTCTGGACATGGAAGTCGGCGAGGGGCGGTTTAGCAGCACTTCGGAGGCATCCGCGGCTTTCGTGGTCCGCCGAACCATTCTTCAAATGATCGGATTTTCCCTTGACAGCCGATCTAAACCGGGCATATTGTCCGTTTTCCGGACAAATCTTGAGACCCGGCTACACGTGGCCGAAACAGGCGAACGACGCCGAAGACCGTCAGTTGCCGGGAAGGCCTTACGCCTCGCCAAGTGGCGAAACAGGCCCGATGGGACCGTGGCGTTCGATCACCGCCGTCTTGCCAGCATGGCCGCGTGGAGGTCGTCCTGGCAAGGCGCCCCGGAAATCGCCTCCACCTGCCAGTCGGGGGGCGCGGTGCCGCTGCTCCCGAGGCCGCGGACCCCGACAAATGTGAGCAACGGACCGAAGTCGATGGGGGGCAGTGCTATCTCACGCGCCGCAGTGACGTTCCAGAGCGCAGTCCGCGCGCCCGAGTGCGGCATGCGCAGAGGCGCGCTGCCGCCGCTCGCGAAGGGTCGGCGGCCCGCCCCGAGGTCGAGCTTCGTCCACAGCGTGCCGTAGTTGCCGCGGCCATGATGATCCATATTGAGATCCACGCCGCGTCCGTCCGCCCACACCGTGCCCAGGGTGTAGCTGTCGACCGAGAGGTCGTGCACGAACGTCTTGCGGATATCGAAACGGGTGAAGAGATTATCGGCGCCGCCCGCGGACGTCAGGGCGTGATGGCCGACCAGCGGCCCGCGGTCGAAGTTTGTGTCGATCACGACATCCTGCACGGTGACGAATGACGAACCGTTCACGTTAACGCCGTAGTCTGCGTTAAGAACGCGCACGTCGCGCACCCACGAATTCAGCACGCCGTTGAAGTAGATGGCGTTGTAGCCGCGCTCGAGGAAATGGCCGGGATAAGGCGTTCCCGAAAATTCCATGGTCAGGCCTTCGACCCCCACCTCCTGGACCGACGGCATGAGCGCTCGCAGTTCCGGCGACCAGCTGGTATCGACCTCCAGGGGCAGGGGCCGCTCAAGCGTCACCGTGCCGGAGCCCAAGGACTCGATGCGGGTCAGGAAGCGGAAAGCCTGGCGGCCCAGGTCCTCGCCGACGTCGCCCGCGTACATTCCCCCGTGGAAGGCTCGAAGCAGGGCCCCGCCCGAGTCCGTCTGGAGCACGCGCACCCACTGGCCCGCGGCGAGGCCGGCGGTGGTCGAGACCTGCAGTGTCCTGGCCCCGCGTTCCGCGTTGGCGGCGACCCGCGCGATCAGCGATCCTCCCACGCTGCCCTGCGCCTCGAGGAAGCCGCCGCTGAACGACCAGTTCGACTGCCCGTTGGTGAAGGTCAGGCCGTAGATATCGCCGAGCGCTTTCGGAAAGAACAGGGTGGTCCGATCTCGGCCCGCCCCGCGCAGCACGAGGCTGCTCTTCCGAATCTCAATTCGCTGCGTGAGCACGAACCGGCCGGCCGGAATGACAACCACGCCGCCGGGGCTGGCCGCGACCGCGTCCAGGAAGGCCCGCGAGTCGTCGCCATCATCGTCGGGCACTGCGCCGAAATCGGCGACGCTGACCACGGGGCTGGCCGGGGAGGGGATCGACTCGTTGCCCGTGTGATATCCCGCGTAGGCGTAGTCGAGCAGTCGCCCCGCAGCGGTCCATCGCTCGCCCTGGGTCCCGTACAAGACGGAGGCCGCGCAGTTTGAGGCCGGGGCGGCGGGCGCGGTCGTGCTGCCACTTCCACCGCACCCCTGGAGAAGCAGAAGAAGGGCCAACGGGCCGTTGGGCAAGGATCGAAGCGCGGTGGGCGACATCGTGCGAAGGCTACATGGAATGTCGCCGCAGGGCGCCCAGGGAGCGTAAGTGAAACAAGCGCGGTTCCAGCGCGGCCTCCCGAGTGGCGGGTTGGAGGGGCTACTTCTTCGCCGGTTGTCCGTACTGATACGCGCCGTTTTTGTCCTTCGCGCGGTCCGGGTCGGATTTTTCGATCTCGAACGTGGCCGGGTCCGCGCCCTCGATCGGCGAGGCAGCGAAGTACACGCGCTTCGCGTCCTTCGCGTAGCCGAAGCCTTTCGTCGATGGTCCGATGACCTGAAACGTCGTCCCATCGGAACCGAGTCGACGAGGGAAGGCGGGAAGCGTACCAAATGATCGCCCTGGATTTCCCGGCCCTTGTTGGCTGCCCTTACCGGTCGCCACGCCAGCGCTCGCAGATGCCCCTACTTATCAGACTGACTTTCGGCGGCCCGTCGCATCGCTTTCCACAACGCCTCGACATGTTCGCGTTCCGTGAGCAAGGCGCCAATGCTGACCCGCACCATCCAGCGTCCGTCGAGGGTGGCGGGGGTCAGATAGGCCTCGCCCGAGCGGTTGACCACGTCACACCAAGCCTGAGTGTAGCGATCGAGGGCCTCACCGGCGAGGCCCTCGGGCTCATGCCGCACACACAACGTCTGCAATGGCACGGGGGCCAGGACCCGCCACCCGGGCGTCGACTCCACCGCCTGCTTCAGCCAGGCCGCGTTCTCAAGATCACGGCGCAGACGAAGCTGAAGCCCGCTCACTCCCTGTTCTCGAATCAGGAACCAAAGCTTCAATGCGCGAAACCGACGGCCCAGCGGAATGCCCCAATCGCGAAGGTTCTTGACACGCTCGTCGACACCACTGCTCAGATAACTCGGATTGGTGCTCATCACCCGCACCAGGTGGTCCACGTCGCGCACGTAGTAGACCGAGCAGTCGAAGGCTACACCCAGCCACTTGTGCGGATTGATCACGATGGAGTCAGCGCCTTCGATTCCCTCCCAGAGCGAACGGCATTCGGGCAGGATCATCGCCGAGCCGGCCATCGCCGCATCGACGTGCAACCACAGGCCCTGCGCTCGGGCAATCTCGGTAATGGCGGCGATCGGATCCACCGCGGTCGTGGTGGTGGTGCCGGTCGTAGCCACTACCGCGCAGGGCGTCCTCCCCGCGGCCACATCCTCGCGGATCGCCTCGGCCAGAGCCTCGGGCCGCATCCCGAAATCCGGGCCGGCGGGCACCACGCGGACGTGGTTGCGCCCAAATCCCGCAAGCAACGCCGCCTTGTCGACCGAGCTGTGTGCATGCGCGGAGACGTACACGATCAAAGGTGAGGCGACCCCTTGAAGTCCGCCCTTGACGAGCGAGTACGAGGACGTCCTCTCGCGCGCGCAGATGAGCGCCACCAGTGTGCTCGCGGAGGCGGTGTCCTGAATGACCCCGCTCCATCTCTCCGAAAGCCCCACCATCTGCCGCAGCCAGTCGGTGGTGACCTCCTCGACCTCGGTCAGGGCCGGGCTCGACTGCCATGACAAACCCAGAACGCCGAGGCCGGTGCTCAGATAGTCGCCGAGGACCGACGATAACTCGCCGTTCGACGGGAAGTAGCCGAAGAACCGCGGGTGCTGCCAGTGCGAGAGTCCCGGCAAAACAATTTTCTCGACATCACCCAGCACGGCGTCCATCGACTCTGGCAACACCGGCGGCGACTTCGGCAACTGCGCGCGAATCGAGCCCGGCTCCACCAAAGACATCACTTTTCGGGACGCGGTGCTCGCGCGGTAGTCCGCGATCCAGTCGATCAGGCGATGTCCAAACGCTCGGAACTCTTCCGGATTCATGGACGCGACTTTAGCCTCCCGGCAGACCCTCGAATTATCGAAACGCGCCCGCCCAACCTCGCACCCCGAGCCCGCGCGTTCTCAACGGCGGCCACAAGGGCCCCCTACGGAAGCCGATCGCCTGCTGGTGACTGGAGGAGCCTTCGATACCCTGGGGCTACCTCTCGCCCTCGGGCGCGGCATAACCGCGGATGACGACAAGGTGGGCGCCGAGCCGGTAATGGTGATCAGCCATGGCTACTGGCAGCGCCGGTTCCACGGTGATCCCGCCATCATCGGAAAGTCGGTGAGCATCCTCACCCCCGATTTCACCATCCTCGCCTTCACCGCGGCGGCGGGGATTCTCACCACCTTCGTGTTCGGCTTGGCTCCGGCTTCGCGCGCCACCTCGATCGAGCCCTTCGCCACTCTTCGCGAAAGCTCGGCGGGGCGGGCGGAGGCCGCACCCTTGGCCTCGCCCGCGTGCTGGTGGTCGGCCAGGTGGCGCTGTCCCTGGTGCTGCTCGCGGGGGCCAGCTTCTTCGAGGGCGATATTCAACCCACCCTCTACATCCCCATGCGGCAGAGCCTCGACACTCTGCACGCCGCGTTCTTCGAGGTACGGACCACCCGGGAGCCTCTGTCGATGGTTCCCGACGCGCGCAAGGCGGTGGCCGCAGTGAATCCCGCGCTTCCCCTCTACGAAATCAAGACCCAGGCCCAGCAGATCGATCAGCTGCTCCTCCCCGAACGGATGTTCGCGACCCTCACGACGTTTTTCGGTGTGCTGGCGCTGGCCCTGGTCTGCGTCGGGCTCTATGGAATCGTGTCCTACGGGGTGGCCGCCGAAGGGTGGCCGCCCTGGTGAGCGCCCTTCCCTATCCGAACAGCGCGCCCCGCAGGTAAGGCGCAGCCCATGAGTTCCTCTGCCCGCCGGCGATTCCGGCTATCGTCCCAACGATCATTGCGGGAATCGCGGCCCCGGCGAAGGTGCCCGCGAGAATCCACCGCCCTCGCGACCACCCAGTGCTTTTGTACCGGACTAGCGCGAATGCCGGGGCCGTCGCGGCGTCCGCAGGCGCCGCCGGTCACTGCTCCCAGAAGAACTTGCCGCGCTTCACCTGGGTTGGGAGGATCTGGTCCATGGTCGCGGCGTCGAAGAGGCGGCCGTTGATCATGGTGTGACTCACCTTCTCAGTGACGCGGATCTCGGCCAGAGGATTGCCGTCGATGACAATGATGTCCGCCAGCTTTCCGACTTCCAGCGAACCGATGTCCTTGTCAAGACCAAGATAACGTGCGCCGCTGATCGTCGCCGCCTTCAGCACGTCGTGATTCTTCATGCCGCCCTGGGCCAGCATCCACATCTCCCAATGGGCGCCCAAGCCCTCGCGCTGGCCGTGCGCGCCAATGTTCACCATCACCCCCCGTTTAGCAAGGTCGTTGGCACTCTTCGAGATGTTGACGTGGTTGAAGTCATTTTCGCCCGCGGACATCAGAGGCCGCATGGCGCGCGCGTCGACGTTCTCCTGGGGTACGAACGTCAGCAACCGCTTGTTCTGCCACACGCGGGTCCGCTCGTACCAGTAGTACTCGCCGCTAAGGCCGCCATAGCCCACGACCAGAGTGGGGGTATAGCCGCTCTTCGTCTGGCTCCAGAGTTGAAGGGCATCCTCGTACAGCTTCGCCACGGGCACCGAGTGCTCAACCCCGGTGTTGCCGTCCGCCACCATGGTCATGTTGTGCTGATAGAGCGAGCCGCCTTCGGGCACCACCATCATGCCCAGTTCGCGGGCTGCCGCCACCACTTGCTGACGTTGTTCACGGCGGGGCTGGTTGTAGCTCTTCACACTGAATGCCCCCACCGCCTTGAGCTTCTTCAAATGGAAACGGGCGTCCTCGAGCGAATTGATCTCGGCGCGGAAGTCGCCGGCGGCGCCATAGAGGATCGTACCGGTGGAGAAAATGCGCGGTGCGGTGATGAGTCCCACCTTCGCCATCTCGGACGCCGCGAAGACCGTGGAGGTGTCGTTCGACGGATCGTGAACGGTGGTGACGCCGAAACCGAGGCTCGCATACATCACCCAGTTGCGCTGGGGCACGATCTCTTCAGTGCCGAAACCGCCGTGCCAGTGAACATCGACGATGCCGGGCATGACCGTCTTGCCCTGGACGTCCACCACCTTCGCGTCCGTCGGAACCGTCGTGGAGCCGCGCGGACCGACGGCGACGATCCGGTTGCCCTCGACGACCACCACGCCGTCCGCGATCACCGTGTCTCCTTTCATGGTGACGATTCGACCGCCTACCAGTGCGATCTTGCCCTTGGGAAGATCGCCCGCGGTTTCGAAACCGATGTTTCGACCCGTCGCGGGCGGATCCGGAAGGGTCTCCGCGTTCGCGAGAAACTTGAAGGAGTCCTTTAGCGAACGCTCGAAGAGTTCCGGCCCGAGCGACCAATGGAGCCTCGAAGAGTCCCCCGACCAATGCAGGTACTCACCCGCCTCCTTGCTGACCTGCGCCACCGGGAACGCTGAGGTCTTGGGTCCGATGTCGATTCTCTGGCCGGACATCGCGAACGCGCCGACGAAGGCCTTGAAGCCCTCTCGGAACGCGAACCACTGGCCGTCGGGCGAAACGCGGAATTCCGTCACATCCTTCGATGCGAAGTGGGACCGCTCGTCGCGGCCATCAAGACCGATGCTCGCGAGGCTTCGCGTGTCGCCCTCGGACTTCTGAAAAAACACCCGATCTCCCATAGCCCCAAAGTGCGGCCGAGCTCCGCGACGCACCACCAGAATCGAGGCTCCGCCGGAAGCCGCCACCTTGTAGAGGCCGGGGTTTGCGGAGTAAAGCTCGGAGCGCAGGAAGCCTCCCCCGCTCTTGCGGTACACGATGGTGCCGCCATCCGGCGAGAACACGGGCTCCACATAGTGCCCGGGATCGCTCACCACGGCCCGGCCCTCGCCTCCTGACGCCGGCGCCACGCGGATCGTCGCCAGCTTGTCGTCATCCCACGTCGTGTAGACCACGTTCTTTCCGTCGCGGGAAAAAGAGGGGTACTGCTCCCAGTGATCGGACTGAGTGGTAAGGCGCCGCGCCGTCCCATTGGGCAAGTCCCGGATCCACAGCCGCCCCAGCGCCTGGAAAAGGACTTTGTCGCCGCTGGGAGAAACCTCGACGAAGCGGAGGTTCTTTACGGACACTGAAGGCGGAGCCACTTCAATCGGAAAACGCACCGCTTCGGTGACTTCGCGGCTGTCCTTGACGCGGAAGGGGATGTCCGTGACCACGGTCGACTTCACGTCGATCTTGCGTAGTTTGCCGCCGGCCCAGATCACAATGGCGGAGTCATCAGGCATCCACGAGAAGGTTGGATAAAGACCGTGAATCGCCCAGGCCTCCTGCATGTCGCGTTCGAGGCCGTCATGAATGGACCGCTCACGCCCGCTATCGAGATCGCGCAGCATCAGGACCTGCTTGTCGCGGATGCGCCTTGCGAAAGCGAGGGTTTTGCCGTCACGAGAAAGGACCGGACGCACCGCGCCGCCGGGGCCGCCTGTCACTCCCTCACCTTCGCCGGTCTCGATGCTCACCGCGCGGATGGCATAGATGCCTGCGTAGACGTCCTTGTTGTATTCGAAGAACGCCCCGGGGGTGCCATCCATCGAGTAAAAGATCTTCTTGCCGTCCTTCGAGAACACCGGCTCGCCAACGTCCTTCTGGTCGTTCGCCTTCTTGGTTACTTGCAGGCCGTCGCCGCCCGAGACGTGATAGAGCCAGATCTCACCGGCGCCGAGCGAACGGCCGGCCGTGAAGTGCTTGCGCGCTGCGATGTACTGGCCGTCGGGCGACCAGGCCGGCGAGTTCAGCAGACGGAACGACTCTTTGGTGATCTGCTTCGGGTTCTTTCCGTCGCGGTCCATCACCCAGATGTTGTCGCCGCCCGCGCGGTCCGAAGTGAAGGCGATCTTCTTCCCATCTGGAGAGAAGCGCGGTTGCATGTCCCACATGGCGCCCGACGTGAGGTTTTTCGCCTCGCCGCCCGCAATCGGCAGCGAGTAGATGTCGCCCAGCAGGTCGAAGATGATCTCTTTGCCGTCGGGGCTCACGTCGACGGTCATCCACGTGCCTTCGGTGACATCGAGGTTCGCTGTGGTCTTCGGCCCGGGGGCCTTGTTCACGTCCCACTTGGGCGCATCCTTCCCGGCGTCTTTCGCGGGCCCGGCGTCTTTCGCGGGCGCGGCCGGCGTGGCGGTGGCGGCCGGCGTGGCGGACACGACTGGCGGAGTCTGGGGGGCGGCGGTGGTGACCGTTGCCGCGGCGGCGACGAGCAGGCAAAGAACGGGTTTCATGCTGATTCTCCCTGGGGGTGGTCCGACCGCAGATTCAGCGGCCGAAAAACTTCAAGTGGGCCGCCTCGACCGCCTCGGCGAGACCGCGTGTTTTGCCGTCAAGTTTAACGGGCGATCCGTGTTTTTCGGTGAGTTCAACTTTTCGAACGCCGTGCAACTCAAGGAGGGCCGCGAGGGTCGGATCCTGACCGTGTTGGGTCAGGACGCCCCCCGGGAGACTCGGAAATCGGGACCTCGCTGGTGCGCAGCCACACATCGTCGCGCTCGAAACGAGTCCAGAACTGGAACTCAACCCGGGCCGGCGCCTCCACGGAAGCGATCACCCAGGTCTCTCCCTCCGGCTGGGCGTAACCGCGGATCACCACACTCGTCGCCGCATTGGTGACCAAATCGCCCACGTGCCGAAACCGCTGGCCGAAAAGCGGCTTCTCCTTCTTCTGGATGAGCGCCGCGACAGGCTCGCTCACCATCATCGCCATGCCTGGAAGTACGCCCGTCCGCTGGGTGCTTGAAGGATCTGGGCGCCTTTGATCACTGGATAAACCTCGTTCCGCCCCGCGCCTCCCGCGTCCTCTCCATCATCTGTGTCGTCATCGTGGGCATTCATGGTCGGACAGACGTCACCGAACCTGACCGCAAACGCCGCCGACCCGATAAGCCAGAGCAGGCCTCTATCGGATTTCTTGAGGCAGAGGGCGCCCGGCTTCGAACCTGGGCGGATTGCCCTCGAAGGCGTTGAGCCGCTTTAGGATCTCCTTCGCCTCGGCCTCGTCGCGCACCGCCAGGGTGTCGCGTGTATCGAGTTCGGCGGCAAGGGCCAGAGCCTGGGTGATCCGCGCGGCAGGGGCAGACGTTCCGCGCGAAGAGGCCGAGCGGGCAGCGCTCGGGGCGGCGCGCGCCCATGGTCTCGACGAACCAGCCGCGGTCGAGGGCGAGGTCTGCCGCCTTCCGGGGTTTTTCCTCGGGCGGGCCCTGGGGTCGAAGGTGAAGCAGGAAGTGCACGTACTCCTTCATCGCACTGTCGTCCGGCATCGGCTGACCCTTCCAGTCCGCCTGGTGCCCGGGGTCCTCCGTGGGATCGGCGATGCACAAGTAGCGCGCCCAGTCGGGCAACTCGACTCCGGGACGAGTCCTCCGCAGCCACGCCCCCAATCGTTCGCCCTTCATCGCCCAGCTTCTCCGCGGCGAGGCGGGCCTGCTCGTCGCGCGCCGCCTCAGCACTCGGGAACGGGCGAAAGCCGTGGAGCCTCTGGTCGTCCTCCGACCATTCGCGAACCGAGAGAACCGGACCATGGAGCTTCGTGTCCCAGAAGGTGCGACGACGCCCTTTTCCCTTTTCAAAAGTCGCCACTGCTTCCTCCTTGATTCGAAGGCCGTTCAAAGAGCCGCTGACTATCGCCGCGAAAAACGCTCCATCTCGTCGAGGAAACTGAGCGTCTTCATATCCTCCATGCGATCGAGATAGACGTTTCCATCCAGATGGTCGCACTCGTGTTGGATGACCCGGGCGTGGAATCCGCTGGCGACAAGGGTGTACGGCTTCCCATCGCGACCGAGCGCCTCTAGCCGGACCTTGTCGAATCGGGGCACCAGACCCCGAAGGTCGGGGACGGAGAGGCAACCCTCGATATCGAGAACCCGCTTCTTCGACAACGGGGTGACCGTCGGGTTGATAAGGACGCTGACCGGCACCCCGCGGCGCCCGCCGCGCCCATCTCCCGCCGGAACCTGAAGGACCGCGACCCGAAGACCCACGTGGACCTGAGGGGCAGCCACCCCTACGCCGTGGTACTCGTGCATCGTTTCGACCATGTCATCGAGGAGACGCTGAAAGTCCCGTCCCGTGATGACGGTGGGGTCGACATTTTTCGCACGGGTTCGCACCACCGGGTGACCGATGCGCGCGACTTTAAGGATAGACATGAGCTCGGAATTATAGGCAGATCGCGTTTCGTTTTATCTTTGCAGCCTCGACATGAAGAAAGACGATCTCGACCCGGAAGCGCGCGCCGCCTGGATAAACCTTCCTCACGCCCGCACCGTGGCCGAACGTGTGGACCGGCAGCTCGAGATGCTCCGGGTTCTCGACGGAGAAGGATCGAAGCGGCTCAACGCCGCCATCCTGGGCGTGCGAAACAGGCTCGAGCCCTGGTCGGAGGATGCGCACCCCGAGGTCGCGGCCACCGCCGCCGATCCCATCGTGGACGTGTCGCGCGAACTTGTGCGCGCCATCCTCGACGACGAGCGGGCCCGCAGCGACCGGCTCGGCCAGTGCATCCGGAACCTGTTCGAATGCCTCGGGCTTCCCAACGAAGGGCGTCAGGTCTCCCTCGCATGCGGAGAGAACCCCGACTCGTTCATGCGCTGAGCGCGGACTCCTTCGGCTGGATCTGACGCATCAGCACCCGCGCCACCAGAGAGCCTGCGAGGAGCATGCCGAGAGCCACCAGAGGCTGCGGATCCGGCAGAACACCGGTCGGTTCCTCCACGAAGAGGACGACCACGAACGTTGTCGCATTGAGAGTGGCATGCGCGATGATCGGCGGCCACAAAGAGCCCGTGTCCAGCCGGATCTTCGCGAGGAGCATCCCAAGGATGAACGCGAAAGGAACCCGGTAATAAACGCTCACGATGGCATCGCCGACCCGCAGAGCGTCTATGTGGATGGCCGCGAAGAGTCCGGCCGAGATCACGATCGCCACAATGGGACCAGCGACCTTCCGAAACACCGGAGTGAGCAGGCCGCGGAAGACGATCTCTTCGCAGATCGCGGGAGCGAACGCGATGGCTCCAATCGAGAATATCCAGCCGGAGAGCCCCACCGGCTTCAACAGCTCGTGGAAGCCCTGAAACTGCTCGAGGTAGGCAATCGGCGGCTTGACAAGGACAAACTGCGCCTCGAAGACGCCGAGGCTCAGCGCCCACAGCGCGAGGCCCAGAGCCACCGTTTTCAAGGCACCCCAGGGGACCAGCGGACGAAACCGATAGAGATCGGGAACGGTCCGGCTCAGAAAAACTGCGGCCAGCACCGCGGGCAAGGCGAGGGCCAGTTCGGAGAGGATGAGCACGCCGCGTAGTTCGAGATTCCCCACGAGGCGCGCCTGAGCGAACCCCATGCCGACCAGGCCCACGCCGTAGGCGACGAGAGCAAGGAGAAGACTTCCGACGAGGGCCGGTACCGAGGGTCTTTCCTGACTCATGAACCATGGATTATCCCCTACGGTCGCGTGTACCCCTCCGCACGATCAACGCTCAGCGGGTTTAGATCCGCCTGCTCCGGGCAGCTTTCCGGGTAACAAAGAAACCAGGTAAGCCAGGGGACCTCTTCCGACTCGTGGGTCGGCGATGATCGTCCACGGCTCCGTCCCCTCTCTCCCAGGCGACGCCGACTGAATAGAGAGGACTCCTTGTTCCAAGCCAACCCCGTCGATTCTCCCTCCGCCGCGCCGGACTTAACCCAGAGCGTGGGCCCGCCCGCCGCTTCCGCTGCATCCGTTCCTTCCCAGGATGGACCGAGGGAGCGGATGGTGGCGCTTGGTCCCGGCGCACTCGCCAACGCCGAACTGCTCGCCGTCCTCCTCGGGTCGGGCTCGGCAAGTCGCAGCGTGTTCGATCTCGCGCGTGACCTCAGCGCGCGCGGCCTTCTGTCGTTGTCTCGAACCGACGCCCTTTCCCTGGCCCAACTGCCGGGGCTTGGCCTCGCCAAGGCGCTCCGCGTACTCGCGGCCTTCGAACTCGGCCGTCGCGCGCACTGCGAGGAGGCCCCCGCCCAACCAAGGCTCGATGCCCCCGAGGCGGTGGCCGCCTACCTGCTTCCGCGCCACTCCGGGAAGCCGTGCGAGGCCTTCGGGATCCTCGCTCTCGATTCCCGGCATCGTCTGCTGGGCGAAAAGATCGTGGCGACCGGAGGGCGTCACAGCGTCGCGGTGTCGCCCGCCGATGTGTATCAGGCGGCCCTTCCCTACAGGCCCCGGTCGGTCGTGGCTTTCCACAATCACCCAAGCGGCGACCCGCATCCCTCGGAGGAAGACAAGGCACTGACGTATCGTTTGGCCCGCGCAGGCGAGGTTCTGGGCATTGCTCTGGTCGACCACATCGTTCTGGGACACCGCTCGTTCGCCAGCTTCAAGCAGTTGGGGCTTCTCTAAGTCACTCAAACGAAATAAGATCACGCTCCAGTTGACTCCCCGAACCCTTTTCCACACCACGCCGATTTACTACGTGAACGATGTGCCCCACGCCGGGCACGCATACTGCACCATCGCGTGCGACGCCCTGGCCCGGGCACGGCGGCTTCACGGGGACCAGGTCTTCTTCCTCACCGGTACCGACGAACACGGCCAGAACATCGAACGAATCGCCCGCGAAAAGGGAGTCCACGAACAGGACTATTGCGACCAGATCTCCGGCGTCTTCCGGGCACTCTGGGACTCCCTCGACATCCGCTACGACGGATTCATCCGCACCACCGACGAGATCCACAAAGCGGGCGTCCTGAAGTTGTGGGAACGGCTCCGGGTCGCGAAAACGCCCGACGGCCAGGATGCGGTGTATCGCGGGAAATACGCGGGCTGGTATTGCCCACGCTGCGAGGCGTTCAAGACCGACGACGAGATGAAGCAGCCAGGCAATATCTGCCCTGATCACGAGCGCCCGTGCGAGTGGACCGAGGAAGAGAACTTCTTCTTCCGCCTCTCCGCCTATCAAACCGTCCTGGACGATCTCATTCGCTCCGACAAGATGAGGATCGCCCCGGAAAGCCGGAAGAACGAAGTCCTCGCCGTGATGAAACAGGGGCTGCAGGACTTCTCCATCTCGCGCGCCCGGGTGAAATGGGGCATTCAGATCCCCGACGACCCCTCGCATGTGTTCTACGTATGGGTCGACGCGCTGTCGAACTACATCACCGCCATAGGCTACGCGGATGATGCGCCGGAGTTCCAGAAATTCTGGGGTCCCGAAGCCGAGCGGATGCACGTGATCGGCAAAGAAATCATCCGCTTCCACTGCCTCTATTGGCCGGGACTCCTCATCGCGGCGGGGCTTCTTCCACCGTCACGGGTATTCGCACACGGCTGGATGACCAAAGACGGGAAAAAGCTCTCAAAAAGCACCGGCAACATCATTGATACTCGTGTCCTCGCCGATCAGTACGGCGTCGACGCGGTGCGCTACTACTTCCTGCGCGAGACCTCGTTCGGCCAGGACTGGGACTTCTCGGAAATAGGCCTCGCCCAGCGCTACAACTCGGATCTCGCGAACGACTTTGGGAACCTGGTGTCGCGTTCCCTGACGATGATCTCGAAGTACTGCGACGGGAAGATCCCCGCCTGGGTTGATCAGGAGCCGTCGGGCTTTCTCCTATTTCCCCAACTTCATGATGAGACGGTCTTCCGACAGTATGATTCTCTCAACTTCTCCGCCGCTCTCAACGAGATCTGGGGACACATCGGCGAGGCCAACCAGGCAATCGTGAAATTCGCGCCCTGGAACGTGGCCAAGGACCCCGGCCGTACGGCCGAGCTCAACGCCTTCCTCTATCGACTGGCCGAACGAGTGCGCCTTGTGGCCCTTCTCGCGTCGCCGGTGATCCCATCATCGGCCGAGAAGGTCCTCGACATGCTGGGGATTCCCCTCGGGACCAAAGCGCGTACATCCACCGAGTTCGGCCTGCTCCAGGAAGGCCAGCCGCTCGGGCCCATCACGCCCCTCTTTCCGCGCATCGACATCAAGAAAGCGCCTGTCGCCCAGGAGAAACCGCCCACTGTGAACGACGAAACCAAGCCCCAGGCTCCCACCTCCGCACCGCCCCCTCCCGCAACGCAAGGCAACGTCATTGCGAGCAGCCCCCAGCCCGACGGCCCCTCTAGCAACGTCATTGCGAGGATCCAGTCCGTTAGCGATGGGACGAAGCAACCCCCTCCCACAACTACCACTCCCCCCGAGCCCGAACTCGTAGGCATCGAAGCCTTCGGCGCCCTTGATCTCCGGACCGCGAAGGTCACCGCCGCCGAGAAGATCAAGGGATCAAAGAAACTCCTGAAGCTGCAACTCGATGTGGGCGGCGTCCCGCGCCAGATCGTTTCCGGAATCGCCGAGGCCTACGAACCCGAACAGCTCGTTGGCCGCACCATCATCGTGATCGCGAACCTCAAGCCGGCCAAACTCATGGGCGTTGAATCTCACGGCATGCTCCTCGCCGCCACCGTTGATGGTAAGGCCGTCCTCGCCGGCTTCGAGAAGGAAGTCCCCACCGGCACCCGCGTGAAATAGCCGGACCTGCCACAACACCCCCTACCTTCGCGGGGCCGTCCGGTCCGCTCCGAAATACTTCTCACTGCGATAACGAAGCCACACCCTCAGCTCCTGCGGCACCTTCTCCCGATCCGCCGTGCTCAGGGTCTCATACAGCGCTATCGCCTTTTCACGCTCTCCGCGGCACGCCCGGTTGTTGTGGGCGTCCCAATAGCTGCGGGCCACACGGATCCTTCGGCACACCTCCTTCACGAGAGCCGCGCCGGTCAAAGGCCGGTCGGTGGGTTTCTTCTTGGCCGGCATCAGATGAGTCGGAGGCTAGCCCATACCGACCCTCAACACGGAGCGCCGCTCGTTGGAGCGCGAAGCCTCCCCTTGGGGGAGCCTCCCCTTGGGGGACGGAGTCTTTGCCTCTGCCACGCAGACTCGTAGACTAGATTCCCACCATGAACCTTCAGGACCTTCGCACCCTTCTCGAATATCACTACTGGGCCCGCGACCGGATGCTCAAAGCTCTCGATGCCCTCACCCCGGAGCAGTTCACCCGGGAACTCGGATCGAGCTTCACCTCTATTCAGGACACGCTCGGCCACGTTTACTCTGCCGAGTGGGCGTGGCACCAGCGCTGGATCGGCCAATCGCCCAAGACACAGCTCCCGCGCGAAACCTTCCCCAATGTCGAGACCGTGCGAAAACTGTGGACGCAGACCGAGGCTGACGTACGCGCCTTCACCGAGTCGCTCGGCGAAGACGGCATCCACCGGGTCTTCGAGTACAAGACCCTCGCCGGTGATCCGGGCTCCTCCGCCTTCTGGCACATGCTCCAGCACATGGTGAACCACGGCAGCTATCACCGCGGCCAGGTAACCACATTGCTCCGGCAGATCGGCCGGCCCGCCCCTGAGAGCACGGATCTGATTCGCTTCCACCGCACACGATAGTAGGGGCGCTCCTTGTGGGCGCCCTTCTCTACTCACGGGCGGCGATGCGATTCCGGAGCTCGTTCACCCGGGCGGCGAAGTCCGCCTCGACCGCGGCCTCGTTGAGATAGTTCATGGCGGCCTCGTAGGCCCCCCGCTGCGCCTCACCCTCGGCCGCTCCAAGTGAGGCCCCCGCCTGCGAGCGTCGGGCGGCCCTCAATTTTTGAGCCGATCGGGCCCGCGCCGTCTCCTTTCGGGCTTCTGAACGTAAGGAGGTTTCGATCCCTCCGGCCTTCCGTTCGACCATCGACGCTGCGGCCGAGTAGCAGTTCCGTGCTTGAACAAAAGAGACGATGGACGGCTCGAACCGCTCCTTCTTCCCGTGAACGAGGCCCAGATGCAGGTGGGCCTCACAGTCGAAGGCGTTACGGGAAACCGCTTGCTCGAACTCCCCCTGCGCCCGATCAAACTCTGCAAGGGCGTAGGCGACGAGACCGGTGAGGCGGGCGGTGTCTCCATTCATCGGATTGGTGCGCTTGGCCTCACGGACGTGGCGATCCGCCTCTTGCAGGCGGCGGAGCTGCAGCTCCGAAAAGGCCAGCCAGAAATTGGCATCGCTTAGAAACCACGACCCGAAATCGATGAGACGTTGGGCGGGAACCAACGCCTCCTCGAAACGACCGGCGTAGTTCAACGATTGCGAATGGCCGAGCAGCGCCTCGCGTTGCCGGGGCTCGATATCGAGGGCCCGGCCGAAATCCGCGGCGGCCCAGTCGTACTCCTCCATCGCCAGTCGAGTAGCACCCAGTCGGGCCCAGGCCGCGGTCATCCGCGACACGCCATTGGCGGCGGCGAGAAACTCGCGCTCCGCGGAAACGAGTTTCTGCTCAATGAGCCGCAGGTTCCCAAGGAAGTAGTGCGCTTCGTGAAACCGGGGTTCCTCGGCCAGCAAGCGAGTGAGGACCGGCTCCTCAACCTCCGGGCTGCGGCGACTTCCGCAGGTCGCCGTGAGGAAGGCCATGAGATTCGACGGGTTGGGGTTCGGAGGCAGCGTCAAAGGATGATCCTCGAGCGCACCGCCCGCCGTGGTCATTCGACCCACACGAGCGCAGGTGAAGGAGCGCAGCAGATACTCTGCCACCTGGTCTCCGTCCTCGACGGCACGCTGGCGGAGCCGATTCAGAGGATCGGTCTCCCCTTCCTTCTCCATCCAGCCCGCCAAGGCCCGCAGAGCCTGAAAGGACGCGCCGAGTGCCTCTTTGCTCACACCCTCCATGCGGAGCGGCAGTGTGGCCACCACCGACAGGTAGGCCTCGACGATGCCCGAAGGCACTGGCGCCTTGCCGCCGCCCGCTGGTGCCCAGGGAGCGGAGTCTCGACTTTGCGCACGCTCGATAGCGTCCGACGGCTGCAACCCGAGTTCCCTCTCACGCGCGGCTACCAGGACCCAGGCGCCTATAACCTTGGCCCTCGGAACGGCACCCCCGGCCAAGAGGGCCGCTTCGTACTTTCCCACCGCGGAGCGCAGGCACTCATAACAGCCCCGCGCAACCTCGGCATCACCTTCGCGGGCGAGGGCCACCGCATCGACCGCCTTCGACCCAAGCCCACCCTTCGTGGCCGGAGCGCAACCCGACACCGCGACGCAAGCGACCACACCAAGCCACCGCCTCAATATTCCCAATCGATCCGCCCCCGATCTGACTTTGCCGGTCTAACTGCGGTGCCGCGCGGTCGGCCGCGGGGCCTGAGCCCCGCCGCTGAGCTCGGCATCCAGTCGCTCCAGAAAGTACCCGACGTCGGTCACCAGACCGATCGCCTGCATCGTTCCGCGATTCCCGAGTTTGACCGGTACCGACTCGGTCATATCCACACAGACCGTGCGCACCGCGACCGGCAGCAGATTCCCCACGGCGATCGCGTGCAATGCCGAGGCGAGCATCAGGCACACCCCCGCACCTTCGAGGGCCTTCGCATAGGCCACCTGAGAATCTCGGATGTCAGTGATGACGTCCGCGAGAGGTCCGTCGTCGCGGATCGAACCCGCGAGAACAAAGGGAATCCCGCGCTTCACCGCTTCAAACATGACCCCGGACTTCACCACGCCGGCCTCGACCGCCTGGCGAATCCCCCCGGTCCGATTCACGGCGTTGATGGCATACAGGTGATTGCGGCTGCCGCCCTCCACCGCCCGGCCGCTCATCTGACAGACCCCGAGGCTTGTGCCCACAATGGCCTTTTCCAGATCGTGGGTGGCGAAGGCGTTGCCCGAGAGGATCACGTCCACCCAACCGTCCCGCACCAGCCGGGCCAGTGCCACGTCGCCGCCCGAATGGACGATGGCCGGACCGGCCACTATCACCACGTTCTCTCCCGTGGTCCTTGCGCGCCTCATCTCGCGCGCGGTGCTGGAGATGGCGATCCCCTTGTTGATCTCCGCGGAGATGTCGTTCGACATGAAGCCGAACATCGAAAAATCGCGGCTGCGTTCCGGGGGCTTGACTCGGATTCCCGTCCCCCGCAGGGCGACAAGCTCGTCCTTCACCACCAGGCGTTGTTTCACGCAAGTCGGCCGATCGTCCCGGCGCACCAGAGCGCAGTCCATCTTCTGACTGGCCACCGGCTCCCAGCGCCCGTCGATGCGCACGAACGTGTCGAAATTTGTGGTGGCGTAGAAGTCATCGGGGAGGATCCCGTCGGCCTCGGCCGGCGCCCAATGGGCATCGCCGGTCTGAGTGGTCGCGCCAAAGTAGGAGAGATGCTCAAGCACCCGGTCGAGCCCCGCCGCGTCACTCGCCTTAACATCGAGCACGGCCCGGGTCGGGTCGTCGTTGGTGCGCCCTACCCTGAATTCGAGGATCTCGAAACTGCCACCCTCTTCGACGATGGCGTTGAACGCCCGGCGCAGTACGTCCGAGTCGATAAGGTGACCTTCCATCACGACAGTTTCATGAACCATGGGCACCATCATGCCCCAAAGTCCGGAACCGGCGCTACGTCCTTCGGTTCCTACATGCGAGGAAGGGTCAGGCCCGCCTGCGACTGATACTTGCCCTTGCGGTCCTTGTAACTCGTCTCGCAGGGCTCGTCGCCTTCGAAGAAAAGGACCTGGGCAATCCCTTCGCCCGCGTAGATCTTGGCCGGCAGGGGGGTCGTGTTCGAAACC
>ENA-ORBV01005143-ORBV01005143.1-microbial-mat-metagenome-genome-assembly--contig:-NODE-5143-length-24338-cov-17.769671_pt1 | contig 24338 bp, 20 predicted proteins | sample MGYA00237777_ERZ505514 | MGnify/ENA primary metagenome ERZ505514 (study PRJEB26160, sample SAMN06269048) | microbial mat metagenome | isolation source: Oligotrophic lake microbial mat | place... | reverse complement strand
ATGGTGAATCATTCAATATGATTCACCATGATGCAAGAGAACAATACTATAATTTCCTCTTACAGGAAATCAGCAGGTAGCCTTATCTCTTTTTTTTCGGTTTTCCTTTTATTTTTTTTTCATAGCCACTTTCGCTAGTTGTAGTCTTTTAGTCACTCTGTTACGGTTGGATTTTAACGGCACAACCTTGGCTTCTTTTTTGATAAAGTTCTCCGGATTATTCAGTTCAGCAGGCAAAAGGCTTTCTGTTGCTCCATCTTCCTGCCCAGCTGTTACCTGTGGTAACAGCCCGTGAGACTTGAGTGCGTGAAACAATGCATTTTCAATAGTTTTGGTTTGCTTAGAATTCATAAGGTTTGATGTAGTGATTCGTATTGGTTAATTGTCAGAGTTGTTCAGCTAATTTTTTAAGCTTCAGTAAGCCTCGTCTTTTAATTTGTCTTGCTGTCGCAGCGGTAATGTTAAGTTCTACACATAGTTTACGCATTTCCGCATCAGGTAAATGAGATCCGGGTTTATCCAACTGATGGAATTTCATGTAAGTCATGATAACTTTGTACTCTTTTTCTGTAAGCCCCGATAACAGCTTCTTTAATGCTTCAAAATGAGCACCCACAAATTTATCGTACACCGCATCTTCTAGCATAAGAGTTTCCTCATCCTCCTGCGTGTCTTCAATATCAGGATACTCCTCGTTCGAGAACTTTAGATGATACTTATTAAAGTAGTTGTAAAATTCATTGTGCACAATTGAACTCAACCATCCTTTAATACCATCATTCTTTTCAGAATTAAATTTTTCTGCGTTCTCATAGACCTTTTGCATCGTGTTCTGAAAAATGTCTTTAGCCAGTGCATCACCTTCGGGCGCTGTACTACATTGGCTCAAACACCTGTTCCAGATATATTTTGCATGACGGGCGTAAAATTCAGTCCATGCTTTTTTTGCTTCTTCAGGTTTTGAGTTTCTGTTCTTCATGAACGAAAAGAGTTCCTGATCATCATAATCGCTGTACCCAGCCGGTTTATCAGATTTTGTTATGGTAAGGGTCATATGGTCAATATAGCTTTTTAGAGTATTACATATACTCCTATACTGGAAGCGTGACAAACCTTTTTTCTGGCCGAATTTAAAGTCTCTGTCACGCTTCTGGTATAGCAGTTGAGAAACCAATAAAAAAATATGGAAGAAATAATCGATTTAGAGCTTTATGCTAAAGAAGGCAAAACTCCCCCAAAAGGCAAGAAATACAGAATCCGCGTTGACAATCAGAAGTACGTGACTGATAAGGAAGAACTTACTGGTCGCGAAATCCTGACATTGGCTGGAAAAGTCCCGGTGGAAAGATTTCAGTTGAATCAGAAGTTCAAGGGTGGAGTAGTTAAGAAAATCGACTATGATGAAAAAGTCGATCTCACTGCTAAAGGTGTGGAGCGATTCATGACCGTCCCACTGGATCAAACTGAAGGCTAAGCTGGTCCTGGAGATGAGAAGACAATTTGCACTGCCCGAAATAGATGTCGATTACCTTACAGCATTAGGTCTCCAATGGGAGACCGTGCTGGAAGCCAACACACAATGGCTGATCATTTATGACTATCAGGTTCCTGAAGGTTATAATGTAATCACGGTAACCATAGCTTTGATGATTCAGCCAGGTTACCCCGTTGTGCAGATCGATATGGCTTACTTTTTCCCGCATTTACAACTGAAATGCCAAAAGGGTATAGGTGCAATAACTTTTCAGTCAATTGATGGCAAAATTTTTCAACGCTGGTCAAGGCATCGAACTCCGGTAAATCCGTGGCGGCCTGGAGTCGATGATTTAAGTACACATCTCGTTGCGATGGTTGCATGGATTGAACGAGAAGTCACAAAATAAATGAGTATTGACCTAAAAATTTCCGGTATTATGTACGAGACTTTGCAAAGCCATCTTTTTCCGGGAGATGGCAAAGAGTCTGTCGCGATCGCATTGTGTGGTGCCTATCATTCAGAGAACTCTGTAAAAATTCTTGTTCATAAAGTAATACCAATTCCTATAGAGGAATGCATCATCAGAACGGAAATTCAGGTTAATTGGAAAACAAATAAATTGATTGACGTTCTGGAGCTGGCTGCAAGGAAGAAGTTTTCTATCCTAAAAATACACAGTCATCCTACAGGTTTTCCTGAATTTTCAAAAACAGATGACACTTCTGACAATGAAATTTTCGATTCCATCTTTTCCTGGATCGAAGATGTTGATGTGCACGTAAGCGCTGTAATGCTGCCGGATGGAAGGATTTTCGGAAGAGCTATAACAAGGGAAGACGAGTTGAAATTTGAACCACTTAACAAGATCACGGTTGTAGGTTCAGATATTAAATATTTTACAGATCATTCTTTAGAGGTTGACAGCTTTACTATCAGAACTGCACAAGCTTTTGGCGATGCAACAACCTCTTTGCTGAAAAATCTTACAGTTGGTATTGTTGGTTGTTCCGGTACAGGAAGTCCGACCATCGAGCAGGTTGCAAGACTTGGTTTTGGAAAAATTGTTATGATCGATCCTGATAAAATAGAAATAAAGAATTTGAACAGGATCATCAACTCGACAAGAGATGATGCTGAAAATGCAAGGCACAAGGTTGAGGTATTGGCGAAAGCAATTCGTTCAATGGGCTTGGAGACTGAAGTTGATGCATTACCGATAAATCTATATGAAGGTCAGACTGCCATTTCAAAAATTGCGGATTGCGATGTCGTATTTGGTTGCATGGATAGTGTGGATGGCAGACATTTGTTGAATCAGATTGCTACCTTCTATCTCGTTCCTTATTTCGACTTAGGTGTTAAACTGATTGCCGATGGCAAGGGAGGAATAGATCAGATTTGGGCAACGGTTCATTATTTGCAGCCCGGGAAATCTTCACTTCTTACAAGAGGTGTATATACATTAGATGATCTCGCTGCCGCATCGATGTACCGAAAGGATCCGGTCAACTATGAAGTCCTGAAGAAGGAAGGGTATATCAAAAATGTTAATGTAGAAAGTCCGGCCGTCATCAGCATTAATATGCAGATCGCCAGTCTTGCTGTCATCGAATTTTTAGCCCGGATACATAAGTTTCGGTATGACGATAATGCAGATTCAGCAATAACACGAGTAAGCTTGTCAGATAGCTATATTCAGAAAGAGCCTGATGGAGAAACTGATATCTATCTGGAGAAATTTGTTGGTCGAGGTGATATGGTTCCATTGTTAAACATGCCAGAGTTCAGCTAATGTTCTTTTTTAAGAAAAAAAAGTATCAACCTGATTACCGCGGAGTAAGTGTGAGAGAGCTGCCCGAAAGCTTCGAACCTAAAACCGTGTATGTAGTAGGAGATAAAGGTCACAAATGGGTAGCTGCATTTACTTGTCCTTGTGGTTGTAACCAGGTTATTCAACTAAACCTCTTGAAAGACAGTAATGTTTTATGGAGAGTTACAATTCATCGCGACACATCAATAACGATTCGTCCTTCAGTGTGGAGGATAACCGGCTGCAGAAGTCACTTTACAATCAATCGCGGTCACTTAAGATGGGTACACGGTTGGGATTAAGTGCGCTGTGAATAACACTATTTCCTATAAATCTCCCGCAACACTTCTTCTTTGCCATCAATCTGCGGCAAAGGCAATCCTAAAATTTTCGCGACAAGCGGAAAGACATGAATATTGTGAAATGGTTTTACGGTAAGTCCCGATTTTATATTCGGCCCTTGTGCATAAAAAATTCCGCGCATTTCCATAACATCAACAGGATCGTAGCCATGAACACCTTCCTTACTACCAATCTTGGCAACTTTCAAAAATCGTTCTCGGTTTCCTTCCCTGATATAGAATCCTGGATCAGCCATTATCATTAAATCACCAATCCGATCATTCTTGTAATGCCAACGCTCTGGGTATTCACTCTTTCGCATGACGGTGTAATTTTTTTCATTCTTTTTCAAAACAGCATACGCAGAATCTTGTTTGTGTTTGTCTTGAATGTAGAGATGAGTCTGTGTTCCGCCATTTGCAATGATCACAGCACGGTTTTTTCTGTCAATCAATTCATCAATAAAAATGTAAGTCTTTTCTTCAACGGACAACTCTTTCATGCCATGATCTGAAACAAGGATAACATTTACCGGAAGGCTAGTGGCTTCAACCCTTTGCATCAAATTTCCTAATAGTGAATCCGCACGAAGCACGGCTTGCTTTGTTTGCTCTGAATTTGGTCCATAATTATGTCCCTCATGATCCGGAAACGAAAAATATAATGTAATAAAATGTGGCCTTTCGGCCGCGGGCAACTTTAACCAGTCAATAACCTGATCAACTCTTTTTTGAGGATCTACTTTATCATCAAAAGGAAAATAGTAATCTGGTCTGCGCGATTCATCGGTCAGTTCAGAGCCAACCCAGAAATATGAGGCTGACTTTAACCCATTTCTTTTTGCAAGCTCCCACAAGGGAACTCCACTGTAGTAGTAGGGATCGGCAACTTTAATCTTATCACTCATTGTGTAAATGGCCTTGCGCTGGGGATCATAAAATCTATTATCGACCAAGCCATGATTGCCGGGATTTAGTCCCGTAACTAATGTGTAATGATTTGGAAATGTCTTGCTAGGGAAAGAGGGAATCAACGCTTCGGCTTGTGAGCCCTTAGCAATAAACTTTTTAAAATTGGGTGGATTAAAGTTTTTAACATAATCATAACGAAAGCCATCAAAGGAGACCATGATTACATAGGGTACGGATTCCTGTTGCGCATTCGATAGAAGAGATGCGAACAAGAATACTATACTGAAAACAAAATGTTTCATCACATTAAATTGAGCAGCAAGATGAAATTTTTTATTTAAAATCGAACAGGATTTTATTTCTTTGGCTTTAAATCTATGTTATCAGTTTTATGAATCCAGTCGAATATTGGATAAGGCATCTTGAACTCCAGCCGCACCCGGAAGGAGGTTTCTTTAAAGAGACCTATAGAGCCTCTGAAATTATATCTGCTTTACCCGATCGATTTGAAGGTGGTAGAAATTTTTCGACTGCCATTTATTTTCTGCTTCGTTCTAAAGACCGGTCAGTGTTTCATCGCATTAAATCTGACGAACTCTGGCATTTTTATGACGGAAGTTGTCTATCGATTTATGTTTTAACCAGCCAGGGATTGAAAGTTCACCGATTAGGTGCTAACCTGGAAATGGGAGAGTCGCTTCAAGTTGTTGTTCCAGCAAATAGTTGGTTTGGTGCACGGCTGGAATCACCCAATTCATTTGCTTTATGTGGCTGCACGGTTTCACCTGGTTTTGATTTTCAAGATTTTGAAATGGCTGATCGCCAAAAGTTACTGATGGAATTTCCAGATCACGAAAAGATTATCACTGAACTTTCATAAATATGATTTTTTTACTTGCTCATTTTGCAAACTGACTGCAAAATAATGAGCCCTTATTCTTCTGAAAGTACAAATAGCCTGACGTCCGGAAGATATAAATTGAAGAATCCTTTACCACCTACCACGTTCGTTGGGTAGTTGATTGGCTCGCCTAGAAATTCAACAAAGCTAAAGCGATTATCCTGCCGAAGGCGTATGAACTGGAAGTATGACTCACTAATGTTGGACAAGTAAACTGCAATAGTATCGCCTTCTGAGAAGTCGGTCGGAAATACTTTAAAGGTTTCCGAATAGGGTTGGCCGTCTGTAATTTCTTCATTTAACAATCGGATAAAACTTCTTGGATTCAATAGTTGCGATTGTAGATTATTTAAACGCACCCGCTGCACATTTAGCATGTAAAAGTTCTTACCAACAACATCCTGAAAGCGGTAACTCACCTGTGCCAAAGAATCTCCAAACCCATTTAAAAATAAGCTGGCTTCTATTTCGTCAAATAGTACCTGAGGTTTCACGTCAGTAATGGCTGTTACCACTCCCATAGACCGACTATCAACACGCAATGTATATTGTTGCCCGGCAATAAGCGGTTGCGTTAATCCACTATATGTTCCTGTTTCTACTAATGCAAGTGTATCGGTGCCATTCGCACTCGAGATGGTAACGGTAGCGTCATCAATAGCAATTTGATTCAATAGCGCTTGCGGATCACTATCATTACTCGCATCCAGTGCACCAAATGATTTTGTTAATAATACAATCAATGATTGGTCTGACAGAATCTGCGATGACACAACTATTTCAGGTTTGATTTTAGGTACTGTACTTATCTCCAACGGGTCAGGCAAGCATGAAGACACCATAAGCGCCAGGATAACTAGACTAAAACTTAATATTGTTGATTGAGTTTTCATAATTTAAAACCGTAACTAATAAAAGGAAGCAGTCCAAATAAGCCTGGCTGCTCATACCTCAAAGAGCCATCTTCGCGTTGCTCAATATTAATACCTATTGGGTTTGCCCGATTGTAAACATTGTATACACCGGCAAACCATTGCCATTGAAATTTCTTACTGGCGTTACTTTTAAGTTTAACTCCTAGATCCAAACGATGGCTGTCTGATAACTTTACATTGTTGATTCCCGAATAAACAGGAATCAAGTCAACACCTGTTAGCGTTGGCGCTAATACTATGTATTGGCCTATAACAGGCGTAAATCGCGATCCGGAAATAAACTCCCAAACGCCTGACAAGGCCCAGCGTTTGTTAAGTGCATATTGTAAAACCAATGCTCCGTTATGCCTGCGGTCGTAACGCGAAGGAAACCAATCCCCATTATTTACTGCATCAAATTGTCGCCACGTCCACGAAAGTGTATAACTAATCCAGCCTGTTAGTTTGCCGGATTCCTTTCGCATCAAAAACTCAAGCCCATAGGCGCGGCCGCGACCCTGAATGAGTTTGGATTCAAAGTTAGGGTTCAGAAATAAATTGGTTCCTTCTTCGTACCCAATTAACTGGCGCATGGTTTTATAGTATCCTTCAACGCTTATAAATAAATTCTTTGATGTAAGTGCGCGCTGCCACGCCATAGAAACCTGATGTGCTGATTGAGGTCGGATGCTGTCTGTTACCGGATACCAAATGTCGGTAGGTGATGAGATGGCCGAATTGGAAATACGGTGCATGTATTGCGCCATGCGCGAATAACTAAACTTTATAGTTTGATTATCACTCAACGAATACCTGGCTGCTAGGCGAGGCTCTGGTGTAAAATAATTTTTATTAGTAACGGCTGCCATCGACATGCGTAAGCCGCTATTCAAACGCCAGCGTGGCCCCAAAGCCCACTCTATTGCTGCAAAGGCTGAGAACTCGTTGGCAATGCGTGCTGTTGTTTCACTGCTTTTTAATAACTCGCTGATGAGGCCCGAGGTATTCAACACATTGGGGCTTACTGCATGGTTAAACCATTCCAGCCCATACTCTACTGAAAGATCTTGCTTGCTTATTGAATCTTTTCTAAAAAGTAGTTTGGCTCCTAAATCTTCAATGTCAGAATTAGCAAGCAGCTCGTTATCTTCAAAAGAGTTAGAAATGTTATACTGATACTTTGATCGAATAAGGGAAACTTGTGTATTCCATCCCGCCAGTCCAATATGTTTCCATTGTAAAGTTTGGCTCTGGTTGCCACTTAAAAAGCGGGTAAGAAATCCATCGCCATCACCATTTCTGTCACGAAAAATATTGAGTCTATCTTTTCCGCTATAGTGGCTGATTGTGATGACATCGCGGGAAGAGGGCTTTAAAATTAGCTTGCCGTTAAAGTCATAAAAAAAATAAGGCAAATCTTGGCCCACTGCTTTCAATACCTGATCGATATAGGTTCGCCTTCCTGCAAGCCAAAAGCTTACCTTTTCTTTTACAATAGGCTGTTCAATAAAAAATCGGGATGCAATCAATCCAACATCTCCGCTTATGCGTGTTCGCTCGGCAACTTCCGAAATTGACTTAACGTCCAAAATAGATGAAAGCCTACCACCATAGCGTGAGGGAAATCCGCCATTGATTGCTTCCACCCGATCAAGCACATCGGGATTAAACACAGAGACAAAACCAAACAGGTGGCTGGTATTGTAAACAGGTGCCTCATCTAACAATACTAAATTTTGATCGGCTGCCCCACCGCGAACAAATAAATCCGAACTACCCTCTACACCCCGAATAGTGCCCGGCAAAAGCTGCAACGTTTTTATCAAATCTGCTTCGCCACCAAGCACGGGTATTGCATTCAAATCTTTCTGGTCAAGAATTTGGGTGCTTGCCCGTGTAGAATTAAATAACTCTTGTTGATAGCGATCCGAACGCACAATAACTTCTTGCAACTGATTGGCACTAATCTTTAGCCTGATTTCAATTGTTGTATCGCTGGTCACATTTAAATAATCGACATGCGTTTTGTATCCGATGTACGAAACTTGCACACGAAGCATTGCTGGATTTACACGAAAACTGAAATTTCCTTTTTCATCCGAAAGCCCAACCACTGAATCAGGAAGAATAAGGATATGAGCGTACGGAAGTCCTTCTTTATTGCTGTCTGACACCGCACCACGCAGCGACACAAGCTGACCGAAATTTATCAGCGGAATAAAAAGCAGGATTCCGAAAGTCAGTCTACTCAGCATTTTTAATAATAACTTTATTAACAAAATAATCTGCTACTTGGAACAGCATTTTTGAAAAATTACGCTGACAATATAACTGCAACAAGGAAAATCCGCGCGGAAACACCCTTTAGGCTATGTCTATTGAGGTACGAAATCGAATGTGCTTGCTGGTTTCGGAAATCCACAACTGCGTTGGTCAGTGCTAAACCAATAAAGAAAAACGAAGCCGATCACTAAACAGTTTATAAAAGCTGGTGGAATGAATGCATTGATTGGGTTTCCAAACTACCGTTACTTCTCCGTTTGTGTATTTTTTGTAATGTCTTTAATGCTGGGTTAGTATTATATGCTTAGTAAATAGTATTTAGCAAGATTGAGCAGAGTACTAACTATTTACTAACGACTACATACTCAAGACTTTAAATTTACTACTATTTATCACCTAACTTAGTTTCAATTTCAATAGGATTAGAAAGTGTTTTATGTACCGGGCATTTTTGCGCAATCTCTAAAAGTTTTTGTCTTTCTTCGGCAGATAAATTTCCCTCTAAATAAACCTCACAGGTAAAAATCGTTTTAAATTCTGCTTTCTCAAAACCAACCTCCACTCTAATTTTATCAACAGCCCATTTTTTTCTATCCGCATACATGCGAAGTGTAATGGCAGTGCACGAAGCTAACGAGATCAGTAAAAATTCTCCGGGTGCTGGCCCTTGATTAGTTCCGCCCACCTCTTCGGGTTCATCAGCAATTACAGTTTTGTCTGAGGCAATGAGTTCTGTGCGATAATGATCTTTACCGATAATTGCTGTTACCATTTTTTAAAAGGGTTTGTTCAGTACAAAAAACTCCTGAGTATACCGCTCACGCAGTGCTGCTTCGCGTTGCTTTAAATGTTCTGGTAAAGTCTCTATCTCACCCAAGTATCCAATAGCCATTATCACCAAGGGTTCATGCGTATCAGGAATATTAAGTGTGTCAATTGCTTTTTTCCTGTCGAAACCGCCCATTTGATGAACATTTAATTCAAGTTGTGTAGCTTGTAAGGAAAGTAACATATTAGCAGCGCCCAAATCAAATTTTGCTGAGGGATTAAGTTTTCCATTGCTAATAAAGTTTTTGCGGCTCATAGTCAGGATCAACAAAGGCGCGTCTTTTGCCCAAATCTTATTGCCTTCCATTAACGTTTCAAAAATTATATTCCACAATTCCGGTTGCTCCCGGGTTGCATATAAATAAACCCAGGGTTGCTCGTTGTTGCTGCTTGGCGCCCAGCGAGCCGCTTCAAACAACGAGTTAATTTTTTTTTGCTCTATCGATTGCGATGAGTAAGCCCTGCGGCTTCTGCGTTGCTCAATTAAATCAACTACCGGAAAATGAAATTCACTTGATTTGGACATAGGACTGGCAATAGTTTCCACCATAAATATTATTCTCTTTTATCAAACACGCAGAACTCTAAACAGTTCAATCTTCAATTAAAATTCCCATTTTTCCCTTTTGATAGTCGCGCATAGCTTCCATAATCTGCGTTTGGGTATTCATTACAAACGGACCGTGTGAAACCATCTGTTCATTCAATGGCTCACCACTTAATAATAGTACCCGCGTGTCTTCCAAGGCCTCAAGTTCAATACCTGCGCCATCATTATTAAAGTGCACGATATGCAAACCTTCTACCATACCAAATCCGGCAACAGTAAGTTTGCCATCCAATAAATAAATCAACGCATTATGCGATTCCGGCAATGGGATTGAAATTTTCCCGCCTTTCTTAAATTCAAGGGTAGCTGCATTTACGACTGTGTGCGATGGAATAGGACCTTTTACATCACGAACTTCGCCTGAAAAAACTTTACCAGTAACATTGCCATCCTCACTTTTAAATTGAGGTGCAGCTTCCGCGCTAAGCGGATAATACGCTGGTTGATCCATCTTATTATTTGCCGGGGTATTGATCCATAATTGAATAATTTCCTGTCGCCCGCCAATCTCATGAATATCATGCGGTGGACGTTCGCTGTGCATAATTCCCATGCCCGCATTCATCCACTGCGCACCACCGGCATAAATTGTGCTATCGTTACCGCGACTATCGCGATGATGCACCCCACCTTTAAAAATAAAAGTTACTGGCGAAAATCCACGGTGTGGATGTGGTCCAATACCTGCATGGTTTGGATCAACGTGAGTTGGCGCTTTTATATCGGCATGATGCAGCAAAAGAAACGGATCAATTTGCTCTACTTGCTGTGTTGGCAATGGTTGACGAATGGGCATGCCGCCCATGTCAACTTTATGTGCATATAATAATCGCGATACTGTTCTTGTTTTCATAACCTCATCCCCGCCCATTCTCCAGATGAGAAGGGGGCAGAGTCTCGTATTTAATTCATTGGTACTTCCATTAATAATAATTCCGCATCGGTATCGGCACTAACTGAGAGTGTATCAACATCCCAGATACCAAAGCCATCACGTTTATTCAACCTCTGGTCATTGATGGTTACATCGCCCGCAATTACAAAAGCGTAAACACCATTTCCTTTTTGTTTGATTTGATAATCAGTGCTAAATCCACTTTTCAGATTGCCTAAATGAAACCAGGCATCCTGATTAATCAATACCCCTTCATCATCTTTTACAGGACTTACAATCTGCTGAAGTTTGTTTATCCGATCTTCAGGTTTAAAAGTAATTTGACCATAGCGTGGTGTAATGTTTCGCACTTTAGGAAATACCCAAATCTGCAAGAAGTTTACTTTCTGATCTTTGTTCTTATTGTATTCACTGTGTTGAATTCCCGTGCCGGCACTCATGATCTGAACATCATTTTGTTTGATCACGGTGGTGTTTCCCATGCTGTCTTTGTGTTCAAGATCGCCAGACAACGGAATTGAAATAATCTCCATGTTGTCATGCGGATGGGTTCCAAATCCCCTGCCCCCATCAACAAAATCGTCATTTAATACACGCAAAACACCAAAATGCATGCGCTCTGGGTCGTGGAAATGAGCAAAGCTAAATGTATGGCTAGTGTTTAACCAGCCATGGTTAGCATGGCCTCGGGTGTTGGCTTTATGAAGCACAGTTTTCATTGTTTTAAGAGTCAAAGTTGATTAAAAAGACACAACTGTTGTATATACAACTATTCGTATTTTAGAGTTCCCGCAGTCAGCTGAATAATTTCTAAAAACAATTTTTCCTAAAATCCCTTATTAGAGATATGCAAATCATCAATTCTTCAACTTTTCAATCGTGGGAGCGGTTTTACCGAGCCAATTTCATCAACAGTCTTACAGGTTTTAAATCCGTAAGCCTGGTTGGCACCGTCAATCAGGATGGGACGCCAAACCTCGCTATCTTCAGCAGCATTGTTCACATTGGTTCTAATCCGGCCTTGGTCGGGTTTATCAATCGGCCCGGTGAGGCAACTCCGCACACATTATCTAATATTGAAAATACCGGTAGTTACACAATCAATCATATCCAACCTTCCTTTTTAGATAAGGCGCATCAAACAAGCGCCAAGTATGGAGAAGGAATTAATGAATTTGATGAAGTTGGCCTTACACCAGCTTTTGATGAAAATATAAAAGCTCCGTTTGTTAAAGAAAGCAGCGTGAAGTATGCGCTCAAACTATCTGAGATAATTCCGATCAAACTTAACAACACATTTTTAGTGATTGGGGAAGTCATTCACATCATGTTAGCGGATGATATTATACTAAGCGATGGATTTCTTAGTCTAGATAAATCTGGTTCAGTTTCCAGTAACGGCATTGATGGCTATTATAGCACACAGTTGATTGGCAGATTCAAGTATGCAAAGCCGAATGTAAAGTTGGAGAAACTTAATTTTTAATGGGTTAGTTTAGTAGAGGCATAAAAAATGGCCTGAGAAGACACCATAGTCGTTAACTAAAGCCTCGTCAGAGGCGAAACATCGGTAGAATAGAATTTTATAGATAAATAAAGTACCGTAGGTACGAAACATATTACGTCCCTACAGGCCTCGACTACATTTCATTAAGACTGTTACAGATATTTGGTTCCTACAGAACATTAAATTCTCTTAAGTTAACGACTATGGTGAAGACACAGGCAATGTAAAAAAGATATTATGAACGTTACGCTAACCTCAGTTCTTCAAATTCAATTTCTGGTTTAAGCTTGGCATGTCACCCGTCATCACAAGCTGCAACTTCTGTAAGTGACCATCAAGTTCCTTGTTCAATTCATCAAACACTTTGTACACCCCGGCTGTAGGTTTGTTATCCCCACTTTCTAAACTCCTGCGCACAGCAGAAATTCGATTGCCTAACTTGATCGGGAAGTTCAAAGGATCTTGACCGCTACGGTTTTTTGTCTGATACAACTCTTCTTCAATAACGGTTAGCTTATTCATAATGTCTTTGGCATTAGCCGCTACCGTTGCATCGGTATTAGTTTTCAATGCTTCTTCAAATTGCTTTCTTACTTTGCGGATGCTGATCACGGCTTCGTTAGCTGCACTTTCGCGATCGCGAATTTTCATGGCCAGGTCAAACGTCTCTTTCAAATCTGCTTCCGTTACTCCTTTTAAGTTCGGATTGATCTTAACATTGAATGTTTTTGTCTCAGAATATTTTCCAGCAGTTATCCGCACCTGGTATTTGCCTATCGGAGCTTTGGGTCCGTTCTGCGGACGCGCGCCCCACATAATCATTCCATCAAACACCGTAGCGCCTGGGTATCTCAAATTCCAACTGAATGAATTTAATCCTGCCGCGGTAGTTGGTTTCGATTCACCTCTTCCCCACCAATCTCCAGTTGCAGCTTTTTCTTCGGGTTTATTACCCACATACTTTCGCACTAATTTTCCATCGGCATCAAAAATTTCAAACACCACGGAGTCGGCTTTGCTCTTTAAGTAATATTGAAACACCGCATCATAAACGCCACGAATGGCATCTGTAGGCTGAAACAAAAGTGCTTCGGTATTCATTTTTTCTGAAGTCATTTGGCGCAACGGGCCAATGTCATCTAAAATCCAAAAACCACGACCATGTGTACCCAAAACCACATCATCATTCTTCACTACTAAATCGCGAATAGGCGTATCGGGTAAATTTAATTGCAGTGGTTGCCAGCTATCTCCGGCATTGAATGAAATATAAGCACCATGCTCTGTTCCTAAAAACAAAAGTCCAGCGCGCACATGATCTTCTCTTATCGAGCGTGCAAAATGTCCGTCTTTAATTCCAGTAATTATTTTCGTCCAGGTTTTTCCATAATCTTTTGTTCTGAAAACATAAGGTTGACGATCATCTACTTGATACCGGAATGCAGCAACATAGGCCGTTCCAGGATTATGCTTCGATTCATCAATGATAGCAACAACAGAATTTTTCGGTAATTCTTTTGGCGTAATGTCTGTCCATTTCTTTCCACCATCGCGCGTGATGTGAATTTTACCATCGTCCGATCCTGCCCAAATAGTATTGAGATCATGATTGGATGGAGTCAATGCATAAACAGTTGCATAAATCTCCGGCCCGTTCATATCGTTTGTGATTACACCACCCGTTACACCTAATGTTTCCGGATCGGCATACGTTAAGTCGGGAGAAATCTTTTCCCAGCTCTGCCCATCGTTTGTTGTTTTCCAAACATGTTGCGAACAGGTATATAGTGTATTGGCATCTTTTGGTGCAAACACAATTGGGAACGTCCATTGCCAACGCTCAGGTAACGAACTGGCAGGTTCGCCTGAAAAGAATCTTGGATAAACTTGTATGTCGCGCGATTGCCCGGTTGTGCGGTCGTATCGCGTAAGCAATGCGCCTTGGCTACCAGCATAAAATACATCGGGGTTAGTTGGATGTGAAGTAATGTATCCGCTCTCGCCACCACCTACATCGTAACCCCACTCGCCCAACACATTCATATGATCCCAACCATCGCTTGGTATAGCAATAGTTGAATTATCTTGTTGCGCACCGGCAACATGATAAGGCACATGATTAGTTGTAGTGACATGATAAAATTGTGTGGTGCAAAAATCTTCAGCCGTCCAACTTATGCCACCATTTACCGATACGCTTCCACCACCATCATTTGAAGTGATCATCCGCATCGGATTATTTGGGTCTATCCACAAATCATGATTATCACCATGCGGCACTTTGATTTCGGTGTCGAACTTTACACCACCATCGGTTGATTTCCAGAAATCAACATTTAAACAGTACACCGTTTCGCGATCTTGTGGATCGGCATAAATGCGCGAATAATAAAATGCGCGCTGGCGCAACTTGCGTTCGTCATTCACTTTCTTCCAACTAGCACCCGCATCATCACTGCGATATACGCCACCATCATTCGCTTCAATAATTGCCCATAATCTTTTGCCATCAACAGGCGAAACTGTAATTCCGATTTTTCCTAACGGTGCAGCAGGCATTCCGGGATTTGCACTTAAGTCTGTCCACGTGTCGCCACTATTTTCTGATTTCCATAATTTACATTCCGGTCCACCGCCCCACATCTTCCAACGCTTGCGATACACTTGCTAGGTTGACGCGTATAAAATTTTTGGATTGGTGCGATCAATAATCAAATCAACCGCTCCAGTCTTGGCACTTACATATAAAACTTTCTTCCATGTGTTGCCACCATCTATCGATTTAAAAACTCCACGCTCTTCACTATCCCCGTAAGGATGACCCAATGCAGCCACATAAACAATTTCAGGATTTGTAGGATGAACGCGAATGCGCGCGATCGCTTGTGTTTCTTTCAGACCTAAGTGTCGCCAGGTTTTTCCGCCATCGGTAGTTTTATAAACGCCATCGCCTTGCGTTATGCTTCCTCTAAGTTGTGTTTCACCACCACCTATGTAAACAATGTCAGGATTGGTTTCTGCAATAGCCACTGCACCAATGGAAGAACTCGAAATTTTTCCATCAGTCACCGGAGCCCATTCTTGTCCGCCATCAGTCGTTTTCCAGAGTCCACCACCTGTGGCACCAAAGTAATATTCATTCGGTCGGCCGGGACTACCCGAAGAACCCAGTGAGCGACCGCCACGCTGCGGGCCAATGTTGCGCCATTTGTAGTTTGAATAAAAAGAGGGGTCAAGTGTTTGAGTTTGAGCTTCGCCACAAACAAACAACGTGAGCAACAGCAGGAACAGCTTTTTCATAAGGTTTCAGATTTATTACGTAAGGTAGAAAAACAGGTAGCGATCATTATTGAAAATTGTATGAGTGGAAATGGATTGGTTTTTCTTTACTTTGGTGAGCTATGACTGAGGAGAAAAAACGCCTGATTGAAGATCGCGACAAAATAAAAAACTGGCGCCAGTGGGGTCCTTATCTTACTGACCGGCAGTGGGGCACGGTGCGTGAAGATTATAGCGCCAATGGGGATTCCTGGAATTATATCTCGCACGATATGGCGAGAAGTAAAGCCTACCGCTGGGGCGAAGAAGGAATTGCCGGCATTTCGGATGATCAGCAATTACTTTGTTTTGCACTCGCGCTTTGGAATAAAAAAGATCCTATTATAAAAGAGCGCTTTTTTGGTCTTACCAATCCCGAAGGAAATCATGGTGAAGATGTGAAAGAACTCTATTACTACCTTGACTCCACCCCTTCGCATTCATACATGCGGATGTTATACAAATATCCACACCAGGAATATCCGTATTCGTTGCTTAAAGAAGAAAACAGCAGACGAGGCAAACAGGATCGGGAATTCGAATTGATTGACACGGGTATTTTTGCCGATAACCGCTACTTTGATGTGGAAGTAACGTATGCCAAAGCTGACGTTAATGATCTATTGATGCAGATCACCGTTACTAACCGCGGAGGTGAGACCGCGCCAATAGAAATACTTCCTACACTTTGGTTTCGCAACACATGGGCCTGGGGGAATGATGATTACAAACCAGAGATCTACCTGGACGATAAAGGCATTATGAAGGCGAGTCATGCGCAGTTAGGTAACTATTATCTTTTTTGCGATGAAGAATCTGAAGCTCTCTTTTGTGAAAATGAAACCAACACCTGGCGACTTCATCAGCAATATAAGAGTGGATCTTTTAAAGATGGAATCAACGACTATGTTGTCTTTGATTATCCGGCTGCTGTCAATAAAATTAACAAAGGTACCAAGGCCGCCTTTCGCATCAATTGGCTGGTAGAGCCCGGTCAATCCAAATCAGTGCGATTGCGAATGTCGCCTCGCTTTATAGCAAAACCATTTCAGAAGTTTGATTCACTTATTGAAAAAAGTAAGCAGGAAGCAGATGCTTTTTATGAGGACATGCAGAAAGAAATTGCTGATGCTGAAGAAAGAACTATTCAGCGGCAAGCATTGGCGGGTATGTTGTGGAGTAAGCAATATTATTTCTACGATCTGGATGTTTGGTTACGTGGCGATCCGGCCATGCCTTCGCCTCCAGGCGAACGCAAACGAAGCCGTAATCATGAGTGGAATCATCTTCATAATGCCGATATAATTTCCATGCCCGATAAGTGGGAGTATCCGTGGTATGCAGCCTGGGATCTTGCGTTTCATGCTATTCCATTTGCAATGATTGATCCTGAGTTTGCCAAACATCAATTGTTGTTGCTTACAAAAGAATGGTACATGCATCCCAACGGGCAACTGCCCGCATATGAATGGGCCTTTAGCGATGTTAATCCACCGGTGCAAGCCTGGGCAAGTTGGCGCGTGTATAAAATCGATAGTAAACTTCAGAATGGCAAACCGGATCGTAAATTTCTGGAAGAGATCTTTCACAAATTACTTTTGAATTTTACGTGGTGGGTAAATAAAAAAGATAATAGCGGGAATAATATTTTTCAAGGCGGCTTTCTGGGCATGGATAATATTGGTGTGTTTGATCGCAGTAGCACCCATCTGCCAACAGGCGGACACATTGAACAATCCGATGGCACCAGTTGGATGGCTATGTTTACATTAAACATGTTGCGCATATCGCTGGAGTTAGCGAAAGAAAATTCAACCTATCAAAGTCTTGCCACCAAATTCTTTGAACACTTCCTATACATAGCCGGAGCTATGGCCAACGTAAGCAAAGAAGGTATTGACCTGTGGGATGAAGACGATGAATTCTTTTACGATGTGTTAGCGCTACCGAATAACGACCGGCTAAAATTAAAAGTGCGATCCATGGTAGGGCTCATTCCCCTCTTTGCGGTAGAAGTATTAGATGAAAATATTTTTCAACAGATGCCTGAATTTACAGCACGGCTCGATTGGTTTTTGAAAAACAGACCTGATCTCGCCAACCTGATTTCGCGGTGGGGCGATCGTGGAAAAAATCAACGGCACTTGCTTTCACTCTTACGAGGACATCGCATGAAGCGTCTGTTAAAACGAATGCTTGATACAAACGAATTTTTATCGCCTTATGGGGTGCGGGCATTATCACGCGTGCATCTGGAAAATCCTTATGTACTGTATGCGAATGGAAGTGAGTTCTCTGTTAAGTACCAGCCAGGCGAAAGTGATTCGTATCTATTTGGCGGCAATAGTAACTGGCGCGGACCCGTTTGGTTTCCGGTAAATTTTCTGATCATCGAATCTCTTTTTCGATTTCATCACTACTATGGTGATGATTTTAAAGTTGAACATCCAACAGGCTCTGGCAACTTGCTCACTTTACGCGAAATCGCCAACGATATTTCGCAGCGCATGGTAAATCTCTTTAAGAAAGACGCAAAAGGAAACCGACCTATTCATGGAAACAACACCTTGCTGCAATCAGATCCGCACTTTCAGGATCATCTTTTGTTTCATGAATATTTTGATGGGGAAACAGGCCGAGGATTAGGAGCAAGCCATCAAACCGGGTGGACGGGCCTTGTGGCAAAACTTATTCACCCAATAGCACCTAAAAAAATAAAGAGTAAAAAATAATTATGATTGAGTGCGATTTAATCTCCGCTGCCCTTGTTGGAGTTTTTCAAAACCCCTGCCCTTGTTAGAGTTCTTCTCCAACAAGAAAACTCCATCAAATTTGCTGGTGAAGAACACCAGCGAGGGCGTTAGATAAACGTTTATTAACTCTGGAGTACTCTGATTTCCAGCACCGTCTCCCGTTTTTGCGGGGACGATGCGATCTTGAGAACTCTTTTTTTTCGACAGGTTATGCGTATCGTCACCGAGGCGGGAGACGATACTCGACATATATTGATCTTGTGTGTCGTTATGCCTTACTCTGAAAAAATTCAATAACACTTTTTATAAAAATACTTTCCAGCATCGTCTCCCGTTTTTGCGGGGACGATGCGATCTTGAGAACTCTTTTTTTTTCGACAGGTTATGCGTATCGTCCCCGAGGCGGGAGACGATACTTGACATATAGTGATCTTGTGTGACGTTATGGCTTACTCTGAAAAAATTCAATAACACTTTTTATAAAAACGCTATCTTAGTTGCGTTCTGTAATTCAAATGACGAGAAGCTTAAAGGGAGTTGCGAAAATAGTTGGGATATTGGCGGGCGCCTACGCGCTAGCCTACCTGGCTTTTTTTGTTCTGCAAGACCAATTTATTTTTTTATCTAAACGGCTGCCGCCAGATCATGTTTTTGAGTTTAAACAACCTTTTAAAGAATACTTTATTAAAACGGATTCTGGAGATTCGCTTAATGCGCTTCTGTTTGAAACAGATGAATCCCGATATCTATCGAGACGGGGACTGATTTTATATTTTCACGGCAATGCAGATAACCTGCAACGATGGGGCAACTATGCGGTTGATTTTACCCAGTTAGGATTCGATATACTAATGGTCGATTATCGCGGCTACGGCAAAAGCAGTGGTACGCCCAGCGAAACTATTTTATATAAAGACGCACAGGTGGTAAGCAATTGGGCAAAAGAAAATCTCGACTACACTAATTTAATAATCTATGGCCGGTCATTAGGAACTGCGGTGGCCTCTAATCTGGCAGCGAAAGTAAAACCAGAGGTACTGATTCTGGAAACACCTTTCGATAAAATCAATTCCGTACTCTACGGATTTACCTCAACGTATAAATTTTCCAATGTGAATCACATTAAGGAAGTTACCTGTCCCATCGTAATCTTTCAAGGCACTGAAGACTGGGTAGTGCCTATGTATTCGGCTGAGCGACTAAAACCCTTTTTAAAAAAAGACGATCGCTTTGTGGTTATTGAAGGCGGAAGCCACAACAATCTCAGAGATTTTAAACTTTACCACGAAACATTAAAATCTGTACTACTGAAATGACTTAAACGGTATCTCTAAAAAACCTTGCTTTCACTACCTCAACCCTGCCCTTCCCCAGAAGAGAGGGGTAATTAGAGTTTTTTAGAGATACCCTAAATCTACTAAGCACATAATTGTATAAATTGTAGCATGGCCGTAACCATCATCCTATCCCTTCTCGCATTCTACATTTTTCTCTGCGCATTCATTTATTTCTTCCAGCACATTTTCTTTTTCCGACCCGAGCGGCTGGCGCACACATTTCAATATAAATATCCTTTCCCTTTTGAGGAATTGGATTTCGATATGGAAGATGGTGGCCGCATTAATGCAATCTATTTTAAAGTACCCAACTCGCGCGGGGTTGTGTATTATTTAAAAGGCAATTCAAAAAGTATTAAAGGGTGGGGTAAGTTTGCCAAAGATTTTGTTAGCAACGGCTACGATTTTTTTATGATGGATTATCGGGGCTTTGGCAAAAGCAGTGGTGAACGAAGTCAGCAAAAAGTATTTAATGACGCCCAATTTATTTACAAATGGCTAACCCAATATTACACTGAAGATAAAATTGTTTTATACGGCCGCTCGTGGGGCAGTGGTATTGCCGCCCGCATTGCCTCGTGGAATAAACCTGCGCTTCTCATTTTAGATTCCCCTTACTTTAGTTTTCGTTATAACATAAATCGGTACTTATTTTTTCTACCTATCCGGTGGCTACTGCGATATGACATTCGCACTGATCAATATTTAAAAAGCACCGATTGCCCGGTACATATAATTCATGGCACCAAAGACCGGCTTATCTCTTTTTCGCAGAGCGAAAAACTAAAATCACTTTACCCCAACAAGATATCACTCTATGCTATTGAAGGTGCCCGTCATAACAACCTCCCCGATTTTCCTAAATTCTTTGAGACCCTTTATCAGGTCTTGTATGTGAAACCAAAAAGTGAAACCTGATGCACGTTACCCGTAAACATTCCGACAATTTTACGCGCATTTTCGATGTGCTTCCTTACCAATTAGCAAAGTATCCTAATCAAAAAGCAGTAAACAAATCGGAGAACGGTACCTGGAAAGGGTATTCCATTCAAGAAGTTATAGAACGGGTAAATCATTTATCATGCTGGTTTATTAGAAACGGATATGCACCCGGACAAAAAATTATTCTCGCACCCGTAACCGGTAGCCCCGAGTGGATGATCATCGACTTTGCGTGTCAGCAAGCGGGTTTAGTTACTGTGCCTATTCATCCAAACTCTGCACCAAATGATCTTGATCTGATTATTGATGAAACCGAGCCTACACTTTGCCTTGCGGCCGATCGAACTAGCTATCATGATTTTTTATCTTCTTTAGAGAGAATCAAATCAAAAGCCAGCACACATCACCTCGACCCAACCCAAGACGGATATTTCAAAGCCCTGAACGAAACGGAATCCACACCCAGTGAATTAGAAAAACTTGTTAGTGTAAAAGATTCAATAAACCCTGACGATCTGGTAACCATTCTCTATACATCGGGTAGCTCGGGCATCCCGAAAGGAGTTTTACTAAGCCACAACAACATTGTATTTAATATTAAAACTGTTTTAATGCTGTTACCACTCGAGCCAAAATACAGAGTGTTAAGTTTTCTTCCGTTCAGTCATATCTTAGAAAGAATGGCGTGCTATAGTTATCTGGCATTTGGCGTGTCGCTGTATTTTAATCGAAGTAAGGACAGCTTCGTTGAAGATTTTAAAACAGTGAAGCCACATTTTTGCACATGCGTTCCGCGGGTGTTAGAAAAAATGCACGATTTTATGCAAGAGCAAATTTTGAAGAAGAATTTTATCAAACGAAATACAATCCGCTGGGCATTGGAAGTTGGCAAACAGTATGGAAGCAACAAAATTCAGTTTGTGTATTTGGTAAAGCTTGCCCTTGCGCGCTGGTTAGTACTTGGGCAGTGGCGAAAAAAATTGGGTGGCAAAATCAGGTATATGGTAGTTGGTGCCGCTTCCCTCAGTCCGGAAATTGGGAAATTGTTTTCGGCTGCCGGTATTCAAATTGTTGAAGGGTATGGCATGACGGAAACTGCACCACTCATTGCAGTCAATCGGCTCGAGCCGGGGCTAAACAGATTTGGCACCGTGGGTTTAATTATTCCTGGTATCGATGTAAAAATTGATTCCCCATCCGAAACCGGTGAAGGAGAAATTCTGGTGAAAGGACCCAACCTTTCGCAAGGCTACTTTAAACGCCAAGAATTAACAAGCGAAGTCTTTACTACTGATGGCTGGTTTAAAACGGGCGATGTGGGAATGTTTGTTCAGGGTCGATTTCTTAAAATTACCGATCGCAAGAAAGATATTTTTAAAACATCAGCTGGCAAATACATTGCACCACAACCACTGCAAAATCATTTTACCAAATCGCCATTTATACAACGATGTTTGATACTGGGTTTTCAAAAACCTTTTGTAACGGCTTTACTCGTTCCGCATTTTGAAATACTGCAAGCCTGGTGCCTGCAAGAAGGTATTCATTGGACCTCGCCTCAGTTTATGGTTTATAATATTAAAGTAAGGGCGCGGATACAACAAGAAATCGATGGACTTAATGAAGTGCTGCCAAACATTGAACGCGTTAAAGATTTTGTTTTATGCCATCAGGATTGGACGCTTGAAAGTGGCGAGTTAACCAACACCTTCAAACCCATTCGCTTGCGTATTATGGATCACTATAAATCGGAGATTGAGAAAATGTATGGGTAAGGCAGTAGATTTCAACTGCACGCATTAGAGAAGCGCGCGAGTGAAGTAAAATTATTTGGGCATTCCCCTTCGGGTCGGGCTATCCGCTACAATCTTTTTGCGAAAAGCAAAAAGGATTTCCGCTACTATCCCTAATGCAAAATCAGTAAGCTGTTAAAACCATTCCTTTCAATGGAAGTTGTAATCTTCCACTAATATAAAGTGTTTCAAGAAATTGAAAAATGGATTTCAATTTCAAGCATCGTCTCCCGTTTTTACGGGGACGATGCGATCTTGGAAAACTCCATTTTTTTCGATAGGTTATGCGTATCGTCCCCGAGGCGGGAGACGATACTTGAAATAAAGGCGGTGAGAATCTTAGCCGTCAAACAATGTTTTTTGATAAACACCTCCTTTGATTTTATTCGTTAATTCCCGTATAAATTCATAATGTTTAACATACTGATTAGGAATAACAATTCTAGCGATGTTTTTAGATTTTAGTAGTTGCATTTTAATATTATCTGAGTCAATTCGTTTTTTATTTTTATAATGTTCATCACCATTTATTTCAAACACCACTTCAAGAATCCTGCCCTGAAAAATTGCTCCATCAAATTCTTTTTTGTTTACAGAAGGATTGTCTATTTCTTCTGGAAAGACATCTGTTACTTTTACATTTCTTTCAAAACGGGTGCCCTGTATTGTGCAATAATGGCTCATTGTTTTGTAAAATTCGTCTTCAAATTTTGAATCGTTCGAAAATCCGATTGTAAACTTGTTTGCGATGCTTTGTTGAATTTGTGTAGTACCTTTTTTTTGTACGTAGTCAATTAGGGCATACAAATCATCATCTTTCTTCGATAAAATATCTATCGCTCTTTTATCGACCACCACAACCAAATTTTCCTGTGCCCTTGTAACTCCAACATTAATTAACTGGCTGTTGTTTTTTATCCAGTCGTATGTTCTGGAAGTTGTGTTTCTTGATATGGAAGTGGATATGATGATGGTTTTGTTCTCTTGTCCCTGTATTTTGTGAATCGTACCACAACTTACTGAAGAATCTATTTCTGCATTTGCTTTTGCCTTTTCCAAGTAATGATCTAAAACTTCTTGCTGGTTACGGAATGGTGTGATGATGAAAACATCCGTTAATTTATTGTCCGCTATGTATTTTACTATCTGCTGTGCTTCTTCAATGTTTGCATTTCTATGCTTTTGGTTTACATTATTCACAACTAACAGCTTTACCTCACCATCTTTTCTAATCTCGGAAAGGTTTAATCTGTTCCCATAAAACCGCATGTTTGAATAATTGATAATTTTCTTGCCACAGCGATAATGATAACTTAGCAAAATATCTCTCGAAATATTATCAATCCCTTTATAAACTGATAGGATAGAATTATTGTAGTAATCGTATGCCTTATCTATACCCAACTGGCTCATCAAGTGTTGATTTCTACTTTCTTCAAAAACAACAATCGGCTTTAGCTGGTTTGTGTCGCCAATCAGAACCATGCTTTTGCATTTTGAAACAGGAATCAGACTGGTGGCTATATCGCACTGCCCTGCTTCATCCATTACCAGTAAATCAAATTTATATTTTCGTCCCAGCTTACGACTTGATATATTAGTAGTAAGAATAATGGGAAATACTTTTGTGAGCTTATCTAGGTTGTCGTCATCTACAATCCATTTATTAAATTCTTTTACTTTTTTCTTGGATTCCTCAATGCCCAGTATTTCTATC
>ENA-ORBV01005142-ORBV01005142.1-microbial-mat-metagenome-genome-assembly--contig:-NODE-5142-length-24340-cov-6.249475_pt1 | contig 24340 bp, 24 predicted proteins | sample MGYA00237777_ERZ505514 | MGnify/ENA primary metagenome ERZ505514 (study PRJEB26160, sample SAMN06269048) | microbial mat metagenome | isolation source: Oligotrophic lake microbial mat | place... | reverse complement strand
TTTTGGAGGTGACCCATGCCTGAGCCGATGCCTGAGCCGATGCCTGAGCCGATGCCTGAACGGAACCTGGATGCGTTGCTCGACACGGTGGTGGCGACCGTGCTCGAGACCATGTTTTTCTCAGAAACTTCGGGGGAAACATCGCCGGAGAGCGACGCGGGCAGTCCCCGTCTGGCGGCGGCGCTCACCTTTCGAGGTTGCCCCTCGGGCGAACTTGCGCTGGCGATTACGACCGCAGCGATGCGGCCGTTGGCGGCCGGATTTCTGGGCGAGGATGAGGCGGATCTCCCCGAGCGGCAAGTGGGCGAGATGGCTTGTGAGCTCGCGAACATGCTCTGCGGGTCGATGGTGAGTCATTTGGAGACGCAGATGAGCTTCGACCTGGGGTCGCCGTTGCTGATGAGCCCGGAGGTGGCCTTGGCGCCGCGCGCCGGCCGGACGGCGCGGAAGAGCTGGGCTATCGACCGCGGTACCCTCACCGTGGTTCTTTCACTCGACGCAGGAGCATGATGCTCGGGCGCAAGATCCGGGTGCTGGTGGTGGATGATTCGGCGATTGTACGCAAGCTGCTTACCGATTGCCTTTCCTCCGCCGAGGACATTGAGGTGGTGGGGACGGCGCCAGATCCGTTCGTGGCGCGCGACAAGATTCTGGCCCTTTCGCCGGATGTGCTGACGCTCGATATTGAGATGCCGCGGATGAATGGCGTCGACTTCCTCAAGCGGCTGATGCACTTTCGGCCGATGCCGGTGATTGTGATCAGTTCGCTGGGCACGCGGTCGAGCCAGGCGACGATGGAGGCCATGGCGGCGGGGGCGGTGGAGGTGTTGGCGAAGCCTAGCGGGCCGCAATCGGTGGGCGAGCTGTCGCAGCAGTTGGTGGCGAAGGTGCGCGCGGCTTCGGTGGCGCGGGTGAGGAAGGCGGAGCGGCCGGCGGAGGTCCCTCCGGCAGTATCAGGTGCCGGGGCGGGGGCCTATTCCTCCTCCGCGTTGATCGCCATTGGCGCTTCCACCGGCGGCACCGAAGCGATTCATCAGGTCTTGCGGCAGATGCCCGATAACAGCCCCGGCGTCGTGATCGCGCAACACATTCCGGCGGTCTTTTCGCGCGCGTTTGCCGAACGGATGGATTCGCTATGCCCCATGCGGGTCCGCGAAGCCCGCGATGGCGACGCGGTGGAGCCGGGCTTGGCTTTGATCGCCCCCGGTAACTTTCACCTGCTGGTGCGCCGCGTGGCGGCGGGCTATCAGGTGGCGGTGAAGGATGGGCCGTTGGTCTGCTACCAGCGGCCGGCGGTGGATGTGTTGTTCCGGTCGGTGGCGCAAGCGGCCGGAGCCCACGCGGTGGGCGCGATCCTCACCGGCATGGGCAACGACGGCGCCGAAGGCTTGTTCGCCATGAAGCAGGCCGGGGCGCGGACATTCGCCCAGGACGAGGCCAGTTGCGTGGTGTTCGGCATGCCGCGGGAGGCGATCAAGCGGGGTGGCGTGGACCGAGTGGTGCCCTTGGCGGGTATGGCCGGGGCGCTGTTGTCCCAAGCGCGGCATACGGGCTAGCTATAGCCACCCCCCCCGCCCGAAACTAGGGGAAACGTGAGCGCCAAGCGGCCCAGTCAGTCCTGAAGAGTTGGCCTCGGCACTCGGTTCCAGACGTTGGCCGCCAAAGCGGCGAGCCGCCAAAGCGGCGAGCCGCCACCTCTTGGTCGCGGAGTCGAGTGCCTGGATCGCAAGGGGCTTCGTCAAAAAGTCATCCATACCCGCCGCCATGCAGCGCTCACGGTCCTCCGGCAGCGCATTGGCGATGGCGATGATCGGGACGCCCTTGCCACCGGCCTCGGCTGCCCGGATCTACCTGGTGGCCTCAAGACCATTCACCTCCGGCATTCGCATGTCCATCAGGATGAGATCTGGCCCCTCTCGTTGCCACGCCTCGACCGCCAGGCGCCCATTGGTTACCTCGATCGGAAAGTGGCCCAAATTTTTTAGTAGCCGCACGAGCACCAACCGGTTCACCCGATCATCCTCCGCGACCATCACGCGCAGGCCAGGGCCGCCGCTAGCCGGGCCACTGAGTTGCACGGCCGGCGGGTCTTCCGCGAGTGGAGCTGGAATCGAGAAGGAGAAAGTACCGCTCCGGTCCAATTGGAATTGAACGTCGATTCCCGTGCCTCCCAGCATTTCCACCCAACGACGCGCCAAGGAGAGACCAAGGCCGACGCCGGGAGCATTCCGCGGTACGTTCGCGGCCCGGTGAAACATACAGAATAGTGCTCGGTTTGAGCCGCGGAGGCTGCGTGGCCGTTAAGGTCCCTGATGATCGTTAGCGCAGCGGACGCCAGCAGGGCCACCTTCGTCGGGCGCCTTCTCGGTGCGTTGGGAGACGCGAATCCGGGGAAGTTCGGAGTCCCAATATCCGCCCCTGGCAATGGCGAGAGCATTCCCGGCCAAGGGCGGAACGACCTTGGTCCCAACGGCGTCTGCTTCGAGGTCGTACTGGTTAAAGTAGCGATCCAAAACCCACTCTGAAACGTTGCCGAGCATATCGTAAAGCCCGAACGCATTGGGCTGCTTCAGCCCGCCGGGATGGGGCGAGGTATCGCTATTCGCCTGGTACCACGCTATACGCGAAGGACTGCCATAGTAAGGCTCGGCGGAGCCGGCTCGTGCCGCATACTCCCACTCGGCTTCTGTGGGAAGCCTGCCCCCGGTTGCGGCGCAGTACGCCTTGGCATCCAGCCAACTCAAACCGTAAATCGGCAATCCTGGGTCCCCATTTTTTTCGAGGGGCCGCTTCACCACGCTCGAATAGGTTCCATTGGTAACTTCTGTTTGTGCCAGCCAAAACCCGGTGGTGATCTCCACGCGATGCAGGGGCTTTTCATCGGTCTCACATTCGCTGTCCCCGGCGGAACATCCCATCAGGAAAATGCCGGGAGGCACGAAGACATATTTCTGGCTGTCCTTTGAATTGGTCCAGATGCGGGGCTTTGCTTTGGCGGGTTCGACACCGGGATTCGGACGATTTACGCCATCCAGGGGAACCGTGGCTGGACTCCCCTCGAGAGGCGTTTCCAGTGGAGCCACGACGGATGAACCCGGATCCGGAGTCACCGGACCCGGCGAAGGGCGCAGGTACCAGAAGAGTCCAGCTAAGCTGAGGAGGGCGGTGGCGACGCCGCCGGCGACGAGAGCCGTTTTTTTCTTCGGATTGGGGTGACGTGGTTCGGGATCCGGGTAAGGGTCAAAGGGTTCCGACAGCAGCCTGGATACCGTGGCAATCACGCTCTGCAGCGTCTTGTCGTCAAACCCCTGGGAAGCATCCAGCCATTGCCGATGGGCCAGAAAATACTCGAAATCCGGAGGCATTTCCAAAGAAGCAAGCAGAACCGGTAGAATCCGCTTGTTCTCGTTGAAAGCATGGCCGACTTCACTTAGGACATGAGGCGAACTGACAGCGTCCCCGGTAAGAAGCACGACCATCGCTTCGGTAGCGGTAATGGCCTGGACGATGGAACCCGCGAAGCCCGTGCCGGCTTCGATGTCTCGCGGAGCAATCCAACACGCGAATCCCGCCTTTTCCAGACCGCTACAAACCCGATTGGCGATCGGGTGGTCTTGCGATGAGTAGCTGATAAATACCCGGTGCGTCATGTGGATCGCGAAGGAACAGGCCTTGGCTCTCGGACCATGCTACCGTATCGGGCCCCAACATCGGGGACGGCATTTCGGCATTTCGGACGGCATTTCGGGACAGTCTGGTGTGGGCCCACTGCACCCAGCGCGCGAAATGAATGAAAAAATCTTACTTGGTGTCAATCTTGCTAACGCTTTCCGCATCGCATTGGAAAAGTTTGGGACACGCACTTCCTGCACATTACCGCGCAGGCGGGCATTTAGCAGCCACTTTGCGGGTGATGGCGGGTCATACCAGACTGTCCCCCTGCGTGCCAGTCGCGACACGAGACGGCACCCGTGCCGAGAAGGCGCGCGGCGTTTCTGTCATCCGAGTTGGCAAAAAGGCGTGAAATGGTTGAGTCCTGGCGCCTGTCTTGATGAAGCTCATACAGCCAAACCGCACCGCTGAGACGAGCGCCTTCCGCAATCAATCGGGTTGAGGGGGGAATCGGGTCATAGAGGCTATGATCCGGTTTCTCTCCCAGAGGTGTTATACTCCCCCTGGCTCGATGATAGCCCGATATCCTGGAGGAGAGCGCTAATTGCAAAGCTTCGCTGAAAACCTTGCTCTTCTGCCAGCTGTAAAAATACGCAAGCGGCACATCGCTGCGGCAACCATAGGCAACGCGCTTGAGTTCTACGATTTTCTGGTGTACGCCTTCTTCTCGATTCAAATCGGCCATGCGTTCTTTCCGGCCCAAAGCGCGTACGGTAGTCTGATGCTGTCGCTGGCGACCTTTGGAGCCGGCTTCGTCACCCGTCCTATCGGTGCATACGTCATCGGCAACTATTCGGATCGCGTGGGACGCCGACCGGCCATGATGCTGTGCTTTGTGCTGATCGGCTGCGCGATCGTGGGCATGGCGCTCATCCCAACCTACGCCACCATCGGCATCGCCGCGCCCATTCTGGCGGTGATCGCCCGCATGCTGCAAGGCTTCTCGCTGGGCGGGGAGATCGGCTCAAATACGGCCTTCCTGCTGGAAGCTGCACCGCACGACAGGCGTGGCCTGACTGTCTCCTTGCAAGGCGCCAGCCAATATCTCGCGCTGATTGCCGGAGGATCGGTCGGCGTCGTTCTCACCGCGGTCCTGCCGCCGGCCGCCCTCGAAGTCTATGGTTGGCGCATCGCCTTTCTGCTGGGCGCCGTCGCGGTGCCGTTCGGCTTGTGGCTGCGCACCAACCTTCCCGAGACACTTCACGCGCCGGAGCCCGAAGCCCCATTGGCCAAGGTGAGGGATGCCGCGGTCTTGCCGCCATCCCGCACGCGACTGGCATACACCCATTGGCGCGTTTTCGCGCTGGGGCTGGCCGTGCTCGCCTCCGGAACCATTGCTTCGTATGTTTTTTCCTACATGGTCACTTATGCGCAGCACACCTTGCATCTGTCTGCCCGCGCCGGCTTCATCGCCACGACTTGTGGCAATGTACTTGCCATCCCCCTCGTTCTTCTGGGTGGTTGGCTGTCGGACCAGTATGGGCGCTGGCACATCACTGTCTGGGGTAATCTTGTCTTCCTCCTGATGATCTATCCGACCTTCACGTGGATCACTTCCACGCGATCTGAGTTCGCGCTCATCGCAGGCATAACCGTCTTGAGCGGGGTCTCCGCCTTCCCGTGGGGAGCGTTTTATGCCGCGCTCAGCGAGAGTCTGCCAAGAACGATTCGCGGAAGCGGCGTCGGCATCGTTTATTCGGTCGCGGTCGCCGCCTTTGGCGGGACTACCCAGCTGGTCGCCACATGGCTGATCCACGTCACCGGCAGCGCCATGGCCCCAGCCTGGTATGTGATTGGCGCGGCTGCCGTCGGCCAGATAGCGCTGATGCTGATGGCGGAGAGCGCGCCGGTGCTATCTCCGCGCGCGCCACAACCAGCAGCCGTTTTGCCAGGCGAAGCAAACGTTCGCTTCGAGCACTGAGCGGACCCAAGGCTCGGCACGTTAAGTCGGCATACCGTGGATGAGCATAATCTCCCCGGCGGCTGCTACGCGCAGGGGGACAGTCTCGCGCACCCCACCAGACTGTCCCCCTGCGTGTCGTCCGGCAGCGACTCCGGCGGCCACACCGATGCCGTCCTGCGCAGCTTCACCGGCTCCTGCCAACTCATCGGCGTCGAGCCCTTCGCCTGGTTCCGCGACGTCCTGGCCCGCATCAACTCCCACCCCATCAACCGCCTTCACGAACTCCTCCCACACCATTGGGCCGCCGCTCGGGCCTGAGATCTCGTCGCTCACACGTTGGCCATGCCCTGCGCCCCAGGCCGGGTGTTTCTCAGCCGCTTACCATCGGCAGCCTTTTCTGTGGCAAATCAGGGTTTCTCCTCCTTTTCAGAGGAGCCCCTTTTCGCCACTGCTGCTTGCGCCGCTAGCCCGAACTCATGCCGATCACCATTCCGATCCTGCGGCCAAAAAGTGATCGGCATCAGCCAGGAATCGTGATCGCCATCACTTCGGAATCGTGATCGGCATCTCCCGGAATCCGCATCTGTCACTGCGGATTAGAACGAGCGCCGATTGAGAATGTCTGGTTGTACATTCGTTCCCGTTGTGGGTCGGCGAACTGATCCGTTGTTTCTTGCAAAACGCCGGAGAAGATATTTTCTCCTGCGAGCCATCGTCGCTCTGCGTCGTCGGTCTCAATCGCCCGTGCCAGTCCTCGAATGGGGGAAGTGGCATTTCGACCCGGCAGACTATCCGCTGTTGCGGCAGATTCAGGCGGGTCAGGGAGAGATTCTCGCTCAGAGCTTCATGGGCGAGACGCGGTTCTACCTGGACTACCTCAAGCTGGATACTCTTGACGCGTGCACCTTCCCGGACCCTGAAGAAGCGATTGTGTTCATCGGGCTCACACGCTTCCTCGTGCACGAACTCCTCAAGCTCACGGGGATCCTCGCGGCCTCGATAGAAGTGCAAACGATCATCGGAGCCCCGGCGTCCCCCGTGGGGACAATGGACGTGGCTGATGGGCTCTTCTCCCTCACGCTGCAGTTCGTCATCGCCCACGAAGTCGGTCACTATGTTTGTGGCCATGTCGTCGACCGCGCCCTCCACTTCGAGTTCTCCGGTCCTGCCCACCGACCTGTGAACCTCCGGCGTCACGCGGACGAAGTTGACGCCGACGCCTACGCCATCCTCGAGTTGTGCCGCAACTTGCTCGACGGCGACAGCGGCTCTGCGATTGTCGAACTCCTCCCGCCTGGCGGCATCTACGGGGATGACCAACTCGCGGCGCTACTCGTAATCAGCGTCACCGCCATATTCCTCCTGCACCTCAGCCAGCCACGACGCGATCTTAATCTCGCAAAGGACAAGCACCCGCCTCTTGCCTATCGCTATCATCTGGTCATCGAGATCATCCAGCACTGGCTCAAGTCCCACGACAAGAGCGCAGCGGCCGTGACGGGTGAAGGCCTACACGCGATCATACAGGCCGTAAGCGACGCGTTGCCGACCGACCTCCGACCGCGCTGGAACGCGCAGATAGATGTCATGGAATCACCGGCGGGCAAGGCATATCTCGACGCGCTCGATCAGATGATCCGTACGCGTCTTGGGAACGCATCTGAAGAAGGTTCGGAGACATAAGTTTCGGGGATATACACGCGCCAGGAGACATGGCTGCCCTCAGAGTGTCAGATACCGTTGCGTCGGAGATGACGCTAGGGCGGCGGCGGAGCACATCCGGTCAGGCGCGTTCGGTCAGGCGGTCTCTTATTCCGGAGCCACCAACCGCCGATAGCTGCCGTAGCCTTCGGCTTCCAGTTGGCCCAGGGGAATGAAGCGGAGCGAGGCCGAGTTGATGCAATAGCGGAGTCCCCCGGCGGCGGGCGGGCCGTCGGGAAAGACGTGTCCCAGGTGGCTGTCGCCGTGGTTCGAACGGACCTCGGTGCGAACCATCCCGTGCGTCACATCCCGGTTTTCGATGACGTACTCCGCCTCCACCGGCCGGGTGAAGCTGGGCCAACCGCAACCGGAATCGAACTTATCGCGCGAGGTGAAGAGCGGCTCCCCGGAAACCACGTCGACGTAGAGGCCGGGCTCGTGATGGTCCCAGAAGTCGTTCTGGAAGGGCGGTTCGGTGCCGCTCTGCTGGGTGACTCGATACTGCTCCGGCGAAAGACGGGCGAGGGCTTCGGGGTTTTTGGAATAGGTCGGCATAGGGTGGGCTTCTTCCCTCAGTGTACGCTGCGGGCTAGCTAGCGTATGAGCCCACAGCTCACGCTGCGGGCTAGTAAGGGGCTATTAGGAGGGCGAAGGTGACCCCACAGCTGACGGTCAAGCGGATCGGAAGTCGATCGGCTTCGATGCGTCGATCACCAGGGACGTGATTCCGGAAAGGGCGAAGGTGGCGGCGCAGACGACGAAGAGGGCGTTCCAATTGGCTAGGGAGGGCGTTTCCCCCAGCACTGCATTGTAGAGTAGCGGGGCCACGGCGGCTCCAAAGTTGCCCCACATGTTGGACCAGCCCATGATGGACGCGGTGAACTGTCCACCGACATCCTGGGCGTAGGCCCAGATGGCGGGGACGCCGAGATCGCTACTGAAGGAAGTGAGACTGAGGCAGGCGATGATCGCCCAGGGGATTGTGCGAGACGACCCATCGGGCGGCAATTGGCCAAGCAGGACGCAGCCCACGTAACCGGCGGCGGCGACGAAGCGAGTGGACATCAGCGGGAAGCGGCGGCCCCACTTGAGGCCGAAGCGGCGCGTGGCGGCGTCGGTCCACCAGCCACCGCACAGCATGCCGCCGACGCCGGCGACGATGGGGATGGCGGTCATCGTGGCTTGCTCGTTCAAAGGAACGGCATGGACGCGCTCCAGATAGCGGGGGAGCCATGTCACCACGAAAAGCCAGCCGACGTTCATCAGGAACTGCGTCACCGAACTGCCCCACAGGCTCAGGCTGGTGAGGACGCCGCGCCAGGGAAACGGCGAATTGCCCACGGCCGGTGCTGCATCTTTCCGGATCAGCGCCCGCTCAGCGGAATTGCAAGCAGGATGTTCGGAGGGCGTGTTGCGGCAAATGACGGCGAAGGCGGCGGCGACCACGATGCCGGCCGCGCCATAGAGCAGGAGTACCGCTGACCAGCGACCGTCCCACAGGGTCATTAGGGAGGCGGTGAGAAGCGGCGCCAGGACGGCGCCCACGCGGCCGCCCATGGTGACGATGGAACTGGCGACGCCGCGCTGCCCGATGGGGAACCAGGCGCGCAGCATTCCGGAAGCGACAGGATAGGCTCCGGCCTGGGTGGCGCCGCAGAGGAAGCGCCACAGCAGGATGAGCGATACGGCCGACGTCGTTCCGAGCAACCCGGTGAAGAGGGACCACCCGGCGATGAAGATCGTCAGCATGATGCGCGGACCGAAGCGGTCGCTGAGCCAGCCGGCGGGGACTTGCCCCAAGCCATAGGACCAGAAGAAGGCGCTCAAAAACCAGCTCATCTGCGCTTGGGTCATGGCGAGATCTACGCGCATTCGCTCCGCGGCGATCCCGACGGCGAAGCGGTCGAGATACAGCAGGCAGGCCATCAACGTCAGCACTCCGGCGGTGACGAAGCGGATGCGAGTGGGCCGCATTAAGGGGCGCCCACGCAGGCGGACCAGATCCCGCGCTTCGCAACGGACACCGGGACGAGCCGTTCCGGCGAATGGCGAATCTGGTGTTCGACATCGCTGAGTGGGAAGCTGCCGCGTTCGTGCCGCAGCAGGACGACGTCGGCCTGCAGGCCGGTGCGCAAGGAACCGATGCGGTCCTCGAGCCGCATCGCCGTAGCCGGCGCCAAGGTAGCTGCGCGAATCACGGCTTCCATCGGCATGCCCAGATAGAGGAACTTGCTCATGGTGGTGGGCAGGTCCACCACGGGGCCGCGCAGGTTGAAGTGATGGAGGTCGGTGCTGATGGTGTCGGGCCAGAAGCCGAACTTCTCACAGGCAGGCTCGGCGACGCGCCACGCGAAGGCACCGACACCGTGGCCGACGTCAAAGATGACGCCGCGCGAACGGGCTTCGAGCATGGCGTCGAGCGGGGCCCCGTGCTCGTCGAAGCAGTGGTCGGGATTCGGATGGTAGAGGTGGGTGTAGGTATCGCCGGGCCGCAGCGCCTTAAGGACGGTCTCGGTGGGAATCTTCGACGCGGCGTGATGAATCATGCACGGGCGCCCGGTTTGTTCCGCGGCTTCAAAGACGCCTTCGAAGCCGGCCCACTCGTTCTTCACGTCGTAGTTGGCGAGCCCCGACGTCAGCCGGACTTTCATCCCAATGAGGCGTTCGGGATAGCGCTTCACGCATTCGACGGCCGACGGAACGTGGGCGTGCCTGGCATCGTTCAGGTCTCCCATGTAGGGGGGGAAGTCGGGGTGCCCTTGGATGCAGCCGATCATGGAGATGTTCAGCAGGGCAAAGACTTCTTCTTGCGCAGCCGGCATAACGAACCGTGCGAGGTTGGCGTAAGTGAGCGACCCCGCCGTGCCGGTGTCGAGCATGGTGGTGACGCCGGTGCGCAGCCCGGCGTCCACCGGGTCGATGGAATAGAGCCCGATCCCGCTGAAGACATGGACGTGCAGGTCGATCAAGCCGGGGGCGACGATGAGGCCACTGGCGTCGATCACATCTTCGCCCTGGGCGGTGAGGTTGGGGCCGATCTCGTCGATCAGTCCATTCACGAGGCGAATATCCACGCGCTGTGGAGCGCCGCCGCTGCCGTCATAGACCGTGCCGCTGCGAATCAATGTATTGTTCATGGTGCTTGCTCCCGGTGGGTGGTGACGATTTGCCGGATGGCGGCGACGATCTCTGCCGCGTCGGACGGCTTCAGGCATTGCGCGTAGAGGACTGCGAGGTTGGGCGAGCGTTCGTCTTCCGCCAGTAGAATGCGCCGGGGCCGGTGATGCAGCGCGTGCAGCAGATCGCGCACTGGCAGGCCGGCAGATTCGATGCGCAGGTTCGGATACGGCTGGCCGTTCGCACCGCAGGGCTGCCGCGTGATGCGCAGCTCCGGCAGATCGCGAAGGCCGGCTTCGATCTCGTCGATAATGGCCCCCCACGCGGCGTATTCGGCCGCGTGATCGCGAGTGCCGTAGCGGCGCAGAGCAGCCATCACGCCGACGATGGCTTCCTTGCTCACTTTCATCGAACGCCCGATGCCATGCCGCGGCGGACGGCTGATCCAGCCGCGCTCCACCCAATGCTGCAAGGACCAGGTTCCGTTGCGGACATCCATATCCACCATCTGCACCCAGGCACTGCGAATCAGCTCTTCGCGGCCGCAGAGAATTCCTGAAGCCTGCGGACCGCCGAGATGCTTGCCGCCGCTGTAGGCGATCAGGTCGGCGCCGTCACGGCTGAAGGCTGCGAGGTTCTCGGCCGGCGGCAGGGCACACGCGGCATCGACGATTAAGGGCAAGCCGTGGCGATGAGCGAGGTCGGCGAGCGCGGCCAGGTTAGGCCGCTCGGTGACCTCGAGCCAGACGTAGCCAATGGCCGCGGTCTTCGCGCTGATGGCCTGCTCGATCTGCCGCAGCGCGCCTCCGTTCTCGGTGACATCGGGGGCGTGATAGTCGACCAGCACTAGTTTCGCGCCGCTGAGCCGGAGGGCATGGTCATAATCGAAGGGGCCGGGGATCGGGAAGACGATCTCGTTCCGCGGACAACCGGCGACATCGGGAAGCTCGTCCATAATCTCCGGGCGATTCCCCGCCAGACAGGCCGCCGCGGCGAGCGACAACGCCGCGCCCGCGCCGCAGGTGACGATGCCGGCTTCGGCACCCGTCGTCTCCGCAATCAGGCGGCTGGCGGCGTTCAGCAGATCGTCAATCTCAAAGTACTCACTGCTGGCCGCGGCCATCGCCGCCACCACGTCCGGATGTGGGCAACTGCCGCTGACTCGCGTGGCGTAGCCAACGGCATTGATGATCGGCCGGATGCCGAGGGCGTCGAAGACGTCAGGCAGCACTGGCACGTCTCCGCGAGAAGGCATTCGCCGGGTTGATCACCATCATCTGGTGGATCTGCTCGTCCGTCACGCCGCGTTCGCGCAGCAGCGGCACGAAGACCTCCAGGATGTACCCGTACCCTTTGCCGCCGGTGTATTTGAGGTGGTTCAACATGCAGATGTCCTCGGAGAGCAGCACCTGATGAGTGAAGCCCGCCTGCACCAGGTGGGCCACATTGTCGGCGCGAACCCATTCGGGCTGGTAGTCGAGATAGCCGATGTTGTCGACTTCCAGATAGACGCCCTTTTCGGCGATCGGCAGCAGATGATGCACGCCAACGCGATCGCCGAGGTGGCCGATGATGACACGACTGAGGTCGGCGCCGAACTCGGCCAGCATGGCGATCTGTTCCATGGCCAGCGTTCCCCAGCGCGTGGTATGCGTCGAAATCACGACGCCGGTGCGGGCTTGAGCCAAGGCGGACGCGCGAAAGACGCGCTCCTCGGCCGGCTTGATGAAGTGCCGACCGGTGCCGATCTCACCGATGAAGCCGGCGCGGATGCCAGTGTCGCCCACTCCCACCTCGATCTCGCGCACGAGGATATCGGCCAGTTCACGGCTGCTCTTCTCGGCCACGATGGGCGGATAGCCGAATTCGCGATACCAGCCGCAACCCATCACCACCTGAATCCCGGTGCGCTCGGCAAAACGCGCTAATCGCCGCGGATCGCGGCCAATCTCATCGAGCGTCACATCGCAAACGGTGCGCCCGCCGCGGCTGGTGAACTCCTCGATTTCCTTCGCCATCACGTCTTCGTCGTCGATGACGAGTTGATAGCCGTAACCCGGGTAATGGTCCATCGCATCGAGGAAAAGATGCTCGTGCGTGTAGGTGACGCCCATTTGCTCGGGGCGGATGAGGCCGTTAACCGTGATGACTTCCCGCTGATTCCAATCCTGGTGCATGCTGCCTTCCTGCGTAATCCGCCGCATGAGCGCGACGAAGGTTCGATCTGGTCAGTGTAGCGGAAGTCGCCAGGCCCTTGGCCGGCGGCATGCGGGCAGCTACTCCCAGCCCGTCACTCGCAGCGCGAGTTACGAGTTGCGATACGCCAGTTGCAGCTCGTTCATCGCACCGGCGCGGCGCCATACGACTTCACCGCGCACTCTTCCTCGTAGTAAGCGGCAACCATGCGGCGGTGAATCTCCCGCTGCGTGGTGGCTGGATCTTCTCGCCGCAAATTCGCCGCAAACGTATTGGGCCAGGGGCCGGACGTGAAGACTTAGGATTTAGGGCGCGGCGCAGGGCCGGGCTCAGCTGATACTGGAGGCTGTGATCTACGATACCGATCCCGAAGGGCAGGCGCGGTGGGTGAAGTTGCAAGGCGAACGGAGCCCGGGCGCCTCGGGTTTCGGTTTGGATGGTGAATGTTCAGTTCGCCCCGCCGCTGTCGGGACAGTGCGCCGATGGTGCCGGACACTTTGCCGTATTGGGTTATCGTTGGAAGATTAACCACGATGCAGGTAGTTGCCCCGGCTTACTTCGACAGAGCGGCCGGCGGCAGTTGCGTGTTAGGCCGACCGGGGCCGGTTTTATCCAGTCTGGTTAAAGAGGAGTTATGCGGTCAAGTCACGGAGGGAGAGATGTCTAACAAACTGAAGGACGCGGGCACTTGGCTCCTAGGCATCGTCGCGCTTCTCGCCATATTGGCTATCCCGGCGCTCTTTCTCGTCGGTGCGGAATGGCTCAGCGAACGCCTGTTGGCCTGGTTCATCTTCGCGTCCACCTTGGCTCTTGCCTTCGTAGTCTTCGTGGCGTTGCCGCTCTCGGTCTTCAGACGCTGCCGCAGGTTCTCTGCAATCGCGACTCTTGTCGACTCCTATGTTTTCGGTGGCACCCTGTGGATGTGGGCCTTGTTGTTGACCCTCGCCCTCTGGGGGACGTGGGCCGTTGTGATCGGTCTCTTCATGATGGGAGTCGGGGTCGTTCCTATCGCTATGCTTGCCACGCTATTCAAGGGGATGTGGAGCATCCTTGGCCAACTGGTGGTTCTCATCTTTCTGACGTTCGGTTCTCGCTCCTACGCCCATTGGATCGGTAACCGCGCCGATGCGCCCGAGGAGATGTGAGAGTGTCGCGCGGCGGGATGAAACGGCTCTGGATTCCCTTGATAGCTACGCTGATGAGTCTCGTGGCTCTGGGACACATGCCCTACGGATACTACATACTGCTTCGCGTCTTCCTCTGCGTGGTCTGTGTCTACTATCTCCTGCAGACTCGTCCGGAGCTGTCCTCCGGCCATCGGGTTGCGCTCGGCGGGCTAGCAGTGCTGTACAACCCGGTCTTGCCTGTGCACCTCGCGAGCAAGCCTCTTTGGTCTTTGGTCAATCTGGGCACCGTGGCCTACCTTTGGGTTTTGGCGAGGGAATACCCGCGGAAGAAAGATGGAACTGCATAACACCTGAAAATCTGGACCACCTCGTGGGTGGTCCGATATGTCCCCCAAAATGGAAGAGATGGCCGACAACCGGCTGAAGCGCCAACGGATCGGCCCCCTGAGCGGGAGATTGATCGGCTAAATCTGCTAATGCAAAAAAACGAAGCCGACCAGCCACAATGCGACATGGAACGGTTAACGGGAAGAGTTGTCCCGGTTGGTGGCAGAGAACAACGACCTTTACCATCAGGCGGATGGTACTCATGAGTCCCTGTCGAGTTCGAAGTAAGTCAAAGCTGGGAGTAAGGGCGCGTCTTAACTCCAGGCCCCATCGTTCAGCAGGCGCGCCATAGAAAAGCTAATGCAACAATAACGGCAACCCATTGGACTACCCGTCGCGCGTACTGGTGATCACTATTTGCGGTTATTTCACAAGGCAACTCCTCGGCCTCAATTCGCATCTGGTCCAGAATTTCCTGGACGGTAATAGCCACGACCTTAGAATCGCGTCCTGTAGCGTCAGCGAAGGCAAGGAGTTTTGGCATCAGAACGCCCTCGGACGCCCCGGCCACTGCCATATCAAATGCGACAAGGCGAAGCAGACGCTCGAGAACGCGAAGGGCATCGGGGTCGTAAAACGGCACGATCAAGATTTCGTTCTCGTCCTTGAAGAGTATCTTGCAATTCAGGCCAGCCTCATGCGCCAGTTCTTCTACCTTGCCTACGAGCATGCGCACCTTCATCAGTGCAGTGGCAACCGTGTCATCATTCGGCTTAGTGCCGTCCCGCAACGCATCGAGTAGGCGGAAGCGTGCTTCTTCCGGCAGGAGATTTAGCCCCATCTTACGAATCAGCGAGGCAAAGCCATCTCCGGCAATGCTCCCTTTTTTCTGGGTATCGTGCATCGCGGATAGAAGATCATGAGCTCCGGCGGCTCGAAGTTCGGCTTCTAGTCTCAGGCGTTCGCGCGTTGGCACCGGCGAGTCCTGTGTTCCATCGCTACGGCTGCGACAAGGACGATAATTGTCCGCATCAGATCAGCTTACGCCAAAGCGGAGGGCAAGGCTATCAAAAGTGTCTGGCACTATTCATTGATCGGTAATAGGTCCGGTCCTTCATGATTCGCGGCCCAGCGAAAAGATTGACTTAAGCCTAATCTTGGACCCTCAATCTGCATCCGCCAACTCTCCTCCTTCGAATCTGCCCGCTGCTCGCAGACGTCCGTCATATCCCCCACCGCTTGCCAAGAAAAGACCGGTCGTAAGAGTCTCGATTTAACCCCTCTGGCGTGTAGACGGAGCGACGGAACCGGCTCCCCAATGGGGCTCGAACAATTCCAATCGGTTGATCGCCCGAGCAAGGCTCGGTGATCGCTGAGCGGCATTTTGCGGATTCCAACTCTGATTGACAAAGGATTGTAATCGGGCATTGTGGCCCCGGCCCTGGGTTGCGGTGCTGCCTTTCACTGGAATCAGGTCGGCTCGGACATCGCGCGACGCTGAGAATCGGGCTAGCTTAATGAGAGTTTTCTTCGGATCCGGCAACTCATCGGGTTGAGGCGGAAAGTGCTTCTTCTGAATATTCAGGTAGTTTGCCATCCCTTCAAGATCCGCAAGAAGCCACGACTCAACCTCTCGAACCGCGATCCGGAAGACCAGGTTGGCGTGGCAGGGTTCGGATAGCCAACTCGTCTTCAGAGCCGTCGCGCAATGGTGTTGATCGAGGTCCGTGAGCACCACAAATGGCGTGGATGCCGCCGCCGCATTCCAGCCACGGATGGTCCGCTTGAGATACCCATAACCACCTTTCGAAAAGCAGGATTCAACGGCAAACCGATGCTGCATCAAGCGTCGCAATACTGCTTCGCTGATCGCGTCCTCCACCGCGATATTGGCGGGTATAGGGTTCATTCGAAGGAAAGAGTAAGTTGTGAAAGATTATTGGGCGCAGTTTGGGGAAGCACGACATCCGCGGGCGACATACCGACCTTTAGCGCATCGCGAATCCCGGGAATGCTGGTGCCAAGCTGTACTTGGGTACCCTCGGCCCGGGGTAGTAGCAACAGGATCTCTTCGGCGCCGATTCCTTTTCCTGAGAGCAGTTCCGCGCTGTGGGTCGTGACGAAAATCTGAACGCCTCGTCGCCGAGTCAACTGGTGAAAGATCTCCGGCAAAAGTTCGACAATGGCTGGATTGAGAGAGATTTCGGGTTCTTCCAGCAGTAAAGGAGAATTACCGTCCAGCAAAGACCAAAACAGGCCGATCAAGCGCAGCGTGCCATCGGAAAACTGGTCTTCCCACTGCCGAGCGCCTTGGGGGCGCCAATGTTCGTAGACCGCCTGGAGATGGGGAGTGCCGACTTGATCCCGAACCAGTGCGAGATTCTTCAGTTGCGGTACCGCAATCTGCAAGGCTTTCTCGATCTTGCCCAGGCGAGAGTTTAGCGTTTTTTCCTGGGTTTTGGCGACCTGCTCCAGGAAAGCTCGTCCAAAAGGATCCTCGTTCATCGCCGGCCCTTGAAACGATTGTGGGTGGCGCAGCAACTGAGGAACAAGGTGTAGATAGCGCAACGATTCCAAGAAACGAGCCGTGGCCCGGAACTGGGCATTCGCACTGATCTGCTCAAGATGGGTTTGGGTGCGGAGTTCCGGGTCAGAACGGTCTTGGGTATCGGGGCGTTCGAGTACCTTTTTCCCATCCACCCAGGCGCGCTCAAACTTGATGATGGGTTGACGATTCCCGCGCGGTTGCTGACTGATGCCTAACTCGTAGCGATAGATCTGACCGCCACCGTTGGAGATCTCGACCTCAAGTTCGACATCGGGTTGACTGCGAGCCGCCAGGCAGCGGATCTTCGAGAGCCCGCCACGTTCCCGAATTGCGGCTTGCAGGCCGCCACCTGGCTTGGCAATATCGCGTAGAAAGCGAAGCGCATCGAGAAGGTTAGACTTGCCGGCGGCGTTGGGACCGACAATGAATACCCGATCGGACAACTTGGTATCCAATTCGCGGAAGTTGCGCCAATTTCGCAGCTTGAGACGCGAGATGATCATGGGTGCTTACGAGTATAGCTTCTTACGTCCGGAAAGTGAGGTTCTCGCTCGTACAGCGAGGGCACTGGACGCGGAATCGCGATTTCACTTCCCGCGCCTGGCAACCTGCCGACCGCGATCTAGTCCGCCACCCCGTCCTCATGCGCCGGCCACAACCCGGCGGCGTCGGGCTTGCGCTTGTACTTCTCGATGCCGGCGCCCACGGGGCCTTGCTTGGTGCGCTCGAGGACCTTCGTTACCTCGGCCGGCGCCATCTTCTCCAGCGACTTCAGTACGCCCACATTGTGCTCGAGTTGCTCCACCGTCTCGACGCCCGACACCAAGGTGTCAATCGACTGGCTCCAACTGAAGCGCAGGCATTCGGTGATGGTGGCGATGTTGGCGTTGCCGATGCCGCCCATGGCGTTCGACTTCATGCCGATGCGGCCCCAGCCCTTCTTACCAACCTCGGGCAGGACGTTCTTGACGAAGCTCAGGTAATGCGGGTCGATCAGGTTCACCGGGTGCTGCACCGTCTCCCAGCCGTCGAAGGAGCGCAATAGCCGCAGGTGGACTTCGGGGTCGGCGTGGCCGGTGAACCCGATGTGACGGACTTTGCCTTCTTTCTTGGCTTGCACAAAGGCTTCGAGCGAGCCGCCGGGGCCGAGGATCTTATCCACTTCGGCTTGGGTGACCACTTCGTGGCACTGCCAAAGGTCGAGGTAGTCGGTCTTCATGCGGCGCAGCGTGTTTTCGAGCTGGGCCATGGCGGAGGCTTTGTCGCGCTTTTCGGCCTTCGACATGAGGAGGACTTTCTGACGGCGGCCGCCGGCGAGGGCGACGCCGTAGACTTCGTCGGAGCGACCGTCATGATACTTGGCGGCGCTATCGAAGAAGTTGACGCCCAGGTCCATGGCGCGGTGGATGATGCGGATGCTAAGGGCTTCGTCCTTGCGCCAGTGCATGTGCGCGCCGCCGAGGGTGAAGCGAGAGACCTGTAGGCCGGTTTTGCCGAGCTTGGCCATGGGCATGACGCCTTCGGCATAGGCGGCGTAGCTGGCGCCTAACACAAGCGGAGTGGTTTGGAGAAATTGCCGTCGCTGCATACGGAGCAGTTTACCTCTTTTAAAGACCCAGGACGCGACGGCGGAGGCGGCCCCAAAGGGACAGCTCCTCTTCTTCCAGGGTGTCGGGCATTTCGAGCTGCGGCAGGTCCTCGGGCGCGGTGGGCAGGCGGGGGCGCTCGACGCGGGCTTGGTTAAGGAATTTGACCTTGTTGTTCTGGAAGACATAGCGACGCCGCCAGAAGGTGCCATCGCCGTCTTCGACCACCAGGTTGAAGACCGGCGCGCCTTCCGCCGGGTCCATCACGCGGATGGGCAGGTAGCCGGTGAGTTCCTTCTCCCAATGCGCGGTTTCGTAGCGATGGCGGCGCGTGTTGAAGACCAGGACGCGGAAGCTATCGAACTGGAAGGGCTTGGCGCGTTCGCTCATCGTGGTCCACAGGAAGTGTTGCTTGCGGCCCTTTTCGCTATCGACCACTTCGCCGATGGGGAAATAGGAAGTGATGCGGTTTCGGTTGGCGTACTGCGCGACTTCGTCGGGCAGGGCCATGGTGAGCGCGCTCGAGACCACCCAGCCGATGCCGCCGCTTTTGCTGCGGACCAGCGTCCAATCGTCGTAGCGCGGGCCGACTTCAATAGGCTTCGCTTTGGTCAGCAACATGGCGTTCTTCACATTGCGGCGGCCGGGCTCCTTCGCTTCCGGAATTTCGGCGCTGCCACGGGAGAGGTCCTTCCAATCGGCAGGCAAGGTGGGCGCGCGAGGCCCGGGCGGGGGCGCGACCTTGGGCTGGTCGTCGTCGCTCTTTTTCTTCTTCTTCGTGCGCGCTGTCTTTACCGGTTGCAAGGGGCCTTGATAAGGAGCGCGCAAGGCGACGCGGTGGCCGAGGATATCCACCGGCTCTTCGGCCGGCAGCTTCTCGAAGCTGGGCGAACTGCGGTTGGGGCTGGAGTGGATGTTCATGGTGTCGTAGACCTTGGCCTGGCCCATGGGCGCCGTGTCCTTGAAGTCCTTGGCGATTTGCTTCAATGCGTCCATGTCTTGCGTGCGGATCAGGACCCGGCCATCGAGCCAACCCTCTTTGCCGCTGGCGGTACGAACCAAGGCGAAACGGCGCTTCCACTGGATGATGTCGAGCGGCTCGCCAAAGGCGGCGGTTTGCACGACTTCGGCGCGCACGGTGAGGTCCTTGCGGAGGTCCACTCGCTTTTCGCCGGCGAAGGCGTGGGCGAGCACGCGTTTTGGGGGAGGTCCTTCGGGTCCGCAGCCGGTGCAGGCGAGGACGAGGACGAGAGTGAAAATGGCGCGGCGGACGGACATTGCTTCTACTCGGGAGGTAATGGACCCATGTTATCAGGTGGAGCGCGGGAGACAAACCGAACTAAGCTAAAATCGGTTCTGTTATGCTACTCCGGGTCCTCTTGTTTTCAGGAATCGCCTTCGCTCAGCCAATGCCCGATGCGTACCAAAAAATGTGCGCTGCCTGCCACGGCGACCAAGCCACCGGCACCGATCGCGGACCCAACCTCGTGAACGCGCGCTCGCTTCGTTCCCGCTCCGAAACCCAGATCCGGCAACTCATCCGCAACGGGACTCGCGGCGGCATGCCCGCATTTCCTTTGCCCGACGCCCAACTTACTCTGCTCGCCCACACCGTGCATTCCTGGAATGCTTCCGCCTTTGGCGCTAAACCCGCCGGCGACCTCGCCGCGGGGCAGCGTTTTTTCGAGGGACGTTGCCTCGGCTGCCACATGGTGAAAGGCCGTGGCGCGTCAAATGGACCAGACTTGTCCAATATCGGCCAAGAGCTCACCGTAAGCGAACTTGAGCAAACCCTCGCCGATCCGAACTCCCGCCAAGGACAACGGAACGGCGCCTCCTGCCCCAGTTGGGCCTTCTGTCCTGAAAATCCCTGGCAGGTAGTTACCGCGAAACTCAAGAATGGAGTTACTCTGCGTGGATTCGCCCGCAGCCGCGGGCAACACGACTTACAACTCCAAACCTTCGATGGACACTTACAATCGTTGAGCGACGCCGAATACATCTCCATCGAGTTGGACACCCGTTCCTACATGCCCGCCGTTGCCGCCACCCCTACCGAGCGCCGCGATTTGGTCGCTTATCTCAGCACGCTTGGCGGTATCCCGACGGGGCCGTTAGCGCAAGCTCCGAAACCCATCGCTCCCGCCGAAATTCGCCAAGTGGAGCACCCGGCGGAGGGCGAATGGCCTGGCTATCATGGCTTGCCCAGTGCCAATCGCCATAGCCCGCTCAAAGAAATTAACACTTCGAACGCCGTGCAACTTACGCCTGCGTGGAGTTACTCGCTACCGCACTTAGGCCTACAAACCACGCCTTTGGTGGCGAACGGCGTAATGTATGTCACTGGACCCAATCAGGTCTGCGCGCTCGCGGCTGACAATGGCCGCGAGATCTGGTGCTACGTCCGCCCGCGCGGAGATGCTACGAAGATTTCGGGCGATGCCGCCAAGGGCGCTCAGCGCGGTGCAGCCCTTCTGGGCGATCGCATTTTCTTTGCCACCGACGATGCCCATTTAATTGCGCTCAATCGGCTGACGGGCGCGTTGATGTGGCAAGTGTATATGCCTGAATCGCCCGGCGCATTCGGCGCCACGGCCGCGCCAATGGTGGTGGGCGATCTGGTCATCGCCGGCATCGGCGGTGGCGACGCTCCCTTACGCGGTTTCCTCGCTGCCTACCGCGCCAGCACTGGCGAACAAGTGTGGCGCTTCTGGACCATCCCCAAACGTGGCGAACCCGCCGCCGATACTTGGCGCGGCAACGCCATTGACACGGGCGGCGGAGCCACTTGGCTTACCGGTTCCTACGATCCGCAAAGCGATACTCTCTATTGGCCCACCGGCAATCCCTACCCGGATACCGACGGTACCCAGCGCAAAGGCGATAACTTATATACCAACTGCGTCCTGGCCTTGAACCCTAAAACCGGAAAACTAAAATGGCACTTCCAATTTACTCCGCACGACTTATGGGATTGGGACGCCACCGAGCCCCTGGTTCTGGTGGACGCCAAGTTCCAGGGCCGCGACCGTAAGTTACTCCTGCAAGCCAATCGCAATGGTTTCTTCTATGTCCTCGACCGCACCAATGGCGAGTTTCTGCTCGGAACTCCCTTCGTCAAGCGGCTAACTTGGGCCTCGACAATCGACGCCCAGGGGCGGCCCGTCGTCATCGAGAGTGCCAAACCCACCATGGGCGGCACGCTCACCTGCCCTGCCGTGCGCGGTGCCACCAATTGGTACTCTACCGCCTATAACCCAGATACCCAACTCTTCTACGTCATGACCGTGGAGGACTGTAATCTTTACCGCCAAGCCGGTAGCTGGTTTGTGCCGTACAATGATCCCAAAAAGCCACCCGTGAAGTTACTCCGCGCCATCGACATCCAAACGGGCAAGGTAATGTGGGAAGTGGCGCAAACCGGGGCCCCTGAAGCGAATTACTCGGGAGTCTTATCCACGGCGGGTGGCCTGCTCTTCTACGGCGAATCCGGCGGTACTTTCGCGGCTGCCGATGCCCGGAATGGTAAGACTCTTTGGCACTTCAACACCGGGCAAGTCTGGAAAGCTTCACCCATGACGTACACGGCCAAGGGACGTCAATATGTGGCTATCGCCGCCGGTGGCAACATCCTCTCTTTTGCCCTGGGCCGGTAGATGTACAGTAAGGGCGAAGTTCTTCGCCGTCACAACGACCAAACTAAGTTAGCGAACCTCAGCCTGACGAATCCCTTCCCCACCGTTTTGGCCGAAGGTGTTCGACATGATGATGGGCTTTTGGCCCCGGTCCTCGCGTGGCTCAACGCCAAGCGGGCGCGGCTAATCCCACCGCGGACCCCGGCCGTGTCACCTCCCGGCGGTTTCCACATCAAACAATTCGCCTACTTACTTGGCAAGCTCAAGTCAACGCCCGATGGTGACGGCACCTTGCTGGATCACGTGATGATCACTTACGGCAGTGGTCTCAGCGATGGCCACGCACATGACCACGCCGACTTGCCCCTGGTGCTCGCCGGCCGCGGCGGTGGGACGCTCAAGCCCGACCGTTTGGTCCGCCACCCGAAGGAAACTCCAATGGCCAATCTCTTCGTCGCCATGCTGGACCGGATGGGCGTGCCCGTTGAATCACTGGGTGATAGCCAGGGTCACCTGGGCTATCTATCCAACATCTAGAAAACTACGTCAATTCCCAGGCCGGGTCCAGTGGGCACGATATACTCAGCTCCGTCCATCGTTAGTGCACTGCGCAAGTGCTGATTGGCAAAAGTGAACACCGTGGGGTTATATTCGCAAAGCGGTGCATTCGTCAGTGCCGCGCAGACGTGGATCGCAGCGGCAATCTGCGGGCCCATCGCAATACTTACGTGGGGAACAATCGGTTTGCCGAGTTGCGCCCAGCGAAGAGTTTCCGTAATTCCGCTTCGCCCTAAATCCGGCTGCAGGACGTCGGTTACCGGGAGCAACGGTTGTAACTCGCGCACGGTGCGGTAGCTTTCACCCAACGCCACTCGGCCGGGTAAGTGGGGATGAGGTAAGTCCGGCATAAAGGGGGCTTCGAGCCACTCCAGCTTGCGCGCCGTGAGTTCGTCGATGAACTCTTTGTCGGCCGGCCAATGCAGGCGCCAGAGAGCATCCACCGCCAGCCGCGCCTCCACGCCTAGCCCGGCGCGTAAGTCATCCAGCAGCCTGAGCAGAGAAGGCTTATCGGCATCGTAGAAAATCTTAAATACCCGAAAGCCCTCCTCGAAATGACGACGGGCGAAAGCAACTCGGTCCTCACCCGCCAAACCGCTCAAGTAAGCCGGAATGCGTTTGCGGGCCTGTTCTCCCGCGATCAATTCACTTACCGAACGTTCCTTTAACTTGCCGGCTAGATCCCAAAGTGCGATATCCAGGCCCGAGATCGCGTCCAGCATAAAGCCGCCAGTTTGCCCGCGAACGCGCATGGTTTGGTACATCCGCGCCCACAGGTCTTCAATCCGCACCCGTGTACCATCGAAGGCTTCCCCCATAAGTACCCCGGCGAGTAAGTCTTCAATGATCACCGCGGAGACGCGCGGTAACACGGGCGCTTGTGCCTCGCCCCAGCCCACCAATCCATTGTCGAGCGTCACTTTCACCAACGTCGTTTCAAGCCGGTCGGAATAAACCGTCGCCACTGTCTTCGACCATTGATAGGCCCCGGCGCGCATCCCTAACTCCGTGGGCGAGCCAGCCGTGCCGCGTGCGGCCTCGCGGTCCCGCGCCGCCGAAACCGGAATCGCCTCTACACGCTCAATCTTCGCGGCCATTTTTCTTCTCCACCGCGGCGGCCAGACTTTCACAAGAACGAGTAATGTGCCGCCGCATCGCCTCTACCGCCCCGACGGTATCCCGCGCTTCCACCGCGACGAGAATCGCCTCATGCTCCGCCGTCTCTTGGGCCAGGCGCGATCGCCAATCTTGATCGCCCGCGTGTACCCCGGCTATTTGGATGTGCGCGCGCAGGCCGGCGTACATCTCGAGTAACTTGTCATTGCCGGCGGCGCGCAGGAAGAGTAAGTGGAAATTAGCGTTACTCTGCTCGTGCCGCCGGCGATCGGCGTCGGTGCGCGGGGCCTTGGCCATGGCGTTTCCCAAACGCCGCATCTCCGCCAGATCGTCGGCGGACAAGGCGGAGATCGCTTTCTCCACCGCTAGGCACTCCAGTGCGCAACGAATCTCGAAAGTTTCTCGCACTTCACGCGCGGATACGCTGGCCACAAACGTACCGCTGCGCGGCCGTACCTCGACTAAGCCCTCGGCGGCCAATAGCTGGATGGCATGGCGTACCGGCATCAGGCTGACGCCTAACTGCGTCGCGAGTTCGTTCGGGTTTAACCGCTCGCCGGGGCGCAGGGAACTGCTCAAGATCGCTTGGCGCAACGCTTCATGGACAGTATCCATGGCTCGTTCTTGCTTGATGCGGGGAAGGGCTGTCACGTTAAGTAGCTACCTGTTCCTTATAATTTGACTTATCTCGCAGCCGCCCCTGCTGTAAGGCGCGAAAGATAAGATATGCCGCCGGATGTAGAAAGCCCATCACATAGAAGATCGCATCGTAAGAGATATTCTGCACCACCCAACCGGTAAGGCCCGTGAAGAGTGACACGCCCAAGCCGCTGCCGAAGGCGATGATGCCCGAC
>ENA-ORBV01005141-ORBV01005141.1-microbial-mat-metagenome-genome-assembly--contig:-NODE-5141-length-24341-cov-4.762570_pt1 | contig 24341 bp, 18 predicted proteins | sample MGYA00237777_ERZ505514 | MGnify/ENA primary metagenome ERZ505514 (study PRJEB26160, sample SAMN06269048) | microbial mat metagenome | isolation source: Oligotrophic lake microbial mat | place... | reverse complement strand
AGTCTCGTGGGCTCGGAGAGGTGTATAAGAGACAGTGGCCGAACTGTGCGGCGTGACGCCACCGACGACGCTGTCCGGCCTGAGCCTGGCTCCACAGCTGAAGGATGTCACCGCTGCCGGTCGCACCGTGGCCTTCAGCATGGCGCGCAACGGCCGCTCAATCCGCTCCGAACGCTGGCGCTACACCGAATGGAAGGGCGGCGCGGAGGGCGTGGAACTGTACGACCACGGCACGGATCCTGGGGAACTGAAAAACCTTGCTGGAGACCCCGCGCACCAGGCAACGCTGACCGAGTTGAAGGCGTTGCTGGCGCAGGAAACCGGGCGCTAAGCGGTCATTCTGTGCGGTTGAAATGACCTCGCGGTCGCCGCCCTACGGCGTGACCAAGCCGCTGCCCAGTTACCCAGGACAGACTGTCACAACGACCGATGGACTCGTTATAGGAACGTTCTAACAGAACGTCCCGAGGACCCATGACATCCACGCATCCCCTTGCTCTGCTCCTACTTGCCAGCCTCGCCACTGCTGGCGACGCCATCAGCACCACGGCCAACTTGATCGCCGCTGTGCGTGATGGCGCCGAAGGCAGCACCATCGTGATCGCCGCCGGCACCTACGAACTGGAGGCCGCCCTCGAACCCAAGACCGGCATGACCATCACCGGCGCGGGCATGGACAAGACCATCATCACCGGTGTCGCGGCGTGGAAGCCGTCGACCAAGACCCTGCCCGATCCTGAGATGCGGACCAAGGGCATGGACACCAATGCCTTTCTGATCCGCCTGAAGGACAAAGCGGACAAGGTCACCATCTCTGGCCTGACGCTGCGTGGGCCACAACTGCACGGTGCCTTGTTCGGTTGGGAACCGACCAACCTGCACCTGCACCACGTGCGCATCCAGGACGTGTTGTCGAGCGGCGTGCGCACCTTCGGCATGAAGAAAGCCAAGATCATCGACTGCGAATTCATCGATGCTGGCGGTCGCTGGGATAAAGGCGAGCCGGGTCGCAAAGGCGGCATCACCGGCGGCGGCATCTTCGCCATCTGGATGGAAGACTGCGAGATCGCCCACAACCGTTTCACCCGCACGCAGCTCGAACCGCAGGATGAGTTCTACGGCATCAAGGTCCGTCAGGGGAAACGCAACAAGGTCCACCACAATACCATCGAGACCAATTTCTCCATGGAGTTCCCGTTCGAGAACGACGAAGACAACGAGATCTCCTACAACATTTGCCACGGCACCATTTCGATTCCCAAACACGCCGGTGGTCCGGTGCCGGCGAGCGGGCGTACGTTCCACATCCACCACAATGTATTCTATCACGGCTACTCGATCGAGTTCGTACGCAACGGCGTGGAGATCAACCACAACCTCTTCGACTTCGACGTGGTCAACGCCGATGGCAACAACCTGATCTCCGGCTTCGGCAACGCTGACGCCAAAGGGCCTGCCAAGTTCCACAATAATCTCATCCGCAATCCCGGCCGCGGCGTGATCTGGATCAACGAGGTCTTCAACAACATTGAGATTCGCAACAACCACATCATCACCAACACCACCCCGACGCCACGCAAGGAAGGCCTCTTCGGCTTCAATTCCAAGTGCGACTTCAGCACCATCACCATCCGCGACAACCTGATCGAATGCATCGGTCAATCACGTCCGCTGGTGCGCAACGCCGAAAGCTACGGCTCAGTGATTTCCAACAACGCGCTGACCAACGTCGCCGATGTGGACAAGTTCAAGAACCCCATGGGCACGGGCAAACCTGGGCTGGAGGCCCCGCTCTCATTCACCTGCGGGGTGCATGACGAGGTCACGGTCGCGAATGGACAGGCCAAACCCACGAAAAAGTAGCCTTCCAATGGTCCCGGGCGGAACTCCGTGCACGACCCCCGCGCGATCCGTCGTGGCGACACCAAAGCCGATGACCAAAGCGAGACGATCCTGCTCCTTTTCCCACATCAGCCCACCGCCTGAGCGTCCTTCGTCGAAAATAAATTTTTCATCGGTGCGAATCGCGACCTTGCTCTTGGCTGGCGTCACGTCGCGACGGACGAACAGCAGACCACAGACCACCTCCATCGCACGACCGATCGGATCGGCGCCAAAAAAAGAGGTCGCCGCCGGACGATCGATCGACAGCAGCACCGGATGCGCGTGCGGAATCAGCGCGTCGTAATCCTGCAGCGCCGCGTACCCGGTCATGCCCAGGCCTCGTTCGTGACGGAACTTGTTCCAGAATTCGAGATCGTACTCAGTCACCAGTAGCGGCCGGTCAAGGAACCGCGAATCGGCGGTGTAGCGGAAAAACAACAGGTCGCAGTAGACATCCGGGGCGCCGATGCTGCTGTTCTGTGACTGCGTGCCGCCCTTGGTGATCCAACGGCTGCCGCCGATTGGGGCGCCATAGCCATGGATCGACACCGCCTTCAGCGACGACCGCACCTGCTTGTTGCGATAGCGCATGCCGCAATCGAACTGCGAGGTGATGCCGCGGAAGCCCATCGCACGGATGGTTGTCTCATACCATGCCAGCAGGTCGGTCTCGGCCTGATGGATGTAGAAACCGATGTCGCGCGAGCGCGGCGAATCGCCCCAGAAGCGGTCGGCGGTAACGGTCTCGCGGGTTTCGCCGTCCGGCAGCCAGTTATGATTCTTGGCATCCGTCCACGCCGTGCGCAGCGCTGCATCGGTGGCGTATTTGGCATGGATGAATTTGCGGAATCCGGGCAGCACTTCCTTCGGGAACCACTCCATGCCCCAGGGATCCAGCTCCTGTTCATTGCAGAACAGCCGCATCGCTACCTGCGGGGCAGCGATCAGCGTGGTGCCGGTGTAGGGATTGGTGCGCGTGAGCAGTTTGCTGACGCGTTCCTACCTCAGCTGACGCGCGCCATCATCGATATAGAGCGTCGCCTTGCGGTTGACACCGTCGCCGTCCCAACCGTTTCCATGCGACCAGCCGCCAGGGCGCGTCATCGCATCCAGGTAGAGATAGATGCCATTGTCCTTCAGGCATGCTGTGACCAGGTAGTCAAAATTGTCGAGCGCGACCGGGTCGAACGCTTCGCTGGGCTTGGCGTTGTCCATCAGTCCCGAATCCAGGAAATGCGGACGGAACAGATTGTAGCCCTGCAAGCGCACACGCCGAGCGAACGCGGCGATGTCGCCCTTGGTCAGCGGCACCTAAACGTGGTCGCCATCAATGGTGCTGATGTCATGGCGCAGCGAGAACGCTCCACCCGGCCCCATGTTGAGCGCGCAGCCCCAAAACACTGCACGTTTCGTCGGCACGTTGGCGAACACCAGGCGACCCTGCGGCCCAACGATCACCTGACCATCGGATCCCGCTGGACGGACATCACACCAGCTGCTGAAGTCGAGCGCGCTACCACGCTGGATCGCAGGATCGCGCATGTCGATCGGAACCATTCGTCGCCAGCCGTGATCACCACGCCGGCACCCGCCGGCACCGGCGTCTTCCACACCGACGTCACCGTCGATTCCGACGCCGTGCTGCCACGGGCCAACGGCGGCAGATCGGATTCCGTCGTCGGACGTCGGGCCTGGGACTGACATGCAACGATGACGAAGGCAGCACACGTCATCACGACAATGCTGATGAGCAGTTAGTGCCTACGTCCAGCAGTCGCCGTGATGTTTGACACGAAGCGTTCAAAGATGTGCATCGTTTCCCCCATGCAGCACCAATGTCATGCCGACGATCCGACTTTCATGCGAGCAACGCCGCGATCACTTTCCCTTCATCGGTCGGTCCGATCAGTCGCTGATCGAGTCCCTGGTAACGATAGCTGAAACGGAATGGATCCAGGCCGAGCTGATGCAGGATGGTCGCTTGAAGGTCACGGATGGAGACCGCGTTTTCTGTGATGTAATAACCGATCTCGTCGGTCGCGCCGTAAGCCACGCCGCGTTTGATGCCGCCACCGGCCATCCACATAGTATTGGCGTAGGGATGGTGGTCGCGGCCGATGAATCCTTTGACCAGCGTATCGCGCACGTCGTTCTGCATCATCGGCGTGCGGCCGAATTCTCCGCCCCAAACGATCAGCGTGCTGTCGAGCAGGCCACGCTGCTTCAGATCAGTGACCAGGCCTGCGATCGCGCGATCGATCTGCTGACATTTGATCGGCAGCGTCTCGTCGATCGACTCGCCAGGCGCAGCGCCGTGATGGTCCCAGCCCCAGTCATAGAGCTGGACGAAGCGCACGCCGGATTCGACCAGCCGCCGCGCCAGCAGGCAGTTGTTGGCGAACGTTGGATCATCGCCTTTGTAGTGCGCACGCGGATCGCCCATCGCATCGGTGGGCGCGACGTGACCGGGCTTCGCTCCATACAAATCAAGAATGTGCTTGGGCTCCTTGGAAATATCCATCACCGCCGGCACGCTGGTCTGCATGCGGTAGGCCAGTTCATACTGGGCGCTGCGCGTCAGGGTTTCGGGATCGCCGACGTTGGCGTGCTGGATGCCGTTGAGCGCCTGGACCTGATCAAGCATGCCTCGCCGCAGTTCGCGGCTCATGCCGGGCGGATCGCCGAGGTAGAGCACCGGATCGCCGACCGTGCGGCACTGCACGCCTTGATAGACGCTGGGCAGAAAGCCACTGCCCCAGACCGACTTGCCCGCGTCCGGTGTCTTGCCGCCCGACGACAGCACGACGAATCCCGGCAGGTCGCGATTGACGCTGCCCAGGCCATAGGTCGCCCATGCGCCCAGACTGGGATTGCCGAAACGCGGCTGGCCGGTGTGCATCAACAACTGCGCCGGCGCGTGATTGAACTGGTCGGTGTTCACGCTGCGAATCACCGCCACGTCGTCGATGATCTTCGCGAAGTTCGGCAGCAGTTCGCTCAGCCACTGCCCGCTCTGTCCGTGTTGCGAGAATGTAAACGGCGAGCCGAGCATCTTCGGCACGCCTTTGATGAAGGCGAAGCGCTTGCCTTTCAGCAACTCATCTGGACACGGTTTACCGGTGAGCTTGGCCAGCTCAGGTTTGTAGTCGAACAGGTCGAGGTGCGACGGCGATCCGGCCATGTGCAGATAGATGACGCTCTTGGCCCGCGCCGGAATCATCGGCGCCTTGGGCGCGAGCGGGTCGACGACGGTCTGACGAGAACTGCAACCCATCAGACCATGGAGCGCGATCGCGCCCAGACCAAGGCCGGCCTGACCCAGCAGGCGACGACGAGTGAGCGCGGAATCAGGGAAGATGGTCATGGTCAGTTCCTCGTCACGGCTTCATCGAGGTTGAGGATCACGCTGGCCGCCAACATCCACGCGGCGCGTTCGCCTAGTGACGCGCCCTGGGCGGGCGCAGCGTTCGCGGCTTTCAGCAAGGCGGCGGCATCATCCGGTTTGGACTGATAGAGCGCCGCGGCCTGACGATACGCGGCGATTACGGCGGCGATCTCAGCCGGCCGGACGGTGCGGATCAGCGTCAGCCGCAGACCGCGTTCCGCCCGCGCTTCATCGCCGGCGATCGCCAGCATGCGCATCGCGAGTGCGGCGGCGGCCTCCAGATAGACCGGATCGTTGAGCGTCACCAAAGCTTGCAGCGGCGTGTTGGTGTGAATGCGGCGGATCTGGCAGACTTCACGACTGCCAGCGTCAAAGGTGGTCATCGACGGATACGGCGTGGTGCGCTTCCAATAGGTGTACAGGCCACGGCGATAGCGGTCCTCGCCCGGCGAGGTGACCCAGTTGGTAGCATTGTAGGTGCTGCGCCACAGACCATCCGGTTGTGGCGGCATCATCGAACGCCCGCCCATCTTCGCACTGAGCAGGCCGGACACCGCCAAGGCCTGATCGCGGATCTGCTCCGCCGTCAGCCGCAGGCGTCCACCGCGCGATAGCCAACGATTGGCAGGATCATGTTCCAAACGCTGGGCATCGAACACTGCGGCCTGCTGATACGTGCGACTGAGCACGATGGTACGCAGCAGACGCTTGAGCGACCAGCCGCCATCATCGCGGAAGCTGCGCGACAAACGATCGAGCAACTCCGGATGACTGGGGAGCGAACCGAGCGCGCCGAAGTCCTCCTCCGTTTCGACCAAGCCAATGCCGAACAAACGCGCCCACACGCGATTCGCCATCACGCGCGGCGTCAGCGGATTGCCGGCGTCGACGAGCCAGCGCGCCAACGCCAAGCGATCAACCAGCTTGCCTGATTCGTTCACCGGTAAGCCCGGTAACGGCAGCACGGCGGCTTGGACTTCGGCGCCTTTGGTCAAGAAGTTGCCACGCTGGTGGATGTTGGTGGTGCGATGTTTGTCTGCCGCCAGTTCGCGCATGACCAGCACCGACGGAATGCCGGCGCGATGCGCATTCAGCCGATCGATAGCGGCTTGCCGGGTCTTCTTCGCCTCGGCGATGATGGGGGAATCCTCCGGCGCGGGCCCGTCCCTGCGCACGGCGTGCGGATCGGCCTTGCGCAATTCATCGAGCGCCGCCTTGGCCACGGTGACGGCGGCCTCCATATCCTTGGTGACCTGGGCCTGTTCCGGTGTCGGCAGCGTCAGCGACGGCGCATCGTCAGAGTGGTCGGCATCGGCGGTCTGATTGAAGACCGCAAACAGGCGGTAGTAGTCTTCCTGACTGATCGGGTCGTACTTGTGGCTGTGGCACTTCGCGCAGCCGATGCTTAGTCCTAGCCACACCTGACCGGTGGTGTCGACGCGGTCCTTCACCGCGGCGATGCGAAATTCCTCGTCGTCGGTGCCGCCTTCATCGTTGGTCATGGTGTTGCGATGGAAGGCAGTGGCCGTCACCTGCGCGGTGCTGGCGTCGGGTAGCAGATCGCCGGCCAGTTGTTCGATGGTGAAACGATCATACGGCATGTCGGCATTGAGCGCGTTGATGACCCACTCGCGATAGAGCCACATCTCGCGGCCCAGATCCTTCTCATAACCCTTGGTGTCGGCGTAGCGCGCGAGGTCGAGCCACATCCGCGCCCAGTGCTCGCCATAGGTGGGCAAGGCGAGCAGTTCATCGACGTAGGCGGCGGTGGCGGCGTTTACATCCACGGCCGCTACCGCCGCGAAGGCATCGGCGCGTTCCGGCGTCGGCGGCAGGCCGGTCAGATCGAGCGACAGACGTCGCGCCAGAATGCGTGGTTCGGCCGCGGACGCGAAACCCAGACCATGCGCCGACTGGGCCGACGCCACTAAACTATCCAATCCCGCTGAACCAGCGGGCAGCGATGGATCAACGGGCGCCAGCGGCTCAAACGCCCAGTGCTGTCCCCACGATGCACCTTCCTGAATCCAGCGGCGGATCAGCGCCTTCTGCGCAGCGTCCAACGTGCGGTGGGTCTTGGGTGGCGGCATCACGTCATCGACATCCGACGTGAGCAATCGCATCCACACCTGGCTCTGCTCGGGCTTACCGGGCACAATCGCCGCGCCGTCCTTGCGCTCAGCCTTGGCCGACGCTTCCTCATCCAGGCGCAGCTTGGCCTCGCGATGCGCCGCGTCCGGGCCGTGGCATGAGAAACACTTCTCCGACAACAGCGGGCGGATCTGCAGACTGAAGCTGACCGGCTTCTCGGCGGCGTCGAGCGCACCGACAACCAGAACCACGGTCAGGGCCAGAAATGGAAATACTGCTCGCATATGCGGCCAGGGTATGCCGATCACCCTGCCGGTTGTCTTGCACCTTCCCGCCTGCACCTTGAACAAAAGCCGCATGACCACCGCCGCCCTCCAACAAACATTCCTTGCCCGGATGGATGCCGCCGCCCTGGCGGAGCTGTTCAGCCACCTGGGCGATGTGTCGTTCTTCCTCAAAGATCGCCGTGGCCGCTTCATGGCGCTCAACCGCCGCGGCTGTGACTACTGCGGCGTCGCCAACGAGGCCGATGCCATCGGTCGAACCGATCGCGACTTCTTTCCGCGCCGCCGCGCCGACAGCTACATGCGCGACGACGAAACGGTGATGACAACCGGCAAGCCGCTCTACGAACGCGTGGAGAGCGCGCCCGAGGGCGAGGCCTCGCCGCGTCTGGTGCTGACGGTGAAGGTGCCGGTGCGCGGCCACAACGGACGCATCATCGGTGTGGCGGGCCTTTCACGCCCACTGGAAAAGCTCAGCACCCAGCGCCAGGCCCTGTCCCGACTCGACCGCGTGATCGCCCACCTGCATGCCAATCTCACTGACCCCCTGCCCAGTGCCACTCTGGCCGGGATCGCCGGGCTTTCCGTCAGTCAACTGGAACGCAGTTTCCGCCGCGCCTTCGGCACCAGCCCGCGTCAGCACCTGCTGCGCCTGCGCATCGAAAGCGTCTGCCGTCGCCTAGCAGAGAGTGACGACACCATCGCCGCCATCGCCGTCGACTGCGGCTTTGCTGATCATGCCCACCTTTCCCGTAGTTTTCGCCGGCTGATGCAGATGACGCCGTCGCAATATAGATCGCGATTGACGCCCACTCGTTAGCAAGACAGACCAGACCGTTCACGCATACACTTCCATGCTGTTTTCAGCCGTCCGCCTAGGCCATGGAAGCCCGCGACGTTGGGTTGATGCGGTTGTCTTCGGCCATCACACCGACGCGGACCTATCCGCCGGAAGCTGAATTCTATGACCTCAAGTGCGCCAGGGGAAACGCCACCAAGTCTACCACAACAGCATCAATACCAATTTCTTCAGAGAGTTCCCGTTTGAGAACGACGAAGACAACGAAATCGACGACAACAATCACGTCCGCTGGTGCGCAACGCCGAAAGCTACGGCTCAGTGATCGCCAACAACGCGCTGACCAACGTCGCGGATGCGGACAAGCTGAAGAACCCCAAGGGCACGGGCAAACCTGGGCTGGAAGCCCCGCTCTCGTTCACCTGCGGGGTGCATGACGAGGTCACGGTCGCGAATGGACAGGCCAAACCATCGGCAAAGTGACGTTCCTGCGCGCTGGTGCTGTTCGTACGATCACACTGACACCTGCACCGTTGGAGGGCGGCCGTGCTCCCGACTGGAATCGGCCACCACTAAGGCAGCATGCGACCTGAACTCCCCAAGGAGACACCGCATGTCGCGCATCCTGGTACTGATCTTGTCGCTGATGACGACGCTGACGGCTGGCGACGAGGTACCACCCGCGCCGGCGACACCGGCCGCACTCGCGTGGACGGACCTGACCGACTGGATCACCGGCGCCAACAAAGGGATCAGCGTGGTCGCGCTCACGCCCAGCGGTGACCAGCTCCTGATCGGCATGCCTGATCGTGGGCTGCTCGCCAGTAGCAACGCGCGCAAGACCTGGACCGTGCTGGGCAAGGATCAGGCAGAACTGACGAAAAAGAGCTGGCCGTACCAAGTGCTCTTCGATCCCAGCGACGCCAAGAGCTTCTGGCTCGCCAGCCGCACCGGCGCGGGATTGTTCGCCACCAGCGATGGTGGCGTGACGCTCACGCGGGTCGGAAACCTGGAAGCGATCTCACGCGCCGGCGTCGACATCAGCGATCCCAAAAAGAAACTGCTGCTGGTCTGTCGCGGTGACAAGGAACGCGATCTCAGCCGTTCGATCAATGGCGGCAGTTTCAGCAAGATCGGCAACAAGTTGCCCGAACAGATCCTGCCGATCACCCAGGTGGTGGTGATCGACGCCAAGACCTGGTTGGTCGCCACCGGATTACCGCCCGCGCCCAACCCGAAAAAGAAGAAGGAGCAGGAACGCGCGGCCGGCATCTACCGCACTGACGACGCCGGAGCGAGTTGGCTGCGTTGCCACACCGAAGGCGTCAGCGAACCAGCGCTGCAACGCGCCGATCGTTCGCTCTGGTGGTCGGTCGCGGGCGGTGAACGCCTGATGCGCAGCAGCAACCAGGGTCGCAACTGGACCGCCGTCGAAGGGCCCAGCACGTGTCCCGTCGACCTGCCTAAGGGCTGGATCGCAGCGCTGAAGGAACAGCAGGTGATGGTCAGCACCAACCACGGAAAATCGTGGCAGCCGCTCGGCCCGGAACTGCCGTTTCGTCCCGCCGGTCTGGTCTATGCGGAAAAATTCAGCTGCCTCATCGCTTGGCGTGCGCCTGAGAATTCCGGCACCCAGGCCTTGATGCGCCTTGATCTGCCGACCGACCTGACGCAGGTGATCGACGTCCCTCCGACGCGCGATCTGTTGGTATGGAACGGTGATGAGGAAGCGAAGGGCGGCGGCTGGTTGTGGCCGGAGCAGGCACCGATGACCAAGCCCGCACCCGCAGCAACCGCGGCGCGCGTCGGCAAGTTGGGCCTGACCATGCATATCGAAGGCGTACCCACCTGCGGCTTCGGCTGGAACTGGTTCGGCTGGTTCCCCAAAGAAGCCGGTACCGACATCTCCGCCATGGGTTCCCTGCTGCTGACGATTCGGGTCGATGGTTCCGTCAAACCAACCGCACTACGCGTGCAGGTGAAGTCGAATGACAATCAGGGGACTGCCGAGGTCGACCTGTTGCCGCTTTACCCCACCCTCTGCGATGGCCGCTGGCATGAGGTCGCCGTGCCGCTCGCGACCTTGCGCGCGAGTGGCAAACTCGACCCGACCAAGGCCTGGGAACTGTGCATCGCGACGAGTGCGCCAACGGCGATGACCTGCGATATCAGCATCGATGAGATCGGATTTTCCAAGGCGGCGAAATGATCCTGCTTGGTCCCTGGTCACAGGACCATCGCCCCTGGGATTGAATCGCTGATGGCCGATGCCTAGCATGTGCGGATGCGTCTGCGCCCCCTGCTCATCGCCGCGCTGTCCAGCGCCGTGCTCCCCCTCACCGCCGCAGAGGTTCAAGCGACCTCCGCCGACGCCTTCGTCGACACCATCGGCGTCAACATCCACACGCACTACCAGGGCACGGTCTACGACCATCCGGTGAACCTGAAGGCAGCACTGGTGAAGCTCGGCGTGCGCCATGTGCGCGATGGCCTGGTCGATTCCAGCTGGCCCCCCTACTACGAACGACTCAACGATTTCGCCAAGGCCGGCATCAAGGCCACCCTGATCACCAGTTCCGCCATCGAACGCGTACTGCCCACCGCCATGAAACTGAAGGACGCCATCGAGGCCTTCGAAGGGCCGAACGAGGTCAACCTCAACAACTGGACGGTCGAGCGCGCGAGCCAGTACCAGAAGGATCTGTGGACCACCGTGCGTGCAGATGCGGCGTGGAACGCCATTCCCATCGTGAGCCTGTCGGTGACCGACTACGATTACGGTGCGAAGCTGGGCGACCTCAGTGGCGTGTGCGATTTCGGCAATATCCATCCCTACGCTGGTGGCTGGGAGCCAGAGAACGGCCACAACTGGATGAAGGCCGATCTGCCGAGCGGATTAAAAGGCGGACGGCTGTTCAGCGGCACCAAGCCGATGATCGTCACCGAGATCGGCTACACCAACCACCAGGGCAAGACCGGCCACGTCGCGGTGGTGCCGGAAGCCGCTGGGGTGTACCTGCCACGCGTCCTGCTGAACACCTTCCGCCACGGCGTGCAGCGCACGTTCCTTTACGAACTGTTCGACCTGGGTCTCGATCCGAACGAGCAGGAACACCACTTTGGACTGGTGCACAACGACGGCACGACCTTCAAGCCGGCAGGCACGGCGATGATGAACCTCATTCACGTGCTCGCTGACCCTGGTCCGTCGTTCACCCTTGGACAGCTTGATGTCGCCCTGAGTGAGCCATCCGCGCGCAGCCAGTTGTTCCAGAAACGCGACGGATCGTTCTTCCTCGCCGTGTGGCTGCCGACCTGCTTGTGGGACCAGTCACGCGGTTACGGCCAGAAGCAGTATGAGGACCCGGCGGACAAGCCGTGCACCGTCACCATCACGCCGACGCCGAAGCGGATCACCGCCATCAGCGGTCTGGATACGACCCTGAAACGCCAGGTCCTACCCGCCGGAAAAACCGTCACGGTGACGGCGAGCGAGCGGGTGCTCATCCTGCAGGTGGATCCCTAAACGCGTTCGGAGTGCGTTAACAGATATTCCATCAGGACGATCACTCGATGGCGGATTAATTCGGACACGTCGCTGGATCATGGACCATTATCGGGACAGTCCATTTCCTGCGAGGTGCTCATGCTGGCCGACTCCGTATCCGCTTCCGGTTTTCTTCGCCTCGTTTTTCCTGCGTTGCTGATTGCCGGCGTCACCGCCGACAGTTTCGCTGCGACTGCAGCCGGTGTCCCCGAGGACGCCCGCTACCAGATCGAGACGTTGGCCGAGGATTTGCCGCAGCCGATGCAGCTGCAGGTCGCGCCGGATGGTCGCATCTTCTTCATCGAGATCGGCGGCAAGCTGAAGATCTTCAACCCGGCGACGCGGCAGACCACCGTCGCCGCATCGATCCCGGTGTTTACCGGCCAGGAAAACGGCCTGCTCGGCATGGCGCTCGATCCGGCCTTCGCCAGCAACGGCTGGATCTACCTGCTGCACTCGCCGAATGATTTCAAAGGTCAGCACATCAGCCGCTTCGTGATGAAGGGCGACAAGCTCGACACCAGCAGTGCCAAGGTCCTGCTCGCCTTCGAGGAACAGCGTGAGCAATGCTGCCACCACGCTGGCTGCCTGCGCTTCGGTCCGGACGGCTTCCTCTATTTTTCGACCGGCGACAACACCAATCCCTTCGAGAGCGATGGTCTGGCGCCAATCGACCAACGGCCTGGACGCGGTCCGTGGGATGCGGCAAAATCCGCCGCCAACACCAATGACCTGCGTGGCAAGATCAACCGCATCAAACCGACTCCCGACGGCGGTTACAGCATTCCACCTGGGAACCTGTTCCCCACAGGAACGGCCAAGACGCGGCCGGAAGTTTACGTCATGGGCTGCCGCAATCCCTGGCGCTTCAATTTCAATGCCAAGACCGGCACGCTGTACTATGGCGATGTCGGCAACGATGCGGGTGGCGACGACGCATCACGTGGGCCACGCGGCTATGACTTGATCAACCAGGTGAAGAAGCCGGCGTTCTTTGGCTGGCCGCTGTTTCGTGGCAACAACTTCCCCTACGCCGCCTACGACTTCGACAGCAAGAAGGTCGGCGAGCGGTTCGATCCGCTCAAGCCGATCAACGACAGCCCGAACAACACTGGCCTGCGCGTGTTGCCGCCGGCGCAACCAGGTTGGATCTTCTATCCAAGCGGCGCGTCGTCGGAGTTTCCCGAGCTCGGTTCCGGCGGACGCACCGCCTGTGCCGGTCCGGTGTTCAACTGGAAGCCGGACTACGAAAAAACCGGCGGGTTCCCCAAGTACTACGACAACTGCTTGCTGATCTACGATTGGAACCGGCCGTTCTTCAAATGGGTGCGACTCGACGCGAGTGAAAAACGCGTGGCGATCGAACCGTTCACCAGCGCCGTGCGCATGCTGGGCGAAAACGCCAAAGCCGATGCGAACGACACCGCCTACCCGCTGCGTCGGCTGGTCGACATGACCTTCGGCCCCGATGGCGCGCTGTACCTGCTCGACTACGGCACCACCTGGGGCGCCAACAAGGACGCCAAGCTGGTGAAGATCAGCTACCAGCCGGGCAACCGCGCACCGATCGCCAAGGCCTCGGCCAAGGCCAACGCCGGTCGTGAGCCGTTCACGGCCGAACTTTCAAGCGCCGGCACCACCGATGTGGATGGTGATGCGCTGTCGTACGAGTGGCGTTTGATGCCCGAGGACAAGGTGCTGTCCAAGCAGGCCAATCCCAAGGTGACGCTCGCCACGCCAGGCAACTTCGTGGTCGAACTGCGAGTCAAGGACGCCAAAGGCGCGACCGGCATGACCAGCCTGCCGCTGACCGTCGGCAATGCTCCGCCCGAGGTGCGCTTCGAATCACCGCAGGATCGCGACTTCTTTACTCCAGGAAAACTCGTGGCCTATAAACTGGTGGTGAAAGACGCCGAGGACGGCGCCTCCGACGCCAAAACCGATAGCAAGGCGGATGACCTCGCCACCCGCACCATGCTGGCAGCGGAATGGACGCGCGCCGACGGCAAGGACGACCTGCCTCCTGGACAGACGCGCATGAAGGCCAGCGATTGTTTCGCCTGCCACGCGGTCGAACAGAAGATCGTCGGACCAGCGCTGGTCGATATCGCCGAGAAATACCGTGGCCAGAGCGGCGCTGCCGAAACCACCATCCAGCGCATCATCAAGGGTTCGACCGGCGTGTGGGGTCAGTTGCCGATGCTGCCGCATCCCCAGCACACCGCCGATGAGGTGGCGCAGATGGTGCAATGGATCTTCAGCCTGAAGAAGGGCGCCGGTGGTCCGACACGTTTGTCGGGTTTGAGTGGCGAGGTCCTGGCGCCGAGCGACGCCGCGGTGGCCAACGGCATCTTGGAGGCCAGCTACACCGACCTCGGACGTGATCCCGCCGTGGCGCTCACCACTCGCACCGTCATCCATCTGCTCGCGCGTCGCGTCGAAGCTGAATCCGGCGAACCCAGCGACGGTATCAAAGTGCGTGACCAAGACGGCGCGAGCGGCAAGAAGTGCCTGACGGTCATCGCCGGCAGCGGCTTGAAGATCGCGACACTGAATTTGAAGGACACCGCCAGCGTGACCTGCCGCGTCGCCAGCGCCCAGGGCGGCGTGATCGAAATCCGTGCCGCTTCCAAGACCGGCAAGGTACTCGCCGTCTGTGAGGTCAAGCCGACGGGCGGTGCCGACAAATGGACCGAGGTGAACGCGACACTCAAAGGCACAGCCGAACGCACCGAGGTGGTGGTGTTGTTCAAAGCCGCAGACAAGGCGGTGAAGGGCGACCTGCTCGACCTTGACTGGATCCAGTTCAACGCGCCGTGATCTGATCGTGATGTGCGCCTCTACGGCAACGCAACGGCCCAGACCTCGGTGATCATGCGCAGTCCGACCGGATCATAAGCAGTCAGTTCCTGACGGTCGTAGGGTGCGAAATCATTCTCGCCGAAGAATGCCTCGCTCAGTTCGGCGAAGTACTCATGCCGCGTGCTGAGCGCATAGGCCTCCACCAACTCCTTGCCGTGTCCGCGCGTCACCTGGCGGTAGAGCCCGGCATCCTTGGCCTTGCCGTAGGCCACACCAATCACGGGATCAGCGGTCGGTGTCAGGTGATGGAAGGCGTGCGCCATTTCATGCAGCAGGCAGAACGGCTGACTGCGCACCAAGCCGGTGAATTCGCGCCAGTTGCAGATCTCGACGTGACCGGCCATCTCGCGTGGGTAACCGTTCTGCGCCAACCACTCCGCTGACGGATGATGCTGCGCGCCGAATTTCCGGTACGTCGCGCTTGAGACATAGACCTTCACCGAACGACGCAGTTGTTCGCGCGCCGCCTCCGGCAACCGCCCAAGGCGCGTTACCTGCTCGGCCAACACCGCATCGAACGCCCGGCGTTCGTCCTCGCCCCCCTGCCTGCACCCATCATCGAGCAGCACCTGCCAACCGGCGATCTGGATGGACTGATAGGTGGTATCCGCCGATCTACACGCGGATCCCAGGACGGTCAGCAACCAAACGATGAACAGGGAGCGGCTCATGACGCCGAATGGAACAGCGTCCTGTTCGCCTTGCAATCGGTGGACGCACATCGTTCTAGATCAGCAGCTCCTTCACCACCTCGCCATACACATCCGTTAGCCGGTAGTCACGTCCGGCGTGACTGAAGGTCAGGCGTTCGTGGTTGATGCCGAGCTGATGCAGGATGGTCGCGTGCAGGTCGTGCAGATGGACCTTATCAGCGACCGCGTAGTGACCGAACTCATCCGTAGCGCCGTGGGCATGGCCGCGTTTGAAACCACCGCCAGCGACCCACATGGTGAACCCCCCTGGGTTGTGGTCGCGACCACTGCCGTTGTTCTCAGCGTAGGGTGTGCGGCCGAACTCGCCGCCCCACAGGACAATCGTGTCGTCAAGCAGGCCACGTTGTTTGAGATCAGCGAGCAACGCGGCCACCGGTTGGTCGGTGGCCATGGCGTGATCCTTGTGCCGCGGCATGTCGCTGTGCTGATCCCACGCCGGGTTGCTGGAACTGCTGGTGTTGTAGTTCACCTGCACGAAGCGCACGCCGGCCTCGCTGAGTTGACGGGCCATCAGGCATTTGCGCGCGAAGTCGTCGGTGGGTTTCTGATCGATACCGTAGAGGTCGCGCGTGGCCTGGGTCTCACGTGCGAGATCGACCACCCCAGGTGCCTGCGTCTGCATGCGCCAAGCGAGTTCGTAGCTACTGATCACCGCGTCAAGTTCCTGCGCCCCAGGTTGCCCGGCGACCTGCGCGGTGTTGAGCGCCTGTTGCAGATCGAACTGCCGACGGGCCACGTCGGGCGCACGCCCAGGTGTGACGTTGCCAAAGGTCATGTCGCGCGCGCTCATGCCGGCACGGCCGATGGCGGTGCCCTGATGCACGGCCGGCAGGAAGGCGCTGCCGAAGTTGCGTGGGCCGCCATTGCCGAGCGAGGGACCGATGCTGACGAAGCCGGACAGGTTCTGGTTCTCGCTGCCGAGGCCGTAGAGCAGCCACGACCCCATTGACGGGCGAATGAAGTTGGCCGCGCCGGTGTGCATGAACAACGTCGCCGGACCATGCGCCACGCCTTCGGTGTGCATGGAGCGGATGACGCAGAGATCGTCCATGTGTTTGGCGATGTTGGGAAACAACTCCGAGGCCCACAATCCACTCTGGCCGCGTTGTTTGAACTCCCACAGCGGTTTCATCACCCGACGGTTGGCGCCGGTACCGCCGCGTTTGATCGCGCGTTCGTCGGCGAAGTCGAGCATGCGCCCGTCCTGTTTCACCAGCTCCGGTTTCCAATCGAAGCTGTCGACCTGGCTGACGCCACCGGCCATGAACAGGAAGATCACGCGCTTGGCCCGTGCGGGATGGTGTAGCTTGGTGAGCGGAGTGAGCGGCGGAATCGCGGCAGTGAGATTCGCGACCAATCCCGCCAGCGCGAGGCTGCCGAAGCCGCAAGCAAGATTGCCCAACAGACGACGACGGGTGAGTGGTGCGTGGTGCATGGGGTGTCCGCCGGTTTCAGTCAAGGTATCGGAAGGCCACCGAGCCGAACAGACTCTGGTGGATCATCGACCAAGCGTCGGCCGAGCCGGCGGATTCCTGGAGCAACCGCTCGCACGCCGTCTTTTCCGCGGCAAGCGGCGGACGACCAAGGCAGTGCAAGAAGACGCGGGCGAGCCGCTGGTCCTGGGTTCCTGGAAACGCCATGACCTGCTGCGCGGCGAGTCGCGCCTGCTCCAACACGAAGGGATGATTGAGAAAATACAGCGCCTGCGGCGCCACCGTGGTGGTGTGGCGTTGACCCTGCGAGGTGTTGATGTCGCCGAAGTCGAAGGTCGCGAACAGTTCCAGACGGTTGTTGCGGAAAGCTGGCGTGTACAGGCTGCGCCGCACATCGGTGAACTGGTATCCGAATTCCACTGCCGAGGCCGCGGCGCTGTCCGAGGCCGCGGCACCGGCACCACGGATGTTGGGGCCGCCGACGGTGCGATCGAGCGCACCGCTGACCGCCAACATCGCGTCGCGAATCTGTTCGGCGTCCAAACGACGACGATTGGCATGCGCCAGCCAGCGGTTGTCGGGATCCATCGCGGTGTCCGCGATCGCCAGTTGCCAGGTGCGCGAGCGGACGATCTCGCGAATGAGGGTACGCAAATTCCAGCCCTCGCGTTGGAATCGTTCCGCCAGATGGTCGAGCAGCTCCGGATGTGATGGTGCCTCACCAGTCGTGCCGAAGTTGTCGACTGTACGCACCAAGCCCTGACCAACGAGCCAGGTCCACACCCGATTGACCAGCACGCGCGCAGTCAGCGGGTTTTCACGCGCGACCAACCACTCCGCCAATTCACGCCGCCCGCTGTGCGTCGCCGGGATGGTCACGTTTCCAGACGAGATGACGCTCAGGAACCCGCGCGGCACCAAGGTGGTTTTCTGATGCACCTCGCCACGTACGCGAATGTGGGTGTCGCCGATGGTATCCTCCTCACGCACGCTCATGGCCATCGGACGGCTGTCGCTGAGGCGCTTCAATTCGGCAAGCTGTTGTTCCAACTGCGAGATCTCTGCGCGCAGCGCACTGACGTCCCGCGATTCCGACGCGCTGGCGCTGGCAGAGGCGCTGGGAGTGGTAACAGCGGCGACCGGCAAGAACTGCACCAGATCGGCAGTGACGTAACCGGTGGTGCCTTCATTGGAGATGATCACGTAGCTGACGCCGTCCTGTTCGAACTGATAGGTGCCGAGGGAGACGTAGCGCCCTTCAATATCCGGCTGCTTGGTCTGATCGACGTACACCGTGACCTCACCCATGGCGTGGAAGATGTGCACCGGGACGCGCGTCGAACGACCAGCCAAGGCAGGATAGGCCAGACGCACGTCGTAGCGACCAGACGCCGGCAACTGCGGCGTGAAGGTTAGGCTCTTCGCCCCCTTCTCCTGGTTGTCGTCATGCACGTAGCCACTGCCGAAGAAGAACTTGGAGTAGGTCGAGTGTTTCCACATCCCGCTCGCCTGCGCCGCCGTGTCGTCGATGACCACGCCGGCAACGTCGCTCAGGGCGAGCGGCTGGTTGGTCTTCTTCGCTAGGCCCGAGGCCGCGTCCTTAGAACGGGCGATCTCGTTCTTGGCTTCCTTCAGGCGCTTCTCCACCGTCGCGATTCGCGCGTCGGCGTCAGCCAGACGTTTCTCCTCGTCCTCCGCCAACGGCAGCGACGCATCAATCCAGCGCACCACGTTGTCGCTGTAGTTCGACAGCGTGCGGGTCGAAGCGAAGATGCCCGCGAGGGCGTAGTAATCGCTTTGCGAGATGGGATCAAACTTGTGGTCGTGGCAACGCGCGCAGCCGATGGTCTGGCCCATGAAGGCCTTGCCGATGGTGTCGAGTTGTTCATCGATCACATCGAAACGCAGGCGCTGCTTGTCTTGCTCCTCATAGATCGTCGGGCCGAGCGCGAGGAATCCCGTGGCGATCAGATTGCGCGCCCGCTCCGCATGCGACGCGGCAGGCAGCAGATCGCCAGCTATCTGCTCCCGGATCATCTGGTCGAGTGGACGGTTCTCGGCGAAGGCCTGCACCACGTAATTGCGAAACCGCCACGCGTCCTTGAACAACAAGGTGCGTCCGCCGCCGCTCGATTCGGCAAAACGGGTGATGTCGAGCCAATGGCTCGCCCAGCGTTCAGCGAATGCCGGGCTGGCCAACAGTGTCGGTGAGCTGGTCGACTGCCCGCGCGTGATCACTACGGGCCAGGGCGACGAACTGCTCCACCTGCTCAATCGTGGGTGGCAATCCAGTAAGGGTGTAGACCAGGCGACGTGCGAGGACGGCTGGCTCGGCGTCGGCGACCGGATGCAGTTCATGGGCTTCCAGCGTCGCGAGGACGAAGCGATCGATGGCGGTGCGGGGCCACGCGCCGTCCTTCACCGACGGTGGTTCGCCCGCGCGCAGCGGAGCGTAGGCCCAAAAGTTTCTGCCATCGGCCACGCTCATCGCCGTGCTCTTCGTTGGCGTCTGTGCATGTCCAACGCGTGGATCGTGCGCACCTCGACGCACCCATTCGCTCAGCACACTCAGTTCACGCTCACTGAGTTTCTGCTTCGGCGGCATCTGCAGATCGAGGTCTGACCAACTGACGGCCTTGATCAGCAAGCTCTCCTCGGGTTTCCCAGGCACGATCGCCGGCCCGGCATCGCCGCCTTTCTGCCAGTCGGCCCGACTGTCCAATGACAGACCGCCTTTGACCTTCTTGGTGGGACTGTGGCACTCGACGCAGCGTTCGCTGAGGATCGGCCGCACGTGGGTTTCGAACCACGCCGTCTCTTCAGCTTCGGCAGCAGCTAGGATCAACGGCAAGCACAGCAGCAACAGGCGACAGGTGCGCATGGGGGCTCCGCCAAAGGAGTCCGCTTCCAACGACTTTGGACACCCCGGTTTCACGAATCAGCGAACCTGTGCACCAATCAGTGCTTGGCAGTGCTTGGCAGTGCTTGGCAGTGCTTGGCAGTGCTTGGCAGTGCTTGGACGTTGTCCGAAAGCACGCCAGCCCGTGTTGTCATGATGGTGTGCCTGAGTACATCAGCACATCTGCGCCGCGCCTGGAGCAGTGAAATGAAAGTAAAGTTCAGCCCCGAGCAAATCCCCTGTCCAACTTCCGCCGAACCGGACTCTTCAGGTGACACCATGCCCGATCCCGATCCCCAGGCCGAAGAGTTCGTCGTCCTGCTCTCCCGCCACGAGCGGATGCTGGGCGCCTACGTCATGACCATGGTGCCGCAGCCGGCGGATGCCGACGACATCCTGCAAGAGGCCAAGGTGGTGATGTGGCGTGCCTTCGGCCAGTTTACTCCAGGGACCAGCTTCGCGGCGTGGGCGCGCAAGGTGTGCTTTCACCAAGTGCTGAGCTTCCGCAAACGCCGCCACCGCGACCGGCTCGACTTCAGCGAGGCCTTCCTCACTGCGGTGGCCGACGAAGTGGAGCAGTCGAGCGAGCGCCTTGGCCAACGCGAACAAGCCCTGCAGGGCTGCCTGGCCAAACTCAGACCCGACCACCGCCAGGTGCTGGAGCTGCGCTATCACGAAGGCCTGGAACTGGAGGCGATGTCTGAGCGCCTTGGCCGCACCACCACCGCGCTCTACCGCCTGCTCAGCCGCCTGCGCCAGTCGCTGCACGGCTGCATCACCCAATCACTGACCACTACCCATGACGCCTGATCCCACCGCAACGCCTGCTGATGAACTGCTCGCACTCTGCGACCGGCTGTGCGACGGCACGCTCACGCCCGAAGAACGCGAGCGTCTGGAGGCATTGGTGCTGGGCGACGCCGCGCTGCGTCGGCTGTATGTCGAACAGCTTCAGCTCAACGCCCATCTGCGGCAAAGCAGTGCGCGTCTGAGCGACGCGCCGCTCGCCTCGGTGTTACGGGCGGTGTTGCCAACACCGACGCGACAGCGGTCGGTGTGGCCGACGCTGTGGAATGCCGCCGCGGCGCTGTTCCTGGTGATTGGTGGCGCGTGGTGGCTGGTCACCAGCGGTGGCGATGACGAACTCGCCGTGCTGCAGGAGGCGCAGAACGCGCGCTGGCGCAGTAGTACCCTGCCGACTGCACCGGGTTCGACGCTCACCGCTGGGCGGCTGTACTTGGCGGAAGGTCTGGCGCGTCTGCGTTTCGCCAGTGGCGCCGAGGTCACGCTCGAAGGTCCGGCAGATATCGAACTGATCAGCCGCCAACGCTGTCGTCTGCACAGCGGTTCCTTGGTGGCCCACGTGCCGGACAGCGCCAAGGGCTTCACCGTCTTGACCAAACAGGCGACGCTGATCGACCACGGCACCGACTTCGGCATCAGTACCGACAGCGACGGTCGCGCCCGCGTGCACGTGATGAAGGGCGAGGTCGAGCTGCAGCACCGCACTGGTGGACCTGCTCTGCGCCTGCTCACCCAACAGATGGCCACCATCACCCCTGAGGGCCTGATGCCCGTTAGCGACCTGGACATCGAACCGGGCAACCAGCGTGGACCCACCACCGCGACGGCGTTCACCCAGGAGCTCACCACCACCAGCGGTAATGGTGCCGCCAGCTACGTCACCTCGCCTGGCACCGAAAAACATTTCTCTGACACGTTGCTGCTGCTGAAGAACGCCGCGATCAAAAACTTCCTGCGCAAGGCCATCCTGCGTTTCGATCTGGCGGCGATCACCAACCCACACCAGCTCCAGGCCGCGCGCCTGACACTGCAATTCGAACCCACTGGCTACGGCTTCGCCACCCTGGGCGGCGATGCGCGCTTCGGCGTCTATGCCGTCACCGATGACGTGCAGGACACCTGGTCACCGACCCAACTTGACTGGCACACCATGCCCGCATTTCATGACGACCCAGGTCGCGTGGATGAGCGCAAGGCGGTCAAGGTCGGCGAGTTCGTGATGCCATTGGGCGTGCTCGGCGGACCGATGTCGATCGAGAGCCCGGCGCTCATCGAACGAATCCGCAGCGACCCCAACCGCCAACTCACCCTGATCATCGTGCGCGAGAATCCCTTGGAGGTGTCCTCTGGCATCGTCCACGGCTTCGCCGGCAACCACCATCCGACGCTGCCGCCGCCGACGCTGCGCCTGCGCTGAACCTTCCCAGGAACCGTCATGCTCCGCACCGCCCTGCTGTTCCTGATCCTCGGCACCGGCTTGGTGCCGCTCGTCGGTGCGGAGAAACACATCGTGCTGATCGCCGGCGAAGTCCAGCCGGTCGATCGCCGTGGCCATCACGACTACCTCGGCGGCATCGCGGTGATGCGTGATGCGCTGCGCCAGACCACGGGCATCACCACCACGCTGGTCAGTGACGGTTGGCCGGCAGATACCACGGTTATGCAAACTGCGGATGCGCTGGTGCTGTACAGCGACGGCGGCGGCAAGCAGGCGTGGTTGGCGGACACGGCGCGGGTCGACCTGATGGATGCGCTGGTCGCACGAGGCGTCGGCGTGGTGCTGATCCACCAAGCGGTGGAGCCGTCGGCCCCGCATCTGGAACGGACACTGCGCTGGATGGGCGCCAGCTACAACGGGAAGAACTCCACTCGCGGACATTGGGACAGCACCCACAGCTCCTTTCCGACGCACCCGATCACCGCCGGCGTGACGCCGTGGACCTGCAAGGACGGTTGGCTGACCCATCTGCGTTTTTCCGAACCGCTCAGCGCCACTACGCCGCTGCTGTGGTCGAGCCAAGCCCAGGGAGGCCAGCCGACGCCGGGTTTGAGCGATGTGGTGGCCTGGGCCCATGAACGCCCGACCGGCGGACGCTCCTTCGCCTTCACCGGCCTCGACGCCCACGACGCGTGGAAACTCGCCGGCGTGCGGCAACTGATGATCAACGGCATCCTGTGGAGCGCCGGCTGCGTGATCCCGGACAACGGTGCACCCTGCGCCCTGAGCGATGCGGCCATTGATCAGTTGGTGACGCCGCGCGTGGATGGGAAGGCGCTGTTTAAGAAGTGAGGCAACGGCCATCCGCCGCAACGGTTCGCTAACGCCCAACCTTTATCTGAATCTGGTCTGGAATTCGTCCACACGCGTGGCGGTCGCCGATACACGTTGTGCGGCTGGGACGGTTGCGTGACGCTCACGACCTACCTACGGTTCGCGCCTTCCTTCCGCTGAGAAAGGTCCGCGACCATGAGTTCATCGCTGAAAATCTACCGCACCGCCCAGGGCGCCGTGGTCCAGAAGGGCACCGCGTCCTTTCTGCTCGCGGGCTTCGAGTGGGACAGCCTGTTCCACGACGCTGATCCGCTGGCGACCATCACCAAGCGCATCAGCGGCGCGACCATGCACCAGTCGACGCTCGCGCCGTTGGCGCCGACCGTGCATCAGGAGATCTGGGCCGCGGGCGTGACGTATTACCGCAGTCGCGATGCGCGCATCGAAGAATCCAAGGGCGCTGGCGGCGGCGATTTTTATGCCCGCGTTTACGACGCCGTGCGTCCCGAGCTTTTCTACAAATCGAGCCCGCACCGCGTCGCTGGCCCAGGAACCGGCGTACGCATCCGCAAGGATTCCAAGTGGAACGTGCCCGAGCCCGAACTGACGCTGGTAATCAACCGCTTCAAAAAAATCATCGGCTACACCATCGGCAACGACATGAGCAGCCGCGACATTGAAGGCGAGAACCCGCTCTACCTGCCGCAGGCCAAGAGCTACGACCAGGCCGCCGGTCTGGGTCCCTGCATCCTGCTGAGCAACGAAATGCTGCCGGTCGAGACCGAGATCCGCATCGTCATCAGCCGCGGCGGCAAAGAGATGTTTGCCGGCGCGACGACGTTGGCGCAGCTCAAGCGCAAGCCGGAGGAACTGGTCGAGTTCCTGACCCGCGAGATGAGTTTCCCGGATGGTGGATTCCTCATGACCGGCACCGGCATCGTACCGCCGAACGAATTCACGCTGTTGTCCGGCGACCGCATCGCGATCACCATCGCGCCGATCGGCACGCTCGAAAACACCGTCATCTAAGTCTTCCCCTGGGAGCGCCGAGCACCAGCTCGGCTAGGTTACGATGCCGAGCTGGTGCTCGGCGCTCACAGGAAACGCACCATCACCTCGGAGCCTCTTATGGACCTGCACGGCAAAAACATCATCAACGGTGACGCGGTGGCCACTTCGGCCAAGACCTTCACCGCCGTCGACCCAGCGACCGCCACAGCGCTGATGCCCGCGTTCCATGAAGCATCCCTCGGCGACGCCGATCGCGCCGCCAAAGCGGCGGCAGATGCTTACGCGACTGTCTCTTATACACATCTGACGCTGCCGACGAATAGAGAGGTGTAGATCTCGGTGGTCGCCGTATCATTA
>ENA-ORBV01005140-ORBV01005140.1-microbial-mat-metagenome-genome-assembly--contig:-NODE-5140-length-24341-cov-9.116345_pt1 | contig 24341 bp, 18 predicted proteins | sample MGYA00237777_ERZ505514 | MGnify/ENA primary metagenome ERZ505514 (study PRJEB26160, sample SAMN06269048) | microbial mat metagenome | isolation source: Oligotrophic lake microbial mat | place... | reverse complement strand
CTGCCCCTCTCGCATCTCTGCCCCTCTCGCATCTCTGCCCCTCTCGCATCTCTGCCCCTCTCGCATCTCTGCCCCTCTCGCATCTCTGCCCCCCTCTCGCATTCCTCAACCGTATCCTCCTACACCGCCTGCGATGGCACCTGGCCGACGCTCTCCCTCTCGCCCCCTCTGTCAAACTCCCCCTGAATGGCCGGCCACAGTCACAGCTCCAACATCGCCGCCCGCAAAGGAGCCGTCGACAAGAAGCGCGCAAAGAACTTCAGCAAGCTCTCGCGCGCGATCATGTCCGCCGTGCGCCAGGGCGGCCCGGACGTCGACTCGAACTTGAAGCTCAAGTACGCCGTCGAAAAAGCGCGCGCCGGCAACATGTCGAAGGACACGATCAAGCACGCGATCAAGCGAGCTGCGGGCGAGAAGATCGGCGACGCGTACGAGGACCTGATCTACGAAGGCTACGCCCCCGGCGGCGTCGCGCTGATGGTCAGTTGCCTGACCGACAATCGCAATCGTACGGCACCCGATCTCAAGTTCATCTTCGATCGCAACGGCGGCAATTTGGGTGCTACGGGCTCAGTCGGTTTCATGTTCACGTTCCAGACGATCGTGATCGCCGACCGCGAAGAAGAGAGCGAAGATCACTGGCTCGAATTGGGCCTCGAGTGCGGCGCGTCGGATGTCCGTGTCGAAGGCGAAGTGGTGACGATCCTGGCGCCGGCGACCACTTTTTTGGCTGTGAAAGCGGCTCTCGAGGCGAAAGAGATCAAGACGCACTCGGCCGAGATGGGGTACACGCCGAACCTGTCGGTTTCCGTCACGGACAAGGAAGACGCGCGCAAGGTTTTGAAGCTGATCGAAGCGCTCGAGGATCACGACGACGTGCAAAGTGTCTATCCCAATTACGAAATCCAAGACGATTGGCTCGAAGAACTGTCGGGGTCGTAGGCGCGCGGTTCGCACGACTCCGCGCGAACTCGCCAATCTGCCGTTGATCCACGTCGGGCCAATTTGCGAAGCTCTCCACCCGACGTTCGCTTCGAACGGTCGCGAAGAGAGAGACTGCTAGAGAGGACTTCCCCATCCATGGGTGACGGACTGCGCACGATCCACGTGGTGACGACCGACGAGACGCTGGCCGCTTCGGCGCGTGCGGCGGCGCTGCCGCTCGGCGGTTTCGAAGTGATCGTGCGCGGGACGCTAGCCGACCTCCTGGCTTCGGCGCCCGGCCCGAACGACGTCATCCTCCTCGATGGTTGGCTGCGCAACAGCAACGTGTACGAGAATTGCCGGCGCCTCTCGGGCAAGACGCGCGCGCGCACGTTCGTCGTGGTCGAGTACGACAACACGATGGCCGAATCGATCGCGCGTTTCTGCGGTGCTACGGGTGTGCTCAAGCGTCCGCTCGTGCCGAGCAAGATGCGCGAAGCGTTCGAGTCCGTGATCGCTCCGCCGGCAGCGTTGCCGAGCGACGCACGCGGGGCAGGTTCGAATGCGCCGACGCTGCCCGAGAAGCTTTTGACGGACATCGCCGGCAAGCCCGACTTGAACTTGGTCGGCGCTCTGACGGACCCCGAGACGAGCCTCTTCAACTACGCGTTTCTCAACTACAAACTCGACGAGGAGTTCAAACGCTCGAAGCGCTTCGACCAGCCGCTGTCGTGCGTGATGCTCGGATTCGAAGGACAAGTCGACGAGAACGTGTTGCGCGAACTCGCCGGGATTTTTCTCGAGGCGTCGCGCGACACGGACATTCTCGGGCGCTTCGACGAAAATTCGTTCCTGTTCTTCTTGCCCAACACCCCGAAGGAAGGCGCTTCGATCATGGCGCGCCGCGTCGGTGAGATGGCGGCAGCGAAGAGCCTCGTCGACCTCGTCGGTGACCGGCTCGTGATTTCGTGCGGCATTTCGTCGACGCCGCACCCGGACGTGCGCCGACGCGAGGACTTGTTCGCGCGCGCACGCAAGGCCTTCTTCGAAGCTCGCCAAGAAGGCGGCGGCGTGGTCGCAGCCGTGTGAACACAGCCCGATGTGGAGCAGTTCGGGCAGGCTCGAAATGCGGCGCGTTCGTCGTCGCAACGCCTGCCCGATGAATTTTCTGCCGCGTTTCATGCGTCGAGCCGTGCTCCTGCGTCGAGCACGCGACCTCGTCGCGGCTGGGGATGGGCGCGGAGCTTTGGCGCTGCTCGCGGACCCGATCTTCGACGGCGTTCCGGAGGCGCGCGAGTTGGCGCGTGCAGCGGAAGCAGCACAGCCTCCGCACGAGACCGGCACGCGGGCTTCGATCTCGGGATTGCTCGCGCAGTTGCGCGAAGAACGTGCCCGTCGGGGACTCGAGACGCGAGCGAGTGGAGTCGCGGCGCAAGCCTCGAGTGCAGATGTAGCATTCGCGCGCCGTCCTGCGACGAGTGCCTTCGTGTCGCGTATGGGCACGAGCACCGTTCGACCGATCGCTTTCCGTCTCGCGATCGATGACGCAGGCGAATTCCTCGTCGTCGTCGGTCTCGAGTTCACGATCGGTCACGAGAGTTCTGATCGGGCCGACTTGCGGTTGCTCGCGAACATCGAGCGTGAGCACGCGCGGCTGACATTCGCGGACGATTTCCATGCAGGTACGGCGTGGCGCCTAGCACCGATCGGGGGCGCGCGCTCGCTCGTGAGCGGTCGCGAACTTCTCGCGAGCGGCGCCCTGCTCACCGACGGCGAGCAAGTCGTGCTGGGACAGAATTCGAGTTTCCGATTTCGCGCTGCCGACATGTCGAGTTCGTCAGCGGTGCTGGAACTCGAGCACGGAATCGAATGTCGCGGCGCCGGTCGCGTCCTCCTCGTCGTGCCTGGCGCGGACGGTCGCGTGAGCATCGGCTCGTCCTCGAAGTGCACGATTCGCGCGGTAGGTCTCGAGCACTCGGTCACACTCGAAGTCACGCAAACGTCGAGTTCGCCGCCCGAAGCGCGCCTCAGCGTCGGCTGCGCGGCTGGAATCGCGCGCGGAACCCGGCCCAAGCTGGGTGACCCGACCTCTCTTTCGATCCTGATTCCGCCGGTGGGAACAGAGCGCTTCACGTGCGGCGCGGGCTCGGCTTCCGAAGCTCCGTTCGAGATCGTCGTGGCGCTTTTGCCTGAAGAAAACTCTCCGCGATGAGTGCGCGTGGAGCCTCGTTCCGTCCCCGCGTAGGATGTCCACGCCGCAATCGCGCGTGCGCGGCACACTGAACATGGACTGGGAGGCCTTCTACAACCGCTTCCGCGAGCCGAATTTCATTCCCGGCTACGAGATACAGAATCGTCTCGGCGGCGGCGCATTCGGCGAGGTCTACAAAGCGCGCAAGCACTCGATCGGCAAAGCGTATGCGATCAAGTTCTTGAAGATAGACGACGACGCGCAGCGCGACGCGGTCGAACACGAGCTCGAACAAGTGCGGCACTTCGCCGCGATCGATCACCAGAATCTCGTCACGATCGAAGACCTCGGCACGGTCAACGGCGTGCCGTATTTGATCATGGGTTACGCGGGCGAGGACACGCTCGCGCGTAGATTGAAGCAAAGCCTGATCGAGAGTGAGAAAGCGCTCTCGTACTTTGTGCAAGCATGTCGCGGCGTCGTCGCGTTGCACGATCGGAGGCTCGTGCACTTCGATCTGAAACCGAGCAACGTGTTCTTGAAGGGCGACGTCGCACGCGTCGGCGATTACGGCTTGTCGAAGATGATGGCCGACGGTCGCAGCACGCTGTCGTTCGGTCGCGGAACGCCGCAGTACATGGCGCCCGAGATGCTCAAGAATCGCGCGGACCATCGCGCCGACATCTATTCGCTCGGCGTGATCTTGTACGAGTGCTTCGCGCGCAAGCTGCCGTTCGAGAGCGTTGTGCCGGGCACGCTCGCGATCCGCGAAAACGACGATCCGCCCGTGTTTCCCGCCTCTTTTCCAGCGGGTTTGAGGCCCGTCGTCGAACGTTGTCTGCGCTTGTATCCCGACGACCGCTACGCCGACGTCGGTGAGTTGCTGAGCGACATGGATCAGACGGCTCGTCCGGGTGATTCGGTGAAGATCGACGCGTATGAACGAGTGCGAGCGACCCCGCCGCGTCCAGCGCCCAATCGCGAGACGAAGTCCGCTGCGAAGAACAGCGCAAATCAGAGCAGCCCGCCGCGCCCGACCAGTTCGTCGCGTGTCGACGGAGCACGCGTCGAGGCCGAACCCAGCGAAGCCCGTCACGCCGCCCGCGAGTTGACGCGCGGAGCCGTCGAAGTCGCGCGCGGCGTGTGGGACGGCATCGTCGTCGGATCGCAAGCTCGGCCGGCCGTTCCGTCGGATCGACCGCCGTCGTCGCATGCGTCGACGACGAGCGACTCCGACGCCGGTGAAGTCGTCGCGATGCACACCCTCGCCTCCGCTGAACGCAACTTGATGATCCAATCGGCGCACTCGCTCAACGACACGGCAGCGATGACGATTCCCGTTCCGCCGATGGTGCAGGGCGGACTGAAAGCGACGTTGTTCGCGAGCATCGCGCTCGCGATCGAGATCCTGTTCGGCATCGTGCGCGGCTTGGCCGAGTACGCGTCGCGCACGTTTGCGACTGCTGAAGCCTCGCCGAACGCTGGAATTCTCGCGCGTGTCGCTCGCGGGTTCTTCGCCGTGTTCAAGTTCACCGTCTTGGTCGCGTTCCTGTTCGCGGTCGGTGCGATCACGGTTCTAGCCGCTGTTTTCCTGCTGCGTGGAGTGCGTTGAATGGCCGGTGAATGGTCTCCCGACATCGCGAAGCTCTCGAATCTCGACGACGCCGAATGGCTCGCGGTCGAGAAACAGTTCTGCGGTCGCCTGCTCGCGTTCGTCGCGCGCAAGATCCGCGACGTGCAAGCGCGCGAGGACATCGTGCAGGACACGTTCCTCGGCGCCGTGCGCGGCATCGACACGTTCGATCCGGCGTACACGTTCGAGCAATTCCTCTTCGGCATCGCCAAGAACCGCACGATCGACCACATGCGTCGCACGAGGACGGTGACGTTGGGCAAGAAGGACGACTCCGACGAGCTCACGATGACGGTCGACGATCTGGCGACGACCGACGAGACGCCGAGCGGCATCGTGCGTCACGCCGATCTCGAGCACGCGGGCGCGACGATGCTGCAAGGCATTTTGCGCGCGTGGGTCGACGAGACGTGGAAAGAGGGCGAGTTCACGCGGTTGATGGTGATCGAGGCCTTGTTCGCCGCCGCTTGGCGCAATCGCGACACGTGGCAGCGCTTCCAGCTGCGTGACGAAACGTCGGTCGCAGGCATCAAGTTCCGCGCGATCAAACGCTTTCGCGAGCTGGCGCTCGAGCGCGACGTCCAGCGCCGCGTCCTGCCGTTCTTGACGCAGGCCGTCGACTCGGGCGATCTACTGTCGTTCGACGTGCAGGGCGTGTGGAAGGACGGCCGCGTGTCGTGTCCCGCTCGACATTGGATCGCGCGGCGCATCACCGGCTCGCTCCCGGACGGCCCGAAAGAGTTCCTCGCGTTCCACATCGACGAACTCGGTTGCGAGTACTGTCGGGCCAACCAAGACGACCTCGAAAGACGCGAGAGTTCGGCTGAAGTCGACGCCGTGGTCGCCAAATTGTCGGCCTCGACCCTGCAGCTGCTGCGCTCGCGGACGCGCTGAGCGCACTGCAGCGGGTGGATCGGGCGGCGTCCCCGATCAAAAATTCGACACTTCTACCGACCCCTTACCGCACGCGACGGTCGATCCCTACGATGATGGCCAGCGCCCGATCTCGACCGATGCGAGCGACACGACAACCGATGCAAACACTCATCCGCACCACGTTCCTGATCGCTGCGATCGTCACGGCGCCTTTCGTTTTCGCCGCGAAGACTTCCGAGTCGAAGGTCGGGGCCCAGCCGCTCTCGGCTGGCATGGCGGCTGCGCTCGACACGGTCAAGCCGGACAACATCAAGGCAGATCTGTACTTCATCGCGAGCGACGAGATGAAAGGACGCGACACACCCAGTGAAGAGCAGCGCATCACCGCGCGTTTCTTGCGCGCGCGGCTCGAGCGGCTCGGATGGAAGCCGGGTGCGCGCGACGGGTTCTTTCACACGTACGATCTCGAGCAACGCGTGCTCGACGAAGCGAAGTGCACGGCCACGTTCTCGGTCGACGGCAAGAAGGAGACGCTCTCTTTCGCGAGTGACTACTACATGCCGGGTTCGTTCGAAGTGCGCACGAGCCGCGTGACGGGCAAACTCGTCTTCGCGGGCAAGGGCACGAAGGACGAGTTCGCCGACAAAGCCCTCGAGGGTGCGTGGGCTTTGTGTTTCGACAACGGCGAAGAAATTAGCGAAGTCGCGCGACGTGCGCGCAAAGCCAAGTGCGCCGGTCTCGTGATTGCGCCGGGACCCGATTACGCGGGGGTCGCCTACCACGAGCGCTTCAAGTCACATCTCGAACGTCAGCGCAAGGGCAGTGTGCGCATGCCCGAGAAGCCAAAAAAGGCTGGGGAAACCGAGGAAAAGCCCGAGCGTCGCGAAGCGTTCGGAAGTGTGGCGCTGACGCGTGATGCAGTCGCGCGCGTGCTCGCGCTGTCGCGCGAATCGGCCAACCCGCGCGTCGGAACCGTCATCGGAGACTTCACCGAAGAGCGCGTGCTCCAAGGCAACGGTTTCGTGCCGGCGGAAAACGTGTGCGGCCTGTGGCCGGGCAGCGACCCGGTTCTCGGCGACGAAACGATCATCATCTCGGCGCACTACGACCACATCGGTGTGACGCGCGATGGGCAAGTCAACAACGGTGCGGACGACAACGGCTCGGGCACCAGCGGTTTGCTCGCGATCGCCGAAGCGCTGGCGTCACACGGACCGCTGCGCCGATCGGTGATGCTGATCTGGGTGTCGGGCGAAGAGAAAGGTCTGTGGGGTTCGGAAGCGTGGACGAGCGATCCGTACTTGCCGGACGGACGCAAAGCGATCTGCGACATCAACATCGACATGATCGGTCGCAATGCGCCCGACAAGTTGCTGATCACGCCGACGAGTGGGCGCGCGAAGGACTACAACGGCCTCGTCAAGATCGCCGAGTCGCTGTCGGCGAGCGAAGGTTTCCCCGAGCTCGGCAGTGCGGACAAGTACTACGACCGCTCGGATCACATCAACTTCGCGAAGAACCTGAAGATCCCGGTGCTGTTCCTCTTCAGCGACGTGCACGAGGACTATCACAAGCCGACCGACGATTCCGACAAGATCGACTTCGACACGATTCGACGTGTGTCACGGCTCGTGTTGCGCATCGTCGATGCTCTGCAAGCGGAGAAACTCGAGATCGGGCCGGTGCGCTGAGCTATTCTGAGATTTCATTCGCCATCATCATGCGGGGGGGTACAGTGCATCTGTCCTTGAGACCCCCGTAGGAGAGCCCTTTCATGCTTTCTTACGCCCCGCTAATCCTCTTCGCTGGCATCTTCGCACCCGTGAACTTTTCCCTGGACGGTTGCCCCATCCCTTGCCCGCCTATTCCTTCGCAGGCGACCACGGGCACAGTGCCAGTTGGAATACGCTGTTTGTAACCCTCGGTGCGACTGTGCCCGGTAGTTCCGAGGTGCCGGGCTGCCTCTCGTCCTGCACGCTATGCTTGCAACAGATCGCCGTCCAGTTCTCGAACAACGGCGCGCACGACGTGTGCATGACAGTCGACGTCAACGGAGCTGGCCCTTCTCAGCCATTCAAGAATTATGTGAAGACGGGCTTTCTGATCGCTCGGTGCGAGACCACATTCTGCGCGTTGCTGTCGCTCACGAAGTGCGACAACCCGGTTCTGCCGCTGGGCTACCAGGCTCTCTATTGCTTGAGTTGTGGGTGCGATGGCTAGACGAACCGACACGCCCATCTCCCACAGCCGGAAGCACGTCTGGATCGTGCTATCCATAGCGATCGGTGGCTTGCTCCTCATCGGGTGGGCGATTGGCCGACGAACTTCCAAAGGCCCTGACACCACTACACTTTCCACCCGTGACGCCGGGATCGAACCGGAATCGAATCCCGAGCTCAGTCGATTGGCTCCGGTTCCAGCTCGGACACCCGCTCAGAGCGGGCCGCTGAATTCCCCGGGATCCGAGTCCACCGCCGTCGCCGCTCTGCCGTCGTGGAAAGGCCTGCGGCTCAACGAGCTGAAGGAAGCCTTGCGCACAGTCCGCGCTGTCAGCGAGCAGGGTCAGGATTCGTTCTACGAGCTGCAATTGGTGCTGGGTCTCTCCATTGCGCCGATCCTGGACGAGCAAGGTCGATCCGTGAAGCCGCCCGAGGGCGTGAAGGTCGACATGCGGCCTGCGCCGAATGGGCACATCTTCCAATTCCGTGACCGCAACTACCGATTCCAACGTGGAGAATTCACGGCGTACGATCGGTGGTTCGACGCTTGGACGGCGCGGGATGCCAACCGCCCCAAGATGACCGAGGGCGCCACTTCGTTTCCACCGCTCCCGCCCATCGTGGTCGATGCGAGTTGGATGCTGGAAATCGAGCAGTTGACCGAGCGCGCGGCGCCCGTGATCGAGCGTCGAACAAAGCCCTACTGAGCGCACTGCATCATCGACGCACTTCGCTGGCGACTAAGAGCACGTCCTAAAACCTAACGAGCCGCTCGGACGATTCCTGACTCGCCATCGCGGCGTTGCAGCTCCTCCGAGTATTGCGTGGCGAATACGCGTCGTCGCTGCGTCTTGCGCTGGCGGTCAGCAAGCGCCCAGGCGACACACCAGGTATTAGGACGTGCTCTAAGCAGTCGTCAGCCTCGCTTGCGCAACGCCGCCTGCGCCGCCGCGAGGCGGGCCAGCGGCACGCGGAACGGTGAGCAGGACACGTAGTCCAAGCCGAGCTCGTGACAGAACTCGATCGAGCGCGGATCGCCGCCGTGCTCGCCGCAGATGCCGACTTTCAAACCGGGGCGTGCTGCGCGGCCCTCCTCGGTCGCGATGCGCATCAATCGGCCGACACCGTCGCGATCCAGCGTCGCGAACGGATCGTCGGAGTGGATTTCGGCCTCGATGTAGTGCGGCAAGAACTTGCCGCCGTCGTCGCGACTGATGCCGAACGTCGTCTGCGTCAGATCGTTCGTGCCGAACGAGAAGAACTCGGCCGTCTTCGCGATCTCGCCAGCGGTCAGGGCGGCGCGCGGCAATTCGATCATGGTCCCGACGAGGAAGGGGACTTCGATCTTCATCTCGCCGAACACCTCTTCGGCGACGGTGCGCACGACGTCGGCTTGCAGATCGAGCTCCTTCTTCGCGCCGACGAGCGGAATCATGATCTCGAGGCGCGGCTTCTTCTTCGTCGACTTGGCGACAGAGCACGCCGCTTCGAAGATCGCTCGCGCCTGCATGATCGTGATCTCTGGATACACGATGCCCAAGCGACAACCGCGCAGGCCGAGCATCGGATTCTGCTCGCGCAACGCTTCGACTTTCGCGTGCACTTTTTCGGGCGCGATGCCGAGGTCGCGCGCGATGGCCCAGATCGACGGTTCGTCGTGCGGTAGGAATTCGTGGAGCGGCGGATCGAGGCTTCTGATCGTCACCGGTCGCGGTGCCATCGCGCGGAAGATGCCTTCGAAGTCGGCACGCTGCAGCGGCAACAGTTTCTTGAGCGCGTGCACGCGCTCGGCCGTCGTCTCGGCGAGGATCATCTCGCGTACGGCTTCGATCTTGCCCGGCGCGAAGAACATGTGTTCCGTGCGGCACAGACCGACGCCTTCGGCACCGAAGCGCACAGCGTTCAAGCACTGATCAGGTTGATCGGCATTGGCGCGTACGTTCAAGGTCCGCGCTTTGTCGGCCCAGCCCAAGAGTTCGTCGAAAGCCTTGTAAATCGAGCCCTTGCGTGGCTTCGCGCCTTCGAGCAGTACGGCGCACACGTCGGAGCTCTGCGTGCCGAGCTTGCCGGCGAACACTTCGCCCGTCGAACCGTCGATGCTGATCCAGTCGCCTTCGGACAAGGTCCACTTGCCGACGACGAGCGTGCGATGCGCGTAGTCGATCTCGAGCTCACTCGCACCCGCGACGCACACCTTGCCCATCTGTCTCGCGACCAGAGCGGCGTGACTGGTCATCCCGCCGCGCGCGGTCAGAATTCCCGACGAAGCTTTCATGCCGAGGATGTCGTCCGGCGAAGTCTCGATGCGCACGAGCACGACCGACTCGCCGCGTTCCTTGCGCAGAACCGCCTCACTCGGACTGAAGGCGATGCGCCCCGATGCTGCTCCCGGACCGGCATTGAGAGCTTTCGTGAGGAAGCGCCCGTCTTTGCGCGCATCGTCGAGCTCGCTCGGATCGAACACCGGCTGCAAGAGTTGATCGAGCGCCGTCGGCTCGACGCGCATCAACGCCTCTTCCTTCGAGATCATTTTCTCTTTCACGAGATCGACCGCGATCTTCACGGCCGCGAAACCAGTGCGCTTGCCGTTGCGACACTGCAGCATCCACAACCGACCGCGTTCGATCGTGAACTCGATGTCCTGCATGTCGCGGTAGTGACCCTCGAGGAGTTGCACGATGCGATTGAGTTCTTTCCATGCCGCAGGCGCGCTGGCCTCGAGCGTCGAGATCGGATGCGGCGTGCGCAAACCGGCGACGACGTCTTCGCCTTGTGCATTCATCAAATATTCGCCGTAGAAACGCTTCTCACCCGTCGACGGATCGCGCGTGAACGCGACGCCGGTGCCGGAGTCGGCGCCCAGATTGCCGAAGACCATCGAGCACACCGACACCGCCGTGCCCCACGCGGATGGGATGTGATTCATCGAGCGATAGGCGATCGCGCGCTCGTTCTGCCACGAGCGGAACACGGCGCCGATCGCGCCCCACAGCTGCTCGCGCGGATCACTTGGAAACGCTTTCCCGGTGCGCTCTTTGACGAGGCGCTTGTACTCGGTGACCACTTCCTTCAGATCGGTCGGCGTGAGTTCGGAGTCCTCGCGCACGTTGCGCGAGCGCTTTTTCAGATCGAAGGCTTCGCGAAACGGACACTGATGCGATTCGCTCTTGGCCTTCAAGCCGAGCACGACATCGGCGTACATGTTCACGAAGCGCCGGTACGCGTCCCATGCGAAGCGCGGATTGCCCGACGCCCGCGCCAGACCTTCCACCGTGTCGTCGTTCAACCCGAGGTTGAGCACCGTGTCCATCATCCCCGGCATCGACACGCGCGCGCCCGAGCGCACCGACACGAGCAACGGATCGCGCTTGTCACCGAGCTTCTTCCCGACTTCGCGCTCGACCAACGCGAGCGCCGCTTCTACGTCGCGCTCGAGCGTCTTCGGAAACGTGCGCCCGTTCGCGTAGTAGTGCGTGCACACGTCCGTCGAGATCGTGAACCCCGGCGGCACCGGCAATCCCAAGTTGCACATTTCGGCCAGGTTCGCTCCCTTCCCGCCGAGCACGTGCTTCATCTCGCGGTCTCCGTCGGCGCCGCTGGGCCCGAACGAATACACGTGCTGCACGCTCTTCGAAGTGCGTGTAGCGCCGCGCTTCGACGACTTGCGCGCCTTGGAATCAGTCGAGGTTTTCTTGGTGGAGCTTTGCTTCGGCACGAGAACGCGCGTCCTGTGAGCTCGACTCGATCGCCTCGAACGAGTCGATTTTCCATTCCCTCCCCAAGCGTTGCTCCGTGATCTCGGAGCCAGACTCGTCGCCGGAGGGGAGAGCGACCGAGCCTTGAAACCAGCGGCGCCCGTCGGCGCCTTTTTGAACGAACGTCGCGCGATCGAACACGACCAAGTCGTCCGCGACGAGCGTGTCTCCCTCCCACAGCTCGGCGAAGTCTTCGCGCACGAACTCGATCGCGATCTCGGTGCCGTGCGACGCGATCGTCGCGTGTGCGCGCGCCCCGACGACCTCGGGTGGGCTGACGAATGCCGCGTCGGCGATGCCCTTGCGCAACCACGGATAGCGCTTGCGCAACTCCTCGCGTGCTTCGCGCCAGGCGATCTTCGAGATCTGATTGCGCTCGCGAAAGCCGTTCGAAAACGTGCGGTACTCGAGCTCGGCCGAATCGGCGCGAATGGCGGTTTGAAACGTGGTGAAGGCCTGCGTCGGACTGCGCCAACCGACTGCGAGCCAGTCGTCGGAACGAGCCGGTGCAACGCAGCAACTACTCGCGATGAAGAGCGGGAGCAGCGCGCCGAGGATGCGGGGGGGACTCATCGCTCGCAAAGGACTGTACCAGGTGCAGAGGTGCCAACGGGCGCCCCAGATAGGGATTCATGCGGCTGTTCAAGCGTCAAAATGCCGATGTAGGAAGCTCGATTTCGCGCGTCGGCCGCCAACCCTTCACATCTTGATTACGTACTCGCGGCTCCAGACCCTCGACGATACGATCCCTGCCTTCCACTCCGGAGACCAGAATTCCATGCTGCACGCCGCCTCGAAACACACACGCGCTTTTCCTCACCTTCTCTTCCTCGGCGCATTGGCGCTGAGCCCGATCCTGGTCACGAGCTGCGGTGATGCCGCTCCTGCCAAGGTCGAGCCCGCGACCACCAACAAGGTCGGCGACCCCATGATGAAGGCCGCAGAGAAGACGCTCGACGGCACCAAGAAGGTCGGTGAAGCCGTCGCCGACGGTGCCAAGAAGACGGCGGACGCAGCCGTCGACGTTTCGAAGAAGGCCGTGGAGGCAACGAAGGAAACAGCCAAGAAGACGGCCGACGCCGTCGGTGGCGCGACGACGAAGGCGGGCGACGCGGGCAAGAAGGCGCTCGAAGACACGAAGAGCGCCGCGGCCGACGGAATGAAGAAGGCCGCTGAGATGATCAAGCCGTCGAGCGAGGCGCCGAAGTCGGCCGCCGCGACGACGACCGATCCCGTGAAAGTTCCGCTCGCGAGCGCGACCGAAGCGGACAAAGCCAATGCCGTCGCAAAAGCAGCCGACGCCCAAAAGGCAGCGCAGGCAGCGATGGACGAGAAGCAAAAGCTGATCAAGGCCGAGGCTGACAAAGCGGCTTCGAATCAGGTGGTCAACGAGCGCGAACTCAAAGCGCGCATGGCCGAACTCGAAGCTCAAGGCGTGTCGGAGGCCGACGCGCGCGCCAAGGCGATGGCCGAGATCCAAGCCAAGATGGCCTCGACCAAGCCCGTCGATCCGATGGCGCAAGACATCGATCCGAACTCGAAGGCCAAACTCGTCTACGAATTCGGCACGGACATGAAGGCCTTCGGCAAGGTCATGCAAGGCGAAGTCTTGAGCCACAAGTTCAAGATGCAGTCGGACGGCGAGGAAGACCTCGTCATCAAGCAAGCCAAGCCGACCTGCGGTTGCACGGTCGCGAACATCCTCGTGGAAGAGAACGGCACGATGGTCGCGTACCAGTACGGCAAGCCGATCACTCCGGGCAAGAAGATCGAGATCGACGCGACGCTGCACACGGTCAACAAGCGCGGTCACGCTTCGTCGAAGATCAACATCAACTCGAACGACCCGCGCGGCCAGACGATCTTGAGCCTCGAAGCTGAAGTCGAACCGTTCTTCGCGATCAATCCGGCGAGCCTCAACTTCAACCGCATGTCGGCGAAGGATACGGCGACGGACAAGTTCACGGTCTCGACGTCGAAGGGTGATCGCATCAAGTTGACCGCGGTCAAGGACATGCTGCCCCAAGGTGTCAAGGTCGACGTGAATGCGCTCGACGCAGATGCCGACGGCAAAGGCACGCGCTTCGACGTCGTCGTCACGGCTGGGCCGGGCCTGGTCGAAGGCAACCTCGCTTACTCGGTGCGTTTGCTTTCGGACTTGGCGATCCCCGGTGGCGAGAAGATGCCTAACGGCCAGATGCCGACGTACGAAGCGCAAGCTTCGGTCATGGCGCAAGTGACGGGCGCGATCTCGTTCACGCCGCAATTCATTTCGCTCGGCCTGATTCGTCCGGGTCAGTCACTCGCACGCACGGTGCGCATCACTTCGCACGATCCGGCCTTCAAGATCACGGACCCGAAGATTTCGATCCAAGGTCGTGACACGGTCGAGTGGGAATTCGCCAAGTACTTCACGCCCATCACACGCGCGGTGCCTGGTGAGAATGCAGTCGACATCGAGGTCACGCTGACTGGTATGCCCGAGAGTTTGTCGGGCAGCTTCTCGGGAATGTTGGTCGTGAAGACGGGGCATCCCGAACGCGACGAGATCAAGGCGCTCATCTCGGGTGTGTGCCGCGGTGGAACGACGGGTGGTACGCCCGCGCCGGTTCCGACGCCGATGCCGCTGCCGGGGAATACTCCGCCGAAGTGAGTCAGAAGCGCGCAGGCGTTTGAACGAATGCTCGAGCCGACTCTAGGGTCGGCTCGAGTCGTTTCGGGAGCGGACAAGCAGGTGGTGATGCGGTCGCAGTGGGATGTGACGACGGCGCACAGGGGCGTAACGAAGTCGACTGCGGTCGCAACGAAACCGAACTGGGTCGCTAGGTCGGCACACTGGGTCTCGACGTCGCACGACTGCGTCGCAACAGGACCGCGCTTGGCCGCAACGATGCCGCACTCGGCGACCCAGCCTGACGATGCAGCCCGTGCGATGCAGGCCGGCGATGCAGCGACCCAGTGTGCTGACTTGGCGACCAAAATGGGCGGTGCTGCGACCACGTGTGCCGACCTGGCCAGCCAGTGCGGCAAGTGTGCGAGCTCATGTGCCGACACAGCAACCCAGAGCGTTCACCTGGCAATCCTCATGCGCTGAATGATCGGAACGGCGACTTCTGCTCCTTGCCTCAGATCCCTCTCGCCCCTCGCGCGTCTCCTCCACCAGCGTGCATTCGAGGACGCCTCGCTCGAGCGACACAGGAGGACAGCCTCGTTTCCAGTGAACGGCGTTTTGTAAGCTACCGGGCGCTTGCTCGAGGATAGGCCGCTCCGGCCGTCCAACGAGCCACACTCAGACCCTCGTGACCCACCCTCTCGGCGACATGCTCGTTTCGGCCGGGGTTCTCACCGAACCCCAACTGCGCGAGGCACTGGCCTTCCAGCGCAATGGTTCTCTCGCACTTCCCGACGCACTTTTGAAGCTCGGGTTCGTCGACGAGACGACGCTCGCGCGCGCGGTCGCCAAGGATCAAGGGATGCCATTCGTCGACCTCGACAAAGGCAAGATCGCGCCCGAAGTCTTGGCGCGCGTGCCGGCGGAAGTTGCGCGCGAGCAGGGTTTGGTTCCGCTGATGGAGAAGGGCGGCAAGCTCGTCGTCGCCGTCGACGATCCGCTGAAGCGCATCCTCGCCGACCAGTTGCGCTTCATGCTCGGCATCGAAGTCGTCTGCGCACTCGCTTCGTCGAGCGCGTTGAAGCGCGCACTGGCGAAGAACTACGGCGCTGCCGCAGAAGTCGGCATCGTCAAGTCCCTCAAGGCCGAAGCGGGCGAAGAGGAAGGTGACGCGCCCATCGTGCGCCTCGTGACGCGTACCTTCCATCAAGCGCTCGAAGCGCGCGCGTCGGACATCCACATCGAGCCTGGTCGGGCCACTGTGCGCGTGCGTTTCCGCGTCGACGGCATGTTGCGCGACATCGCCGAGCATCCGTTGCACTTGCACGCGCCGTTGATCTCACGCTTGAAGATCTTGGCCGCGATGGACATCGCCGAACGGCGCAAACCGCAGGACGGGCGCATCGGGCTCGAGATCGACGGTCGCTCGATCGACGTGCGCTGTTCGATCCTGCCGGCGAGTCACGGCGAGTCGATCGTGATGCGTTTGCTCGACCGGTCGCGCTCGCTGATTTCGTTGCGCGAGCTCGGCTTCGACGACGAGGACTACAAGTGGTTCCGCCGCGCGATCAAGCGGCCGAACGGGATCGTGCTCGTCACCGGTCCGACGGGTTCGGGCAAGACGACGACGTTGTACGCCGCACTTTCGGAGCTGAATCGCCCCGACGTCAAGATCATCACGGCCGAAGACCCGGTCGAGTACCACATCAAGGGCATCAACCAAGTCCAGGTCAATCCGAAGATCGGTTTGTCCTTCGCGCGCATTCTGAAAGCGATGTTGCGCGCGGCGCCGAACATCATCCTCGTCGGTGAAATTCGCGACATGGAGACGGCCGAGATCGCGATCCAAGCGGCGTTGACCGGACACTTGGTGTTCTCGACGTTGCACACGAACGACGCCGCGAGCGCGTTGACGCGTTTGATGGACATCGGCGTCAAGCCGTTCCTCGTGTCGGCGTCGGTGCAAGCGGTGATCGCGCAACGTTTGGTGCGGCGCTTGTGCAAGGAGTGCGCGCAAGAGTACGTGCCGACGGCGGGCGAATTGGCTGCGCTCGGCGTCGCGCCGAATCTCGCCGTGGGGATGAAATTGAAGCGAGCTAAGGGTTGTCGCACGTGCGAGGGCACCGGTTACCGCGGTCGCGTCGCGCTGTTCGAGATGCTCGAGATGGATCCGGCGATCCGCGAGATGACGTTCCGGGGTGAAAGTCTCGACGTCATTCGCTCGACGGCTGCGTCGTCGGGCAATCTGCGCACGCTGCTCGCCGACGGAGCACGCAAAGTACTGCGCGGCGACACGAGCACCACCGAAGTCATGCGCGTCGTCCGAATGGCGGCGCAGTTGGAGATCGAAGAGTGAAGACCGCCCGCGAATTGATGACGATCTGTGTCGAGCGACGCGGTTCGGACTTGCACCTGAATCCGGGGCGTCAGCCGGTCGTGCGCGTGAAGGGCGAACTCGTGTCGCTCGGGGACGAACTGCTCGACGACAAGTCGGCGGAGAAGCTCGTGCGCGAACTGTGCAGCGAAAAGCACTGGGCCGAGGTCGAGAAGATCGGCACGACGGACTTCGGTCTCGCGCACGACGGCGGCAACCGCTTTCGCGTCAGCGTGATGCGCCAAAGAGGCCGTTTTTCCGCTGTTTTGCGCCTGATTCCGTCGAGTCTGCTCACGTTCGAGCAGATCGGATTGCCGGAGGGCATCAAGCCGCTCCTGCGCAAACCCCGCGGACTGATCCTCATCACCGGGCCGACCGGATCGGGCAAGACGACGACTCTGGCGACGATGATCGACTGGATCAACCAGACGATGGATCGACACATCGTCACGATCGAGGACCCGATCGAGTACTTCCACACGCACAAGAAGGGGCTCGTCACGCAGCGCGAAGTCGGCGTCGACGTGCCCGATTTCGTCGAGGCGATGCGGCGCGTGTTGCGCCAAGACCCGGACGTCATCCTGCTCGGTGAAATGCGCGACCTGGACACGATTTCGGCCGCGATCACGGCCGCCGAGACGGGTCACTTGGTGTTCGGCACGCTGCACACGACGGGCAGCGCGCGCACCGTCAACCGCATCATCGACGCGTTTCCCGCGAATCAGCAGGAACAGATCCGCGCGCAGTTGTCGGTGTCGCTCGTGTGCGTCATCAGCCAAGTCTTGTTGCCGAAAGCCGACAAGTCCGGGCGTGTCGCCGCGTTCGAGATCATGAGCATGACGCCCGCGGTCGCGAACCTCATCCGGAAGAACGAAACCAACAAGATCCCGAGCACGATCCAGACGTCGAAGAAGCTCGGCATGATCACGCTCGACGATTACTTGCTCGACCTCGTGAAACGCGGCGTGATCACGCGTGAAGTCGCGCTCGACGCGGCGCAAGACGACAAGGACATGGAGACGCGATTGTGAGCGAACGCGCTCCCACGGCGAAGGAAGGTCGGCGCCTGCTCGGCCAGATCCTGAAAGCGCGCAACGTCGTGCGCGAAGGCCAGATCCAAGAAGCGCTGGCGGAGCAGCGTAAGCACGGCGGTTTGATCGGACAGTGTCTGGTCGAACGCGGCTCGTGCACCAAGCTCGACGTCGCGCGCGCGCTGGCCGAGCAATCGGGGCTCGAGATCGTCGATCTCGACAAGATCGTGCCCGAGAAAGCCGCTCTCGCACTCGTCGATGCGTCGGCTGCGCACACGTTCGGCGTGCTGCCGCTGCGCGTCGAAGGCAAGACGTTGATCGTCGCGATCAGCGATCCGTTGAACACGGCCGTCATCGAGGACTTGAGCTTCACGACCGGGACGCAGGTGCGTGCAGCACTCGCCGAAGAAGAGAAGTTGAAGGCAGCGGTCCTCAAGCACTACGGCGCCGAGGCCAGCTTGAAAGACGCGATCGCCGATGCTGCGCGCGCGGTCGGCGGCGGCGATGTCGCGTCGGTGGCATCGAGCACTCCCGTCGTGCGACTGCTCAATTCGATTCTGCATCGCGCGATCAAGGACCGCGCCTCGGACATCCACTTCGAGGTTTTCGAAGGCGAATTCCGCATCCGCTACCGCGTCGATGGTTCGCTGTACGAGATCGAAGCTCCGCCCGTGCACCTGGCGTTGCCGCTCGTCGCGCGTATCAAGGTGATGTCGGAGCTGGACATCACCGAGACGCGCATGCCGCAGGACGGACGCATCGAATTGTCGATCGACGGTCGCCCCGTCGACCTGCGCGTCGCGACGATCCCGGGGGTCGTCGGCGAGGGCTGTGTGATGCGCGTTCTCGATCGTTCGGCGGTCAGCCTCGATCTCGAGGGCCTGGGTCTCGCGTCCGACGACCACGCGCAGCTCACGAAGCTCACACAACTTCCGCACGGCATCGTGCTCGTCACGGGACCGACGGGTTCCGGCAAGACGACGACGCTCTACGCCATGTTGCAGGAAGCGAATCAGCCCGACATCAAGATCATCACGGCCGAGGACCCCGTCGAGTACGACATCGAGGGCATCGTGCAAGTGCCCGTGAACGAGGAGATCGGCGTCACGTACGCCCGGGTGTTGCGCACCGTGTTGCGCCAGGATCCCGACAAAATCCTGATCGGCGAAATCCGCGATGCCGAAACGGCGGCGGTGGCCGTCGAAGCGAGCCTCACGGGCCACACGGTTTTCTCGACGTTGCACACGAACGACGCACCGAGCACCATCACGCGCTTGATCGACATGGGCATCGAACCCTTCATGATCACGGCGACGCTCGAAGCCGTCGTCGCTCAACGCCTGTTGCGCACGGTGTGCGCCGATTGCCGCACGACGTACGCGCCCGACGAAGACATTTTGATGGAGCTCGGCTCCGATTCCGAGAGCTTGCGCGGCGCGACTTTCCACTACGGCAAAGGTTGCGAGCGTTGTCACCACACCGGCTACCGCGGACGCACGGGAGTGTTCGAAATCATGACGATCGACGACTCGATTCGAGAAGCGATCTTGAAGCGCGCTTCGACTGCCGAAATTCGCTCCACTGCGATTCGCGGCGGCATGCGCACGTTACGCGCGAGCGGGCTCGCCGCACTCGCTTCGGGTAAGACCACGGTCGAGGAAGTGCTGCGCGAAACGCAGCGTTAGTCCGATGGCGAAGAAGATCCAAAGAGCCGCTCCTCGTCCCGCCGGCGCTCCCGCGTCCAGTGCCTCGAGCAGCGCGCAACAACACAGCGGCGGTGCTCCGAGGAAACGCCGCGGTCGCGTCGGGGTCACGACGATCACCGACTTCACGATCCAGCTCGCTACGCTGACCGAAGCCGGCATCCCGATCGTGAAATCGCTCACAATCCTCGAGGGTCAGACGCGCCCAGGTCCGTTCAAGGAAGTGTTGAAGGACTTGGTCGAGGACGTTTCGGCCGGAACGCCGTTGTCGGAATCGATGGCGAAGCATCCGCGCGTCTTCGATCGTCTGTACGCGAGCATGGTCAAGGCCGGCGAAGCGGGCGGCGTGCTCGATCGCGTGCTCAATCGCCTCGCGCTGATCCTCGAAAAAGCAGCTTCGATCCGCTCGAAAGTCGTCGGCGCGCTGATCTATCCGGCCGTGATCGTATTCGTCGCGGTTTGCGTCGTGTCGGCGGTGATCGTGTTCATCATCCCGAAGTTCGAGGAGATCTTCCGCTCGTTCAAAATCGAACTGCCGGGGATGACGCAGATCCTCCTGAACGTCTCGCGCTTCACCGTCGACTATTGGTGGATCGTCTTCGGCATCCCGATCGGGTTGTTCGTCCTGCACATCTTCTTGATGAAGCGCAGCTACCCGTACCGCTTCCGCGTGCACGGCTCGATGCTGAAGATTCCAGTGTTGGGCGGCGTGATCTCGAAAGCACACATCGCGTCGTTCGCGTCCACTTTCGGCACGCTGATCCAAGCTGGTGTGCCGCACTTGGACGCGCTCGGCATCGTGCGCGACGCGACGCGCAACGAAGTCTTGGCGAAGGCGATCGACGACATCCGGAAGACGGTGCGCGAGGGCGAAGGCATCGCGCGACCGATGGGGGAGACGCGGCTCTTCGACGACCTCGTCGTGAACATGGTCGACGTCGGCGAAGCGACCGGCGAGCTCGACAGGATGCTCTTGAAGGTTGCGGACGCCTACGAGATCCAAGTCGATCGGCGCATCAACGCGATGTTCAAGCTCGTCGAGCCGGCGCTCTTGATCTTCGTCGCCATCTTCGTGGGCTTCATCGTCGTGGCGCTGTTCCTCCCGCTGCTCGAGATCATGAACCAGGTGGGCAGCGCCTGAGACGGGCGCGGCCATGAACCTCTCGCTGCGCTGGCGCATCCTCGCTCTGATCGCGGTGATCAACTTGATCACGTTCGGGGTCGGGTTCGTCGTGCTGGTAGGTGAGCTGGAGCGCGATCGAGCGCGAATCTCGGATCAATTGAACACTGTCATCGCCAGCCTCGTGGTGCCGATGATCGACTCGGAAGGCGGCATCACCGTCACGCCCATTTTGCGTTCCACGGCGTGGAGATCGTTCGAGGATGTCACACTCGTGCGCGCACGCTTCGACGTGGATGCTCGCGGCGAACTCCATCCGCGTGGCGCGTATCTGAATCCGCTCGGCCGTTATCGCCGCACGGGAGCGTTCGACGAGCAGGCGGTGTTGAAGGCCATTCAGCGCGCCATCGAAACGCGCACATCGGTACCGAGCAGTTCGGGGTTTGCGATTCCCATCGTGGATCAGCGGGGCGGTGTCTGGGGCGGGTGCTGGTTCAAGCCGCCCGGAGGACAAGGAATCGTCGCCGCCTTCGGCAGGTTGCTGCCGTGGTTCCTCGTTTCCACGCTGCTGCTCACGCTGGGCACGTTCGTCACGCTGCGCCGACTCGTCCTCGATCCGGTCAACCGATTGGCGGAAGGCGCGCAGCGGATGGAGCGGGGTGACCTGGGCGCGCGCATCGCGCCGACGGACCGACGCGACGAACTCTCGCGCTTGATCACGAGCTTCAACGCGATGGCCGAAAAAGTCGAGGGCTACAACAAGGAGTTGGCGCGCGACGTCGAGATCGCGACCGAGAAAGTTCGTCGCGCCGAAGCAGCCGCGATGACGCAGCGCCGACTTGCAGCGACCGGAGAGCTCGCTGCTGGAATCGCACACGAGATCAACAATCCGCTCGCGGGCCTGTTGAACGCCGTCGAGACTTTGCAAAAGGGCACCTTGCCGCCCGAGAAGCGCGATCAGTATCACGCGCTGTTGCGCAGCGGACTCGAGCGCATCCAGAACACCGTCGGCAAGTTGTTGCGTTTCACGCCGCGCAATTCGAAACCGGTGCCGCTCGCGCTCGTCGACCCGGTCGTCGATGCGATCGCGTTGGTGGCGTACCGCGCGCAGAAGTTGAAGGTCGTGATCCGGCTCGCCCGAGGCTCGCCCGAGGACGACGCGGTGATCCAAAAACTGCGCGCTTTGCCGCCGGTGCTCGGCCAAGCCAACGAGCTCGGGCAAGCCGCGCTCAACGTGCTCGTCAACGCTCTGGACGCACTAGAGGAGAACGGGCGCGGCGGTCGCGTCGACATCGACATCGTGTCGCACGAGCACGACGTCGTGCTGTCGATCGAAGACGACGGCGGTGGCGTGGACCCGGCTGAACTCGCGCGCGTCGCCGACCTCTTCTACACGACGAAGGATGTTGGCAAAGGCACCGGCTTGGGTCTTTCGATCGTGCATGGCGTCGTCGCGAACCACGGCGGTTCCGTGCAACTCGCCAGCGAGAAAGGCCGCTTTTTCCGCGTCGAAATCCGCCTGCCGGCGTGGAGTCCGACGGCGGACCAGAGCGGGCGCGCGTGAGCGGCAGCGAGACCCTCGCCTGGATCGTCTTGCCGGCCTTGGCCGCGACCTCGGCATTCCTGTCGGCCGCCGAAGCCGCGCTCTTCTCGCTCGACGAGCGCGGTCGTCAATCTTCGGGGACGGCCGCACGCCGACTCTTGGACGATCCGCAGGGACTACTCGTCACGCTGCTGCTCGCAAACCTCATCTCGAACCTGCTGTTCTTCGCTTTCGCAGCAGGCCTGAGCTCGGAGGACAGCGCGTATGGTGAACTCGCGTCGGGTTTGATCGCCGTCGTTTTGTTGGTGCTCTTCGGCGAAATCCTGCCGAAGACGCTGGCCTTGCGCGCGGGTCCGCAGTTCGCGCGCATCGCCGCAGTGCCGCTCACGCCGCTCGTGGCCCTCGTTCGTCCGGTGCGACGGCTCGTGCAATTGTTGCTCGAGGTCGTGATGCGTGCGCTCGGCGAGCTCGCACGTCCTGAATCCGGTATCAGCGCAGACGCGCTCTACGAAGTGCTGGAACACAGCGCCAAGGGCGGCTTGATCGAGACGAGCGAGGCCGACCTGTTGTCGGAAGTCGTCGAGCTCGAGGGCATTCGCGTGCGCGAGATCACGACACCGCGCGTGGACATGCTCGTGCTCGATCTCGAAGACGCCGACGAGGAACACCGCTGGTTCGTGATCGCACGCGCGCTCGCGAAGCGCGTCACCTGGTTGCCGGTCGTGCGCGGCGGCCCCGACATCGTCGTCGGTCAAGTGCGCATGCGCGACTTGTTGGCGCAGCCCGAAGCGGAAGTCGTCGCGCTCGTACAGCCGGTGCTCTTCATCCCCGAAGTGGCGAGTGTTTTCGACCTCTTGCACCACTTGCGCGCGAACAAGGGCACGGAAGCGATCGTCGTCGACGAGTACGGCGGCACGACGGGCTTCGTCACGATCGAGCACGTTTTCGAAGAGATCGTCGGCGACTTGCGCGTCGAGGGCGAGCGCGCGGATGTGCCGGTCGTGAAACTCCCTGACGGAATGTTCCGCGTTTCGGGCGGGCTCTCGATCCGCGATTGGAACGAACTCTTCGGTCGCGAAGTCGTGCCCGAGGGCTTCGAAACCGTCGGCGGATTGGTCGCAGCACTGCTCGGCCGCATCCCGAAAGCGGGCGACGTCGTGCGCCTCTCGGGGCTGGTGCTGCGCGTGCGCGACGTGCGCGGTCGGCGTGTCACGAGCGTAGACATGTCGATTCGCATCGGCGAAGAGGTGACGACGTGAATCTCTGGCTGGACGTCGCGATCCTCTTCGTGTGCCTCGTCTTGAATGGCCTCTTTTCCGGGGCCGAGACCGCTTTCTATCGCGCTTCGAAAGTGCGCGTGGACATCGAAGCGCGCGCCGGTTCGAAGACGGCGCGGCTCGTGCGCTTCCTGCTGCGGCGCGAGACGGCGCTCGTGATCGTCTTCGTGCTGGGCTTGAACCTCACCCTCGAGTTCATGACGCGCGTCGTCGAGGAAGTTCTGCTCGCAGCAGGGGCCGAGGCCGACGGAATCGAGCTGTGGATGACGCTCTTGCTCACGCCCGTCGTGTTCTTCTTCGGCGACTTGCTGCCGAAGGAGATGGCGCGCCGCAGGCCGCATGCGTACTTGCGCATCGCTGCGCCGGTCGTCGTGGTCGCGCGCTTTCTCTTCTGGCCGATCGAGCGTGCGCTCTACCTCGTGACGACGATCGTCACGCGCCTCTTCGGACTTCCCGAGCGCTTGTTCCAAGCCGGACAAGGTCGCGACGCGGTGCTCGACTTCATGCGCGAAGGTCACAAGAGCGGCGCCATCCCGCACGGCGCCGAGCAGATGGCGCGCAACGTGTTGAACCTGCGCACCATTCCGCTCGAGCGCTGCATGGTCCCGTGGAAAGACGTGACGCGCCTCGACGCCCGCGATCCGGATCCGGATTTGTACGCAGCGGTTTCGCGCTCGCACCACACGCGCCTCGTCGTCGTGGGCGCTGACGGAGCGGTCGCCGGGTACGTGCATCAGCTCGACGTCTTGGGGACCGGTCCGGGCGAGCCGGTGCTCGCCAACCTGCGCGAGGTGCGCGCGTTGAGTCCGGGCACCGCGGTGGATCGCGCGCTCTCCAGATTGCGCGCGAGTGGGCAGCGGCTGGCGATCGTGGGGGACCCGCAGAACCCGGTCGGAATCGTCACCTTGAAGGATCTCTTGGAGGAGATTTCGGGCGATCTGGCGGGCTGGTAGCCACGGCGAATTCGCCGCGGCCAGCCGCCGTGGCGAATTCGCCGCGGCCAGTAAGCAGAGGATTCCGTGCCGGTCCGCCGCTCCCCCTTCTGCCGCCTTTGTCGCCGCCCCGGTCAAGGCCCACAGCGCAC
>ENA-ORBV01005139-ORBV01005139.1-microbial-mat-metagenome-genome-assembly--contig:-NODE-5139-length-24343-cov-6.856796_pt1 | contig 24343 bp, 19 predicted proteins | sample MGYA00237777_ERZ505514 | MGnify/ENA primary metagenome ERZ505514 (study PRJEB26160, sample SAMN06269048) | microbial mat metagenome | isolation source: Oligotrophic lake microbial mat | place... | reverse complement strand
TTTCAAGCAGAAGACGGCATACGAGATTCGCCTTAGTCTCGTGGGCTCGGAGATGTGTATAAGAGACAGGGGCAGGACGGCCGCGGCCTGTACTGTCACGCTGGTTTCCGTGGAGGACTGTCCGCCTCGATTGCCTGTCACCGCCAGTCTCACCCGAAAAGTGCCGGCGGCGGTGGGGATCACGCTGGCACCTGCCCCTGATGTGCTGCTCTCAATCCGGCTCACGATACCGCCGCCGTCTGCAAGGGACCATGCAAAGCCGACGATGCGGTCGTCGACAACGGGGACGCTGATGCTGGACAACTGCACCGACGAACTTGCAGTTGGCGCAGCGGTGATAAGCGCGATCTTGGCTACCACACCGGTCTCCAATGCAGTCATCGCCCCACCGGCGTCCAGCATGCCGGCACCACAGAGCTTGCCGTCGTTGGGGCAATAACACTGACCCGATTCACCTGTCAGATCGGTCCGGTAGCAGCTTGGAACGACGGTGGGATCACTGCCATTGTCGGCGCCGCTGCCCACAAATGGCCGTGCTCCGGCCTGCAGACCCGCCTTGACCCGATCTGGCGGCAAGGTGGGCTGCACCGACAGCATCAGTGCCGCCACGCCAGCTACGAGCGGTGCCGAGAAGCTCGTGCCTACCGTGATGTCAAAGCTGTTGGTCCACGTCGAGCTCACGGGGCTCTGCAACCCGCTGTTAGTGGCCGCCAAGATCGGGTATAGGCACGGGGAACCGCTGGTTACGTTGATGCAATTGCCGCCCGGCGCAGAAATCGAGATCTCTGGGCCCAGGTCGGAAAACCCCACCTTCGAGCCGGCATGGCGCAAAGCCAGTACGCCAGTGACACCTCTGCAGTTGGCCGGCTCGTTGACGGGTCCGTTGACACTGTTGCCAGCGGCGGCCACGATCGTCACACCTCGCGCTGTAATTTCGTCCACGGCATCTTGATAGCCGCGACTGCAAACGCCACTGCCCCCCAGGCTCATGTTGATGACTTTGGCTGGATTGGGGTTGGCTGGCAAACCAGGCACCGCAATGCCGGCGGCCCAGCGCATGCCGGCCAGGATGTCGGAGTCCACTCCGAAACACTTGCCCAGCACCCGGACAGGCAACACCCGCGAGCCGGGGGCCGCGCCGGCCATGCCACCGGCCGTGGCGGAGTTTGTGGCGGCGGCTATCAGACTGGCCGTTGCGGTGCCGTGCCAACTGCTCGCAGATTGCTGGCATCCAGAGAAAGTGCTGCCCGTAGTTTCAGCGGTGGTCACCCAGTCGCCAGGATCGCTCGGGTCGCTGTCGCGTCCGTTGCCATCGTTCGCCACAGCGACAGTCGCCACCATGTCGTATCCTGGCAGCAATTGCCCGCCTGTTTCAGCATGGCCCAGGTCGGGGTGCTCAAAGCGGACGCCAGTGTCCAGTACTGCCACCACCACACTCGGGGCGCCAAAAGTTCTGGCCCAAGCAGATTCGATATCGATGGAAGACTTGACGACACTGGTGGGCGCACGAAGGTACCACTGCCCGCTATCGGGGCCGTCGGGGCGCACTCCAAGCGCTGATGCCGGGTACAGAGGGTCGTTCGGCGCCGTCACGATGCGCTTGCGCCCGTTGGGCACGGCGTAGAGCACGTCAGGGTCGGCCGCCAGCTGACGCGCCAGTGTGGTGGCGTCAACGCCCACGGCACGCATCACCTGCGCCCTTTCGCTCACGGCCGCACCCGCTTCCAGGCTGCGACCCCAGCGGCTGCCCAGGCTGGCGGCGCGCTGGCTGAGCACGCTGCGCACGGCGTCCGGATCGTTGCGTGCCGACAGCGCATGTTTGCGCATCACCGACGCGTCGGGCTTGAAGGCCACGATGACCTCACCTTCCACCGGCGCCAGCGCGGCCCGCTGCAACACCCGCGGGCTGCCTTGGGCCTGGGCGGGAGTCGGCGCTGCCAGCGTGGCGGCCAGAAGGAAAGAAAAGGCAGACGCGGCAAAAAGCGGCGCTGACGGCAGGCGGGAGGACTTCATCCAGCCAGTGTAGGCGGCACCGGCGGGCGGCGTGCGTTGCAGACCAGGGGGCGCGTAAGCAAGCGAAAGCGGCCATGAAAAAGGCCTGCAGTTGCAGGCCTTTTTGCCGCCGTCAGGCGCGAATCTGGCGCCGACCAAGCGCCGACCAAGCGCCGGCCAAGCGCAGTTCAAGCGCAGTTCAAGCGCCGATCGAACCCCGATCAGGCGATGACCTGCACCATTTCCAGGCATTTGTTGGAGTAGCCCCATTCGTTGTCGTACCAGGCCACGACCTTGATGAAGGTCTTGTCCAGCGCGATGCCGGCGTCGGCGTCGAAGACGCTGGTCATGGCTTCACCGCGGAAGTCGGTGGACACCACCTTGTCCTCGGTGTAGCCCAGCACGCCCTTCATGGGGCCGCTGGCGGCGGCTTTCATGGCGTTGCAGATGTCGTCCCAGCTGGCTTCCTTGACCAGTTCGGCGGTCAGGTCGATGACGCTGACATCGCTGGTGGGCACACGAAAGCTCATGCCGGTGAGCTTCTTGTTCAACTCTGGAATGACCACGCCCACGGCCTTGGCAGCACCCGTGCTGCTGGGGATGATGTTTTCCAGGATGCCGCGGCCGCCGCGCCAGTCCTTGTTGCTGGGGCCGTCCACGGTCTTTTGCGTGGCGGTGGCGGCGTGCACGGTGGTCATCAGGCCGCGCTTGATGCCGAAGCTGTCGTTCAGCACCTTGGCCACGGGGGCCAGGCAGTTGGTGGTGCAGCTGGCGTTGCTGATGATGGTCTGGCCGGCGTAGGTCTTGTCGTTCACGCCGTAGACGAACATCGGCGTGTCGTCCTTGCTGGGCGCACTTTGCAGCACCTTCTGGGCGCCGGCATCGATGTGCTTCTGGCAGGTGTCCTTGGTCAGGAACAGGCCCGTGGCTTCGATGATCACCTGTGCGCCCACGTCACCCCACTTCAGCGCCGCCGGGTCGCGCTCGGCCGTCAGGCGGATGCGCTTGCCGTTGACGATGAGCGTGTGGCCGTCCACCGCGATGTCGCCCTTGAAGCGGCCGTGCACGCTGTCGTATTTCAGCATGTAGGCCAGGTAATCGGGCTCGAGCAGGTCGTTGATGCCCACGATCTCGATGTTGGGAAAGTTCTGCACCGCAGCGCGGAACACCATGCGGCCGATGCGGCCGAAGCCGTTGATGCCTACCTTGATGGTCATGATTTCTCCTTGGGTTTGAGGTTGATTTTGATGCATGCGGCGGTGCGGCCGGATGCATGCACGGCAGCCGGCGAAGCCAAGGGTCGGGGCGCGGGCAACTCAGCCCTTCAGACCTTCACCCCTTCAGCACCTGGCGCACCACCGCCACCAGATTGGCCGTGGTGAGCTTGAAGTGCTTGAAAAGATCGGGTGCCGGTGCACTTTCGCCGAAGGTGTCGATGCCCACCACGGCGGCGCAGCCGTACTTCCACCAGCCGTCGGTGACACCGGCTTCGATGGCGATGCGTGGTACGCCTGCAGGCAGCACGCTCTTTTTGTAGGCCACGGCCTGGCGGTCGAAGGCGCTGGTGCAGGGCATGCTGACCACGCGCACGGCGATCTTCAGCCGCGCCAGTTCGGCCTGCGCGTGCAGCGCCAGCGTGACTTCGCTGCCGGTGGCGATGATCACCGCCTGCGCCCGTTTCTTCAGCCCCACCTCGCTGGGTTCGGCCAGCACGTAGGCGCCCTTGCTGATCTGGTCCAGCCCCGACGCATGGGGAGCGGCGGTTGACGACGCCTTGGGCAGGTAGGGCTGGCTCTGCCGTGTCAACAGCAGCGCCGTGGGCCGCGTGGTGTTGCCCAGCGCCATGGTCCAGGCGACGGCGGTTTCTGCAGTGTCGGCCGGACGCCAGACGTCCAGGTTGGGGATCAGCCGCAGGCTGGCCGCATGCTCCACACTTTGGTGGGTAGGCCCGTCTTCGCCCAGGCCGATGCTGTCGTGCGTGAAGACGTGGATGACGCGCTTTTTCATCAGCGCGGCCATGCGGATGGCGTTGCGGCTGTAGTCGCTGAAGGTCAGGAAGGTGCCGCCGTAGGGGATGTAGCCGCCATGCAGCGCGATGCCGTTCATGACCGCGGCCATGCCAAATTCACGCACGCCGTAGTTGATATGACGTCCGACGCGTACCGCGTCGGGGGTGGCGCCCGCCGCTGCGCTGGTCACCACAGCACCAGCCTCGTCGAAGCGCAGCGGTGGTGTGGACGAGGTGTTGGTCAGGTTGCTGCCGGTCAGGTCGGCGCTGCCGCCCAGCATCTCGGGCAGGGCCTTGGTGAAGGCCTCCAGCGCAATCTGGCTGGCCTTGCGCGTGGCCACGGCCTCGGCCTTGGTGTGGGCCGCGGTGATGGCGTCGACAGCCGTCTGCGCAAAGCCGGCAGGCAGCTCACCGGCCATGCGGCGCTTGAAGTCGGCCGCCAGTTCGGGGAAGGCCTTTTGGTAGTCACCGAAGCGCTGCGCCCAGGCGGCTTCGGCCTTGGCGCCGGTGGCGCGTGCGTCCCAGCCGCTGTAGGCTGCTTCGGGCACCACGAAGGGTTCGGCGGTCCAGCCCAGCGCGGCGCGGGTGAGCTGGATTTCTTCGGCTCCCAGCGGTTCGCCGTGCGCCTTGGCCGTGCCGCCGCGGTTGGGTGAGCCTTTGCCGATGGTGGTGCGGCAGATGACCAGCGTGGGGTGGCTGCCACCTTCGCGCGCCTGGGCCAGTGCGGTGTCCACCGCGTCCACGTCGTTGCCGTCCAGCGGGCCGATGACCTGCCAGCCCATGGCCGCAAAACGCAACCCGGCGTTGTCGGGGTACCAGGGCTCGACTTTGCCGTCGATGCTGATGCCGTTGTCGTCGTACAGCGCGACCAGCTTGCCCAGTTTCCAGCTGGAAGCCAGCGCGATGGCTTCGTGGCTGATGCCTTCCATCAGACAGCCGTCACCCATGAACACGTAGGTGTGGTGGTCGACCACGGTGTGGCCCGGGCGGTTGAATTCGGCGGCCAGCAGCTTTTCAGCCAGCGCCATGCCCACGGCGTTGGCCAGGCCCTGGCCCAGCGGGCCGGTGGTGGTTTCCACGCCCGGGGTCAAGTCAACTTCGGGGTGGCCCGGAGTCTTGCTGTGCAATTGGCGGAAGCGCCGCAGCTCGCTCATGGGCAGGTCGTAACCGCTCAGGTGCAGCAAGGCGTACAGCAGCATCGAGCCGTGGCCGTTGCTCAACACGAAGCGGTCGCGGTCGGCCCAGTGCGGGTCGGCCGGGTTGTGCTTGAGGTGGCGGCCCCACAGCGCCACGGCCATCTCGGCCATGCCCATGGGCGCGCCCGGGTGGCCGGAGTTGGCCTGCTGCACGGCGTCCATGGCCAGGGCGCGGATGGCGTTGGCCATGAGAGAGGTGACTTGCTTGGAGGTGGCTGAGGTGGCCATTGGGCTCTTGCGCTGACGGGTGCAGCGTCGCGTGGGGCGGAGTTGCGGATTCTAGGAGCGCCGCCACGCATCACGGTCGCTCCTATCATCCGCCGCCATGCAAGGCTTGCACCTCACCGCCGACCTGCGCGGCTGCGCCGCCACGCTGCCCGCCATGTGCGAGGTCGGCGCGCTGCGTGCGCTGTGCCTGCAAGCCGTGCGCGCTGCCGGCCTGCAGCCGGTGGGCGAGATCTTCCACCCTTTCCCGGCACCAGGCGGCGTGACCGGTGTGGTGTTGCTGGCCGAATCGCACCTGGCGGTGCACACCTGGCCCGAGCTGGGCGCTGTGACGCTGGATGTCTATGTCTGCAACCTGCAGGCCGACAACAGCGACAGCGCCGAAGCCTTGCTGCGCACGCTGCAGGTGGCATTTGCGCCTGCCCGCGCCGAACACCACCGCGTCCTGCGCGGTGGTGCTGTGGCCGGCTGACGATCAACCCGCGGTCTGCGGCTGCAGCACCAGTCCAGCTGGCCGCGACTTTCCAGCGCGCGCAGCAGCACAACCGTGCCGATGAGCGGCATGTTCTGTGGGCCGCAGCCGCGGCCGCGGTCTCGACGTCGCGGGCCCGGTCAGATTCCAGCGTGTGTCGCGGGAAATCCCCGACCCACTTTTATCGATAATCGGACACAAAAGAAACTTCAACGATTAAAGTGGCCAACACAACACACCTGCGGAGACAAGCATGAAGCATCGCCTGATCGGCCTGGCGGCGGCGCTGGCCCTGACCCTGGGGTTGAGCATCCAAACCGCGCACGCGGCCTTTCCCGACAAGCCCATACGGCTGGTCGTGGCCTTCGCACCCGCCAGCAGCACCGACATCGTAGCCCGGCTCATTGCCGAGCAGATGAGCGCCAGCCTGGGCCAGACCGTGGTGGTCGAAAACAAGCCCGGCGCCGGCGGCAACATTGCCACGCAGCAGGTGATGAACGCACCCGCTGACGGCTATACGCTGCTGATCCACAGCGTGGCGGTGTCGGTCAACCCCAATCTCTTTGCCAACGCCGGCTACGAGACCCTGCGCGACCTGGCGCCGGTGGCCATGGCTGCCGTCACGCCCAACCTGGTGTACGTGCATCCGGACGTGAAGGCAGCCAACCTGGCCGAGCTGCTGGCCCTGGCGCGCACCAGCAAGCTGTCGTACGCCTCGTCGGGCAACGGCACCACCACCCACCTGGGCGCCGAGTGGCTGTTCCGTTCACTGGCCAAGGTGGACATCACACACGTGCCTTTCCAGCCCGCCGCGGCCACCAACGCGGTGGTCAGTGGCCAGGTGCCGGTCGCCAGTACCTCGATGCCGCCTGCCGTGCCCTTTGCCAAGAGCGGCAAGGTGCGCCCGATTGCGGTGATGTCGCTCAAACGCAGCCCGGCGCTGCCCGACGTGCCCACGGTGGCCGAACTGGGTTACCCCGGCTTCGAGGCCAACACCTGGTTTGCCATCTTCGCGCCGGCCAAGACACCGCCGGCGGTGCTGGAGCAACTGAACGCCGAGGTCATCAAGGCCTTGGGTGCCAAGCCGGTGCAAGACCGCTTCGAGTCGCTGTCCCTGCAGGCGCAGCGCCTGGACCGCGAGAGCACCCGCCGCTACATCGAAAGCGAAGTGCTCAAGTGGGGCAAGCTGATCAAGGAAATCGGGGTCAAGATCGAATGAAGATCGAATGAAAGCAGGCGCATGAAATTTCATTCGATGGCCAGGGAGCCGTCATGAAGCTCGTCAGCTACCGCAGCGCCGAGCGTGACACCTGGGGCGTGCAGATCGGTGCTGCCGTCGTGGGCCGTGCGGCGCTGGGCGGCGATGTGCCGGCGTCCTTGCTGGCCTTCATCGAAGCCTGCGTGCGAGACGGCGCACTGGCGCCTGCCGTGGCCACACGGGCTGCTGCGGTCACGGCCCGGGCCATGCCTTTGTCGAGTTTGCAACTGCTGCCCGTGTTGCCGCGCCCGGGCAAGATCATCTGCCTGGGCGTGAACTACCACGACCACGCCAGGGAAGGTGGCAACACGGTGGCCGACTACCCGGCGCTGTTTCTGCGCTGCGGCACCTCGTTGCTGGCCCACGGCGCGCCGCTGCGCGTGCCGGCGGTGTCGGCCAAGCTGGACTTCGAGGCCGAGCTGGCGCTGGTGATCGGCGCGCCTGCGAAGAGTGTCAGTGAAGCACAGGCCCTGAAACATGTCTTCGGCTACGCCTGCTTCAACGACGTCACGCTGCGCGACTACCAGCGCAAGACCACGCAGTGGACCATCGGCAAGAACTTCGACGCCACCGGCGGTTTCGGCCCCGCGCTGGTGACGGCCGATGAGCTGCCACCCGGCTGCATGGGCCTGCATATCGAGAGCCGGCTCAACGGCCGGGTGATGCAAAGCGCCTCCACGTCCGACATGGTGTTTGGCGTGGCCAGAACCATCGCGCTGCTCAGCGAAGCGCTCACATTGGAAACCGGCGACGTGCTGGTGATGGGCACACCGGCCGGTGTGGGCTATGCACGCACACCGCCGGTGTGGATGAAGGCCGGTGACACCATCGAGATCGAAATCGAAGGGGTGGGCCTGCTCGGCAACCCCGTCACCGCCTGAAGTGCCTGCCATGCGCAACATCGCCCTCGACAACATCACACAGGCCGCCGCCGACAGCTTTGCGGGTGTGCCCGACGCGCGCCGGCGCCTGCTGCTGCAGCAACTGGTGCAGCACCTGCATGGCTACGCCAAGGCCACCGGGCTCACACACGATGAATGGCGTGCGGCGCTGGCCTTCCTGCACCGCACGGGTGACATCAGCAGCGACAGCCGCAGCGAATTCAGCCTGCTGTCGGACGTGCTGGGTCTGTCCAGCCTGGTGGACTTGCTGGCCGCAGCCCAAGCGGGTGCGCCAGACGCCACGCCGGGCAGTGTGCTGGGCCCCTTCCATACCGCAGGCTCACCCTGGAAGAACAACCCGGCCGATCTGAGCGCCGGCAACGCAGGCCAGGTGGTGCTGCTGCGCGGCCGTGTGCTGGGCGCGCGCGGCCAGCCTTTGCCGCAAGCCACGCTGGACTTCTGGCAAAACGCCGACAACGGCCTGTACTGGCAGCTGGACCCCAGCCAGCCGCAGGACAACCTGCGCTGCCGGCTGCAGGTGGACGCTGAAGGCCAATTTGCCATCCGCACCATCCGCCCGCAGCCCTATCAGATTCCGACCGACGGCCCGGTCTGGCACGATGTGGTGGAGCCTGCCGGCCGCAGCGCCTGGCGGCCGGCGCATGTGCACCTGATCGTGCAGGCGCCGGGCCACCGCACGCTGGTCACCGAAATCTTCGATGCCGAAGATCCCTATCTGGACAGCGACGCCGTGTTCGGCGTTCGATCTGCACTGGTTCAGCGTTATGTACCCGACAGCAGCAGCGACGTACCGGTGATGACGATCGACTTCAGGCTGGCATCGGTTCAGGCGCAGGCACCGGCCTGAACCCCATCTGACCTTCAGCCGGCGCCGCCACCCTCAGCTGCCTGACTCCGCCTGGCCCCGCTTGCGCGCCTGCGTGGCCACCAGCGTGGACGTGCGGGTGTAGTGTTCGGTGAGCCGCTGCACCGCGGTGTCGGCGTCACCTGCGATGGCGGCTTCGAAGATGGCCACGTGTTCAACATGTTCGTTGCGCTTGGTGAAGCTCTTGCCCGCCGCCACCTGGCGGAAGCGGTAGGCCTCTTCGGCCAGCGTGTCGCAAAAGCCGCGCAGCCAGCGTGAAGGGCAGCGCGCCAGCAGTGCACGGTGGAAGTCGCGGTGCAGCGTCTCCCAGGCCGGGTTGGGCTGGTAGGCGGTGTCCGACAGCGAGCGCGGCGTGCGCGACAGGCGGTGCACCAGCAGCACCAGCTGGTCTTCCCAGGCGGCGTCGCGGGCGGCGATGGACTCGCGCAGCGCCAGGCTGTCCAGCTGCACTCGGTTGTGCGTCAGAACGGGCAGTTCGTCCCACTTCAGCGCCGCGACGCTGAAGCCACGCTGGTCGGTGCGATCGACCAGGCCTTCGGCGGACAGCCGGCTCAGCGCCTCGCGCAGCGGGCTGGCGCCCACGCCGTAACGCTGGCCCATGGCCTCGACGCGCAGCTTGCTGCCGGGGGCCAACAGGCCATGCGCAATGTCGGCACGCAACTGGCCATACACCGCGCTGGCGCGGGTGGTGGCAGCCGGTCCATCGGCGTTGTCGTCGGGGGCGAGTGCGGGTTTGCGGGCCATGCGGTCGGGCGTGATGGCGATCCGGCTGAAGCGCTTGCAGCGGCAGCCGCCAAAGAGATGGCGGAGTTTAGGGCGTTGCCCCGGGCCCCTGCACGGCACGCCAGGCGGCAGAATGGGCCATGCACGGGTCTCCTGATCAGTTGCCGCAGGTCACCGACAGCGAGGCCCTGCTGCGGTTGATCTTTGACCACGCGGGCGAGGGCATCTGTGTCTTCGACGCCGACTGGCGCTTGCGCAGCTGGAATCCGCTTTTCCTGGTGCTGACCCGGCTGGACCCCGCACTGGCACGTGTGGGTGCGGCGCTGGAAGACTTGGTGATGGCGCTGGCGGTGGCGGGCGAGTACGGCCCGGGCGAGCCGCTGGCCGAAACCCAACGCCGGCTGCGCCTGCTGCGCCAGCAACCCCGCGCGGTCACCGAGTACCTGCGCCCCGACGGTCGCACCATCGAAATGCGGCGCAACCCCACGCCCGACGGCGGTTTTGTCTCCCTCTACACCGACATCACCGAACGCAAGGCCGAGCAGGCCGCACTGGCCGAGCAAAAGCGCATGCTGGAACTGCTGATCCAGAACACCGAACAAGGCATCTGGTTCATCGACAACGGACTGCGCACCACCAACGCCAACCCCGCCATGTGCCGCCTGCTGGGCCTGCCGCTGGCGCAGATGCTGGGCCGCACGATCTTCGAATTTGTGGACGAGGCCAACGCGGACATCTTTCGCCAGCGGGTGCAGCGGCGCAGCCAGGGCGCGGCCGAAAGCTACGAGATTGCGCTGCGCCACGCCGAGGGCCATGCCGTGCACTGCTACAACAACGCCACGCCCATCTTCGACGCTGCGGGCCAGAAGATCGGTGCCGTGGGCATGTTCTCGGACATCAGCCCGCTCAAGGACGCGGAGCGGCAGGTGCGCCTGAGCAGCGAGTTGCTGGCCCAGAAGTCGCGTGTGCTCGAGGCCACCCTGGACGCGCTGTCGCAAGGTGTGTTGAGCATCGATGCCGACGGCCGCACGCATGCCTGGAACCGCACCTTCCTGAACCTGATGCAGATCCCGGAATCGCTGATGCAGGCGCGGCCCACGATCATGGAGCTGGGCCGACATCAGATTCAACATGGTCACTTCGAAGGCGTTGAATTCCGCCCCGAACTGGACGCCTGGCGAACCGACCCGCCGCGTTACCAGCGCGCGCGCAGTGACGGTGTGGTGCTGGAGGTGCAGACCCACCGCGGCGCCGACGGCAGCGTGGTGCGCACCTACACCGATGTCACGGCCGCGGTGCAGTCGCAGCAGGCGCTGCAGGAAAGTGAATCGCGCTTTCGCAGCATGGCCGACGCCGCGCCGGCTTTCATCTGGCTGTCGGACGCGCGCGGGGCCGCGATCTGGTTCAACCAGCGCTGGCTGCAGACCACCGGCCGCGCCATGGAAGCCGAGCTGGCACTGAGCTGGGGCCACCGCATGCACGGCGACGACCTGGAACTGGGCCGCAGCACCTTTGAATCGGCAGCCGCTCGGCAATTGCCCTACCAGCTGGAGTACCGCATGTGTTGCCGCGATGGCAGTCTGCGGTGGCTGCTGGACCACGGCATCCCCCGCTTCACGCCCGACGGCCGCTTCGAGGGTTTCATCGTCTATGGCTGGGACACAACCGAGCGCAAGGCCGCCGAAGCCGGGCTTCGCGCCGCCAAGAACGAGGCCGAACGCGCCAACCGCGCCAAGTCGGAGTTCCTGTCGCGCATGTCACACGAGCTGCGCACGCCGCTCAACGCGGTGCTGGGGTTTGCACAGCTGCTGGACGCCGACACCGCCGACCCGCTGAGCCCGCCGCAGCGGGCGCGGGTGCAAGAACTGCAGCGCGGCGGCCGTCATCTCCTGAGCCTGATCAACGACGTGCTGGACCTGGCGCGAATCGAAGCCGGCCGCCTGAGCCTGCAGTTGGCGGCCGTGGACGTGGACGCCGTGGCCAGCGACTGCTTGCGCCTGGTGTCGTCGATGGCAGCCGTTCGGCAGGTCAGCATGCACTTGCAAGGCGGCGCTGCCGGCCAGGTGCTGGCCGACCCCACACGGCTGAAGCAGGTGCTGCTGAATCTGCTGTCCAATGCCATCAAGTACAACCGGCCAGGCGGCGAAGTGCACCTGGGCTGGCAGCGCCTGCCCGGCATGTTGCGCATCGAAGTGCGTGACACCGGACCGGGCCTGAGCCCGACGCAGCAGGCGCGGCTGTTCTTGCCCTTTGAGCGGCTGGACGCAGAACACAGCGGCGTTGAAGGCGCTGGCATCGGCCTGGCGCTGAGCAAATGGCTGGTGGACCTGATGCAAGGCCATATTGGCGTGGACAGCATCGCGGGCGTGGGCAGCGTGTTCTGGCTTTCGCTGACCGATGCCGATGCCGATGCCGATGCCGATGCCGATGCCCAGGCCCAGGCCCAGGCCCAGGCGCAAGCATCGGCGCAGTCGGAGTTGGCGCATGCCGCAGGTGCCGCCACCGCTCCCGCACCCCTTCCCGCGTCTCTTGAGGCTCTCGCGGCGGCCCCTGCCCAGAAGCACGACGTGCTTTACATCGAAGACAACGAGGTCAACCGCCTGCTGATGGAAGGCATGCTGGCCCAGCGCAGCGACATCCAGCTGCGCATGGCCGCGATGCCCCTGGAGGGCCTGCAGATGGCGGCGCAGCGGCGGGCCGACCTGGTGCTGCTGGACATCCAGTTGCCCGACTTCGACGGCTTCGAGGTGCTGCGCCGCCTGCGCCAGCAAGAAGCACAAAACGGGTGGCCGCCGGTGCCTGTGGTGGCGGTCAGCGCCAACGCCATGCCGGCCGACCGCGAAAAAGCGGTTCGTGCCGGTTTTGCCGACTACATCACCAAGCCCATCGACCTGCCTTTGCTGTTGGCCACGGTGGACCGCTTGCTGGCGCGCTGACGGGGCCCGAGGCCGCAGCGACTTTCAGGAAGCCAGCACCCGCCGCGCCCGGTGCAGGCGCACAAACAGGTTCTGTTCGCTGATGGCCAGCGCCTGGCAGACCTCGTCGGTGCCCTGGTCGCGCAGCACACGCAGTTCCACCACCTGGCGCAGCGAGTCGGGCAGCTGGGCAATGCGCTGCAGCGTCTGGCGCAGCCGCTGACGCTGTTCGGCCACCTCGTCGGGGCGCGGCTGGGGGCACTCGAAATCCAGCCCCGGGCCGTCTTCGTCGCCGCCGATGTCCAGGCTGTCGTGGCCGCTGCGCTGGCGCACCAGGTCCACGATCTTGTGCTTGAGGATGCCCACCAGCCAGCTGCGCAGCGCGGCGCGGCCACCAAATTCCGCGCGCCCGGTGATGACGGCTTCGAACACGTCGTGCGCCAGGTCCTCGGCCAATGCCGGGTCCAGCAGGCGGCGGCGCGCAAACTGCACCAGGTAGCTGCGGTGCGGTGCCAGGTCGGACCAGCCCACGGCAGTCACGGGGGCCAGGGCCACGCTGGGGGCGGGATTGCGGGCGGTCGTGCTGATCTGGGCTTGCATGGTGCCGGGTCCTGTGCGGGTGTCGATGGCTACACTGTCGTTGGCGCACCTCGCGCCCATCTCGCGCCAGATCACAGCCAGATCACATTGCTGTAAGAACGGTGATCTCGGGGCCGACCTCCAGCGCACCCCAATCCACCATGGCCAGCCACATCCTCGTTGCCGAAGACCAGGTCGACATCCGCGACCTCATCGTGCTGAACCTGCAGCAGGCCGGCTATGCCGTCACGTCGGTGGCCGACGGCCGCGCCGCGCTGGACCACGAAGCCGCCCGCGCCAGCGACCTGCTGGTGCTGGACCTCATGATGCCGGCGCTGGACGGCCTGGAGGTCTGCAAGGCGCTGCGCGCACGCGGCCGCGCCACGCCGATCCTGATGCTCACCGCCAAGAGCACCGAACTGGACCGCGTGCTGGGCCTGGAGCTGGGCGCCGACGACTACCTGAGCAAACCGTTTTCGATGGCCGAGCTGCTGGCACGTGTGAAGGCCTTGCTGCGCCGCGCCGAACTGCTGCGCGCCGCGGCCGCCGAGCCGTCTCCTTCGCAGTCAGTGAAAAACGGCGAGCTGGAAATCCTGCCCGTGCGGCGCGAGGTGCGCATCCATGGCCGCGAAGGGGCCGGTGCGCTGGAGTTCACGGCGCTGGAATTCGACCTGCTGCTGCATTTTGCCAACCACCCGGGCCGCGTCTTTTCGCGCACGCAGCTGCTGGACGCGGTGTGGGGCTACTCGCACGAGGGTTACGAACACACCGTCACGACGCACATCAACCGCGTGCGCGCCAAGCTGGAACAGGACCCGATGAACCCGCGCTTCATCCTCACCGTGCGCGGTGCTGGCTACAAGATGCGCGACGCACCACGATGATTCGCCCCCCTGCGGAGTGGCCTGCGGCCGCCTCCCCCCCAGGGGAGCGAACCCGACGGACCGGCGGAGCCGGATCCGTGGCTTCTGCTTGATGCGGCGGGGCTTGACGTGACGGTTCGTTTCAGATTGGCGCTGACGGTGTTTCTGACCGGTTTGGCCACGGCCTTGGCCGTCATCGTGACCGTGGCGCTGGCGTTCCAGCGCTTCGAGCACGAAAGCATCTGGCAACGAGGGGACGCGTTTCTGGCGCGGGTCACGATGCAGCACGACGACCTGCTGGACCAGCACCAGCGCCAGCCCGAAGCATTTGCCAGCTTCCTGCGCAACCTGCTGCTCTACGAACCCGACAGCCAGCTCTACCTGCTGGACGCCGATGGCACCGTGCTGGCCAGCACCGGCCAGGCCAAACTGGTGCCGGGTTTCAAGGTCGCGCTGTTGCCGGTGCAGCAGGCCGCACGCGCTGCCGCCGCCGGTGATCGTCAGGAGGCCGCCTACGTGATGGGCGACGACCCCGAGCACATGAACGCCGACGCCGTGGTGGCCGCGCGCAGTTTGCAGCGGGCCGTCATCCGCCCCAGCCGGGCCGACGAAGGGGCGGCCGGCTACCTGTACCTGGTGTGTCGCAAGCCGGGCCTGCCCGCAGGCCGGCTGCAGCTGCTGGGCGCCAGCCTGGTGTCGCCGGCGCTGGTGCCGGTGGTGGCGGTGATCCTGCTCATCTCGGCGCTGGCGTCCTGGATCATCGTCACCGTGACGAGGCCGCTGCGGGTGCTGAGCGACGAAGTGGCCACCGCCGCGCGTGCCGGCTTCACCACCGCCGCCACCGTGCCTGCGCCACCGTCGGGCGCAGCCGACGACGAGTTCAACCGCCTGCGCGGCGGCTTCCATTCGCTGCTGGCCACGCTGCGCATGCAGTGGGACGAACTGCGGCGGCTGGACACCTTCCGCCGCGAGAGTGTCAGCAACCTGTCGCATGACCTGCGCTCGCCACTGACCGCCACCGTGGCCTGCCTGGAGACGCTGCAGGCGCGCTGGCAGGGGCAGGGCGCCGATCCTGCGGTCGTCCCGGCCATCGACCGCGAAGGCGATCTGGGCCTGGTCCAGGTGGCGCTGCGCAACACCCGCAACGCCGCCGCCATGGTGCGCAGCCTGGGCGACCTGGCGCTGCTGGACGAGCCGGCCTTCAAGTTGCACCTGATGCGGCTGGACGTGGGTGAGGTGCTGGACGACATCACGCTGCGCTTTGCCCAGCGGGCGGCCCAACAGGGTGTTGCGCTGGCCTTCGTGCAACGCGGCGACGCAGCGCCTGTAGCAGAAGTGGACATCGAACTGTTCGAGCGCGCCATCGCCAACCTGCTGGACAACGCGCTGAAGTTCACCCCCGCCGGCAAGGCCATCGAACTGGCTGCCGAGCGCCATGCGCAGGGTGTGCGCGTGACGGTCGCCGACCAGGGCGCCGGCATCCCGGCGGCTGACCTGCCGCACCTTTTCGACCGCCTGTACCAAAGCCGCGGTAGCACGGCCCCGGCCACCAGCGAAGAGGGCAAGGGCCTGGGCCTGGCCATCGTCAAGCGCATTGCGCAACTGCACCGGGGCCATCTTTCCGTCAGCAGCGAGCCCGGCCTGGGCACCACGGTGGCGTTGGAACTGCCGGCGGTGTGAACCCGGCCGTGCCGGTGTGAATGCGTCACAACCTTTGGGTGCACCCGTTCGCTGACGCGCGGGCCGGTGACGGTGAAAGTCTGGGGTCGACATGACCACACCGCCACCTGCCATGAACCACGCCCTGACCTTGACTGCCATGTCGCGTGCCGGCCGCCGGCCGCTGGCCCTGAAACTGCCCAGTGTCGACACCCCCTGGGCCTACGCCTGGGCCTATGGCCGCGCGGCGCTGGCCAGCCTGACCAGCGCCCACCGCATGCGGGCTGATGCCGCGGTGCCGCGCAGCGCGCCGGTGCAGATCAGCCCGCGCCTGGCCAACCGCTGGCGTGCCTTGTTCGACGTGCCGGCCCGGGCCGCTGCGCTTGTGCCGCTGCTCAGCAACCAGAGTGTGGGCACGCTGCTGCATGCTCGGTTGTTTGCCGACCTGGGCCTGAACATGCGCCACCTGCTTCACCTGCAGCACCGCACCACGCACCACGCCAGCGTCCAGGCCTGCACCCGGTCCCGCGAACAGCGCCTGGACTGCCACGTGCGCCGCGTGCTTCGCCTGGGCGAAGACCGGGTGCTGGTTGAAGTGCAGACGCTGGTGCTGGACGCGGGCGGCCAGCTGCTGACCCAGATCGAGGACGGTTTTGTCGTCGATCACCTGCCGCCGGCCGACCTGAGCGGCCTGCCGTCAGACCGCCCGCTGCTGCGTGAACTGCTGGGCCTGCGCCGCCGCCTGCCGCGCCTGTCCACCAGCGAAGGCCCGGCCCTGGTCAGCGCGATGCCGGTGCCCCTCGGCATGGGGCTGGCCTATGGCCGGGTGTCCGGCGACATGAACCTGGTGCACTGTTGCCGCCTGGGCGCCTGGATGTTCGGCCTGAAGCGGCCCTTCCTGCAGGGACTGGCGCTGCGCAACCTGGTGCTGCGCCACCTGGTGGAGCTGGGCGCGCCGGTGGATGGCCTGCAACTGACCTTTGCTGAACCGGCCGTGCTGGGGCAGACGCTGATGCTGGTGGTGGAAGGCAACGATTTCGAGGTGCACGACGCCAAGGGCCGGCTGGTTGCTTTTGGCACCAGCGAAAGTGCAGCCGTCTGAACTCAGGCGGTCCGGCGCGGCAGCCTTGACGCCTGCTCGCCCAGGTCCCAGAACAAGCCCGTCATCAGCTGCAGCGCTTCTTGCACCACGGGCACCAGCAGGTGCTCGTCGGGTGCGTGCTGGCTGCAGGCCGGGTAACTGTGGGGCACCCACACCGTGGGCAGGCCCAGGATGTCGGCAAACACGTCGTTGGGCAGGCTGCCGCCCAGGTTGGGCAGCAGCACGGGTGGTGCGCCGGTGCTGCTTTCGATCGATGCCAGTGCAAAGCGCACCCAGGCGTTGTCGGGGTCCAGCCGGGTGGCAGCCATCACCATCGGCGCGCTGACCTCGATATCGGCGAAGCCGTGCGCCGCCAGGTGCGTCTGCACCACCTGCCGCAGTTGCGTTGTGTCGGTGCCCACCACAAAGCGCATGTGCATCGTGGCCTTGGCGCTGGGCGGGATGGCGTTGACCGGAAAGTCGGGATTGCCGGTGCGGCAGGCCAACACCTCCAGCGTGTTCCAGGCGATCACCCGTTCGGCCGGGCTCAGGCCGGGCTCGCCCCAGTCGCTGTCCACCGCCGGGTCGCCGGTGTCGCCACCGAACTGCAGGCCTTGCAGCGCGGCGCGCACGTTGTCGGGTATCGCCGGCGGCCGCAGCGCCGGCACGCGGATGACCCCGCGCCCGTCGACCAGGCAGGCAATCGCGTTGGCCAGCACGGTGCCAGGGTTGCGCAGCAGGCCGCCCCAGTTGCCGGAGTGGTGTGCGCCATCGCGCAGGTTCAGCGTGAGATCGAAGTTGGCCACACCGCGTGAACCCAGAAACACGGTCGCGCGGTCGCGTCGCAGGCGTGGGCCGTCGCTGGCAATCAGCACGTCGGCGGCCAGTTCCTTCTGGTGCGCCGAGCAAAACGCGGCCAGGCCGGGTGAACCGGTTTCTTCGCCGGTTTCGATGAGCCACTTGACGTTGAAGCCCAGCTGGCCGCCGCGCACGGCCAGCACCTGCGCCAGGGCGGCGATGTTGATGCTGTGCTGGCCCTTGTTGTCGGCCGTGCCGCGGCCGTACAGACGTTCACCGTCCTGCACCAGCGTCCACGGGCCCTGGCCGCGGGCCCAGCTTTTGTCCTGGCCGCGGATGACATCGCCGTGGCCGTACATCAGCACCGTGGGCAGGTGATCGGCCTCGTGGCGCGAGGCGATCAGGAAGGGGCCGAAGGCCGTTTCGGGATTGGCGTGGATGCTGAAGCTGAAGCCCAGCGCCGCCAGTGTGGGGCCCATTTCGTCCAGCAGATAACTGTGCAGCGCCGGGCCTGAATCGCTGTCCTGGCTTGCCGTGCGGATGGCCACACGTCGCGCCAGGTCACGCGCAAAGGCGCCGCCGTCGAAGTGTTCGCGCGCCTGGGCCAGCGCGGCATCGCGGCTCACGACGGGGTCACCAGCTCGAAGTGTTCGACCACCGGCGGCGCGGCGAAAAAGGGTCCGACGAGGGCCCGCCACTGCGGGAACAGCGGCCCCTGGCGGAAGCCCACGGTGTGGTCTTCCAGCGTGTCCCAGAAGATCTGCAGCACGTAGCGTTCGGGGTTTTCGATGCCGCGGTTGACCTTGGCGCCCTTGAAACCCTTGGCCTGGCTGGCCACGGTGTCCAGGCCGCGCTGGATGGCTGCTTCAAAAGCAGCGTTCTGGCCAGGTGGGATGCGGAAGTCGGCGATTTCTAGGATCACGTGGGGTCTCCGTTTCTGGGGTGAAGGTGCGAGTCTAGGCAATGATCTGGGCAAACGTGCAGGCCGCGGCTGCGCCGATGCCCAGCGGTGCGCCGCTACGATGAAGCGATGCCACAGCCTGCGGTGAAGACGGCCCGACCGTGCTGAAAGCCGACAGCGCGCGCAGCCGCCGCATCGGCATCTTGCTGGTGACGCTGGCCACCTTCTGCTTTGCCATCCTGGACGCCTGCGCCAAGTGGTTGGTGCAGACGCTGCCGGTGGTCGAGGTGGTGTGGCTGCGTTTTGTCACCCATGTCTTGCTGATGGTGCTGTTGCTGGCGCCGGCACACGGCCTTGCGCTGGTGCGCATGCACAGCCCGCGCCTGCACCTGCTGCGCGCGGCCATGCTGGCCAGCATGACGGGCCTGAACTTCTGGGCCTTGCAGTACCTGCAGCTGGCCGAGACGGGTGCGATCCAGTTTTCGGTGCCCGTGCTCATCGCGCTGCTGTCGGCCTGGTGGCTGCATGAAAGGCTGGACCTGCGGCGCTGGATCGCCGTCATCGGGGGCTTCGTGGGCGTGCTGCTGGTCATCCGGCCGGGTTCACAGGCTTTCCATCCGGCCATCCTGCTGTGCGTGGGCAACGCGCTGCTGTACGCGGCCTTCAACCTGCTGACGCGCCGCATGGTGGCCACCGAGTCGCCGCAAGCCATGCAACTGCTGTCGGCTGCCGGTGCGGCGCTGGTGCTGGCGCCGCCGGCCTTGTTGCAGTGGCAGGCGCCACCCGACACCCTGCACTGGGGCGTGATCGCGCTGTGCGGCCTGATGGGCGGCGTGGGCCATCTGTCCGTGGCCATGGCGCACCGCTATGCGTCGGCCGCGGTGCTGGGGCCTTTTCTCTATCAGCAGATCCTGTACCTCACGCTGTGGGGCTGGTTGGTCTTCAAGCAGGTGCCCGACGCTTTTGTCGTGGCCGGTGCGCTGGTGGTGGTGGCCAGCGGCCTGTACCTGTTGTGGCTGGAGATGCGCCGGGCTTGAGCCCACGTGTTGCAAGGTGCTACCGCGGTGCTCCGGGTGTGCGCGACTTAAGTCACACGCCCTCTGTAGAAGGCGGCGCCAGACCTCGCCGCAATGACGCGGGCTCAAGAAAACAGCGTCAGCGCCCGAAAACAGGTGCATCGGGCGTCCGCCAAGGGCGCCGGCAATTCTTGGAGTCTCATGGCCAGCACCATCGCCGTCGATGACCTGCGCGTCGGCATATTCATCCAGCTGGACGGCGGCTGGCTGTCGCATCCATTTCCGCTGTCGAGCTTTCGCATTGCGTCGCAGGAGCAGATTTCCACTTTGCGCGAACTGGGTCTGCGCCAGCTGCGTTGGGTGCCCGAAAAGAGTGACCTGCCGCCAGACGCAGCATGCTTGGGCGGCGCACAAGCCGCAGCCGATGCCGCCGCCCGTGCGGCGCAAAGTGAAGTGCAGCGCCTGCGCCAGGAGCTGCAGGCACAACGTGGAGCGGCCCAGCATTGCGAGCGCCAGCACGCCGAAGCGGCCACCGCCTGGCGCGAGGCCAGCGACGCCGTCAGCGCACGCCCGCAGGAAGCCGCACGCACCACCGAACGGCTCACACGCGCCATCCTGGACAAGATGCTGGTGGCCGATGACATCGGCATCCGCCTGGTGCCCGGCGTTGGCGACCGTGCGGCCGCACACGCGCTGAACGTGACCATCGTCTCGCTGCTCATCGCCCGCACGCTGGGGGTGTCCGAAGCCGAGCTGATGGACCTGGGCATCGGCGCGCTGATGCACGATGTGGGCAAGGCCGATGTGCCCGAGCGCTTCCGTCACGCCGAAGAAGGTTTCAACGCCAACGAACTGAACGCCTACCGCGACCACGTGGTCAAGGGCGTGGCGCTGGGCCAGCGCATGGGCTTGTCCGCCGGCGCGCTGAGCGTGCTGGCGCAGCACCATGAACACGCCGACGGCAGTGGCTTTCCGCTGAAGATTGCTGGCGAACGCATCACCATGGCCTCACGCGTGGTGGCCCTGGTCAACCGCTACGACAACCTGTGCAACCCGCAGGCCCGCACGCTGGCCTTGACGCCGCACGAGGCAGTGTCGGTGCTGTTTGCGCAGGGCCGCCAGCGCTTTGACGCCACGGTGCTGAACGCCTTCATCCGCATGATGGGCGTGTACCCGGCGGGTTCGCTGGTGCAGCTGACCGACGACCGCTTTGCCATCGTCGTGGGCGTCAACAGCAGCCGACCGCTGAAGCCGCGGGTGCTGGTGCACGACGCCCATGTGCCGCGCCGCGAGGCCCTGGTGCTGGACCTGGAGCGTTGCCCCAACCTGGGCATCCGGCGCAGTTTGCCTGCGGCCAAGTTGCCGGCGCTGGCCATCGAGTACCTGGACCCCCGCCCGCGCGTGGCCTACTACTTCGAGCCGCTGGTCCGCGAGGTCCAGGGCGAAGAGCTGGCTGCGTGAAGTTGCCTGCGCCCGTGCTGGCTGCGCCGCCGGACCCGGACCTGAGCCTGGACGTCTGCACACGCTTGCTCGACGGCTTGCCCGATGCGGCATGGGTGGTGGACCTGGGCAGCAGCACCGTGGTGGCCGCCAACGCCGCTGCACACCAGCTTTTTGGCCACGCAGCGCCAGGCCTGGTGGGCCAACCGGCAGCAGGCCTGGCGGCTTCGCCCGAAGATCTGGTGTGGTGGGCCGAGGCCGCTGCCGGCCACGCCACACCTTTGCATTCAGACACCGTGGTGGCCACGCCCGATGGCCGTGCGCTGCACGTCAGCCGCAGCATCCGCCCCGTGCGTTTGCTGTCCGGAGCCGAAGCCGGAGCCGGCGACGCCGTGCAGCATGTGCTGGTGGTGCTGTCCGATCGCAGCGCCGAGCAGCGTGCGCAAGCGCAACGCGAAGAACTGCTGGCAGAACTGCAGGCCACGCTGGAAGCCACGGCCGACGGCATCCTGGTCACCGACCTGGGCGGCCGTGTGCGGGCATTCAACCGGCGCTTTGCCGACCTCTGGGGCATGCCGGTGGCGTTGCTGCAGCAGCACGACGACGCGGCGGTGCAGGCCTGGATGTCGCGCAGCCTGCCCGACCCTGCAGCCTACGACAGCCGTTTGCTGGCACTGTCGCAGGCCGCGCTGGTGGCCGCCAACGACAGGCTGGAACTGGTCTCGGGCCAGGTGCTGGAACGTGTCACGCGGCCCTTGTTCAGTGCCGGCCGGCCGCATGGGCGGGTGTGGTCTTTCCGCGACCTGACCGAAAGCCTCGCGGCGCAAGAGCGCATCGAATCACTGAGCGTGCACGACCCACTCACCGGCCTGGCCAACCGCCGCCGCCTGACCGAATGTGTGGCCACGGCGGTGGCGCTGGCGCGGCAGGACGGCACGTCGCTGGCGCTGCTGGTGGTGGACCTGGACCGCTTCCGCCACATCAACGACAGCCTGGGCCACGAGGTGGGCGACCGCGTGCTGCTGGACGTGACGCAGCGCATCCAGGGTTGCTTGCGCCAGGACGACCTGCTGGCGCGCCTGGGTGGCGACCAGTTTGCCGTGGTCGTGAGCCCGGCCGATGCGGCGGCTGCAGAAACCACGGCGCGGCGGGTGCTGAATGTCGTGGCGCAGCCCTGCAGCCTGGACGGCACGCAGTTCACGCTGACTTGCAGCATCGGCGTGGCGCTGGGGCCTTCGCATGGCAGCACGGCCGACGAACTGGTGCGCCATGCCGAAGCGGCCATGCGCGCGGTCAAGGCGGCCGGCCGCGCCAACTTCCGCATCCACCAGGCACGTGCCGAGGTGGACCGCCGCAGCCACATGAAGCTGGACCATGCCATGCGCCAGGCGCTGGTCAGCGGGCGCTTTCGCCTTCACTACCAGCCGCAGGTGAGCCTGGACGACGGCCGCATCACGGGCGCTGAAGCGCTGCTGCGCTGGCGCGACCCCGAGCTGGGCGAGATTTCACCCGCGCGTTTCATCCCCGTGGCCGAAGACAGCGGCTTCATCGTGCCCATCGGCGACTGGGTGCTCAGCCAGGCGGTGCGCCAGGCGGCACTGTGGCATTCCAAGGGGCTGTCGCTGCCCATCGCGGTCAACGTGTCGGCGCTGCAATTCCAGCAGGGCCACTTTGTGGACCGCGTGGCCAATGTGCTGGCGGTTGCCGGCGTGCCGCCGCAACTGCTGGAGCTGGAGCTGACCGAGAGCATCCTGGTGCACGATGCCGACGAGGCCTTGCACCGCCTGCACGCGCTGGCGCGGCTGGGCGTGAGGATGTCCATCGACGACTTCGGTACCGGCTATTCGAGCCTGGCCTACCTGAAACGCTTTCCCATCGGCAAGCTCAAGATCGACCGCAGTTTTGTCAGTGGCCTGCCCGACGACGACAGCGACGCGGGCATCGTGCGCGCCATCCTGCAGATGGCCCGCGCGCTGGGCATGAAGGTCATCGCCGAAGGGGTGGAAACCGAAGCCCAGCGCAGCTTCCTGCACGACGCGGGTTGCGACGAGTTCCAGGGCTACCTTTTTGCACCGGCGCTGGACGCGCTGAGCTTCGAACAGCGCCTGCCGGCCTTGGCCCCAGACGGCCGGGTGCAGCGCAAGCCGGGCACGCGCATCCGGCTTGTTCGTGGTTGATTCGCGGTTGCTCTGCGGTTGCTCTGCGGTTGCTCTGCGGCTGATCGCTGACACCCGCACCGGCGCTTTGTGCGCTGAGCCACCGCGAGCACAGGGTGCTGGCTGCACAATGCAACCACGATGATCTACAAATTCAAGAGCACCGCCACCGGCGACCTCATCATGCTGGAGCCGCAAGGTGACCAGTTGCTGCGCCTGCTGGGGCGCGAGCCGACGGCCAAAGGCATCATTGAAGCGGCCGACATGGCCGCTGCACTGGCCGCCTTGCTGGCTGCCATTGCCGACGAAGAACGGCCTCCCGGCGAAACACCCCCTGAAGGTGCCGAGCCCGCTCAACCTGCCGTGGGCTTGCGCCAGCGTCTATGGCCCATGGTCGAGATGCTGCTTCGCTGCCAGGCTGCGGGCGAACCGGTGGTCTGGGGTGTCTGAGCCAGCAAGCCCCGCGCCAGCATCGGGCGCCCACTGAATCTGCAGGAGACCCGCGATGAAGCTCTGGAGCGACAGCTGGACCAACGGTGACCGCATACCCATGCGATACGCCGCCGGCAAGCCCGACGGTGCGGACGGCGCCATCTTCAGCGACAACCTGAACCCGCATCTGGCCTGGAGCGACCTGCCCGCGGGCACGCAGTCGCTGGTGCTCATCTGCCACGATTTTGATGTGCCCAGTCAGGGTGACGATGTCAACCAGCCCGGCCGAGAAGTGCCCGCCGATCTGCCGCGGGTGGACTTTTTTCACTGGGTGCTGATCGACCTGCCGCCGCAGCCGGCCAGCATCAGCGAAGGCGAGTTCAGCCGCGGTTTCACGGCGCGCGGCAAGCCGGGCCCCGAGGCACCGGCTGCAGCGGGTGGCGCACGCCACGGCCTGAACGACTACACCGGCTGGTTTGCACAGAACGCCCAGATGGCGGGGCAGTACTTTGGCTACGACGGCCCCTTCCCGCCTTTCAACGATTCACTGGTGCACCACTACGTCTTCACGCTGTACGCGGTGGCCGATGCGCGGCTGCCGTTGGAAGGCACCTTCACCGGCCACCAGGTGCGCGAAAAGCTCGCCGGCCGCGTGCTGGGTGAAGCCACTTTCTCGGGCACCTACACGCTGAACCAGCGGCTGCTGGACAGCGGCTACTAGCAGTCCGTTCCGTCAATGAGATTACAAATGAAATTGATGCATTCGTTCGTCGGGCTAGGAGCGGGGGCGGCAGAAGGCGTCGAAGCGAAACGTGCGAAAACCGAGGATCGCTGGGGAGTACCGACAAGCCCAGGGCTTGCC
>ENA-ORBV01005138-ORBV01005138.1-microbial-mat-metagenome-genome-assembly--contig:-NODE-5138-length-24346-cov-5.663109_pt1 | contig 24346 bp, 23 predicted proteins | sample MGYA00237777_ERZ505514 | MGnify/ENA primary metagenome ERZ505514 (study PRJEB26160, sample SAMN06269048) | microbial mat metagenome | isolation source: Oligotrophic lake microbial mat | place... | reverse complement strand
CCCCATGCCGTCGCCCTTTAAGCCCCGTCGCCAGACCGTTACCGCCGATGTCGGTGGGGTGAAAGTCGGCTCTGCCCATCCTATCGTCGTGCAGTCGATGACGAATACGGATACGGCGGACCCTGCCTCGACCGCCACCCAAGTCGCCGCCCTCGCGGAAGCCGGTTCGCAGATCGTGCGCATCACGGTCAACAATGACGAGGCCGCGGCCGCCGTCCCGGAATTGATGACGCGGCTCGCGGATCTCGGCGTGCAGGTCCCCATCGTGGGCGACTTCCACTACAACGGCCACCTGTTGCTGCGGAAGTACCCGGCCACCGCACAGGCTCTCGCGAAGTACCGCATCAATCCCGGGAACGTCGGGACGAGGCATCGCGACGACAACTTCCGCACGATCGTCCAGGTGGCCGTCGACAATAACAAGCCCGTGCGCATCGGCGTGAACTGGGGATCGCTTGACCAAGATCTCCTCACCCAGATGATGGACGAGAATGCCAAGTCCGCCGAGCCGGTCGAGTCGAAGGAAGTGTATTTCGAGGCCATGCTCGAATCGGCACTCCGCTCCGCTGCACTCGCCGAAGAGACCGGACTGCGTCATGACCAGATCCTGATCTCGGCGAAGATCTCTCAAGTTCAGGATCTGCTCACGGTGTATCGTCGCCTTGGCGCGCGGTGCGACTATCCATTGCACCTCGGATTGACCGAAGCCGGACTCGGGACGAAGGGGGTCATCGCGACCACGGCGGCGCTCTCGCTGATCCTGAGCGAGGGCATCGGTGACACGATCCGCGTCTCACTCACGCCGCGTCCTGGCGGTGATCGCACCGAGGAAGTGCTGGTCGCGCAACAGATTCTGCAGTCCCTCGAGCTCCGCGCCTTCACTCCGCAGGTCACGGCGTGTCCTGGCTGCGGTCGTACGACCTCGACCTTCTTCCAGAAGATGGCCGAGGATATTCAAACGTATTTGCGTGAGCAGATGCCGATGTGGCGCGAGGCGCATCCTGGCGTTGAGGAGATGAAGGTGGCCGTGATGGGTTGCGTCGTAAATGGACCCGGCGAGTCGAAGCATGCGAACATCGGCATCTCGCTCCCAGGAACGTTCGAGGAGCCGAAGGCGCCGGTGTATGTGGACGGCAGCCTGCGGGTCACCTTGAAGGGCGACCGCATTGTCCCGGAGTTCCTCGAGATTCTGGAGGGCTATGTGGCCAAGACTTATCCGGCGCGCTGACTGAGGGTGGCGCCTCGGCGCCTCGGCGCCTCGGCGCATCGCCGGAGGACGCCGACGCGACCGCGGGAGAGCGGGGCGCTACGCGGTTTCGAGCGCCGCGACGACGGCGCGGAGCTCAGAAAGTATCGGCGCTTCGAAACCCAGCGCGGTGAGACGATCACAGACCCCGCGGTACCACCGCAGGGTGCCCTCACGGCCCCCGTTGAACCGTCCCCAAACGGTCTCGGGGTCGATCGTGCGGCGCAGGTCGGCGAGGACGCTGCCGGCGTTGTGCACCTTGTCCGCCGCACAGACCCAGCGCGCGGATTCGCTCGCGGCACTGAGCCGTTCGAGATAGTCGGCCTTGATCTCCTCGCGCGAGAATTCAATCCCGTCGTCATCGACGCGACGCTTCGTCACGGCGAGCACCATGCTCAACACCTCATCGCCGAACTTGGACGAGATGCGATCCTCAAGCGTCTCGCGCGTCCAACCCTCGCGCACGCAGTCCTCGATCACATCGTGCAGGATTCCCGCGATCACGGTGTCCTCGTCGCAGCCATACCGCGTGAGGATCACCGCGACATTCGCCGGATGCGTGAGGTAGGGCAGACGCGTGCCCTTCCGCACTTGGCGGTCGTGATGCTTCGCCGCAAACGCGAAGGCATGATTGAGGCGGTCCGAGTAGCCGATCATCAGGTCGTCGGGAACATAGTGCGCATCACAGGCTAGCGCACGAGGCCTGCGCTCAGTTGAAGATCGAGCACCGTCAGGGCGAGTCCTTGCACAAGGACGCCGAGTCCGGCACCGACGAGGCCGAGCCGGCGACCCAACTTCCATCCGCAGAGTGCCAGCGTGAGTCCGAGCATCACGTAGCCGACATCAAGTCCGATGTTGAACCAAAGGAAGCGATCAAGCGCAATCGCTCCGGCGAGATCGCGCAGGGCGAGTCCACCATGGGCCCACCAGACAATCAGCAGATCGATCAGGCCCCACGCCGCGCACTGGATACCGAAGTGCTGCAGGAGGGGCGACTCAGTCCGGCGCGCGCGCACGAACGCGACGAGTGCCGTCCCGACCACAACGCTCAAGGCGCCCCACACCCCGAGCTTGAGCAGGTGGAGTTCTTCGAGCGCCAGAAGATCTGAACCAAACTGAGAAGTGCCAATCTGCATATGGTGTTTTTATACTGGCTTTTTGGTGGCTTCTTGGACTGCCTTGAATGAGCCACCTGGAGTCCGTCCCTTTCGCTTCGATAGGAACGCAGCGAGTTCGGCCCGAGAGGGAAGAAGTGGGCGCGGCGCATCCCAGAGCACCACGCTCTGCAGCTTCTCGCCCTGTTCCTGAACCCGCGCTCCGTTGGCCGTGAACTGCGCCACGAGTGTCTCCCCGAGCGTTGCACAGAGCACCAGCGGGGCCCCAGGCAGCATCTCACGCGCCTGAGCGAGGTCTCGAAGTGCCACCGCGAGGATGGTGAACTCAAACCCATTCCGGAACTCCGTAAAGCTCGCGCGCGACTCCGCCGCCAACTCCGGATCCGTCACAGGATCACGCGCGGTCCCCGCCGGGAGCATCTGGATGGTCAGGCCATCACTCGAGCCCACCGGTCGCGCGACCTCGCGCCACGTGAACGCCCCTGCCATGGCATCTGTGAACCCCGGCTCCGGGTGATCTCGAAAGATGCGAGCCAGCGGAATCTGCTCCGGATCCAGTTCGGCGACGAGCGTCGTGCGATGATCGGCTGCCGCCGCGATCGCGAGACGGGCCCCCACGGCGGCCGCAATCACAGGGTCGTCGCCTGTCACGACGACCGACCGGGAACGGGTCCCCGTGGACGTCAGTCCGAGATACAGCACACGGAACGGATCGACTCCACTCGGACGGAACCGCAGCGGACCCTCCGGAATCGCATCGCGCACCAGCGCGAGCGCGGGGGCGCCCACCGCACGCTCCGCTTCGAGTCCATGCGCGAGCGTCGGCTCCTGCATCTCTCGCGCGACGGCAATCCCCACGCGCAGCACAGCGCCAAATACCAAGAGCGCGAGAAAGACGAGTCCTGTCGACATCGGCGGAACCGCGCTTCGCTTGGCGTTCAACTGCGTATCCAGCTCCGTCACCTTCGTCACCGCGGTGCGATACTCCGTGACCGCACGCGCAACGCTGTCCCGCAGTGCACGCACGGATTCACGACGCCCGACCGTATCGGGCATCGCGCGTGCGCCAGGCTCCAGCGCTGCGGCGCTGGGTAGCGGGCCGAGTGCCGCGCGGCGCGTCTCAGCCATTTCGATGATCGTGCTCGCAAGGCGTCGCACTTCGATAGGGTCGATGGTCCCGCGCAACGAGTCCGCGAAGGCGCGCATGCGCGGGCCGTAGCGCAGCAGGGGATCGTCGGCCAGTGCGAGGAGCGCAGGCGTGCTCCGGTCGGCCCGTGCGAGCGCGAGTGCACGATCCAGTGCGCTCACGCGCGGGTCCGACGTCACTCGGTCGAGTGTGGCGCGTGTGGACCGCGTGGAGCGCGTCGAGCGCGTCGTGGCGCGCGTCGCCTCGCGGGGCGCGGGGCGGCGCTGCTGCGCGATCTCCGCAATCGCGCTGGCGAGGGACGTATCCGCAACGGCCGCGCGTTGCTCGAGGTCCCGCAAGCGCGCGCTCGTGCGCAGTGTATCCGCTGCCGCACGATCAAGCGCATCACGCGCCGCAGCGAGCGGGTCGCCTGCCGCCACCGGAAGCAACAACACGATCACGGTGATGGCGCCGCCAAGTCCGAGCCACCAGCGCGTGAACCGTTTCGTGCGTCGGATGGCGAGGCTGAGCCGTGCGGCAAACCATTCCGCGCCACGCAGTGGGCGGAGCGGGGGACGCGTGCGGGATGTCGCGGGTCCGGTCATGAGGTGAGTAGTAGTACGGTCAGTCGAGCAAAGCAAACGGGCGGCAGCGAGCATTGCTCGCCACCGCCCGTTCCGTTCGGTGCAACCGCGCAGCGCGCCGAGGCGCGCGGCGGGATTACTCGACCGTGACGACGCCCTTCATGCCCATCGCGAGGTGCGGCGTGCAGTTGAACTCGTACTTGCCGGCCGGGATGTTCGCGAACGAGATCGTCGCGGACTCGTTAGCGATCATGTACATGTTCGAGGTGAGCTCGGCCATGCGGAAGGTGCCGAAGTTCGCGTCGAGCTGCGACTTCACGTCGGCGGCCAGGCCAGTCGCCGAGAAGGCGACGTTGTGCGGGAAGCCGGAGATGGCGATGAACTTGACGGCGTCGCCCGACTTGATCGTCAGGTTGGCCGGCTCAAAGCGGTAGCCCTTGTCGTCGCCGACCATGAGGACTTCGTGAGTCTTGCCCGTGGCGGGCGCGATCATAACGGCACCCGTCGCGGCGGGAGCGGCCTCGGCGGCCGGGGCCGGCGTGGTCTCAGCCGCCGGCGCAGAATCAGAACCGCCGCCGCAGGCAGCGAAGGTGACAACAGCAGCAGCGAGCGCCAGACGATTGAACAGCATTGCTTATGGCCTCCAGGGCCGAACAAATATGTGATGGGACGGTTGGATGCGGAGTGCTCCGCAGGTTGTGAAAAATATCACAAAGCCCGCCGTCTGCAACTCGAACACGCATTCCCACCAATAGGTTCCAAGGCCCGCCAAAGAGTCGAGATCCGCTAAGTGCCGCTTGCCACGCCAGTTGACGCCCCTGTCCGGCCTGGCTAGGCTTCCTGCATCATGCCCCGCTCCGCATACCACCACCATCTGCACCACCACGGCCCGACGGGTCTTGGGGAGCGGATGTGAGTGGCCCGGAGCGTCTAGCGCTCCGCTCGACGACCGCTCGACACCCCAAGACCCGTCCGAACTCTCGGACGGGTCTTTTCGTTTGCCTTCCTTCCTCTGTCCGCCGCCTCGCATGCTCCGTCTCGCCATTCCCAACAAGGGCCGTCTCCACGACGAGGCCCGCTCCCTTCTCGCTGACGCCGGGCTCGAAGTTCGCGCCGCCTCCGAACGCGCACTCGTGGCCTCACTCGGCGACGAGTTCGAAGCCATCTTCGTGCGCGCGCAGGACATCCCGGAGTTCGTCGCCGATGGGGCGGCCGACGCGGGAATCACCGGCTGGGATCTCGTCGCCGAATCGGGGCGCTCGCTCGAATCACGGCTCGATCTCGGCTTCGGGCGCTGCCGCCTCGTCGTCGCGGCGCGCGAGGACTCCGGGGCCCGGGATGTGGCCGACATCCCCGATGGCACCCGCGTGGCGTCCGTCTTTCCGCGGCTCGCAGAACGGTACTTTGCCGCGGCGGGGAAGCGCATCACGCTGGTGCCGGTCTCCGGGGCCGTTGAGATCACACCGCACCTTGGCATCGCCGACGTCATCGTGGACCTTACCTCCACGGGTTCGACGCTTCGGGTGAATGGGCTGCGGGAAGTCGCCACGGTGTTGGAATCGACCGCGCGGTTGATCGTCGCAGGGCCAGCGAGCGGCCACGCGCCGAGTGGCGAACGTGATCGGACCCTACGGGAGTTGGTGGATGCGCTGTCGTCCGTTCTCGCCGCACGTGGCCAGCGCTACCTGATGGCGAACGTACCGCGCGATCAACTTGACGCCGTCAAGCGCATTCTCCCTGGGATCTCGGGCCCGACCGTGATTGACGTCCTGAACGGCGGATCGAAGGTCGCGGTGCACGCCGTTTGTCCCGCGGCGGGGATCTACCGCACCATCAACGCCCTCAAAGCGATCGGTGCGGAAGGAATCCTCGTCACGCGCATCGAGCGACTCCTCGCATGAGTCCTTCCACTACTCCGCTTCGCTTTGCGGCGCGTGGCGACGTGAGTGCCCTCGATGCCACGCAGCGCGCGGCGCTCTTTGAACGCACCACCTCCGGTGATACCAGCGTCCGCGAAGGCACAACTCGCATGCTCGCGCGCGTGCGCGCTGAAGGCGACGCCGCGCTACTTGCGTTCGCGCGCGAATTCGATGGCGCCACGTTGACTGCGCTGGAAGTCCCACGCACGCAGTGGGACGCCGCACTGCACGCACTGGACCCTGCACTGCGCGCCGCGCTCGAGCGCGCCGCCGCGAATATCCGCACGGTGCACGAAGCCTTTCGTCCGACGGCGCGTGAAGTCACCACGCCCGACGGCGCGGTGATCGGCCGTCGCCCGGATCCGCTGGCGCGGGTGGGGGTGTATGCCCCGGGCGGGCGCGCGACCTATCCGAGTTCGCTGCTCATGGGCGCGATTCCCGCCCGGGTGGCCGGTGTGCGCGAAGTCATTGTCTGCTCGCCTCCTGATGCCTCGGGTGCACCCAGCGCGGTGTTGCTCGCGGCGGCCGCCATCGCTGGCGTTGACCGTCTGTTCGCGGTGGGCGGTGCGGGCGCGGTGGGCGCAATGGCGTACGGCACGGCGAGCATCCCCGCGGTCGACCGGATCGTTGGCCCCGGCAATGCGTGGGTCGCGGAGGCGAAGTTGCAGGTTTCGGGGGTGGTCGGCATTGACTCTCCTGCAGGACCGAGCGAACTCCTGGTACTCGCCGATGCCTCGGCGTCACCAGTGGTGATCGCGCGCGAGATGCTCGCGCAAGCCGAACATGATCCGGTCGCCGCGGTGGTGCTCGTGACCGATGCGCCGATGCTGGTGAGCGCGGTCGAGCGCGAACTGAACGCGCGGATCGACGCGGAGCCGCGTGCCGAGGTGATTCGCGCGGCATTCGCCGCCCGCGGCGCCTTGCTCACGGTGCCCTCCCGCGCCGAGGCGGTCAGCTTTGCGAATACGTGGGCAGCGGAGCACCTCTTGCTGGCGGTCGCGACCGATGGGCAAGACGAGACGCTCGCCCAACTCCGGAGCGCGGGGACGGTGTTTGTCGGCGAGACCGCGAGTGTGGCGTTCGGCGATTATATGAGTGGCGCGAATCACGTGCTGCCGACTGGCGGACTCTCACGGATCTGGTCGGGGCTTTCGACGCTCGACTTCGTGCGTTGGACAACGTGGCAGAAGATCGGGCGGGACACGGCGCGTTCGCTCGCCCGCGACGTGGACATTTTCGCCACGGCGGAAGGACTGCCGGCACACGCCGCCACCGCTCGGCAATGGGGGAACACATGACCGCCCGCGCACCCATTGTGCTCCGCGACCTGACGCGCGTGCCACTCTACGCGCCATCGACACTCGACGGGGTCACACTCGACCTCCGCGACAACACGAACCTCTGGGGCGTGCCGCCGGCCGCACTCGCTGCGGTCCAGCGCGCCACGATGGACGCACTCCGGAACTATCCGGATGTCAGTGTCGGCTCGCTCGGCACCACGCTCGCGGAGCGACTCGGGGTCCCGCACACCAGCATTGTGGTGGGATGCGGAAGCGACGACGTCATCGACGCAGCGCTCAGTGCACTCGTGGAGCCGGGGAGCCGCATCGCGCACGCCGACCCGTCGTTCACGATGGTCCCGAACTTCGCCCGGCTGCGCGGCCTCGTCCCCGTGGGCATTCCGCTCACCGAGACCGGTGCGATGAACATCGATGCGTTGCTGGCCACGAACGCGCCGTTCATCTATGTGTGCTCGCCGAACAATCCGACCGGTACGGTGACGCCACGTGCGGAGTTGATTCGCCTCTTCGATCAGGCGCCTGGCGTCGTGTTGCTTGATGAAGCGTACGGCGAGTTCACCGATGCGCACGATCTGCGTGCGGAGGCCGCGCGACGCGAGAACGTGCTCGTGACGCGTACGTTCTCGAAAGCGTGGGGGCTCGCGGGGCTTCGCATCGGGTACGGCGTGGGCGCGGCACCGCTCGTGGCCGCCGTGGCAAAGGCGCGCGGCCCCTACAAGGTGACCTCGCTGAGCGAGAGCGCTGCGGTGCATGCGCTTCGGAACGATACCGCATGGCTCGACGCGACCGTGCGCGAGGCCCGGCGGATGCGCGCGCGCCTGCACACGGCGCTTGAGGGACGGGACAGCGTTCGCGTCTGGGCGTCGGAAGGCAACTTCGTCTTCTTACAACTCGCCGACTCGGCCGCGGCGGCGGCGGAGCAGTTCCGCCTGCGGGGGATTGGGGTGCGCGCCTTCAGCGGATTGAACGGCATCGGCGAAGCGTTGCGAATTGGGCTCGCGCCGTGGGACGCGCTCCAACGCGTGGTCGACGCGGCCGAGGAGATCTGGGGATGATGCGTATCAGCGTGTTCGACTATGGCGCGGGGAACCTGCACTCGTTGGTGAAGACGCTGACGGGACGTGACCGTACCGTGCGCGTCGAGACCGATCCACAACGCGCCGTCACCGATACAGACGTCCTGATCCTGCCTGGTGTCGGGGCCTTTGCTCCTGCCGCCGAACGTCTCGCCGCGGGCCGTGATGCGATGTGCGCGGCGATTCGCGGTGGGCTCCCTACGCTGGGCATCTGTCTCGGGATGCAACTCCTCTTCGACGCCAGCGACGAAGGCGAGGGGCGTGGGCTCGGCGTGATTCCTGGGCGCGTGACCAAACTTGACGCACGTCGGCTCCCACAGATCGGCTGGAACAGGCTCGAGGATGCGACCGACCCGCTTTTGAGCGCGAGCGGGCTGGATATCGCATACTACGCCAACAGCTTTGCCTGCCGTCCCGAGGATTCGCAGGTGGTGACCGCGTGGTCGACGCACGATGGTGATCACTTCGCCGCCGCGGTGCGCACTGGTGCCTGTGTTGGCGTGCAGTTCCATCCGGAGAAGAGCAGCGCGCCGGGTGTCCGGTTCGTCGAAGCATTTTTGGCGTCGGCCCGTGTGTCCTCGCTTTCCGATTCCGCCTCAACCGTGGTGACCCGCTGATGCTCGCGATTCCAGCAATCGACCTCCGTGACGGACGCTGCGTGCAACTCGTCGGCGGTGACTATACGAAGGAAGCGGTGCGCCTCGATGATCCGCTCGAAGTCGTGCGGACGTGGATTGCTGCCGGTTTTTCGAAGGTGCACATCGTGGACCTCGACGCGGCCACTGGGCGTGGACGCAATCGTGAGCTGATCCGCGATCTCCTTGTGCACGCGACGATTCCCGCGCAGGTGGGGGGCGGCGTACGCGACGAAGAGGCGATCGACGCGCTGCTTGAGGATGGCGCCGAGCAGGTGGTGATTGGCACGCGTGGGGTGGAGGACGTGCGGTGGTTGGAGGAACAGGCGGAGCGCGTGCCTGGCAAGCTGATCCTCGCGGCGGACGTGCGTGGACGGACGGTCGTGACGCGGGGGTGGGCCAAGGAGACCGCGCGGGAGGTGCTCGATCTCATTCAGGAGTTGCGCGATCTCCCGCTGGCCGGACTGCTGGTCACTGCCGTGCATCAGGAAGGCAAGATGCAGGGCACCGACCTCGCGCTCATGGCAGATGTGAAGGACGTTTCACCGTGGCCGGTGATTGCCTCCGGCGGGGTCGGCTCGATGAACGATCTACGCGCGCTCGAGGACCTCGGCATCGATGCCGTAGTCCTCGGGATGGCGCTCTACACGGATGCGCTCGACCCGCGGGTCGTTGCGGAGGAGTTCGCGGAATGAGCGGGAGTCCACAGCCGGTGGTCGTCGAGCGCAGCACGAAGGAGACGCAGATTCGCGTGGAGGCCAAACTCGGCGAGGGAATCGCCGTGGTCGACACGTCGATCCCTTTTCTCGATCATATGATGACCGCGCTCGCGAAGTACAGCGGCATTGACCTCACGATTCACGCGCGCGGCGACCTGCGGCATCATCTGATTGAAGATGTCGCGCTGACGGTCGGTCCGGCGATCGCGAAGGTGATGCCAGCCACTGCGGCGCGCTATGGTGACCGTACCGTTCCGATGGACGAAGCGTTGGTGCAGGCGGTCCTCGATGTCGGCGGACGTCCCTTTTACGAAGGGCCGATTCCCAGCTCGTTGTACGAGCACTGGATGCGGTCGTTCTGTGACGCGGGGAAGTTCACGTTGCACCTCCTGGTGATTCGCGGCGAAGATCGACACCATATTGTGGAAGCGGCCTTCAAGGCGCTCGGATTCGCGTTGCGCGATGCCGCGCGTGACACCGGCGCCGTGTTCAGCACCAAGGGTGCGATCGCGATGGAGGTCGAGTGAGCCTCACGCGACGGTTGATTGTCTGTCTCGACGTGGAGAACGGCCGCGTCGTGAAGGGGACCCAGTTCGTCGGGCTCCGGGACGTCGGGGATCCGGTCGAACTCGCCACGCGTTACGAGGCTGAGGGCGCCGACGAGATCGTCTTTCTCGACATCACGGCAACGCACGAGCGTCGCGGCACCACACTTGAACTCGCGCGTCGCACGGCGGAGCGTCTGTTCATCCCCCTCACGATCGGCGGTGGCATTGATTCCGTAGAGTCGATGTCGGCGGCGCTCCGTGCCGGCGCGGACAAGGTCGGCGTGAACTCGGCTGCGGTGCGGCGCCCAGCGCTCATCAGTGAAGGGGCAGATCGCTTCGGCGCGCAGTGTATTGTGGCGAGCATCGACGCCAAGCGCGATGGAGATCGCTGGCGCGTGCATGTGGCGGGTGGGCGCACCCCAACCGATCTCGATGCGGTGGCGTGGGCGATCGAATGTGCGCGCCTCGGGGCTGGAGAGATCCTCCTCACGAGCATCGACCGCGATGGCGCCCGCATTGGGTATGATCTCGAGCTCACGCGTGCCGTCTCCGAGGCGGTCTCAGTGCCCGTCATCGCGTCGGGAGGCGCCGGAACGGCCGATCACGTGCGAGCGGCCATCGCCGAAGGGAGCGCAGACGCGGCGCTGGTAGCGGGAATCCTCCATGACGGCACGACGACGGTGCGTGCATTGAAGGATGCGATGCGGGCCGCCGCATTACCGGTGCGCGAGGTGTTCGTATGAGCCGCGTGTTGATTGAGGCGGCCGAGAGACTCGCGCGGCATATTGGCGCGGTCGCGCTGAAGCACTATCGCACCGTCCTGACGGTCGAGACCAAGGATGATGGCTCTCCCGTGACCGTCGCCGATTGCGAGGCAGAACAGGCCGCTCGTGCGTGGCTCGCGCTGCACTTCCCGGATGACGGCATTCTTGGTGAGGAGTTTGGGGAGAAGGCCGGGACGAGCGGACGTACCTGGATCATCGACCCGATCGATGGCACCAAGAGCTTCGTGCGTGGCGTACCACTGTGGGGCTCGCTTGTGGCGCTCGTTCGCGGCAAGGAAGTCCTCGTCGGGGCGGCGTTCTTTCCTGCGGTCGACGAGTTGGTGGTGGCGGCCCCCGGCTCTGGCTGCTGGTGGAACGGGAAGCGTGCGCGCGTGAGTGACACCTCCACGCTTGCTGGCGCGACGGTGCTCATCACCGACGACCGCACCTTCTCTCGCCATGCGTTGCGCGATGGTTGGCAGACGCTCGCCTCCGAGGCGCATATCGCGCGTGGCTGGGGCGATTGCTATGGCTACTTGCTCGTCGCGACCGGGCGTGCCGAAGCGATGGTTGACCCGATCGTGAATTCGTGGGACGCTGCGTGCTTCCAGCCGATCATCGAGGAGGCGGGGGGCGTCTTCACCGATCTCGCCGGAGTCGCGACCGCGTTCAACGGGACCGCACTCGCCACCAATGCCGCGCTCGCGGCCACTATCCGTGACCATTTCGATGATTGATGTCTCAACGCTCGACTTCACCAAGGGCAACGGACTCGTGTCCGTGATTGCGCAGGATGCGCGCACAGGGGCCGTGCTGATGATCGCCTTCGCGGACCGCGAGGCGATTGAGCGCACGGCCGCGAGTGGGGAATTGCACCTCTTTTCTCGGTCGCGCGGTCCTTGGCATAAAGGGGCGACCAGCGGCAATGTCCTGCGCGTGCGCGCGCTGATTCCTGATTGCGATGCCGATGCCGTGCTCGCGATGGTGGAGCCCGCGGGGCCCGCCTGCCACACGGGAACTGTCAGTTGCTTCGGGGAGATCACGCGGAGCGATGCGCTCAGTGCGCTCGACGCAACGATCGCCGACCGCATGCGCCCGGACGCGGCAGTCGGCACGGGCTATACGCAGAAGCTGCTGAAGGATCGCAATCTCCGCCTGAAGAAGATCGGCGAGGAAGCGAGCGAACTGGTCACGGCCTGCGCGGATAATGACGTGGAGCGGGCCACCGAGGAGACGGCAGACCTCGTGTATCATGCGCTCGTGGCCTTGCGTGCCGTCGGCGGGTCGCTCGACGGCGTGCGTGCCGTGTTAGCGGCGCGCGCGCCGTGAGCGACGAGATCATCGCGGACGCAATCAGAACGACATCAGTCTGAAGCGATTCACCTGCGTGGGATTACCGACGTAGGCGAACCGGACGGACTTCATGTACTGCCGCGCTACCCGCTGGACATCCTCGCCCGTGACCGCGCGCAGATCTGCCACGAAGCGATCGGCGGCTCGGAAGTCACCGCGGTACAACTCGGCACGCGCCAGGAAATCCGCCTGCGCCCCCGACGTTTCGTTGTCGAGGAAGTACTCGGTAAGGAACTGCTGAATCAACGGACGTAAGCTCTTGGTCGGAATCGAGTACGCCTGGAGATTACGGAGCTCCGTGCGCATCAGCGCCAGCGTGGTGTCGGGGCGCGTGGTGCTCACGTACAGGCCGCCGGACGTGATTGCGCGGTCTCGGAACCGTGCTTCGACGGCGTACGTGAGATTCCGACGCGACCGGATCTCGCCGAACATCCGCCCGGAAAGGATCGCCGAGGCAACGCGCAACGCAGGGACATCGGGATGATCCGCCGGCGGACCCTCCCACCAGCCTAGGATATAGTTGGTGGGGATACGCCGCGGCTCAAGATGCACCGCGGAGCCGGGCCGCGTCTCGCCCACCGAGGGCGCGCTCCACGTATATGTGCCGCGCGGAAGCGATCCAAGCGAGCGACGCACCATCGCCTCCAGCTGCGCGCGCGACACATGTCCCACCACCACGAGCAGCATCCGCGAGGTCACCATCTGCTCGCGATGGAACGCCACCAACTGCTCCCGCGTGATGCTCGCGAGCGACATCTCACTGCCGATCGGCGAGAGCCCATAGGGATGTCCCGCAAAGGCCACGCTGTCCGCCAGATACTCCAGCAGCGCTTCGGGACTATCCACGCGCTGACGCACGCCGGACAGCCGATTCTCACGCACGAACGTGAAGTCCTCGGGCGAGAGGGTCGGGTGCAAGAGTCGGTCGGTGTAGATGCTCCACGCCGAGTCGAGCCGGTCGGTCGTGGTGCGCAGGCCATACACGGTCCAGTCCTCATGCGGGATGACGCCGATCTCGCTCCCCGTGCGCGCCATCGCGCGACGCAGCTGGTCGCCGGGATACTTCTGCGTGCCACGCTCGGTCAGATCGAGTAACATCGCCTCGAGACCCGCCGACGCGGGCGTCGCGAGTCGCGTGCCGCCCAAGAGGTACAGATTGGCGACGAAGAGATTGTTCTCTGTCTGCCGATGAATCACGCGCACGCCAGCAACTTCGAAGCGCGTGGTGTTGCTCGTCGGCGAGGCAGCGGTGGTCTCGGGAGTTGGGCGGGCCACGGCGGGGCCGCTCTTCGGCAGTTCCACACTTTTCTGCGCGGGGAGCACCGTCGTCAGGCAGACCATGGCACCGACCGCGTGACGCAGGATACGGCGGATCATCGGACACCTCCAATGGCCGCCAACTCCGTCTCCGTCAGATTGAGCGCGCGCGTCGCACCGCGCGGAAGCATCACGCCGGTGATGTGCGGGCGCCCCACGATGAACTGCCGTGCATAGCGTTGCAGGTCCGCAGGTGCCTGCTTCGCCATCTCATCGATGTATCGCAGATGATAGTCCAATCCAATCACGCTCCACCAGAAGCCAATCGTGTGCGCGTTCTCGGAGGCGCGCTCTTGGCCGAACGCCGTCGTGACGGCGCGATTCGCTTTCACCGATTCCAGCTCATCCGTCTTGAAGTAGTCGGGCTCGAGCGTGGCCCGCAGCTCGGTGTGCAGCGCCGCGAGGGCGTCGCGCAACCGCTCGGGAGTCGTCTGACCACTGACGGTGATCGGCCCCACGTGATTGAGCGTGTAATAGTTCACCGCCACGCCTTGCCAGAGGCCGCTCTCCACGAGACGCTCTTGGAATCGCGAGCCCGGCTGGTTGAGCACATCCGAGTACACGTCCGCCGCAAAGGTCGCCGCCTCGTCGCGCGAGGCACTGGGCCCATGCCACTGGATCTGTACCGTCACGGCATTCACATCCTCTTCCACGATGATGCCGCGGTTCGCGGGAAGCGGAGGGACCGCTGGCACCGGGGAGCGCGCGAACGGATCAGCCCCGCGCGGCCAATCACCGAGCACGCGTTCGACCAACGCGAACATCGCCGCGGGATCAACATCGCCAGCGATGATCAGCGCCGAGTTATTCGGCACATAGTAGAGATCACGGATCGTGCGCATCTGCTCCGGCGTCACGTCGCGGATCACCCCACGGTCACCGATCGTGTTCTTGCGGCTCCAGAACGCACCCCAGAGTTGGCGCCCGATCGTCTCATCCAGACGGAACCACGGGGAAGACTCGGCTCGGTCATACTCACCGAGGACGACTTCCTTTTCGCGGGCGAGTTCGTCGGCGCGGAACTGCGCCCCGCGAAGTGCGGCGCTCAGGAACCGGAGTCCGCCTTCGACCGAGTCATTCACGACCGTGAGGTAGTAGCTCACCAGTTCCTCGCGCGTCGTGGCGTTGAAGAGCGCGCCGAGGTCGGCCGCGCGATCGACAAAGGCATCCGGCTCCGGATAGCTCTCGTTCGCCTTGAAGAACATGTGCTCGAACAAGTGCGCCAGGCCCGCATACTCCGGCGGCTGCGTGAAGGCGCCGTTCTTGACCACCAACTCCACCGTCGCGATCGGCACCCCGCGGCTCGGCGCGATGATGACTTCGAGCCCATTGCCCAGCACGCGGCGTTGAATGGTCCGCTCGAGCTCGGCGCGTTGCGAGGCAGGCGGGGCCGCACGCGGGGAGGTACCGGGGGCGGTCCCCTGCGCGTCGAGTGCCGCCGGCGCGAGCAGGGCGGGGAGGATCAGTGTCGTGAGCAGCCCGAGGCCGCTGGCGAGTCGTCTGCCGTAGCGATTGATTACGCGCATCCTATGCAAGCATCCAGTTCGAAGAAGGTCTCGCTCACGTCGGCACAGATTGCCGCTACGCTGGCCCCAGCGCTCGGCGCTGATCGCCTGCGCTGCGATGTCCCGTTGGCTCCGTACACCACCTTCCGCATCGGTGGTCCCGCGGACGTGCTGTACGATGCCACCACGGCGGAGGAACTCGCTACCGCTATCCAGGCCGCGCGTGCGGCCGGCATCGCGGTGTTCGTACTCGGGCTCGGGGCCAATATCCTCATTGGTGACCGGGGTTTCCGCGGGTTGGTGGTGCGGAACCGGGCAGATGCCATCGCCATCGGGGCCGATGGCCGAGTGCGCGCCGAGAGTGGGGCGTCGGTCGCGGAGCTGATCCGCCGCACCGTGGCGGCCGGCTGGTCGGGACTCGAGCACTACGTTGGCATTCCGAGCACAGTCGGTGGCGCCGTCTGGCAGAACCTGCACTTTCTCTCGCCCGCCCCCGAGCGGGCGCGGACGATGTTCATTGAGGAAGTGGTCACCGCGGTCGAGTTGCTGATGCCGGACGGCGCGCGCCACACGTCCGATCGGGACGCGATGCAGTTCGGCTACGACATCTCGCGCTTGCACGGGAGCGGCGAGATTGCACTCGCGGTGGAGTTTCAGCTCGCGCGGGGGGAACAGGATGCGCTGCAGCGAACCCTGCAGGAGAATCTGAGCTGGCGCGGCGCGCGGCATCCTTGGCTCGAGGTCCATCCGAGCGCGGGCTCTATTTTTAAGAAGATCGAAGGGGTCGGTGCCGGACGTCTCGTGGATCAGTGCGGCCTTAAGGGACACCGGATTGGCGACGCGCAGATCTCGCATATGCACGCCAACATCATGGTGAACCTGGGTCAGGCAACGGCCGCCGATGTGCGCGCATTGATTGCGCACGTGCAGGATGCCGTGCGCACACGCTTCGACCAGCAGCTCGAACCCGAGATCGGCTTCATCGGCGAGTTCTGAGCCTGGAGTGCTGAAGCGCGTGCTGCGAGCGCGGTCGGACGCCGCTCGTCAGTCCGGCATGATGTCAGCGCTCTCGGAGGTGCGGCCACCACAGGGCATCGTGAGCAACTGACGTCCCAGCGCGCGCAGAGCGCGGGGGACTGGGCCACCGCGAGGGAGCTCCCCGCGCTCGACACGTCGCGAGAGTCCCCACGGTGTTTCCCGCCACCACGTCGAGAGTGTGCGGTCGCGCTCACGCTCCCAGACGATGCCCCGTTTCCCCTGTTGGGCGCGCCGGCGTATGAACTCGACGCGCTCTAACGTGCCGGAGTCCGTATCGGCCACGGCGTAGAGTTCCAACGCCTCAGAATCTCCGAGCCGGAGTCGCAAGCGTCGGCGGAGGAGCGAGGGATCTGGGGAGTCGAGATCCCGACACTCCGCCAGCGCGAGATTGGACTGCCCCTCGGAGGTCAGGAGCGCGCGCACGTCGAGCCACTGGGCCAGCGCGGGTGGCAGACTAGAGAGCGCGGCGGAATCGCCGAGCGCGGAGTCCACGGCGAGCTGTTCGAAGGGCGTGCGCGCCGCCTGCGCCTCCGGCGGGCCTGCGCAGGCTCCGGCCGCCCCCACGACCGCACCCACGGCCGCAAGGCTGAGCGCTAGAGCCGCTGCCCGAACTCGAAGACCCATCGCCATTTCCCAGGATAGTCCAACGGACGCGCCACGCCCAGCCCAAGTGCCTGTCCAAAGAATCGGAGCGTGACCGAAGCAGATGACCGCACGTGACCGGTCGTCGTGGACCCGAGGAGGTTCACGGTGCTCAGCGCCGCCGCGTTGGTCGCGCGGGTGTACCCCGCCTGAAACGCGAAGGCGATGCCGGGGGCCACCGGCGGCAGCCAGAGCCGCTGCGTGACACGGATGGGGGCTCCGAGGATGCCGAATCGCCATAACACTTGACCGCGCAACACGGCCGCTTGGTCGCCGGCGAACTCCTTGTACGCATACCCGGGGAGATTCTGATTCGCGCCGAGTTCGAAGAACTGCTGCGCCGGTGCGTTTGGATCGGCGACGCCCACGTCGAGGCGCGCCCCGAAGGCGAGCGGACCCCGGTTCGCTCGCGCGGTGAAACGTCCCTCAACGCGCTGATACGGAAGCCCGCCATCGCCGCGTTCGTAGCTCAGGCGCGCCCCGAGCCCCGGCCGAAGGAACTCGAGGGTCACATCGGGCTGCCACTCGAGAATCGCCGCCGTACGCACGTAGTCGCCATCGACGGAGGGTCGATTGAGTCGAAAGGCCCCACCCCATCCGATCGGGCTCTCGAGGAGATTCGCTTGCACCGCGCGGTCGCGTGCGAGGCCGGTTTCGAACCGGAGGGCCCCACGAGCGTCGGCGAGAAAATGCACGAGGTGCCACGACACCGAGGACCGGTCGACATAGTCGTAGTCGTCGCGCCCAAAGAGCATGCCCGTGGTGGAGCCTGAATCAAAGGGATTCCGGAAGTCATTCGTGATATCAAGCGAGCGCACCGCGCGAAGCGCGGTCAGCGTGCGACCGCGCCGATACTCCACCACCGCACGACCACGCGCGGTGCGTTCACTCCACGCGTAGCCGAGCGCCGAGCGCAACGTGAGCCCTGGGAGCGCATCGCGGTAGCGATACACGGCGCCGATCCCCGTGAAGACCCCCTGCACACGATCAGTGCGCACGACGTCAAGCAGCCGTTCCGTCTCGATCGAGAAGCGCGGGGGCCCGTCGATGCTCCATTTATCCGGCGCGACGTCATTGAAATCCTCCGCGCTGACCTCAGCGTTGGCTGAGCCCAAGTCACTCCGCCAGTCGGTGAACTTGGAAAGCGACTCCGGATGTTGCACCGCGAGCCGGAAGGGGCGGACCGAGAGGGAGTCCTCCACCGAACCGATGACGACGCTATCCGGTGCCGGGAAGAAGGTGCGATCGCGATAGCGGGTGAGAATGCGAAAGACCGCCCGCCCGTCGCCGACCGCGTTCGACGTCGCGTGCGCTTCGAAGCGCTGATAGGCTGGGAGCCAGAACTCGCCGTTCACTTCGGCATTCACGGCTTCGATGAAGGCAATGCCTTGCAGCCGCGCTTCACGGAGCAGATCGAACTTCGGCTTCGGTCCGCCGACGACCGCGAAGTAGCCGCGCATCCGCACCAACTGTTTTCGCGTCGCATCGAGATCAAGCTCGCCAATGAATATCACGCTGCGATTGGGCACATCCTCGCGGAGATGGACCTCGACGCGCACGATCGGGATCTCGCGCCCGTTCACGCGCATCGTGAAGACCGTATCACCACCGGAGTACCGGTAGTAGGCGTCGCGATCGTCGGCGAGTGGATGCACCGCAAACATCGGATCACCCCCTCGGCGATCCCGGCGACGACGCACCTCCTCGGTGGTGTCACGCCCGAAGAGCAGCGCCAGCCGATTTCCGTACAGCGACGGGATCGCCCATCCGACGCGAAGGAAGCCGAGGGTGGCGAAGGTGGTGCCGATGGATTGTGATCGGTACCCCGTGACGACTTGTTCGTACGTGCCGGTGCGATCCCACGTGAGGGTGCTCGCGATCTGCTCCAACTGCACCGACATCTCCATGCCCTCGGAGCGGCGATTCCCGATCGACACTTCGGACTCGAGTTTCGCGCTATACCCTCCGAGCATCGGGGGGACACGACGGTTCACCTCGGCGGCCTCGTTCACCAACTGCTGCAGCGCGCGCGACGTGTACCGCGCGGTATCCGCGGGGGGGACCGTGTCGGTGATGCCGGTGGGGACAGTCGTGACAGTCGGGACGGTCGGGACAGTGCTGACGGTGAAGAGCAGCGCGAGGAGTGGGAGCACGGATTCGAGCGAGAGGTGGAGTCTGGCGAGGTGGAGTCTGACGCGGTGGGGTCTGGCGAGGTGGGGTCGAGCGAGATGAAGAGCGGGGGCGCAGGGCCCGCTCAGTCAGAACGCAGGAAAGTACGACCGAGATTCACCCTCCCGCTTGCCCCATACCCTCGGGACCCTCAATCTTGCCGCGATGACCGATGCCGCGCCCGCCGCTTCCCCGAGAGCTGGACTTCGTCCTATTCCCCTGTTGGCGGGGCCCGCGGCCTTCGTCGTGCTACGCGTGGTCGCTCCTGGTGGCCTCGAGCCGGCGGCGTTGAACGTGCTGGCCGTGGCCGTGTGGATGGCCATCTGGTGGATCAGCGAGTGTCTTCCCTTGGCGGTGACGGCGCTGTTGCCGATTGCGCTTTTCCCGCTCCTTGGTGTCGCGTCCACGAAGGAGGCGGCGTCGCACTTCGCGAACGAGGTGGTCTATCTCTACCTCGGGGGATTTCTTCTTGCCGCCGCGTTGGAACATTGGCAGGCACATGTGCGGATCGCGCTGGGGGTGATTGCGCGGGTCGGGACCGATTCGCGCCGACTCGTGTTCGGCGTCATGTTGGCCACGGCGTTCATTTCGATGTGGATCTCCAATACCGCCACGGCGGCGATGATGTATCCGATTGCTCTGGCGATCGGGTCGCTCTACGGCGACGGACCAGCCGCGCGGAGTCAGCGTGTCGCCCTGCTGCTCGGCGTCGCCTTCGCCGCGAGCATTGGTGGCATGGCGACCATCATCGGGACGCCGCCCAACTTGATCATGGCCGGTGCCGCGAAGGAGCTGCTCGGCGTGACGCTCGATTTTTTCACATATCTCAAGTTCGGTCTCCCGGCCGCGATGATTCTCCTCCCCGTCTCCTGGGCGTTGCTCGTATTTGTCTTTCATCGCGAGCGCTTGCAGATGGGAAGCGAGGGACTGCGCACGCTGGATGCGCGGCGCCTCTCGCTTGGTGCCTTCCAGGGGGGCGAGCGCCGCGTCGTGATCATCTTCGCGTTGGCCGCGCTGGCGTGGTTCTTCCGAGAGCCGAAGCTGATTGGTGCCGTGTCGATTGTTGGGCTCACGTCGATTCTGCCCGGACTCACCGACGCTGGCATTGCGGTGATCGGTGGCATCGCGCTCTTCGTGATTCCGTCGGGTGGGGTGGGGTCGCGTCCCTTGCTCACGTGGAGCGAGGCACGAAATATTCCGTGGGATGTCCTGCTGCTGTTCGGGGGCGGACTTTCGCTCGCGGCGGCAATGGAGTCGAGTGGGCTCGCCGCGCGCATTGGCGAGTGGATGGGCGCCCTGAACGGGTTGCCGATTCCTATTGTGTTTCTCGGTATTGCCGTCGGCACCGTGATCGTGTCGGAACTCGCATCGAATGCCGCGACCGCTTCCATGGGAATGCCAATCGCCGTGGCGCTCGGCGGCGCCCTCGGATTGCCACCACTGATGCTCATGCTGTTGATCGGCATGAGCGCCTCGGTCGGCTTCGCGCTCCCGATGGCGACGCCGCCGAACGCGATCGTGTTCGGCTCCGGTGAGCTCACCGTGCGCGAGATGGCGCGCGCGGGACTCGCCCTCGATGCCGTCGCGATTTTTGTGGTGATCGGCGTGGTCCTAGTGATGTTCTAGAACGGCTTGGGCGTGACCCTTAGATTCCTGAGCCTATGAGTGGACTGCGTAGCTACACATTCGTCGCCGATACCGATTCGATCGAAGCCCTGCGACGTCTGCGCGGCGGATGGGCGGGATGGGAGATCGCCGAAGGGGAGTTCCGTGTGCGCCTTCGAACCGGCGGCACGGTGCGCGCGCATGTCGATCGCGCGGAGATCGAGATGGCGTTCGAGGTCTCGTGTCTGGTCGCAGACTTTATCCCTGATCAGGCCGAGATCCCCCTTCGCGATTCTGCCTTCACCTCGCACGGGAACGACGTCGCGATGTTCCGCGGCGTGACATGGCTGGAGCCGCGGCCCGATCTCGGGCCCGAGCATTCCATTCAGTACAGCGCGATTCCCGGCTTCGAGATTCCCGAGACGGCGGTCGCCCGTTGCGATTTCACCGACGCGTTCTCCGTCACGTCGGAGTTCGGCTCGCTCGTCGTTCGGCTCGCACTTCGGCCGGGCTGGCTGGAGGTCCTAGAGGACTCGGCGGAGGTTGAGAAGTTCTTGACGCTGCGAGGATATGCGTGACGCGGACTCTTACAGAGGGATTGCGCCGCGGTGGTGACTCGATTGTGCGCTGTTGGTGGTGCGGAGACATACCGGATTACAGGGAGTATCACGACATCGAATGGGGCGTACCTGTCACCGACGAGGTGCGGTTGTTCGAGAAGATCGCGCTCGAAGGCTTTCAGTCGGGCCTGAGTTGGCTCACAATTCTTCGCAAGCGCGAGAACTTTCGGGCGGCATTTTCTGGTTTCAATCCCGATCGGGTCGCGCGTTTTGGGGCCGCCCACGTGACTCGGCTACTCGGCAATGCAGGGATTGTGCGGCACCGGGGGAAGATCGAGGCGACCATCGCGAATGCCAAGGCATTGCTCGAGCTTCGTGAGCGAGAGGGATCGCTGGCGAAGTTCGTTTGGAGCTACGCGCCAGCGACGGAATCCCGTGTCAGGTCGCGCACGGACGTGCGGGCCACCAGTGCGGAATCAGTCGCCCTTTCGAAAGAGTTGAAGCGCCGGGGGTGGCGCTTTGTGGGCCCGACCACGAGTTACGCCTTTTTTCAGGCGATGGGACTCGTCAACGATCACCTTGAGGGGTGCTCGCGCTTCGCGGAGGTCCGGGAGCTCCGCGCCGCCACGCTGGCTAGGATCTAGCGAGCGCGCGATCGAGTTCCGCCCTCGCCTGGCTGCGAATTCGCGCATCGCCAAGGCGGAAAGCGTCGACGATGCTCACAAGCCGATACGTCTCCGGTGAGCGTTCCACGAGCAGGGGCGCGCGCGGGTAGAGCGGGGTGAGGCTGAAGCCGCGCACGCGATTCGGTGCGGCCGGCGCCGGCCAGACCACGACATCGATTGCATCAACGACCGCCGCGAGCGGAGCGGTGGAGTATGCCGTGGGCACCCCCTCGGCGAGCGGCCCGCGGGTCGCGGGAAAGGCGTACCGGACCCCACCGACGATGAACTCGCCGAGCGCGCGGGCGTTGGTGGTGCGGCTATCGGGGCGGAGTAAGCCGGCGAGGGAGAGTCGACCGATGCTGGCGTGCACCTGGCTTGGCGAGACCCCCAACTCCTCCGCCAGCGGCGCGAGCGTGGCGGCTGGCTGGAGGAGGCGAATAGCGACCACGATGTCGAAGGGATGGGTCCGGAGCGCCTTAGGCATGCTGTATTCTGTATTCTGGAATAACGAAAAGCAATGTATGGCAAATGGTTAAACGCACAGCTGCGAGCGGCGCTACTGCGCCGCTCGCTTCAAATCGCGCCGATCCGCCAGCCAGCTCGCGACCCCACCACCAATTAAAATCGCAAAAATCAGCCCGAGTAGCCAAAAGTTCGTGTCGTCCCCAAGCCACCCCTTGATCCACTTCATCGCCAACATCTTCACGCCCACTAATCCGAGCACCAAGGCCAGAGACACCTTCAGGTACCGGAACTTCTGGATCAGGCCGGCCAGGCCAAAGTAGAGCGAGCGCAGGCACAGGATCGCAAAGACGTTCGAGGTGAACACCAAGAATGGATCGGCCGTGATCGCAAAGATCGCCGGAATCGAGTCCACCGCAAAAATCAGGTCGGTCGTCTCCACCAACACCAGCGCCACCGCGAGCGGCGTGAGGAACTTCCGCCCATTCAGCTCGACAATGAAATGTTGCTCGTGGTAGCGATCGGTGACCGGGAAGTGCTTCCGGAGCCAGCGCACCACCACGCTCTCCACCTCCGCCTCCTTTTCCGCCTGCGAGCTCCACAGCATCTTGATCGCCGTGAACACCAGGAAGGCTCCCATGAGGTACAGCACCCAGTGGTATCGGGCCACAAGCTGCGCCCCGACTCCGATCATCGCGCCACGCATAGCGAGGGCACCAAGGATTCCCCAGAACAGCACGCGATGCTGGTAGACCAGGGGAACGCGCAGATGTTCAAAAATCAGCGCAATGACGAACACGTTGTCCATGCTCAGCGAGAGCTCCACCACGTATCCCGTGAGGAACTTCACCGCCGCCAAGCGCCCATCGTTGATCTGCCCATCCACCACATCGAAGTGGTTGCCGAGCCCGAGCCAGTGCCCGTTGTAGGCGAAGTAGATGAACGCGGTGAACGCGAGCGCCAGCGCGACGGTGCCCGCCGTGAAAACGAGGGCCTCCTGCAGCGAGGGCGCGTGCGCCTTCTTATTGAACACCCCGAGGTCGAGGGCGAGGATCACGCTCACGAACAACAGGAATCCGACCCACATCACGATCATGACTTCCGCTCCGATTCCAGCCAGGCTTTCCATTCGGACTCGGCGAGTCCGATGGTGAGCTTGCTCCCGAACCGCGTCAGCGGTTGGGTCAGGAGCAAGGGCTCATCCACCAAGTACTGCATCCATCGCTCGTCACCTATTCGCGCGGCGCCGAGCCCAAGGTCCTGATACCGTCGTGCGGTCTTGTCGATGAGGGGAGTGATCCCGAATTTCTGCACGAAGCGCTGCAGTTCGCCCTTGCTGGCCGCGCGCTCATTGAGGTCCACCACGTGCACTTTGATCCGACGCTCACTCCAAAAGCGGAGCGCGCGCCGCGTGTCCTGATGCTTCTGCGTGCCGAAAACCTGCACTTCCACCTGCCGACCCCCTGATATTTCCGAGCGTGCGGGCACCGATCGGGGCCGAACGCTCTTTCATAATAGACGCATGCAATCTACCGACTCAGCAGTAGCCGTCCAATCGTTCCGCCCCGCGTGGTGGCTTCCCGGCCCGCACCTCCCAACGGTCTACGGGAAGCTCGCGCGCCGGATCGCGCCCGCGCACGAACGGCTCGAGCAGTGGACCGCCCCCGACGGCGACACGCTCACGGTCGCGCGCCTGGAGCCTGCCACCCCTGACGCCCCGATCCTCACGATCTTCCACGGGCTCGAGGGGACCGTGCTCTCGAAGTACGCCCAAGGGTTGATGCATCAGGCGCGCGCCCGAGGGTGGGGCGCGGCCTTTCTCATCTGGCGGTCCTGCGATGGGCGCATCCCAACCGCGCCCCGCATGTACCACTCGGGCGAGACCACTGACGCCGACTTCTTTCTCCGGAGACTCGCGGCCGAGCGGCCCGGTGCCCCCATCGTCTGTACGGGGGTCTCGCTCGGGGCCAATGTCCTGCTCAAGTGGCTCGGCGAGC
>ENA-ORBV01005137-ORBV01005137.1-microbial-mat-metagenome-genome-assembly--contig:-NODE-5137-length-24349-cov-5.458265_pt1 | contig 24349 bp, 13 predicted proteins | sample MGYA00237777_ERZ505514 | MGnify/ENA primary metagenome ERZ505514 (study PRJEB26160, sample SAMN06269048) | microbial mat metagenome | isolation source: Oligotrophic lake microbial mat | place... | reverse complement strand
ACTCTGTGTATGGCAAAGCTGATTCAAAATCGCCGCGTCGCGGAAAACAACTGGCAACTGCTTAAGGCAGACGCCGAAGGCAAGCTTGCTGCCATTCCCGCCGAGGGCGACATCATCGTCCCGCTTTCGCTGTGGACGGCTGACAAAGCAGGCCTGGCCGCGCGTAAGGGCCGCACCGGCGTGTGGCTGGACGGCGGTGAAGGACCGGAGTCGATCGCACCGGATCTTGAGCAGATTCCCCTGGTCGCACTGAACTTCAAGACCTTCGGCGATGGCCGCGGCTTTTCTTCCGCCCGCCTGTTGCGGGAACGTTACGGCTACAAGGGTGAAATCCGCGCCATTGGCCAGGTCATCCGCGACTGGCTGCTGTTCATGGAGCGCTGCGGCATCGACTCCTTTCTGCTGCGCGAGGACGAGGCGGTTGGGTCGTGCGAGGATGCGACCGAGAGTCTTGCGAGGCCGGTGAGCACGGAGGGCGAGCCGAGTGCGGCAGCGGCCGCCGCGCCCCGCACCGGGCCGATGGGGTTCTCCGCCGCGTACTGGCGCACGCTGGCGCTCATGCTCGTCTTCTCGCTGGCCAACAGCAGCGACACGTTTCTCTTGCTCCGCGCCCGCGACGTCGGGCTTTCGCCGTGGGCCGTGGTGCTGGCGTACGCCCTGTTCAGCGTGATGTACATGGGCTTCTCCTACCCGGCGGGGATCATCAGCGATGCACTGGGGCGCTGGCGAGTGATCGGCATGGGGTGGGCGATCTATGCTGGCGTGTACGCGGGGTTCGTGTACACGGGGAGCGCGGGCGTGTGGCCGCTGATGGCGCTCTACGGCGTGTCGGTGGCGCTGACGGATGGGGTCGGCAAGGCGCTGATCGCCGACCATTCGCCAGCCGATCGCCGCGGTGCGGCTCTGGGTATTTTCTACATGCTCAGCGGGCTGGTCACACTGCTGGCGAGCGTCGCGGCGGGCCTGCTGTGGGACCGCGTCGGACCTGGGGCCACTTTCGGGTTCGGCGCTGGGGTTGCCGTGTTCGCGGTGGTGCTGATCCCGGTTTTGCGGAGTCGCAGTCGGTGAAATTGGTGACCGGCGGACTCGGATCGCGGCAGCCCCCCGGTTTTTTCCGCGCGAGGCTCAAATCCGGCGAACGACCAGCAATTGAACCACTTTGGATCGTCAAGGTTGAGCCAGCACCTGACGGCGTGATCGGATCACCGTGACAGGCGGCTCGGTCCGCATCGTTGATCCGGGCGGCGTGACTCGCCTGGAGATTCGTGCCGATCGCGATGACGCGGCGCTGACGTGGAATACCGTGTTCGATGCTGACTCGGGCGATCAAGCGTTCGATGTCGCCGCGCTCGATGCTGGCACCGGCCTTGTGGCACGGGCGAACTCCCAAACAGGCGTCCCGGCGGGCGAGCAACCGCCGCCGCACGGCCTTATCCGCCGGGAGCTCATCGCCCCCAAGACCGGCGCTGGACTGATCGAACTGCGGATGAAGTGGATCTACGACCTTGGCGAGCTGCGCAATCCCGTGGGCTGTTGATTCGTTGGCTGCGACAGAACATCTCGAGCAAATTGTCGGAGAATCGGCGCCCCGATGGAACCGCTCGCGTCAACCAAGAGTCCCAATTCCGCTCGTCGTCGTCAGATCGGCCGCCAACCGCGCTTGGCGTCGAACGTCTGCACTGCTGGCATTCAGAAGCGTCGAATCCGCCACTCTTCTGTGGCTCGTTCAACTGCAGCGGGTCCATCGGCATGGAGCATGTCGGAATTCGCCGCGAAGTCCCAGAAGTTTTTGAACTCTCAGAAGCGTTGCAAAGATCGCCATTTCTGACGATTTGTTGCCGCCCACGACGCGTGAGACGGCCCGGTCACTGTCCGGGCCCGTCAGGTCGATGTGCGGGGCGCCGTCCTTGGGCACGGCCCACTCGTCATGGATTGAATTGCTCGAATACCTTGCCGTTGAACTTGTAGACGCCGTGCTCATGCGTACCCAGCCACAACTCGTCGTGGGTATCTTTGTAGATGGAACAAAGCGTAACGACTGCGTTGCCATCTCGGACCGGGTAGTGCGTGACGCTATCACCGTCGTAACGCCACACGCTCCCGTCGAGCGTCGCCATCCACACGTCGCCGTTCTTGTCCTTTTCAGCCGAGATGATGTGCGTAAACGCGTCAGTGGCGACGCCCCTGGCACCGCTGATGCCCGGTTCCTTCCGGTAGCTCAAGGCGATGTTGCCTTGCTCAGCCGGAGAACTCGGAGTGACATCGAAGCGATGGAGCGTCCTGCTGAACCAGAACGTGCCGTCCGTGCTCTCAACGATGGAGCGAACGCCGAAGCCGTCCTCGTCGCTGAAGTCGAGTTCATCTCTTGAAGCCCATGCAAAGCTCTTGCCGTCGTACCGACAGACGCCGAGCGTCCCGGTTCCAAACCACAGGTGTCCTTGGCTGTCTTTGAAGATGATGTAGGTGTCGTAGGGGCTGTAGGCCATGGCTGGGAACTGCGAGCGCGGGTACTTGGCGATGTGCTCTTCGCCGGGCTTGGTCTTGGGGAACGCCAGGCGGTGCAGGGATGTGCCGTCGTACCGGTACACCACCCCCTCGTCCTGCCAGCCCGTGAACCACAGGTCATCGGCGTTGAGCCTCCACTCGCCCTTGGACGGGTCGGTGTTGACAGCGTTCAGCGCGCGAAACCCGCGCCCATCGAATCTGCTGACCCCGCCATCGCTGTTGACGAGGATGTTCCCGGCGCGATCTTGCTGAATGCCCCGAATCCGATTGCCGCGCAGCCCGTGCGTGGTGGTGAACCGGACGATGGTCTTGCCGTCAAAGCGATAGACGCCCTGCCCGTCGCTGCCGAACCAACAGGTATTGTCAATGGCTTGGAAGACGACAAATATGCGGGTGTCGAGCGTTGAGACCGTGTCGCCGCCTGGCGCTGTCGGAGGCTCCTGGTGGAGGGCGTTGGAGTCGTCGTTGTCGTCTGGCTGCGCGCGGGCGGGGGCCTCGGAAGACTGAATGCTCCCGATGGCCTGCTTCAACGATCGCCAGATCACGTGCTCTTGAGGTTGTGGGCTGATCTGGATGCGCACTTTTGTGCGGGCATCAGTCTCGGCGACGGTATCGACCAAGGCCCGGAGATCGATGGGTTCAAACGTACCGAAGGCGTCCATGAGGTGCATTCTCGCCTCAGAGCTGTTCGGCGCCGTGCGCACCACGTCGATCCGTGCTGGCGTGCTGCTGATGTCCTTTTCCTTGGCCGCCGCGACCGAGGTCATCAGCCCGTTGTACTACTTCTCCAGCAGATCACCGATGCGGGCGGCGTCTGGCGCGGGCTCGTCGATCCACATTACAAAGGCGTACGACCAGAAGTTTTCGGCGCTGGGATCTCGCCACCCGGGCGCAAATCTCAATGACTCGGCGCCTGCCGGCAGCTCTGGCGCAAAGGCAGGCGGGAGTGCAAAGGTCTCGGCCTGCCAAGCGTCAAGCGAAACCGCGTCGGGTTGGTGCACAACCACCGCACCATTCACGCACTCTTGGGACGGGGGGTTCGGCATGGAAGTGGCGTCTCGTATGGTGCAAGCGGGCAGCCATGCGACGGCGTTCAGCGCAACAAGGGCGTGGTGGAGTCTTGGGACGAACGCCGATAGGTGGGATGACATAGCCGCACTCGATCTGCTGGGAGAGTCAAACGCCTAAAGCCTCGGACCTCTCATGAGCCCGTAGCGGATCTTTGTACGACCCGCCACCCATTAAGGTCTCAGACGCGTAGATTGTTCAGATCTGCACCGAGGGACGGGCCGCACTTCAGTGCCCCGGACACGGGCAAACGAGCATCCAATCGAATTGGAACTTCAAATCCCGCCAACAGCGCCGTCAAAACGCCCCAACGACAACCGTTTGAACTTCGGCAGGATGGTGCAAGTCGCGTTCCTGTAACGAAAAAGCCCTTCGATGTACTCATCGAAGGGCCTGATCTCGCCAAAAATCGGGGTAGGCGGATTTGAACCGCCGACCTTTTGACCCCCAGTCAAACGCGCTACCAAGCTGCGCTATACCCCGGAAACGACTGAAAACAAAGACCCGCTCGAGGACACTGGACAACCAAGCGTAGGCCCACCGCGGGCACGCGCGGATTCACCACGGTCGCCTTCCCTCGCGAGACGCCGCAGCAGAACGATAGAAACGGTTTCATGTTCCGAGAACTCCCACGATGAACACCCATTGCATCCTGCCCCGCGCGGGGCAGGATGCAATGGGCAATCGTTTTTTGGTTAGCTCGTTCGGTGCCTGCGGCGAAGGACTCTAAATCCGACGGCAACGCCCACGACCAAGGCGGACGCCGGGCCCGGGACCGTCACAATGTACGAGCCGGATAGCCCGGCGAACGTCACAGAGAAACTTCTCCCGTCCGGCGACATGTCGGTGATGTTCGAGACCACGCCCGGGAGGGCGACGCCGAACGAGGCGAAATAGTCGTCGGCGAACCGCATCCCGTCCGGCTCCGTCCACACGAAGAGGCGATCGGGCGCGCCGAACAACTTTGCCTTGCCGAGAATCACGCCGCCGCCGTCGTCCACTTGATACGCATTGAAATCGGTGTAACCGGGCAGCGAGCCCAGGTCCGTCGGCACCCCGTCCACCCAGCGGAGCGCGAGGCTCGGGAAGTCCGGTTGCGCGTTGGCGGTCGTCGTACCTACGATCACCCGTCCGTCCCCGCTCACCGCAAGGGCCGCCGTTCCCGGCTGTTGAGAGGGCGGGAGGAACTCGGGGAGGATCGTGTACCCGGCCGCAGCGGACCACACGAACGCCTCGGAGACGTTCCCGAGGAGCGGCCCGGTGACGGTCGACCCGACCACGAACGCACCGTCCGCCGACACCCCGCGCCCATCGGTCCACGTCCCGCCCGGGCGGGGGTGGCCCAAGGCCCGCATCCCGCCCGCCTGGGACCACATGAAGGGCTGGTGCCGTTCGGCCAGTTGGGTACCACGCTTGCCGTAGCCCACGATGGTCGAGCCATCAGAGGAGATGGCGAGTGCCTGCTCGTACTCCTCGCCCGGGATCTCCGGCAGGAGGACGTGCGTACCGTCCAGGCCGAAGAGCCCCACCCGACTCTCCAACGCCCCGACCGCCCCATAGTGCGTCACCGCGGCAAAGCCACCGTCGGCGGAGAGGCCGGCCAGGATTGTGTCTTCGAGCCCGGCGATCTGAGGCACGAGGGCGCGGCTCCCGTCGACGCCGTCGACCGCGGCTCGCTGCGGCACGCTTGCCGAGAAGAAGAGCGTCGTCCCGGCCCGAGTCCCGCCGTTCGAGACGCCCCACGCCCGAGCGGCGGCGGCACCCCCCCGCGGCACGACCCAATACCCCGGCATCTGGGCCGCGGCGACGCCCGCGAGCCCCGCGGCCGCGCCCACCGAAATCAAGATTGCTCGAACGTTCATAAACGTCTCCGGAGGCCGATAATCGGGCGGTGCCACACGATGTGCCAAGCGACAGGGACCCCTCCAATACACACAGCTTACATCAAGGTTGCGATTGTGCAACCCTTCGAAACGATAAGATTGCAATAACTTCGGCCGCCGGTCGGACGCGAGTTGCCGGCAATCCCTGAATGCCGCCCACCAGCACCGCCGCCCGCCCCCACCAAGCTTAACCGACCTCGCCGCTCCGAGGATCAAGCCCAACTCGGTCCAATTAACCTGGAGCGACAACTCCACTACGGAAACCGCCTTCATCATCGAGAGGTCCATCACGTCAATTTTCGGCAACCCGGTCGAGATCGCTACCCTCCCCGCCAATACCACAACCTTTGTCGACCCAACGGTTACACGCAGGACGTCGTACGTGTACCGCGTGATCGCTCGGAACGCGGGAGGCACCGGCATTTCGCTCCCGCTCTCGGTGCAAACCCCGCGTCGGTAGACGCTTGTCCTCGCGACCCCGCGCGATTCTTCTTTGACTGCACGCGTCTGGGTCTTGCTCGCCTCGCACGGACTTGTTGCCCGAACCGCGTTATCCTTCTGTTGAATGCCCACCGTCCTCATCACCCGCGGCCGCGTGATCGACCCCGCTTCCGGGCTCGACCGCGTCACCGATGTTGCTGTCGCTGACGGCCGGGTCGCGGCGGTGGGCGACGGGCTCGACCGTTCCGCCGCGGATCGCATCATCGAGGCCGACGGGTGCATCGTGATGCCCGGGCTGATCGACCCGCATGTTCACCTCCGCGAGCCGGGGCACGAGCACAAGGAGACGATTGAAACCGGGGCGCGGGCCGCGGCGGCGGGCGGATTCACGTCCGTCTGCTGCATGCCCAACACGTCGCCGGCCCTCGACACCCCTGAGCTGGTTCGGTTTGTGTACGACCGGGCGGAACGGGCGGCGTGCCGCGTGTTCCCGGTCTCGGCGGCAACGAGGGGCCGGAAAGGCGAGGAACTCACCGAATTTGAATTGCTCGCGCGGGCGGGAGCGGTGGCGTTCAGCGACGACGGGGATTGCATCGCCTCGGCGGGCATGATGGCGCGGGTGCTCGCGATGACGGCGCATGTGGGCAAGGTGTTCATGCAGCACGCGCAGGAGCCCACGATGACCCGCGGCGGGGTGATGCATGCGGGGCCGATCGCGACGCGGCTGGGGCTAGGCGGATGGCCCCGGGAGGCCGAGGAGATCATCGTGGAGCGAGATGTCCGGCTGGCGCGCCGGGCCGGCGCGGCCTATCACGTCCAGCATATCTCATCGGGCGAGACGGTCGACATCATCCGGAAGGCGCGGGCGGGGGGCGTGCGCGTGACGGGCGAGGCCTCCCCGCACCACCTGCACCTCACCCACGAGGCCTGCGATGATTACAACAGCCTTGGGAAGGTGAACCCCCCGCTCCGCGAGGCCGCGGATATCGAGGCGCTCCGCGCAGGAGTGGCCGACGGGACAATCACGATTTTGGGAACGGATCATGCACCTCATTCCGAAGATGAGAAAGCCTTGCCGTTTGAAGACGCCCCCTTCGGCTTCATCGGCCTGGAGACCGCGCTCCCGCTCTACGTCGAGGCGCTTGTCACCAGCGGCGCGATCGACTGGCCCCGGCTGGTCGAACTCCTCACCACCGAGCCCGCGCGGCTGTGCGGGCTCGACCGATCCGGCCTGGGCCAGCTCGCGGTCGGCGGCCATGCGGACCTCTCGATCTTCGACCCCCGCGAGGAGTGGAGGCTGACGACCCACGATCTCAGGGGAGCCTCGCGCAACACGCCGTTCTTCGGACGGGCGCTCAAGGGACGCGCGGTCTTCACCCTTTGCCGGGGCGCGGTGACGCACGACCTGACGCCGGTGCGGATGGCGGGGCGGTGAGGAAATCACGCCGCGCGGCGTTGGCCGTCGCGACGTTGGGAAAGCCGGGCATCACTCGTCGTTGGCGTAGTCGGTGATGTAGGCGGAAACGTCGGCAGCGTCGATCGCGCCGTCGCGGTCATAATCCGAGGCGGGATGGTTGTCGAAGAAGCGCTCGGCGAAGAGGTCGGCGTCTTCACCGCTTATCGTTCCGTCCATGTCGACGTCCGGGCCGCTCTTCCCGGGTGCCATGCGCAGCCCTTCGTCGTCGTCGATCGGGGGCACGATGTCGGGATCGGGATCGGTGCAGTCCGGCGTCGCGACCACCCCGTTGATGCGATTGACCTGGACAAGGTCGAAGCGCGACTCGAAGGCGGCGTTGGAGGGTCCCTCATGTCGGATCCACACCGCGAGTTCACCGCTGGAGTTGACGAAGCACCCCGCGTTCCTCAGGTCGAAGTACCGACGGGATTGGCGCCAAGCCAAATCCCCGACGTGGAAGAGATAGGCGCCGGGTGCCGTGGCGTCGTCGGTGATGTTCAGCTTCTGCCATCCGCCGCCCCCGAGTGACCAGTTCCACAGCCAGATCTCGCCTCGGACGTGACTCTTGCTGACGCGGTCCTCGATATGGATGCGGATGCCGTTGCCGGGTGCGTTGTGCAGGCCGGAAAAGTTGCAAATGACGCTCGAAGCTTGCTTGGTGCCGATGTCCTGAGATTGGATGGTGACTTCCCTCTCTGGGGGAAGGGACGACGTGACGGGGCGACGAAGGGTGTCCCAAAGGTCGCCGGGGTTGGCCTCAAAGCCCTGTCCACCGTACTCCAGAATCTCGAACGAGTCGAGCTGGGGCGCGTAGACCTGGTCGAAGGCCCGGAGGGTGGCCGCCCAATCCGCGGTGGTGTCAGTCGCGGGATCGTGCCACAGCATCGCTTCCTGGTCACGCTTGGAGCGTTGGAAAGCAAAGAGCCGGTGGGCGTTGTCGGGAGTGATGACATACGGGCTGTACTTGGTGCTGCCGACCATCCCGTTCCATGGCGTTACGCGGTCCTGCGGGTTCTGGGCCGCGGCCGCGCGGTGGGTGTTGAGGATGGATTCCCACCAGTGGCGGCCGAGTCGGAGGGAGGCGTCCCAGGTCGACTCGGTCGGATGGCCCGGGAGGTACAGGTTGGGCTCTTCGTGAAAGCTGGTCGCGTACATGGTGGGCGCATCAAAGTCGCCGGAGGCGTGGTTTGGGCCTGTCACGAGGAAGCGGCCGTTGGTAATGAAGGGCGTGTTCCTGCTGTTGTTGCCGTTGCTGTCGATGCGGCCGCGAATGTGGTTGCGGGTGTTGGTGAGGAACGGAGTGCCGCTCGCGTCAAGGTCGTAGTCGTAGATCCAGCCGAAGGTATCGGGCTGGTTGTCGAGAACGGTGTCCTCGTAGTTGCTGATCTTGCAATTGGGGTGATACGCCTTGATCACGCTGTACATGGAATCTTGGAACGCTCCGTCGCGGGCGGTTTGTGCGATGCTCGCCCACCAGACAAATAGGTCGTCGTGAACAGGGTAGCAGAAGTTTTCGCCGTCAGTCGGGTTGTAATCGAGGCGATCCTCCAGGTCTCCAATCCAGGGGGCGCCAGGACCGAATTGGGCCTTGGCGGCGTCCCACAGGTCGGCCATGGTCTGCCCGTTGAACCCCGGCACGGCGACGCTGTTCCAGCGGTTGACGGCTTGGCCGGGGCGGGGCGGCTCGGTGGCCATGCTATAGAGCATGAATGTGTTGTAGTCGGCGCAGCCGTCGAGCATGGCCAGTTCGATGTCGAAATGGAATCGGTCGATGGAAGGCGCGTTGCCATCGGCGTTGTAGGCCTGGAAGAAATCGTGCATCCACCCCTCGATGTTGTCACGAGCTTTGACCATCCAAGGATTGCGAGCTGGGACGGCCGGAGGAACAGGGATCGCGCCCGAATGCTCGACCGCGTCGTCCGGGTGGAACAGGAGCGTGTCGCCGTAGCTTCCGAGGTTCTGCATTGACAGGGCAACCCTGCCTCAGCTAATACGACCCGCGGCAAGGGCGGCGTCGATGTCGGCCCGGGTTTGCGTGCCCAATTCCACGGCGTCGTTGTTGGCGGCGTCGAGATAGACGATCATAAGCGGCGTCACCCGGTTCTCGGGATCGGCCAGGCTCGGGATGATGCCGGAGCCGTACTCCGAAGTCCATGAATACAGGACTGGAATCTCGGGTTGGGCGATGACCCTTCCGGCAGTGAGGGCAAGAAAAGTGCAGAACGATAGAAACGGTTTCATGTTCCGAGAACTCCCACGATGAACACCCATTGCATCCTGCCCCGCGCGGGGCAGGATGCAATGGGCAATCGTTTTTTGGTTAGCTCGTTCGGTGCCTGCGGCGAAGGACTCTAAATCCGACGGCAACGCCCACGACCAAGGCGGACGCCGGGCCCGGGACCGTCACAATGTACGAGCCGGATAGCCCGGCGAACGTCACAGAGAAACTTCTCCCGTCCGGCGACATGTCGGTGATGTTCGAGACCACGCCCGGGAGGGCGACGCCGAACGAGGCGAAATAGTCGTCGGCGAACCGCATCCCGTCCGGCTCCGTCCACACGAAGAGGCGATCGGGCGCGCCGAACAACTTTGCCTTGCCGAGAATCACGCCGCCGCCGTCGTCCACTTGATACGCATTGAAATCGGTGTAACCGGGCAGCGAGCCCAGGTCCGTCGGCACCCCGTCCACCCAGCGGAGCGCGAGGCTCGGGAAGTCCGGTTGCGCGTTGGCGGTCGTCGTACCTACGATCACCCGTCCGTCCCCGCTCACCGCAAGGGCCGCCGTTCCCGGCTGTTGAGAGGGCGGGAGGAACTCGGGGAGGATCGTGTACCCGGCCGCAGCGGACCACACGAACGCCTCGGAGACGTTCCCGAGGAGCGGCCCGGTGACGGTCGACCCGACCACGAACGCACCGTCCGCCGACACCCCGCGCCCATCGGTCCACGTCCCGCCCGGGCGGGGGTGGCCCAAGGCCCGCATCCCGCCCGCCTGGGACCACATGAAGGGCTGGTGCCGTTCGGCCAGTTGGGTACCACGCTTGCCGTAGCCCACGATGGTCGAGCCATCAGAGGAGATGGCGAGTGCCTGCTCGTACTCCTCGCCCGGGATCTCCGGCAGGAGGACGTGCGTACCGTCCAGGCCGAAGAGCCCCACCCGACTCTCCAACGCCCCGACCGCCCCATAGTGCGTCACCGCGGCAAAGCCACCGTCGGCGGAGAGGCCGGCCAGGATTGTGTCTTCGAGCCCGGCGATCTGAGGCACGAGGGCGCGGCTCCCGTCGACGCCGTCGACCGCGGCTCGCTGCGGCACGCTTGCCGAGAAGAAGAGCGTCGTCCCGGCCCGAGTCCCGCCGTTCGAGACGCCCCACGCCCGAGCGGCGGCGGCACCCCCCCGCGGCACGACCCAATACCCCGGCATCTGGGCCGCGGCGACGCCCGCGAGCCCCGCGGCCGCGCCCACCGAAATCAAGATTGCTCGAACGTTCATAAACGTCTCCGGAGGCCGATAATCGGGCGGTGCCACACGATGTGCCAAGCGACAGGGACCCCTCCAATACACACAGCTTACATCAAGGTTGCGATTGTGCAACCCTTCGAAACGATAAGATTGCAATAACTTCGGCCGCCGGTCGGACGCGAGTTGCCGGCAATCCCTGAATGCCGCCCACCAGCACCGACGCCCGCGCGAGCTTCAGCAGCGCTGCAAGGGTGCCCGGCGCGGTCCCGTGATTCCGTTTTGCTCGACCTAGACTCCCGCCACACCCAGATTCGTGAACCCCTTGGAGCTTTCACCGCCATGCCCATCCGCATCGGAATCAACGGCTTCGGCCGCATCGGCCGCCTGGTCTACCGCATCGCGGCCGAGCACGGCATCGAAATCGCGGCCGTCAACGATCTCGTGCCCGCCGACAACCTCGCCTACCTCCTCAAATATGACACGATGCACCGTCAGTTCCGGCTGAACGGCGAGCCCGCCGAGATTTCCGCGAGTGCGGGCGAGACCGGCGGGTCCTTCACCGTGAACGGAAAGACCACCAAGACCATGTCCGAGAAGGACCCGGGCAAACTCCCGTGGAAAGACCTCGGCGTCGATTACGTCCTCGAATCCACCGGGCTCTTCACCGAGTTCGAGAAGGCCGCGCTGCACATCAACGCCGGCGCCAAACGCGTCATCATCTCGGCCCCCACCAAGAGCGACCCCGCGCAGGTGCCGACCATCTGCATGGGCGTCAACCACGAGCAGTACGACCCCGCCAAGCACACGGTCATCAGCAACGCGAGCTGCACCACCAACTGCCTGGCCCCGATCGCCAAGGTCATCAACGACGCCTTCGGCTTGGACGAAGGCCTCATGACCACCGTGCACGCCGCGACCGCGACGCAGCCGACACAGGACGGCCCCAGCAAGAAAGACTGGCGTGGCGGACGCAACGCCTATCAGAACATCATCCCGGCCAGCACGGGAGCCGCGAAGGCCGTGACGCTCTGCATCCCGGCCCTCAAGGGGAAACTCACGGGCATGAGTTTCCGCGTCCCGATCGCCGATGTCTCGTGCGTCGATCTCACCTTCCGCACCGCCAAGGACACCAGCCTCGCCGAGATCAATACGGCGATGAAGACCGCCGCGAACGGCAGCATGAAGGGCTTCCTGGGCTACACCGAGGAAGAGGTCGTCAGCAGCGATTTCATCGGCGACCGCCGCAGCAGCATCTTTGACGCCAAGGCCGGCATCGAACTCAACAAGCGGTTCTTCAAGGTCGTGAGCTGGTACGACAACGAGTTCGGCTACTCCGCCCGGTGCGTTGATGTCATCCGGATGTTGGCGGGCAAGGACGGGAAGTGACCGCCGGGGGGCAGGAGGGGTCACGGCCACGGCGTTGCGACTACCTCCAGCCTTGATCTCATCTTCTGCGCCGTTAGGTTGATGAGGGCTGGGGCCGCGGGGACCCCACCTCCTGCAATCGGTTGCGTCGGGCGGTGGTGATAACGAATCGCGGGCAGCGGAAGGCTGCCCGCGATCTGCTTGGTGCATCGTGCTCCGACCGGCGGTGACAAGGCCATCCACGTATCGCCCGCCCCGCGCGAAGTCCCGCGTCACCGATCCCGCGGGTCCAAACCCATGCCCTTGCGGTTCGGCCCGGCCGGACGCTTGGGCGGTGCGTAGGGTGAGGCCTTCGCCTGCTCCAGCAGCACCTCGATGGCCTTGTCGATCTGCGGGTCGATGCCTTTGACGAGAATCGCCGGGTCATCAAGGACCTCGATATCAGGATCGACGCCGTGGCCCTCGATGCCCCACGTCCCGTCCTTCTCGTAATACGCGAATCGCGGCACCGTGATCTCGCCGCCATCGATGAGTTGGGGGTCTCCGGTGATACCCACCAGGCCACCCCAGGTGCGGGTGCCGATGATGGTGCCGATCTTCTGCTGACGGAAGAGCGCGGGGAACATGTCGCCGCCGCTGCCCGCCAGCCCGTTGATGAGCATGGCCTTGGGGCCGTTGTGGGCGTCCGGCGGCCACGTCCAGTCGTTGCCGTCGCGCCGGGCCCAGTAGTTGAGGACGGGCCGATTGAGGAGTTCGATGAAACGCGTCGGGATCTGCCCGCCGCCGTTCCATCGCTCATCGATGATGAGCGCGACCTTGTTGCGCTGGCCGAAGAACTGCCGATAGAGTTCGCTCTGACCGTCAACGCCGGTGTTAGGGACGTAGATGTACCCGACCTTGCCGTCCGACTTTTCCTCGACATACTTTCGCTTGGCTTCGATCCAGTCGCGGAAGCGGAGCCCGGTTTCGGAGGAGAGTGGCTTCACCACCACGTCGCGTTCTTTACCGTCTTTCCTCGGCACCGAGTTCACCGTAAGCGAGGTGACTTTGTCGGCCGTGCCGATGAGCGTGAACCAGGGATCGACATCGGTCTCGACCGGCACGCCGTTGACCGCGAGCAGGAAGTCACCGACCTTGACGTTCACGCCGAGCGCTTCCAGGGGGCTGCGGGCGTCGGAATCCCAATCGCCACCGCTGTATATCTTGCTGATGCGATAGGCGGAATCGTCGCCCTCGGTAACGAGTTCAAAGTCACACCCCAGAAGGCCAACCGGCACGGTGGGTGCATTCTCCACCTCACCCGGGTTGGTGACGTAGGCATGGCCAATGTTGAGTTCGGAGATGAGTTCGGCGAGAACGAAACTGACGTCCTCTCGGTTCGCGCAGTCCTCGATCATGGCTCCGTAGCGTCTCTTCATCGCGTCCCAGTCGACGCCGTGCATCCCGGCGTCGTAGAAGAAGTCGCGCTGGAGGCGCCAGGCATCGTTGAATATCTGCCGCCATTCGTCGCGCGGATCGATCGACGTTTTCAGGGCATCGGTCGGGACGTTCAGGCTCTTGCCGCCCCCGGCCGAGGCATCGACAATGGCGAGGTTGGCACCGCCGCGAAAAACGAGAAGTTTCTTGCGGTCCGCGGAAATGTCGAAGTTGCCGCCCGGGGTGACGGTTTTTTCTTCCTTCGTTTCTTCGGAGAAGTCGAAGATCTTGATCGCCGCGGCGTCAACGGAGCCGCGCGAAGCGAGGCGTGCGAAGACCAGGTGATTCGAGTCGTTCGCCGCGAGACGCCCGAATCGGCCCGGGGCGAGCGGTAACTGGACGGCCCGGCGTTCCGCACCGTCGAACTCGATCGTCACGGGCTTGGCGTCCTCTTTCTTTTTGTCGTCGGCCTTATCACCATCACGGGACGCGGAGGCCGATCCCTTCGAGGTCCGCTTGCACTGCCACTTGCCCGACTCATCGCCCGCAGTCCAAGTGCCCGAGGCTTCCTCACCGGTGATCTTTCCGGTGAGGGTCGCGGCGACCCCACCCATCGCGATATTGAACGTGATGCTGCCGGAATCCTTGTCGTAACTGCCGTTGGAAATTGCTCCCTGGCCCATCGCCGACACGATGCTTCCCGTGAGGGACTTGTCGGCCCCCAGTTTCACAATCAGTGTGAACGGGATATTGGCCTGGTTGTCACCGGCCGGCACGGAGGCGGTGCCAACCCAAGTTCCGGAAACCCCATCGTCTACCGCAGCGACTTCCGCCGGTTTGTCGTCTTTCTTATCGCCGTCATCCTTTTTCTTCTCGGCGTCGTCCTTCTCGGCGTCGTCCTTCTTGTCGTCTTTCTTTTCTTCTTCTTCTTTGAACGTCTCTTCGTCGAGTTTCGCGGCGAAGGGATCCTTCACATCCGCGCGCAGCGGGATGGCGAGCAGCACTTCGGTTCCCGTATAGACATAGGTGGTATCGAGGTCCGAATAGATCGGGTTGGAGACCGCCCGATTGCTCTTGGCGAAGAGCCAGTCGCCCTTGGCGTCAAAGGCGGGGCCGTAGGTCGCGAACATCGACGACGTCAGCCGGGTGCTCTTGCCGTCCTTGACGTGGTAGACGAAAATCGCCCGCGTGTTGAGATCCGTCTCGTTGCGGTCGTACGCCAACCACGCCGAATCGTGCGACCACGAGAGGGTAACGCCTTCGGCAAACGGGTCGGTGTCGATGGTGCGCGTTTCGCCCGTCTTGGCGTCCACGATCATGATGGCGCCCGCCTTGTCGAACAGCGCAATCCATTTGGAGTCCGGCGACCACGTCGGGGAGAAGCGGAAGCCGGGCCCGAACGTCGTCAGTTTCTTGGGGTCGGGAACTGGAACAATCGGCTTTTCCGCTTCCGGCTCGGCCCCGTCAGCTGCCGGCTTTTCGGATTTCAGATCGTCCGACTTGGCGGCGTCATCCCCGGTCGCGCCGTCGTTGTTCTTTTCGTCTTTGGCGTCGCTGTCCCCCTCCGCCTTCGCGCTTCCCGGCTTGTCCTTGTCGTCTTTCTTCTCATCCTTCTTTTCGGGGGCTTTCGCATCCGAAGGCCTCACCCACAACTCGTAGTCGCCGCTTTCATCCGAGAAGTATGCGATCCATCGTCCATCGGGAGACCACGCGACGTCGCGCTCGTACACCCCATCGCTGCGGGTGAAGTTCCGAGAAACGCCTTCCTTGGCGGGCACCGAATACACATCGCCCCGCCCCTCTATAGCAACCCTTTTGCCGCTGGGCGAGATTGATGCCGAGTTGACATTCTTGGAAGCATCGACCGTGCGCTTCCGCACGCTGGGCCGATCACCTGGGATCGTCACCTTCACGACTGCATCCTTGCCGCTCGCGATATCAAACAGCCGCAACTCGGAGCCCAACTGGAACACAAACTCGCCCTTGCCCGCGGAGCCCGGCCCGACGCTCGGCCAGCGGATGTCAAAGTCGGTATACCGCGTCACCTGCGCCAGGGTTTCGGTGCCAACGTTGTACGACCAAAGGTTGAGCCGGTGCTCATCGCCCTTATCCGACAGGAAGTAAACCGTCGAACCGTCGCTGCCGGGAATCCACATCGGGATGGTGTCGGTGCCTTCCCAATCGGTCACCTTCTTCGCCGATTCATCCTTCAGGTTGAAAAGCCAGATGTCGGTGGCCATCCCCCCGCGATACCGCTTCCAAGTGCGGTTGTCGGTCGAGTGCGGCGTATAAGCCAGCCACTCCCCGTTGGGCGATACCGCCGCGAAACCCGAGTACGGGACCGCGAGTTTCTTGGGCAGGCCGCCCTCGGCGTCCACCTCGAACAACTGAGATTGGCGGGTGAGTCCGCCCATCGCGTTTGTCAGGAAGAGCAGCGTGCCGTCGGGCGTCCAGTCGCAGAGCGTCTCGCCGCCGGGGTGATGGGTAACTCGCTCCGCCTGACCGCCCCCGGAAACGTCAACCGTGTAGATATCGCGATTGCCGTCATAGTTTCCGACAAAGGCGATCGTGGAATCGTCGGCGCTGAAGCGCGGAAACGATTCTTGGCCGCTCGGGCTCGCGACCGGCGTCGCGACACCGCCCGATTTGTTCACCATCCAGACGTTATTCGCATATACAAAGCAGATGTGCGTCCGACCGACGTCCGGGTACCGCAGCATCCCCGCCGCAGGCTGGACCTGTCCGCCCGCCGTCGCCACGGCCCCAAGGGCCGCCAAACCTCCGGCAATCGCGCCGAGAGAACCCGCCGCACGAGACTTCCGATAATTCAAACAGAACCCCTTGGATAGTGGCGCTCAACCGAGACCTGTGCGCAGGATAGCACTTCAGCCGTTGCGGCTTGGTCGGATGATCTTGATGCTCTCGAGGGTAAAGTCAGTCCAGAGTTTGGTGGCATTTGCGGCGATCCTGGATTTCCGGTATTCTCCTCACATGATGCCGTCGCAATGGTCGGGATTTTGTGTGGGTTGCGTCTCGTTCCTGGCCGCCGCGGGTGGCGCGACCGGGCAAGTCGTCACCTCTTTCCGAACGGGTAATTTTGACCTGCCTGTCTACGACGTCGCACGCGGGCGATACGCCACGCCGGTCCCGGCCAACGGGCTGGGCTTCCGAGGTCTGGCGGCCGACAATTCGGGGCGAGTGCTCTACGGCACGACCGGTGTGCTCCTGTATCGGATGTCTTTCGATGGTTCGCAGAGCCCCGTCGCGGTCGGCCCCTACACCGGAGCGGTGACGAACGTCAGCGGCGGGTTGGCGTGGGATTCGTTGCGCGGGGAGTTGTTGGGCACCGCCGCGGATGACATTCTCATCAACACGTTGGTGCGGATCGACCCGGCGACGGCGGTGACGACGCTCGTCCGCACGGTGGGTTCGGGCGATTTTTCCGGCTTGGATTACGATCCGGCGACCGACCGGCTCTTCTCCCCGAACGACAGCACCCAAACGTCAAACGGGTTGGCCGGACGCGGTTTGTACGTCTTTGTGCCCCCATTTGAGACCGGCCCGATCGTGAAAGTGGCCAACTACCCTGGGGGCGAACTCGATATCGACGGGTGCGCGGCTGGCGGCGGCAAGGTCTACCTCATCGAGGACGAAGCCCAGTGGATGCATGTGTACGACCTCGGAACCGGGCTTTTCCAAGCACCGGTACTTCAGTCACCGGTGGGTATTGATCGAGTTTCGTGCGGCGGGGCTTGGGCACCTGGGCTGGTGCAGGCAGCACCGACCGCCGACGTTCGGCTCTTCCTGGTGGATTCGCCCGATCCGTTGGGGGAGGTGGGCGGAAGACTCGAATACACGGCGATTGTCGAGAACCTTGGGCCGGCAGCTTCCGGCCCGCTAGTAGTGAGTTTCGAGTTGCCCCCTGGGGCGTTGTTTGTGTCGAGCGCACCGCCGGGCGACGCCGCAGACGGCAACGTGACGGCGGTGCTCCCGACGATCGCAAGCGGAGACTTTTCAACGGTCCGGGTGATCGTTGAAGGATTGGGTGCAGGGGTTCACCTCTGCTCGGCAACGGCGACCGGCACCCTTGAAGATCCGGACGGGTCCAATAACCGGGATACCGAGGTGACCACGGTTCTTGAAGTCGCCGATGTCAGCATTGATGCCCTTGGGCCCGGACTCTGCGAATTTCGTCCCGGGGAAATCTTCTTTCTGACGTTTGGCCTCGCTAATAGCGGACCCGCCGCGGCGGGTGGAGCCGAGTTCCGCTGTACGGTGCCCGAGGGATCATCCTTCTGGTACTCCGAGCCGAGCGGGTTCCCGATCGGCGGCGAGTTGTTCCTCGATCTGGGAACATTCCCAGCGGGCTTTGACCAGACCGTGACTGTCGCGCTTTTGGCCGAAGCTGGCGGCGTACAGAACGCGTCTGCGTCGTTTGCGTCGGCCCTTTCCGATCCGACGCCTGCCATGGTGACCACGGTGTACAGAATTCGCGGCGGCTGCGCGGCCGATTTCGATGCGTCCGGCAGCCCCGACAGCGACGACATCATCGCGTTCTTCGGCGATTGGGATATGGGTGAAACGTGCGCCGACGTGGATGGGTCTGGCTCGGTCGACAGCGACGACGTGGTGGTGTTCTTCGGGCAGTGGGACGCCGGTGGTTGCTGAGTGTATCCGACTGCGCCATAGCCGCTTATGACCATGATAGGCGATTGTTTTGATCGCGCAAGGAATGCGCGAAGAGAGTATGAAGGCGGTTGACATCGGAGCCACCGCCCGTAAACTCCGGGCCGGGAAAGAGAGTCCCTGAACCAAAGATTTCTAGAGGCCACGGCGCGCTCCGCTCCACGAAAAAAGCGGAGGTTTGCCCCGGGCTCTCGGTTCGGGCTTCAAAGGGTAAAAGTTTCGCGGGATGCGTTCGAGATCGAAGGGTGGAGTCCTCACTTTTAGGAGTTGAGATCATGAAGATGTGTGCTTTGTCGTTGATGGCGGTGGCGGGCCTGGCGTGTTGCGCCAGCGCCCAAGTCATCATTTCTGAAGTCGCGGACGGGCCTCTGTCCGGCGGCAACCCCAAATTGCTCGAGTTGACCAACGTCGGCGCCGCCGATGTGATTCTGGACGGGGGCGACCGCGTCACGATCGTGAGTAACGGCGGAGCGATGGCCACCGTGCTCTTCGACTTCGGCGTCACCAACACGACGATCCCAGCGGGCGGCTCGATCACGATCATCAGCAGCGCCAACGGCGGCACGGGTCAGTACCTCAACGCGTTCGGGGCTGCGAATCCCCCCACCATCACCATCGCCGGGTTCATGGGCAACGGCAACGACGAGTACCGCCTCGAGATCGACGCGGTGATTGTTGACCGCTACGGCAACGCGCCGGATGTTTCGGGCAGCTCCGATTTCGGCGACGCGTGGGCTTATGCCGACAGCTACGCCCGCCGCATCCCGTCGGTCTGCGCAGCGAACTCGACCTTCACCATCGGCGAGTGGGTCGTCGGCGGCAACGATCGTCTCGAACTGCCCAACCCGAATGGAGCGGCCAGCAACTACGCGGCGGTCTGGACCAACAACGTCGGGTATGTTCTTTCTCCCAACACGCACCAGTTCACCTGCGGCGGCCGCGCGAACGACTGCAACGGCAACGGCATCGAAGACTTCACCGAGACGGGCGCCACACCGGCGATCGACGCCGACGGTAACCGCGTGCCTGACTCTTGCGATGTCGCGCTCGGCGCCTTTGACTGCAACTCCGACCAAGTCCCCGATGCCGCCCAAACGGCCCCCTTCGGTCTCTTGCCCGACGCCAATCTCAACGGGATTCCGGACGGCTGCGAAGGCGTCGTGTTTGACTGCAACGGCAACTTCATCGAGGACTCGGCCGATATTTCCTCCGGCACCAGTTTCGACTGCAACGCCAACGCCGTGCCCGATGAGTGCGACATCAGCAACGGCACCCTCACCGACGCCGACGCCAACAGCATCTCGGATGCCTGCGAAGGCGCAGCGGTGGTCGAAGCCTCCGTCAACGCCACGGTCCAAGCCGCGGGCGTGCGGACCGATCCCAACGGTTCGGCCTTCTTCAACATCCAAGGGCCCGAGCAGGTCAACCTGCCCCCGACCCCGGCCGGCCAGTTCCGCTCATACGGCGGTCTGCGTTTCCCCGTCGCTTCCTTCACCTCCGTGTTCGACGCGGCCTTCGGCGTCGGTGGTTGGGAAGTTGACCGTGTCTACTTGAACCTCACCCAGGCGAACGCGGGCTTCACCGCGAATGGCGACGTCGAACTCTTCTATTCCAACAACGACGCACTCGACTTCACTCCCGGTAACACCTCGACCCTGTTTGACAACTTCATGTCCGACCTTGCCGACCGCATCTCGGCCGCGACGTGGACCTTCACCCAGGTGGCGAACGGCACGGTGGAGAACTACTTGGTCTATGACGCAGACGGCACGAACTCCGCCGGCGGCGCCGCCATCGCTACCGAGGTTGAGACCGGATCGGGCGACCTCACTGCGGCGATTAAGGACATTACCCCCACCGTCGCCGCGACCTACGCCGGCCGGACCAACAACCAGAATCGCGGCCCCACGTTCATCGTGTTCGCTCGTGCTACCGTGGGCGGCTGTGATTCGGACATCACTTCCTGCCGCGCCGACCAAGACGGTGACGAGGATATCGACTCCGACGATATCAACATCTTCTTCTCGAACTTCGAGAACGGTGATTCGTGCGGCGATCAAGACGGCGACGACGACGTCGATTCCGACGACATCAACGTCTTCTTCGGCCGTTTTGAGAACGGTGGCTGCTGAATAGCGGATTGGGACCGGGCGACGACGCTCGGAAAAAACGAGAACCTTGACGCCCCCGGAAGCCGCCTTCCGGGGGCTTTCATTGATTCATTTTCCCTTCCGAATCGAATGCGCAAATTTGGTGCTCCGAACCCGTGGATGAACCGAGGGTTAAATCCCCAGTATTCGCCGATAACCTCGTTTTTTGAATAAATCGCCCTTCCCAAAGAGCAAGAGTTTGGTAAACTTATTTTCATGCAGGGCGTTTTGGGACGGCACGGCGTCGCTTCCCGCGCCATTGGTTTCACGAGAGAGAGGACCGTCATCATGAATTCTGCTCAAAGCCCCTGTGGCCGCTCCGCCTTTTTTCTGTGCGCCGGCGCCGTTTTGACAATCGCCTCGCTTCCCGCCCTTGCCATCGATCCCCCATTGGGCGTGAATCTGGTCGCGAATCCGGGTGCCGAACAGGGGGCGACGTCGACGAACGGCCTGTACTCTGTCGAGATTCCGGGGTGGACGGTCAGCAGCGGCCTCACCGTCGCGAGCTACGCCAACACCGCCGGCATTCCGAATCTCCTGAGCCCGGGCTCTCCCAATCGCGCCCTGAATTACTTCATCGGTGGACCCACGCATTCGACAGCGACCGCCGTGCAGTTCATCGCTTTGGACCCGCTTATTGAACTCATCGATGCGGATCGGGCCGAGTTTGAGATTGGTGCCTGGCTGGGCGGAACCGCGAGCCAGGACGATTCCGCCGTCCTGATTGCCATCTTCAACGACGCGAACGGCGACAGCCTTGCCACGGTGAATCTCACGGGCCCCACGGCCGCCGCCCGCGGCAATCAGACGGGCATGCTCCGTCGCTCGCGTGCAGGCGTCATCCCGGTTGGCAGCCGCTCCGCCAACGTCATGCTGTTGATGTCAAGGGCCGTCGGCCCATTCAACGATGGCTGCGCCGACGATGTGACACTCGTGGTGAGTGAGGGTCTGTGCGCGGCGGATTGGAATGCCGACACCGCCGTCGACAGCGACGATATCCTGGTCTTTTTCGCCGATTGGGAGGCGGGCGACGGCGACTTTGATAACGACGATGATTCCGACAGCGACGACGTCTTTGCGTTCTTCGGCCGTTGGGATTCGGGCTGCTAAGGAGCGAAGCGAGGTCGATCGCGTGCGGCGGACGGTTCGCCCGATGCGGCGCACTCAAGATCGGCGCGGAGCGGACTGGGTGTCGGCTCGACCGGTACGTAGAACGTCCCTCTTCGCCACCGCCGCGGTATCGGGGCCACGGTTGTCACGGGCGGCGGAGTAGCCCGGCGTCGGTCCCGACGTCGGCCGTCAACCTCGTTGCGCGCTCATGTTTCATGGAAGTTCACTTGAACTTCCTTGCGGACGTTGGAACCCATTGTCCGCAATGGACCGTTTGGGCGGACGCCGGGCCGGGCCATCCGAAAGCCCGGCCGAAACGCGATAAGTTGTTGTGGCGTGATGAGTTGACCACAAGATGAATCGGCCTTGATGTCGCCCAGCGAACTCCATGCCGAATACACTTGTAGGGTGCGCTCGGTGCTCGTTCGTCCGGGGCGGGGAGGTTTTCCTGATGATGCGATCGTTAATTTGTTGTGCTGGCCTGACGGTCGCGTGCGGGGCTTCCTCCGCCAGCGCCCAACTCCGGGTGGCTGCCTGGAACCTCAGCAATTACGACGGTGACGACCGCGTCTCCGCGATACAGACCGCCGTGTACGGGGTGGTCCCGGCGGGCCCGCTGATGGGCGACCGGATGCGGCCGGACATCATCCTGCTTCAGGAGTTTCAGACCGCCACGGCCTTGGCGACGTTCGTCAGCGTGCTGAACACCGCCGCCGGCAGCCCCGGTGATTGGGCGGCCGCGCCCTTCGTCAATGGCGCGGATGACGAAAGTTGCATGGTCTTCCGCACATCGAAGGTGCAGTTGCTGAACAATGAGACCATTTCCATCGGGTCGAGCGTCTTGCCGAATCCACCGCGGAACACCTATCGCTACGACGTTCGGCCGGTTGGGTATACGGGGGTTTTGGCGACGGTCGGGATGTATTCCTCGCACATGAAGGCCCAAGACAGCGGGAGCGACGACGACCTTCGCAGGCTGACAGAGGTGCAGCGGATCCGCGACAACGCCGCGGGGATCGATACCGCGGGCACCGGGACGGGCATGCCGCCCGGTTACCTTTTCCTCTTCGGGGGCGACACTAATATTCAACGGGCCGGATCGACCGAGTACATCGAGTTCGTCGGCAGCCAGGCCGACAACTCCGGCCGGTTTTTTGATCCTATCAAGAGCGGCGTGAACGGCGGCTCAAGTTCCACCAACGGAAACTGGAACAGCAATACGAACTATCGCTTTATCCACACGCAAGACCCGTCCGGCGCGGGCGGGATGGACGACCGACACGATCAGATTCTCGTTTCCGGTGAGTTCATTGACGGCCCGGGCTTTGAGTACATCGGCAACTCGAACGTTCAGTTCAGTCAGACCACGTGGAACGACCCGAATCACTCCTACCGGTGCTGGGGCAACGACGGCGACAGTTGCTGCAACAGCCCCCTCGATACCGTCAACAACGGGATGGTGGGGAACACGATCGCCGCCGCGCTGGTGGCATGTGCCACCCCAGCGGGCGGGCATCTGCCGGTGTATCTTGATCTGAAGGTGCCGTCCGAGATCACGAGCGACCTCGTGATCGACTTTGGAACCGTCGTGCAGGGATCGGTCGTCACGCGTCCGCTGTCGGTCTCGAACGCGGGTAACGTGGCCCTCTGGACGGTCGCCGGCATCGCCAATCTCAGTTACACGCTCGCCGCCTCGGCCGGATTCAGCGCCCCCGGCGGGGCGTTCGGCGATGTCGCCGGCGGCACCGTCAATTCGCACACGATTTCAATGAATACCGCGACGCTCGGGATGCGGTCCGGCACGATCACCATCGCCAGCGATGCGCCCGATCAGCCCTCGCGAACGGTTACGCTGATGGGAAACGTCGTCACGAACAATCTCGCGCCGACGGCCAACGCCGGCCCGGATTTTGTGATCAACGACACCGACGGTTCGGGCGCTGAACCTGTGACGCTCGATGCCTCGGCGAGCACCGACACCGACGGCATCATCACCGACTACGCCTGGCGCGAGGGCGCGTCGTTGATCGCCAGCGGGCCGACGTCGACGCTCACCGCGTCCCTTGCCGTCGGGTCTCATTCCATATCCCTGACCGTGACCGACGACGACGGTGCCCAAGGCAGCGACAGTGTGGTGATCCGCATCAACGGCCGTCCGATCGCTGATGCGGGCCCGGACGTCACGCGCGACGATACCGATAACAGCGGCTTCGAGATCGTGACGCTCGATGCGAGCGGCAGCACCGACGACGGCGCCATTGATCGCTTTGAATGGCGTGAGGGCACGGTCCTGCTGGCCTCAACGCCAGTTGCAGACGTCTCCTTCACCCTCGGCGTCCACGCCATGGTGCTCACCGTCACGGACGACGACGGTCTGACGCACACCGACACCCTCATCGTTACCATCGAACCGCCCGTCTGCCCCTCCGATTGGGACGCGGACGGGGACGTCGATTCAGACGATGTGGTCGCCTTTTTCGGCGAATGGGAGACCGGCGAGGGCGATGTGGACTTGGACGGCGACACCGATTCCGACGACATCGGCGTCTTCTTCGGGGCGTGGGAAGGCGGCTGCTGAGCCACAGGCAGTTTCATCACCCCGAGTCCTGTAGCCGGAATCGCGGCGGCCGAGCCGGAGTCAGCCGGCGCGCAACGTAACTTGCGGTCACCAATCGACTAAACGCCGCCCACTCGCTTGTTTTCTGCGCTTTCCTTGTGCTTTTCTGAACGTTGTGGTATCCTGACACCCGAGCCCACCGTATGAGCTGTCTCTTATACACATCTCCGAGCCCACGAGACTAAGGCGAATCTC
>ENA-ORBV01005136-ORBV01005136.1-microbial-mat-metagenome-genome-assembly--contig:-NODE-5136-length-24356-cov-11.630504_pt1 | contig 24356 bp, 19 predicted proteins | sample MGYA00237777_ERZ505514 | MGnify/ENA primary metagenome ERZ505514 (study PRJEB26160, sample SAMN06269048) | microbial mat metagenome | isolation source: Oligotrophic lake microbial mat | place... | reverse complement strand
AATGATACGGCGACCACCGAGATCTACACCTCTCTATTCGTCGGCAGCGTCAGATGTGTATAAGAGACAGGGTCGTTGATCGCCACGCAGTCACCCTTGTTGTTGAACGCCACGAAGCGTGACTCCACGCTCATTGTAAAGACCCACGCGTTCCCGAACTTTTCGTTCTTGCTGGCCGGGGCGCGGTCCTTGCTGCCGACCGGGCCGGGGATCTTTTGCTCGTAGCCATTGAACAGCACGACGACCTCGCCGGGCTTAAGCTCGAAGTCGGGGAACACGAACCGCAACGAAGTCTTCGGGCCGTCTTTCTTGCCGCTCGCGTCTTCTTTGCTGTCAGCGTCTTTTTGTGATTTACTGTCAGGATTCTTTTCCGCTTTGCCGTTCGACTTGCCGCGGTTCTGCGAACCACTGCTCTTGCCGTTGGACCCCTTGCCACTTGTGCTTTTCTTCTCGAACGCCTCAACCGGCGTCCCGTCGCAGACCGTGTATCCCTTGAGCTGGATCGGCCGATCGTGCGGGTTGTAGAGCTCGACGAACTCGTCGCCGGTGGCGCTCCGGTCGCCGTCCTTGTCCGCGTCGCCCTCGTCGCCGGTTGGCACCGCGTACAAGACCTCGGTGATCAGCGGGTGAGGGTACGAGATCGGCGGCTTGGCGAGGGCTGCGCCAGCCGCGATCGATAAACTCAACAGCAGACACGTCAGCGCGGAAGGAACAACGCAAGTTTGAAGCATTCTCATACCCACCTCCAACAACAGACTATCCCAAACCGGCCGGGTCTGCGCCGCACTCACGGTCGCACCTCGCGAAGTTCCGATTCACCGATTCTCAGAGAACGCCTGCTCCGCCACGTCGATCGCTCGCGCCAGCGCCGCCGCCTTGTTCACCGTCTCTTGATACTCCGCGTCGGCCTGCGAATCCGCCACGATCCCGCCAGACGCCTGCAGGTGGTATGTCCACGTCGAATCTACACGCAGCCGCGTCGGCACCACGATCGTGCGCAGCGCCAGCGCAATATCCATCTGCCCGTCGAGCCCCACGCACCCCATCCCGCCGCCATACGGCCCGCGCTTGATCGGCTCCAGCTCATCAATAATCTGCATCGCGCGGATCTTGGGCGCGCCCGAAATCGTCCCCACCGGCAACGCGGCAACTAGCGCGTCCCAGCAGTCCAGCCCCGCGCGCAGCTCGCCCGTCACCGTCGAGCTGATGTGCATGACGTGGCTGTAGCGTTCGACTTCCATGACCGCCGGGAGCGCGACCGACCCCGGCCGCGCGACCCGACCGACGTCGTTGCGACCAAGGTCCACCAGCATGATGTGCTCGGCCCGTTCCTTGTCGTCGGCGAGCAATTCTTTCTCGAGCGCCGCGTCCTCCGAGGCCGACGCCCCGCGCCGCCGCGTGCCCGCCAGCGGACGGTTTGTCACCGTGTAACGCTCGCTCGCGCCCGCTCGCACGCGGCACAAGATCTCCGGGCTGCTCGCCACGAGGATGCAATCCTCGGCCTGCAAATAGACCATGTACGGGCTCGGGTTCACAGCCCTCAGCGCGCGGTACACGTCGAACGGATCGGCCGAACTCTTCCTCTCGAACCGCTGCCCCAGCACCACCTGAAAAATATCCCCGGCCCGGATGTATTCCTTGGCGCGATCGATCATCGCGCTGTGCTGCTCGCGCGTCAGGTTCGACGGCAAGGGCTTGCGGGCCGCCTCACGCTCCATACGCCCGGCTGGCAACGGCTTGGAGTGACGCTGGATCTCCTCGGCCTTGGCGTCCAGCCGCGCGACCGCACGGTCGAAGACTTCCCCGGCGTCCGCGCCCGGATCAACGATGGCCAGGTGCACGATGTAGACAACCTTTTCGACGTGATCGAACACCACCACGCCGTCGTAGAAACCGAAGTTGAGATCTGGCAAGTGCCGATCGTCGCGCGGCGTCGAAGTTTGCAGCTTGGGCTCGGCCGATCGCGCCGTGTCGTAGGAGGCGTACCCGACCCAGCCGCCCAGAAAACACTTGGGTAACGACTCGCCGCCCGGGCCGGGAGGAATCACGAGCTCGAAGAAGCGTGAGATCTGACGAAGCGTGAAGAGCGGATGCTCGCCGTGAGATTCAGGGGCCCGCGCCGGACGCTGACCGTGGTGGTGCGGCCGATGATCGCGCACGTCCACGCTACTCGAACTGCGAGCGGCCCCGCCCGCGACCACCTCGATGATCGGCTTGGACCCCAGGATCGAGTACCGCCCCTGCCGCTCGCCGCCCTCGACAGATTCGAGCAGGAACGACGGCGCGGTCCGCTCGTCGGGCGCGACCAGCCGCCGGTACGCCAGCACCGGCGTGATCTGGTCTGACAAAAGCCGCAGCGAAACCGGGATCACGATCGCTCGGTCGTGACCCGTTCGGGCTCGTGCGATCTCAACAAACTCTGGCCGCGTAAGGTTGGGCATGGCGAGCAGAGTCTAGAAGGCATTTGGGCTCGCAATCCTGAACGTGCGCACGATTTGTCTCGAGGAATTCCTTCGTGCGCCCGACGACCTGGCGAACATTGTCGTGACCGAAATCGCTACTCTTTTACGATGACCAGCACAGCACCACATCATGCGTGTCCACTCCCTCGCGCCCGCCGCTGGCCAAGCGCTGGAGCGCTCTTCGCGGCCTGGGCCTGTTCGCTCTCGTGCGCGCTGTTCACGCCACCTTCGAACGCCCAGCCCGCGTCGCAGGCCCCGGCCCAGCCGGTGTCTCAGCCCTCCGCGTCCCCTGTCGCACCATCTGAGGCCAAGCCCCCGGGACTGAGAATTCAGGACCTCCCCCCGCCCTTCCGCCTCGGCGCTCGCGCCGACATCCTTCGTCAGCAGTTACCGGTGGTGCCCGTGCTGGTGCTGGTGCCCGACGCTGCGTCGTATGTTGAGGCGATCGCGCGCTGGACGCCGCGTGTTCGCTTCCCCGTGCTTATCGACAACGGCTCGATCGAATCTCATCAGGACATCGCCCGCTTCACACGCGGCTTCGAGCCCACGCGCATCGTGCGCTGGACCTACGCGCCCAAGCTAAACGAGTGGCCCGACGGCGTTCCAGAGCGGCAGGCCGCGGTCGATCGCGCCGTCAACCGCGCCTGGGTCGCAAAGCCTGACGCCGACAGCAAGGCCCTGATCGCGCATTGGAAATCGATCGGCCTGACGCCGCCGGGACTCATCGTCGCCAGCCTCGAAGACCGCGCCTGGACCGCCGCCCTTGCCCTTGCCGCGGGCCGCGCCGAGCCCATCGTCTGGATCAAGGCTCAGCAGAACATCAACCTCGCTTGGCCGATGGCCGAGTGCGATCTCTTCGACGCGCAGATTCGCGCCGCTGCCGCCGCGACGGGCCTCGCGTGGGACAAGCTCGGCGACGATCTCGACGCCGTCACGCTCTGCTCGCACATCCCTTCCAAAGTCGCGTTGGTCCCCGGCGGCCCGGACGGCGGCTCGGGCGGGCGCCCAGCCGTCAAAGAGGGCGACAACGCCGCCACCACCGATCGCATCGGCCGCTTGCCGCTGCCCGCCGACCACTCGGCTCGCTGGGCCTGGTCGTCGCAGCTTTTCGGCAACGAGTCCCGAGCCGCGTACCGCGCCATGTGCTCGCTCTTCATCCAGCAACGCTCTGCCTGGCTCTTCGACGGCTATCAAGCCAAGGGCCAGCCGTGGGAGAGCTGGGACTGCACGAAAGCGGCTGAAGTGCTCAAGCAAGCGAACTTCCGCGTCACCCTCGATGACACGCCCAAGCAAGGCCGCGACGACTGGCGAGCTCGCGCCGCCGCGCCGCTCGACGCCGGTCTCATCTTCATCAACAGCATGGGCAACAGCGATTTCTTCGACCTCCAGCCCGGCCGCTGCCGCCCGGGCGATGTCCCGCTGCTGCTCGTGCCATCGATGGTTCACATGGTCCACTCCTGGTCGGTTCAATTCCCCGCGATCCGCGAAACCGTGGGTGGTCGCTGGATGGACGCTGGCGCGTACGTGTACTACGGATCGGTCCACGAGCCGTACCTCAACGCCTTTGTCCCCACGCCCAACGCCGCCGCCCGCTTGTGCGCTGGCGCCGCCTGGGGGGCCGCCCTGCGTCTCGAAAACGGACCGATGTGGCGCTTGGCTAGCTTCGGCGACCCGCTCACGACGGTCGGCCCACCGGCCAAGCGCATCGACGCGCCGCTCGGCTCAACCCCGCTCGACAACACGATCGACCTCGAAACCCAGATGCGCGATTCGCTGAAGCAGAAGAAGTTCGCAACCGCGATCGCCAACCTCGAACTGCTCGGCCGCGACAACGACGCAGGCCGGCTCGCCGCCGCGGTCATGCACGACCAGCCCGCCGAGTTCACGCCGGAAGTCGCGGTCGCATCGATCTTCCCGCTCGTTCGTTCTGCCCGGCATGACCTCGTCGCCGCCGCCTATGCCAAGCTCGACGACAAGGCCGCCGCCGACGGGCTGCTTCGCGACGCCCTCTGGGTCACCGCCGCGCACGAACTAGCAACCACTACCGATCGCGCGTTGCTGGAACTTCTCCGCAAGCACCTCCGCGGTGAACAACCCGCCCGCGACGCCGCCGACCTTGCCCCCGCGTACGCTCGCGTGGTCGGCAAGCCCGAGGCCATGGCCATGCTCATGCAGGTGCGCGGCAAGCTCACCGACCAGAACCAGCAGAAAGAGGCCGACGCCGCGATGACCGCACTGCGCTAGACCAGCGCGTTCACTCCTCACGCTCGGACACACGTCGCGCCGCCGTCACCCGCACGCCAGCGCTCGAATCCAGCACGATACGAACCGCGCCGCGTGCTCTGCTCGAAATCACGATCGTCGAGCCCGCCTCGTCCCTTTGACCTTGAGCCGACTCCCGAGCGGCCGAGAACGCGAGCGTGGCCTCGGTCCGCGCCAACAACGCATCCCCAACCGTTCGAGATCCCGACAATCGCGGCATCTCAACGACCTCCGCACGCAACGCCGCCCCGAGGCTCCCCAACGCTTCCGCGTGCCGATCACGCAATTCACTCCCGAGCACCGCACGCGGCCCGGGATTTGCCCGATCGCTCGCCGAAGATCTCACGCTCACGAGCCCCAGCAACGCCGCCGCCGGGGTCCGAGCTGAACGCCCTGAAGGCCGAGCATCGACGCCGCACACGCGCAGTTGAATCGAAGCCGCCCCGACCCGAAGCACGTCGCCATCACGGATCACCCGCGTCGGAACACCCTGCTCCACCAGCCACTTTCGCAGCCACCCGGCCGCACCATCGGGCTCGCTCGTGGCGAGCGCATCAAACGCCGGTCCCAGCCAAACCTCACGCACGCCGAGCGTCGCGACAACATCGGGCAGCGCCGCCATCGACGCGAGGTCATCGCCCGCGAGCACCACCACCCGGGCGTGAAACACCCCCAGATCGCGGGCCGCCCGCGCGATCGTGCGCCCCGCGCTGGAAGGGTTCCCGCCGCAGTTCCACAGCACCGTCTCGCCCGCGCTCTCAATGATCGTGCACGCCCCGCTTCCCAGCGAAAGCTCGCACAGTTCAGCGCGTCGCCGAGCCGCGCCAACGCCAGGCCAGACAAACTCGCCGATCCCCCAGACCGCAACGAGCGCCGTCGAGATCCACGTCAACCGATCGCGCCCAGCGCCACGAACGATCCAGACCATCACCCCGGCCGTCGCCGCCAGTCCCCACCACGCGCTCATCGGCGGCCACATGAAACTCGTCCCCGGCACGCTGTCCAACCACGCGATCACGCGCACCACCACCGACGCCATCGGCCCAAGCACACCGGTCGTCCACGCCACAAGGTCGATCCCGAACGCGCCCGCGATCAGCCCAGCCACAAGCAACCCGTATCCGCACCACATCAGCACCACCACAAGCGGCAGCACGATCAGCCCCGTCAACGCCGACAACGGGCTGAACATCCCCGTCGTCACCGCGATCAACGGCATGGACGCAAGCCAGCACATCAGCCCGGCCGACAACGCTCGTGCGGTCCATTGCTGCATCGCATGAACCACGCTCAGGACAACGCTCGTCGGCACGCTCGGCCGAGCCAGCCCAAGGATGGGCGCACCGAACAGCCGCTCATGGAACGCGCGCCCCTGCCACAGCAACAGCGCGGTCAGTCCGAGGCTCAATTGAAATCCCAGCGACCACAGGTCCATCGGGCTCCAGAGCAGCAGCCCCACCCCCGTCCACGCCAGCGTGTTCAGGTCGTCGTAGCGTCGCCCCATCCCGCGCGACACCAGCAGCACCAGCACCATCACCGCCGCCCGCACGACCGGCGCATCGGCCGGGACCAGCACCAGATACACGCCCACCAGCGCCGCCAACACAAGCGGTTCGAGTCGCCCGCGATCACCCGTCAGTCGCACCAGCAACAACGCGACGCCCACCGCCACCGTCACGTGAAACCCCGAGATCGCCAGCACATGCGCCAGCCCCAGCCGCGTGAACTGCCCCCGGATCTCTGGCTCACCCGCCTCACGCACGCCCAGGAACAGCGAACCTAGCAGCGCCCGCGAACGGTCCGCCTGCGCCGCGGCCACGGGTTCGTTCGAGGGCAACGGCCCGGGGTCGAGCAACCTCTCGCTGGCCGCGCGAACCCGCGCGGCGGTCCCCAAGAACCACGATCGCGCCGCCACAGCCGTCGAGCCCGCGCCCGCCGCGGGCTCGATCAAGGCGGGCGAATCGATCCGGATCGAACCCGCGTTCCCATCTTGGATCGCCCTGAGCCTTTGATCCGGCTCGCCCGGGTTCATCGGCGCGCGAGTTGGTTCGGCCGTCGCTGTCACGCGCACGCGATCGCCAGCGTGCACACCGAAACCGCCGAGCCCGCGCCGCGCGTCCCACGTCGTGCCGCGTGCTCGCGCCCACACCACCCCCGAAGCGTCGACCCAGCCGCCCTCGGTCTTCAGGGCGGTCACGAGAAAACGAAAACCGCCGTACGGCTCACGCTGGGCGAACGCGCTCATCGCCCCCGCCGCTGGCGCGGCACGCGGCTCGTCCAGCGCGATCCCTTCGAGCGAAAGCACAAGATCGCCCGCGCCATCGCCCGCGCCCTTCACAGCCTCATGCGAATCCATCAACGCCCACAGCGGCCCGTCCGCACGTTCCGCCACGCGGGAAGTCCACCATCCACCGCTAAAGACAACCGCCGCCAGACTTAACGCAACTTTGCACGAGACGCCACGCAACGCCGCAGCGAACGCGCACCCCAGGCACGCGAGCGAGAACCAAAGCGCCGCGGGCAGAACTGGCAACGCGCGAGCCGCGAGAAAGCCAACGCTTACGCAGGCGAACACAACGACGGCGCGGCGGACGGTCATGCCCGACGATGGACGCGACGCGTTTCTTCCTGAAAAAGTTCCTTCGTCATGGCCCGGGCCCATCGCACGAGCCTATCGCGGACCGCTCGCTCGTGCGCTCTGGGCCCGCTCCCAGGCCGCACGCACCTGCCCCACCAAACGCCGCGCCAGCTCCGCCTTGACCTCACGGATCTCTGGACAGCCCGCCCCGAGCGCCGCCGCCAGGCTCGTGATCGGCCGCCCCGCCAGCCCGCACGGGACGATCAGCCCGAAGTGACCAAGGTCCGGGGTCACGTTCAGCGCCAGCCCGTGCATCGAGACCCAGTGCCGCACGCGAACACCCATCGCGCAGATCTTCGCAGACTCGCCTTCGCCGTTGGACGGTCGCACCCACACGCCTCGCGCCGCGGGGTCACGGTGCCCCGCCACGCCAAAGCGCGCGCACGTCTCGATCACCGCCGATTCCATCAGCGACATGTGCTCGTGCAACCCCAGATTCAAAGCGTTCAGGTCGAGGATCGGGTACGCAACGATCTGACCCGGCCCGTGGTACGTGATGTCCCCGCCACGGTCTGTCTCGCACAGCGCGACGCCTCGCGCGGCCAACAACTCCGGCGATGCCAGCAGATGGTCTCGCGCCCCCGCGCGAGCCGTGATCGTGATCACGGGATCGTGCTCGACGAGCAGCACGCGCCCAACCGATCGGTGCGAAGCAGAGTTATCTGGAGAGCCGTTCCGGGCCGCCTCGCCGCGCCCTCCGATCATATCGCTCTGAATCGCACGCTGAACCGCGAGCGCTTCGTCGTACCTCATCCGACCGAGGTCGACAACCGGCAACTGGAATGATCCCGAGTCGGCGCTTGGCACGCTCGATCGTAGCGACCAGCCTCGATCTCCCCCCTCGATCTTGTCAAAGATCACCGCGCGTGAGCGTTAGAGTGGATCGCCCAGAATCCCTGGTCAGCAACCAGCAACCCGTCAGAACGCGATCTCAACCCGCAGCCCACCCACGATCGCGTCATCGATCGCCCTGTCACCCGCCGGGTTGAAAATGAACTGCAGATCCGGCTTGACCTTCACGGCTGGCGTGACCTGCACGGTGTAGAAAAGTTCCAGCGCCAACTCGTCCTCCGCGAAGCCGCCCTTATCGCTTAGTTCCGCGAAAGTGAAGAAAACACCGGCCGTATCGCTGTCGCGGGCCGAGAACGTGCCCACGAGCTTGACGCCGCCGCCGTACTGGTCTGAGATCGCCGAGATCTCGTCGTCGGCGTGCCCGTACTGCACCCACCCGAACAGCCCGCGAGCCGCATCGTCGCCCTCGCCGCGCGCCCAGAACTGCTGCTCGGCCATGGCGAACACGCCCCCCGTGCCGTCGTGCCGAGCGCCGTCGAAGGCGTCGAAGGTTGCGCTGTGGTACCACCCGCCGACGAACGCGCGCCCGCGCCCCATGGAAAGCACGCTCTTCCAAGTCAGCCCGACCTCGCCAATCGTGAACCACGACGACGACTTGCTATCGCTGAAAAACGTGGCTGGCCCGCGCCGGCCCGTCGCGAAACCATCCACCGTCGCGCCGTCGAACAACCCGCCGCCCACGTACAACTGCGGCGTCGGGTACACGAACGCCACGACCCCTGTCGATGGGTCGGGGTAGGTGGGGAATCCAACGATCGTGTTCAACGCGCCCGCCGTCGCATGAACGTTGTCGCTGCTGGCACCGACAAACGCGAACTCGTTGAGCGCGTCGATCTTTCCCGCCTTGATCCGCAGCACGTTGTCGAAAAGTTTCTGCTCGAACCAGACTTCCGCGAACTGGTCCAGATTCTTCCCCGTCTCCGCGTTGTCGATCCCTTGGATCGAGCCGACGTCGGGCGTCCCGCCACGCATGTCCGACGAGTAGAAGTCGGCGTAGAACGTTCCGCCGTTCCACTCGAAGAGCTTCTCAAAGTTCACGAGCGCGTTGATGTCCAGCAAGCTTCGTGTCGACGCCACGTTCTTCGCCCCGCCGTCCCAGACGCTCGTCCAGTCGAACGTGTACGAGCCACTGATCGTCACACCGTTGTCCTCAAGGTACGTCCGCCCGCCGCCCCAATCGCCCGTCAGACGCGACCACTCCCAGATCGGCTTGTGCCCGAACCACTCGCGCTCGCCCTCGGGCGTCTCGCTCGTGGCCGCGGGAGGCTTTTCGGCGTCAGGGGCGCGGTCGCCACGCTCACGCCCCGGCAGATCCTGAGGGCCGCCGTCGACCTCAACGTTCGCAAAGATCGCCTGAGGAGGAGCAAACTCGACCGCCGTGCTTTCGACCGGCGTGCTCTCCACCGGCGGGGCCAGCTGCTGTCCTGACGCCATCGCCGCCAATCCGGCCATCGCCCACATCACCAACGGCTCGACCACAAACGCCACCAAGGCTGAACCGTTCTTGGAACTTTGCATGATGAAACCTCGTAACAACCCGATAGCCGCACGCGACGCCGCGCAAGTCGGCTTTGCAGTCGCGAGGGCGGTATCGGTCGAGATTCGAGCGAGGTTCAGGTGGGTTTACGCCCGTCTCACATCGACCTCACTATCTGCAATGTCTGTGCTGGCGACACACCGGCACAGAGTGATTCCCAAAGACTCCCCTAGGATCTCTCGATGCGTTTTTATTTCATAATCTTCGGACTTCCTGTCATCAGCCTCATCTGGTGGTGCTGGGCCGACCGCCAGCTCATCAAGCTTGCCGTCCGCCCCACCTGGCGCCTCGCGCTGGGCTGCTTCGTAATCATCCAACTGATCGCCTACGGCTGGCTGACCATGTCGCGCTTCAACTCCGAGCTGCACCCAGGCCCGGCGATTCTCATCGCCAGCGCGTACATCTGGAACCTTCTCGCGGTCCCGCTCGCGGGCTCCATCGCAAGTGCCGCGATTTTCTTTTCCCTGATTTCTTCGCTCCGACGCCGATTGAAATCACACAGAGCAGCACCGCGCCCGGCCGCCCTCGACACCGGCGAAAGGCCGCTCGCCCGGTCGCCCGATGACCTCGGTGACGCGCCAACAACGCAGCCCACGTTGTGGACTCGTCGCCAGATCCTCGCCGCTTCCGTCGTCGCGATCCCGCCCGCCTTCTCCATCGCCGCCACCGGCCGAGCGCTCTATCAGGTCCAGAGCTTCCGCGTCCGAGACATCGACGTCCCCATCCCCAACCTCCCTGCGGCCCTCGACGGCGCCACCATTGCCCACCTCAGCGACATCCACGTCGGACGCTTCACCAACGGAACCGTCCTTCGCGCAATCGTCGACGCCACCAACGCTCTTCGCGCCGATCTCGTCCTGGTCACCGGCGACCTGATTGATTACGCCATCTCCGACCTCCCGACCGCCCTCGACGCCGTAAGAAAGCTCGACGCGCGCTCGGGCGTGTACTGCTGCGAGGGCAACCACGATCTCTTCGACGACCGCAACGAGTTCGAGCAACAGTCTCGGGCCGCCAACATCGGCATGCTGCTCAACGAAAGCGCCTCGACCCGCGTGCGAGGTGTCGACGTCCAGTTGCTCGGCCTGCGCTGGGGGAGCAACCTCAACGTCCGCAACGCCGGGCTCGAAGAAAACATCCCCGGGCTCTTCAAGCAGCGACACGCTGACGTCTTCCCCATCCTGCTCGCCCACCACCCGCACGCCTTCGACTCGGCTGTCCAGGCCGGAATCCCTCTCACCTTCGCCGGGCACACTCATGGCGGGCAGCTCATGCTGGCTAACGACATCGGTCCCGGACCGCTCATGTTCAAGTACTGGTCGGGCCTCTACTCGCAAGGAGCCTCATCGCTCGTCGTCTCCAATGGCACCGGCAACTGGTTTCCGCTCCGAACTTTCGCCCCCGCCGAGATCGTCCACATCACGCTTCGACAAGCGCGCACCGCCTAGCCCGCGTACCACGCCCAGCTCGAAAAGAGCCTCGCGCGCCAGCGCGAGATTTCTTTGCTCGCGTTCCTCGCGTCCGCGTGCGGCTCAATTCGAGCCCGCCATACATCAATCGAACCCGAACTATGCTCTGAACAATGGGCACACCTTCCCGCAACACTCCTGTTGACCTCAACCGGCTCACGCTCCTCGAGCTCTACCAAGAACTCACACGCGACGGCCTCGTCCGGCGGCTCATCGAGCTCGCTCGCGACGAGGACCTGGGCGGCCGCGGCGACATCACCTCTCAGATCTTGATCGAGCCTCACCGCACCGCCGTCGCCCGCCTCAACTCACGCTCCCGCGGCGTCGTGGCCGGGCTCGCCGTCGTCCCCGAGGTTCTCCGAATCTTTGACGCCAAGTGCGAGTTCACGCCGGTCATGACCGACGGATCTCTCGTCACTCCCGGCTCCTCCCTGGGCACGCTGTCGGGCAACCTCCGCGACATCCTCGCCGTCGAGCGCACGATCCTCAACATCCTCGGCCGACTCAGCGGCATCGCCACCCGCAGCGCCGAGTTCGTGGCCGCGATCAGCCCCGGATCAGATCCTCAACCCGATGCCAAGGTCCGCGCCAAGCTCTACGACACTCGCAAAACCACCCCCGGCCTGCGCGCTCTCGAAAAATACGCCACACGCTGCGGCGGCGCCTGCTGTCACCGCGTCGGGCTCTTCGACGCCGTGCTCATGAAGGACAACCACATCGCCTCGGTCAGCGACGCGGAACTCGGTGCCCACGTCGCTGCCGCGGCTCGCAAGGCTCGCCAAAAATGCCCCGGCCAACTCCGCTTCGTCGAGGTCGAGGTTGACCGGTTCGACCAACTCCGGTCCATCCTGGCCGTGCAAGAAACCGCGCCCGCAACCGACCGCATCGACATCGTGTTGCTCGACAACATGCCGCCGTCCGAGCTTGCCCACTGCGTCGCGCTTCGCGACCGCGCAACTCCCGCCGTCGAACTCGAGGCCTCGGGCGGCATCAACCTCGACTCCGTCCGCGACATCGCCCGTACCGGTGTCGATCGCATCAGCACTGGGTCGCTCACCCACGGCGCGATCTGGCTGGACATCGGGTTGGACATCGGGCTGGACACCGGACCGGACATCGGGTCAGTCGTCGATTGATGCCCACTGGCCTTCACGCGGTACTCCTGATACCTTGCAACCCTCGTGCTGGGCGAACTTGAAATCCTCGAACTCCGGACCTGCGCCGAATCGGCCGAGCGCGCGATCGAGCAAGGTCGCACCCAGCACATCCGCCGCGTCATCGTGGTCGCGGAAACGTCTTCAACCCAGGACACCGCCGCGGCTGTCGCTGGCTCGGAGACCGGCCTGCTCGTAGTCGCGGGCCGACAAACCGCCGCCCGCGGCCGGTTGGGACGAGTCTGGACCCAGGGCGGCGGGCTGGGAGTCGCCGCAACGCTCGCCCTCACCGTGCCCGAGCCGCACCGCCAGCACCTCTCCCTTGCCGCCGGCGTTGCCGTCGCCCGAGCCATCGAGGACGTGCTCGCGCGCGAGCCAGCGTCGGCCCAAGTCAAACTCGGAATCCGCTGGCCCAACGATGTCGTCGAGACCGCCCGAGGCCGGAAGCTCGCCGGGATCCTGATCGAGGCCCGATCTGTCCCCGGCCAGACCGAACCTCTTTTTCTTATCGGGGTCGGTATCAACGTCGGACAGAGCGACGCAGACTGGCCTGACGAACTCGCGAACCGCGCGGTCTCGCTCGGGCAGTTGAGGAGCACCGCCACGCGCGCCGACTTGCTCGCCGTCCTTATCCATCGGCTCGATGAGTCTCTTCAGGCCGCCTTCGAAACCTCACGCCACGCCGACCTGCTCACCGCTTGGAAGCAGCGCGACACCCTGCTCGGAACTCGGGCCGTCTTCGCGCTCGGCAGCGCGCGCATGGCCGGGACCGTCGAGAGCATCGACCCGGCCCTCGAGATCACCCTTCGCCAGGCCGACGGCCTTCTTCTCCGCCTCCCCGCTGCCACGACCTCGCTGCTGCGACCCTCCGCGCACCCGGAACTGCCGCGCCTCCCCTAATGATGGACCGGCTCCCAGCGACTCGCTGGCCTCAAGGATCGACACCGCGGCGAAACTACTGCCTCGATCTGCGTTGCAAGAACTTGCAAATCGAGACGCGGAGCGGGCATTCAAATTACCCATTTTCACATTCGCGGCTAAATTGTTTGAAATTGGCTAAGTTGAGCAAATATCCCTTGCAGCACCCGGGTGGGAGTGGTAATTTTGGGTGAATTCCGTCTTCGTCCGGCTGGCTCCCTCTTCGCCCCGGACCAACCCGACCATCAACCGCAGCCGCCCGAGCTTGCGCGGTTGGCCACGCTGAGGAGTGATTGGGCCGAGCCCCCTGCGATTGCAGAGGGCTCGGTCGTTTTTGAGCCAAGTCAAGCAGAATAAAGGGTTCAAGCCCCGGGCGGGGCGGGGATCAGCCCGAACCAGCGGTGCAGGATGCCACGCCCCAGATAGATCAGCGGGGTGATGCACACCGCCAGCACGAACTTGAGCGTGTACCCGGTCGCGGCGATCTTGAGCACTTCGGGGAACGTCGCCCCGGTCTGGCCGGTCATGGTCTTGCCGATCCCGAAGGCGATGTAGCTGACGACGAAGCTATCGAGGAACTGAGAGATCACGGTGCTCCCCGTGGCCCGCAGCCAGAGGAGCTTGCCGCCGGTCGCGCGTTTGAGGGCCTTGAACACCGCGATGTCGGCGAGCTGCCCGACGAGATAGGCCGCCATGGACGCCACGTACATCAGCTTGGCCGACCCGAAGACGGCGTCGAACGATTCCTGCTTGATGTTGAACGGCGCGTCGAGGTACGGCATCCATTGCGCCAGGTTCATGATCACGAACACGAACGCGGCCATCGCCAGCCCGATGTATGTTACTCGCCGCGCGCCCTTGGCCCCGTAATACTCGTTGATGAGGTCGGTCAGCAGGAACGTGACGGGGAAGGTGAGCATGCCGCAGGTGTGCTCGATTGCGTCGTACCCGAAGAGCTTGAAGGGGAGCGGTATATGGAAGAGCTTGATGCCAACGATGTCGGCGATAAGCAGGCACGCGACGGAGAAGGCCGTGAGCCAGACGTAGAGCCGCTGCTGGACAGACATGGCCCACGGCTCGTGAGCGGGCTGGGTCGCGGGCGCGGCTGGCGAAAAGGCGATCGGTAAAGAGGCAGGTGGCGTCGTCATGGCCTAGATGATTCCGATGGTGAGGGCGAGGAAGATTCAGCGAATCGGAGCCACGAGTTTACCGGCCAAGGTGTGCGAGGGGTGGGTTGAGATTTGATCGATCGCAAGAGGAGAACGCGATGGTTGCATGCCTCGCTGCCCGGAGCGGGAACGCCACCCGCCGCAGGATTCGTAAAAGAACTTCGCACGAGCCTTGATCGCAGGCTCGTGGCGAACGAGGCGACGGTAGATTTGAAGAGGGCGGTGAGGTGAGAGAGGCTTGACGCCACGAATCATGGCCAAGGACTTCGAGGCCACCCGCTGCGTTGCGGGAGTGCTCGCGGACAGGTGGGTGTGAGCATTGAAAAAGAGAAACAACAACGCGGCCCGAGCAGGTGCTCGGGCCGCGCGCGGACGGTGAATGTCGCGGATTCCAGGGGAATCAGCGGCGGCGGCGAGAAAGCGCCAGCCCGCCTAGGGCGAGCAGCGCGGCCGATGCGGGCGCGGGGATGGTGAAGATCTCCCCGCCCCAGTAGAGGATGTTGGAGGGGGCGGTGGCGTCGGTCTGCTGAGCGTGGATCGACTGCAGGAAGGTGCCGTTGCGGTCGAACTGCCAGAGCTCGCCAAACCCGAAGCCCAAGGTGTTCTCCACGTGGGCGTTCATCCAGAAGGTGTCGTCGGACTGGTCGTAGGCCAGAGCGGTGTTGCGCTCGGAGCCGACGCCAGCGTTGTTCACCACCAAGAACGAGTTGATCTGGACGCCCGCGGAGTTCCATTGCCGGACCCGCCCGGCCGCGACACTGAAGTCGTAGTCGCTGGTCCAGATGGTTTGTTGGAGGGTGTCGTAGGTGATGCCCTGAGCCGTCCGGGCGTTGGGGTCGGTGATGTTGAACATCAGCGTGCCCGCGCCGCTGAAGTCGGCGCCGTAGCGGAAGACGCCCGCGTTGCCCCCGCGGCCGTGAACGATGTAGGAGTTGGTCCCGTCGAAGGCCGCGTCGATGACGCGCCCGTAGGTCGCGTTGGCCGTGGGGTTGAGGCTGACGCTGCCGACGACGCCGCCAGCGAAGTTGTATTCACTGCCGGGCGAAGCCGCAGAGCCGCCAGCGAAGCCGCCCTTGACGCTGCGGACGGTGTTGGTGTTGCCGTCCACGATGATGGGGCCGTCGGCGCCGCCCGAGGGCACGGTGTTGAAACTACCCGCCAAGGCCCCGCCCTGGAACTGCCAGACCTTGTTGAAGCCGCTCTCGTCGGTGACGTAGTAGCGGCCCGACTGCGCATAGCCCGCGGCGGTGACGCCTGAAAGAACGGCGAACGCGATGATAGAACGCTGCATGTCTTGTCTCCTCAAAACGTGCCCAGTCTTCCCGTCCAAAGCCACCCGCGGAAAGGGTGTGTGCCGACAACGCCCCACCCTCGATGTAAAGGTGGGATCGGCCAATCGCGGAGTCGGGGCCGCGTGAATGGACGACTGGACCGAGCGGTTTCTCCGACTGGCGGCAGCGTACTCGACACCTCGCCCGGGTGCAACCTCCGGTTCTCGGAGGGTTTCGCGGCGGGTTTCTCGGAGCGTGGCATGCCCGCTGCCTTCGCGGGCATGGCTTGGCTCTGCGCGCGGCTTGTCCATGCCGGGACCGGCACCAATGCGGCGGGTGCGCCCGATGCTTCTTCAGGGCGAATTCAAGGCGAATTCAGGGCGAATTTAAGGCGAAGTTCTTGATCGTCATAGCCGGGGCGTGGAACGAGAGTTTCCGAGCGACACCCCCCGGGGAACGGTGTCCATGAACCCGACCCTGAAGAGGTCGTCGCCGCGATGCGGGACAATTTCATGCGCGGACGCTGGGTGGCGCAGGCGACATCCGGCGACTCCTGCAGCCTGCTTCAGCAGGCTTGCTCGCTTGTAGGCCACGCCTTCAGGCGTGGTCAGAGGGACGCCACTACACATTGTTTACCTTCTGCCTTTGCAGCTCGTTTCAACGGCTTTAATCACTGGTCCGCCTTCAGGCGATTGGACCTCCACCTGCATAATCCGTTCGAGTCGATTCTCGATCCGTCCCGCGGCGTGGTGTTCGCGCTGCTGCTCGATGTAACCCACGACCCACGGGAGGTCGCGTTTGCCGAACGACACCACGCCATAGCCCGTCTGCCATGCGAGGGCACCGAGGCCGCACGGGCCGTGATTGATATGGTGGGCGGTCGCGCCCTTGATGTCGCCGACCCACGTCGCGATTTCGACGGTCGGAGGCAGGCTGACGGCCATGTGAACGTGATCTTCGATGCCCCCGACAGCGTAAACAATCGCCTCGTGCGTTTCCAACGCTCGATGCGTGAGGTACTTGTGGGTGAGCGGCTCGACCTTGGCTGAGAGCAGCGGCGTACTGTCCTTCGTCCGCCAGACGATGTGATAATAGACATCCCAATAGACATTGCGCGGCATGGCGGCATCGTACAACGTACGATGTTCCGCTGCCTAGAAGCGTTATCGACGGAAGCCCGTTGAAACAGGCTGGGATTCCAAACAGAGACAGGGTGAGGTGAGGTCTGCTGTACCACCGCTGAAGCGGCGGCCTACAAGCGAGCAAGCCTGCTGAAGCAGGCTGCAGGAGGCAACCATTCTCACCGCCCCGCCTCCCGACACCCTCCATCTCCAGAAAGCAAAGACGGCGTCGGTTCAGCGATGAGCCGGGGCCAACTTCATTTGCTCGGCTCGAGCGCTAAGGAGGGTTAGGGCTCTACCCACCGGTCGAGCGCGGCTTGCGACCGATTGACTCGTTCACAGGGTCCTTTGCCTTTGCGAGCGCCTCGTCGTCAGCGGAACTCCGCGCAGGCTTCCCGGGGGTGTCGCTCCGCCAATCCTGCGCTCCGCGCACCGGCTATGGACGTTCGAGCCCTTCGGGCTGAGGACGCGACGGAACAAGGGAAAAGATTTCGATGCCACCCGCCACCCGCCGCATTAGACATCTAAAAGGAACGGCTCGAATCCGTTCCAACCGGTTAGTTGCGGCGGTCGACCGTATGGATCGGTCAAACCGAGTTCGTAGAGCGAATGGCTAGATTTCGAGAAGTTGCAGGGATAGCAGGAGGTCACGAGGTTCGTGAGAGTCGTCGGGCCACCGAGTGACTCGGGTATCACGTGATCGGCTACAGCACGGCTTACGAGGACGATGCCACGGCGGGTAGTATCATCTCCTTTTGCGCGGAAGGAATCAGACCCGAGTACCTTCTCGATACGCTTAAGCACCCAGCAAGACACAACACGTCGGCCGCAGTACCGGCACCTGTGTCCGTCACGATCGTAGAGGGCGGAGATCAACTTCCTGCTCAGTACCCCCGATCGAGTCGGCGGACCGATCGGTGCCGGACGCTCCCGCTTGAGAACACGTTGGCGTGCAGCACCGACGTTTATCGTCAGCCGATACCAGTTGCGCATCTTCTCATCGCGAGTCGTAGCCTCACGAAGGAGCCGCCGAGCCTCATCGATTTCACCCTTCGCTGCCCGCGAGACGACTTCGACGAGGCGTTCGAATTCGGCGTCAAACCAGTCGGGAACTGGCAAGAGCGGAGCGTTCGGATCCCACTGCGTTGGATTGTCGCCGATCTCGGCGAGCGCTTGTTCGCATCCCTGCGTCATCGGCGTATGAACTCCCTTCACGAACGCATTCCGTCATGAAGCCGCATGGTAGCGTCTTCGGCGGGGCGCCACTGACCTCGTGAGATTTCGCTCTGTGAGTGTGCTGTCGGGTGCGGTAACCCTACTCAAACCATTCTATAGATCAGAGGAGTTGAGATTCTCACGGCTCCCATTTCCCAGAGCTCTCCTTGCCGCTCTGGCATTGGGGGCATTTTCGGTGGTGAATATCACTTCCATTCGCGGCATACTCGGACCGGCAGTGCTTGCACTTGATGCGATACAGAATCTGATTGTGATCAGTACCCGCGATCCCCAGTGATCCTTGATTTACCTGGCCGTTCACGTTTTCAAAGCCGGCGACGGTGGTTGGGTGTTTACTCATTGGCAGCTCCACTATCGAACAAACACTCGTATTGCTCCGGCGTCCTGAATCGTCAGAATCGCTCATTCACCCCGCCCCCGCCATCCTTCTCACCGTCGCCGGCGACTCTGCCTGACCCGTTCTTGCACTCAGCAGTGCCGCCTGCGCCATCGCCAGCACGGGCAGCAACTCCGCGGGCGGGGCTCCAGGGATCGAGACATCGGCCAGCCGCACGAGGCCTGCCGCGATGGTGCTTACCGCGCGGGTTGCCTTGGGCCTGCCGGAGAACAGGTCTGATCCGGCCGCTTGCGCCTGCGCGGGTGCGCGGGCCGGCGTGCGGTGCTCGTCGATCGTTTGGCCGTCGGCCCCGATCCACTCAAACCCTTCGTCAAAGAGTCGAACTCGCCCGCCTTGGCCGATCAGCGTGACCGATCGGCTCCAGCCTCCGGCCTGATCGCTGAGGACGAGCGCGGCCGCCCGGCCGTCGCTGAAGCGCAGGTTCGCGGTCAGGTCGCCGTGCAGTTCGCGAAGAGTTTCGCCCGGCTGGACGGGTCCGCCCGTGCGGGCCGCGACGCCGACATAGCTCGCGTCGATCGCCCCCGGCTCGCCCATCACGGCGTGCAGCAGGTCCATGGCGGCGAAGAGCGCGGCGCCCAGCGAGCACTCGCGCGGGCCGGACCAGAACTCGACCCAGGCCGTGCGCACGGGGCCGAGAGATTCGAGAACTTCGGCCGCGGCGCGGAATGTTTCCGAATATCGAGCCAGCGGGAAGAAGCGGACTGCGCTGGCGAGGCCAGCGGAGGTCTGGTCCGACGACCACAGGCCCGCGCCCAGGTCGAGCGCGGTCGCGGGGAGCGGCTCGCTGGTGAAGATGCGGATCCCGGCGGTGTGGGCGGCGATCAAGGCTTTGGCGTCTTGGCCAGCGGGGTCGATGGCGAGGTCGCCGGGTGAAAGCAGCCAGAGCAGATCGGCGGTGCGAAGTTCGCCAGCGGCGATCTGGGTGGCGAGTTCGGCGCGAAGGTCTTCGATGACCTTGCAGTCGAAGGCGTTGGCGAGCCCGCCAGCCTGGCCGCGCGCGGGCGAGCCGACGCCGATGACGTCGAGGTGTGCCTCGCGTGCCACGGCCTTGGCTAGTTCGAGCTGGTCGGGGTGGAGCCAGAGGATGGCGGAGTGTGAAGCGTGTGCGGCCACGGGGAGGATGGTACCGCGCTGGCGCGAGGTGATGAGAGCAGGCACGGCAACACGGGCGGCGTTGTTAGGGGCGCTACTATTTTCTAGCGCGGCTGGCGGCCGCGGGCTCGCGCGAGCGAGTCTGAGGAAAGTCCGAGCACGACAGGACACGGTGGTGGGTAACACCCACCCGCCCGACGGCCGGGCGAGGGAAAGTGCCACAGAGAACAGACCGCCGATGGCCTTGAAAGAGGCTCAGGCAAGGGTGAAACGGTGCGGTAAGAGCGCACCGCTCGTCTGGCGACAGACGAGGCACGGCAAACCCCACCGCGTGCAAGGTCAAACAGCCCTCGTCTTGGTAGGTCGGCTCTTCGAGCCGACTCTTCCAGGAACGACCGGTTCGGTCGAACTCGGGGGCGGGTAGACCGCTGGACCACGCTGGCAACGGCGTGGCAAGAGAAATGGCCGCCCAAGCTTCCCGGCCCGAGCCCTCGTCAACGGACTGGGTCGGGGAAGCGGGACAGAACTCGGCTTACCGCCGCGCTCGCCGGATCGTGGGCCTCGAGAGATCGAGGCCCACGGCCGTTTTGGGGGGCAGGCTGCGTTGGGTGTGGCATGCTCGCTGCTTCAAGCGAGCATGGCGGAGCGCCTCGGTCAATTCCAGAGCATGCCCTCTCCGAGCAGCGAGCATGCCACCCGCCGAGGACAACGGATGTACAACGCCGTTCATTAGTGGAGGAGTAGAGCCATGCGAAAAGTCATCAAAGTGTCGCGCCTGGTTTTTGTAGCTCTTTGCGTCTCCGGGTGCCACTTCGGAGAGTTTTTGATCGGTGGCGAGACATAGTACGCTCGATAGTAGCGAATTGCCCGTGAGCAGGCGAAGAGCAAACCCGCATCAAAACAGTAACAAGTGTGCGAGTGGTCAAGGCTGCTGCTTGACCAAGCGGGGTGCAACACGGCGGGTGGCATCGAAGTACAGTGGCATCAAAGTCGGGCTCTTGCGACTTCGCTGCGCCCTGCCGCGTGCGTCTGGGAGACTGATGTCCGGGAAGGTGATTTTCACGGCACGCGGCTGCGAGCTTTTCGATGAGGTTCACACGCTCACGGCGAGGTCTTCCAACGCGAGCGCTGAGCGTCTCATTGCTGACTTTGGAACGCTCATTGCCAGCGCTGAGACTTCTATTGCCAGCGCTGAGACTCTCATTGCCAGCGCTGAGGTTCATTCGCGCGCGCGAATGAACCTCGCGCGCGCGCGAGAGATGTTCTCGCGCGCGTTTGGGAACCTCGCGCGCGCGCGAGAGGTTCATTGGCGCGCGCGAATGGCCTTTTCGCGCGCGCGAGAGTGTCTCCGGCGCGCGCGCGAGGTTTCGAATGTCAAGAGAATCTGTCTGTGCTGGTGTAATCTGTGCCTTGTCGGCGCGGATGGCTCGCCGTGGCACGCTTGTTGCTCTCGGCGAGCGACACGCCCGCCGCTTGGAGCGAGCAACGCCGGGCCGCGCCGTGAGCGTGTGCGTGCGGATCGCGCTCGCGAGGGCCGCTCGCTCGTGCGAGAGGCCGAGCCTTGCTCGGGTGAGAGAGCATCGGCGGTGCGCACTCTTCCCCACGGCGGCGGTGCGCCGTGCGCGAGCTGCTTGGCCTGTATACTCCGGCCATGCTGCACAAAGTTTTCTCGGCGGTGATGGCGGGTCTGATCGTGAGCGTCGCGGCGGCGCGGCAGCCAGATGCGGTCAAGCCGGGGGCGGAGGCCGAGGCGATCGGTTCAACGCGGAACGCGAAGGTCGCGTACGCGATGGGCGGCGAGCGAGCGCCTCTCACGTTTCTCGCGGGGCGTCTGACGGAGAAAGAGAAAGATGAACTTCGCGAGGTTGCCCTCAACGTCACGATTTTGAGCGGGCTCACCTCTGAGGCGGCCCTCGAGCTCGCGTCGAAAGCTAACGGCGTGGACGCACGGTTCGCGACGCCAGAGTTTATAAAGCAAGCCTCGAACCTAGTATGGGTGCAGGCGATGTCGGCGGGTGTAGATTCGCTGCAGCGCAATAGGCCGCTGATGGACTCAGACCGGATCGTGCTCACGAACATGCGGGCGGTCCACGGCCCGGCGATCGCGGACCACGCGATGGGGATGCTGCTCACGCTCACGCGCCAGCTGCGACAGTACGAGGCGGGTCAGAAGGCCGGGAAGTGGCGCGAGGAGGAGCTGGAGGAGCGCCCGGTGGCGCTGGCGGGCAAAACAATGCTGATCGTAGGGATCGGCGGGATCGGGACGGAGATCGCGCAGCGAGCCAGCGGCTTTGGCATGCGCGTGATCGCGACCCGGCGGACCGACGCGCCCGCCCCGGCGTACGTCGAGCGCGTCGGCAAGCCAGAGGATCTTATGGAAATGCTCCCCGAGGCCGACGTGGTTGCGGTGTGCGTGCCGCTGACAGACGAAACTCGCGGCTTGTTCGGCCGCGCGGCGTTCGCGGCGATGAAGCACGGGTCGTATCTCGTGAACATTGCGCGCGGGAAGATCGTTGAGACTGCGGCCTTGGTCGAGGCTTTGAAGAGCGGCACGCTGGCCGGGGCGTGCCTAGACGTGACCGACCCCGAGCCGCTGCCCGACGAGCACCCGCTCTGGTCGATGAAGAACGTGGTCATCACGCCGCACGTCGCGGCAGAGTCAGACCTGACCGACGAGCGGCGCTGGACGCTGCTCAAGGAGAACATCCGGCGCTTCGGGGGCGGAGAGCCGTTGCTCAACTGCGTGGATAAGCAGAGAGGGTACTGAGCGAGCCGAGCCCTCTTTCTCTTGCGGACCCGGTATCATCGCCGCAACCGGCCGCCGACGTTTCCAAAGAACTGTGCGGCCAAGGAAGAGACAAAGAGCCCGGGCCTCGGCCTTCTGAGTCGCCCGCGAGAGGATCTGATCATGCCGACGCGATACATTGTTCACGGGACCGACGCCAAGGGGCAGGCGGTGCAGAAGGTCATCGAGGCGGGGACGGCGGCCGAGGCCGAGCAGGTGGCGAGAAAGCTGGGCGTGAGCGTGACGGGGAGCGAGGTGGATCCGTCGTCGGTATCCGCCGGGCCGCGCGGTGACGAGAACGGCGTTGGTGGGGGCGCGATGGCCGACGACGACCGGGTGTCGCGGCGGCTCGGGCCCGAGGTTGAGTTGTGGAGCGGCACGCCAAGCCAGTGGGTGAACTTCTGGTGGTGGGCGGGGATTATCACGATCCCCTACGCGCTCTGGAAGTACCTGGAGGTCAAGTACACCAAGTTCACGCTCACCAGCCAGCGGCTGCGGGTCGAGCGCGGCGTGCTCTCGAAGTCTGTCGACGAGGTCGAGCTCTACCGCATCAAGGACACGCAGCTCAACCAGACTCTCGCGGACCGGGTACTCAATATCGGCACGGTCGAAGTGCTCAGTTCCGACGAGACGAACTCGAAGCTGCTCCTGCCCAAGATCCCCAACCCGCGCGAGGTGCGCGAGCAGTTGCGGCTGAGCGTGGAGAAGGTCCGGCTGTCGCGCGGCGTGCGCGAGGTGGACGTGGCGTGGGAGAGCTCGGGGCGTTCGTGAGCGAGACTGTTGGCCGGCTGTTTTACACGGCAGGGACACGCGGCCGCACGAAGAGTTGAGGACTCGAAGAGCGCGCGAGGATCAGAACAGCGGCGCGGTCTGAAGCGAGAGAGTGAAGAGGAGTGGCACCGAGAGACGGCCTCGGTCGTCGGTGCTTTTCTTCTTGTCGCGAGGGTGCTCGTGGTCTATGGCACCGAGGACGCTGAAAGGCGAGTCCTCGGTGGCGCGCCAATGTAATCGGTGCCACCTCGCTGATTCTTCTTGTTGACAAACAGAGGGTGAGTTACGCTACACGCTTGCGCATCCTTGCCCGCGCGGGTGACGGTGCGCCGATCACCGGGCGAAAGCCCTCGGGAGAGAACCGTGAACCGTTCCTTGCTTGCCGTCGTCCTCATGCTCGCAACCCTGTGGCTTTCGCCCGCAGTCCACGCCCAGTGCCCGTTGTCTTTCGCCCCCGCGGCCAACTACGCCGCGGGCAGCGGCCTGACCACCGTCGCGGTGGGCGACTTCAACGGCGACGGCAGGCCCGACCTGGCCGTGGCGAACTGGAGCAGCGCCAACGTCTCCATCCTGCTGGGCAACGCCGACGGCACCTTCGAGGTGGCGGCTAACTACGCCGTGGGCACCAACCCGATCTCCGTCGCGGTGGGCGACTTCAACGCCGACGGCTGGCCCGACCTGGCCGTGGCGAACTACGGCAGCAACAACGTCTCCATCCTGCTGGGCGACGCCAACGGCACGTTCCAGGCGCGGGTCAACTACGGAGTGGGCAGCTTGCCGGTCTTCGTCGCGGTGGGCGACTTCAACCTCGACGGCCAGCCCGACCTGGCCGTGGCGAACTACAACAGCGGCAACGTCTCCATCCTGCTGGGCAACGGTGGGGGGGACGGCACGTTCGAGGCGGCGGTCAACTACGCCGCGGGCACCAACCCGAACTCCGTCGCGGTGGGGGACTTCAACGCCGACGGCTGGCTCGATCTTGCCGTGGCGAACCAGAACAGCAGCACCGTCTCGATCCTGCTGGGCAACGCCGACGGCACGTTCCAGGCGCGGGTCAACTACGGAGTGGGCAGCGGCCCGGTCTCCGTCGCGGTGGGCGACTTCAACGCCGACGGCAGGCCCGACCTGGCCGTGGCGAATCGGAACAGCAGCAACGTCTCCATCCTGCTGGGCAACGGTGGGGGGGGCGGCACGTTCCAGGCGGCGGTCAACTACGCCGCGG